>ERZ779880.130-NODE-130-length-116901-cov-18.836186_pt1 | contig 116901 bp, 97 predicted proteins | sample MGYA00511555_ERZ779880 | MGnify/ENA primary metagenome ERZ779880 (study PRJEB29588, sample SAMEA2145815) | human gut metagenome | biome: human gut; feature: human-associated habitat; material: faeces | place: Denmark | collected 2008/2010 ... | reverse complement strand
GTGAAAGTATGTGGGCAAGAATGAAAGAAGAGCTGTTCTACAGCCGTGAGGACAAGCCGGAGAACTACACTATGAAAGAGTTGAAGACCATGATCTGGAGATATTTTATGAGTTACTGGGCCAACAGAAGAATCTGCACCGCCAACGGTGGTCTGCCTCCGGCAGCCCGAAGAAAGCTCTACTATGATCATATCTTTCTCGTTGCATAATTCTTGTTCGAATAAAATGTGTCAAGTGATATTGACAAAACCAATTCATGTTAAGACGCACTTGACAATTTCTCATTTTTGTGGTACAATCCTTTCGTTGGTTTGATGTTTTATTTGCAATTACATTATACCACAAAATGAGACGCCTGGCACTACCTTTTTGGTGTGTCAGGCGTCTTTTTCTTTGTTGGGGCTGCAACAGCCCTTATCTTTATTCATAGATTTATTTCGTATCAACACCCCACGGAATGTGATCCTTTCCTTTATTGTTAGGCTTATCTCTCCATGTGGTAAAAAGGAACATATCAAAAGCAAAGAATTCTGTTTCCCGATATGGATACTGTCTATCATAACTTCCGATATTTGTAATTGCTCCTGTTCGTACAGAGCGTAAATCATATGTTTTATACTTTAGTGAAGGCATGAGTTGATTATATAAAGCATAATTGAAAGAATCATCCATCTTCATATGCTTGACAATTTCTGAGTATTCATCGTCATAATTTACAAATAGTGCAAGATTAATAGCACACAATGAGAAAATCTCATCAGACACTCTTTTAGAGTAATAAGCTACACCATCATATCCCAACTTCTTACACGCCATCATTATCGCTTGAGAAATAACGTACTCCGATTTAAAAGTTCTGCCTTCTTCTTTTATTCTGAAAGATGTGGCAATGGAAAGCATATACAATTTTAACCAACAGTGGACTCTATTAGCTTCTAAATCATGAAGTGCATGATAGTCTCGAATTGAAACAGCTAAATTAAAGATCTTTTGTGTTCCATCAAGAAGAACAGGGGAAACATTGAAATCAATTGCGGACGGAAAACCAGTTTCAATCCAGCAGCCATATGAGGAATTAGCTAAATACAAACTCGGATTTCCTGGAATACTAAATCTATAATTCCCTGACTTTGCTCTCATTTTCTTAGGAAGATGCAGCATCTCTTTGGCGGTATAAGACTTAGAAGGATTCCCGGTTCTGCATCTGAAGAACTGTAATTCTTCATCTTTACAGCCAAGAAAAGCATCACTATCCGATAAAGTATTAACAGCAAATGGATCGTCACCAATATCTTGAATCAAATCTCTAATAATAGCACTGCTATCCGAAAGGTCGGCTCTATAACATGCCTTCATCGCATCAAGGATTTTAGTCCTATAGTCCTTTATTATATTAATGCTCTCTGTATTAGCACCTGCATTCATAGCTTGTTTTAATACAATGTCATATATTTCAGTTAATGCGCCTATATACTCAATATCAGTATCAATGATATATGGAGCATATAATTCTTTGCAAATAAAATTATTCAAAAGCCAAGATAATCCCACATTCATTCTCCTCTCAATTCTATTTGCTATAAATCAACCATGCAAATAATTGCCATCTATGCTGTAATGATTTCCTTACATTGATTATAGCACAATACATCAAGCCATGTCAATTAGCCATTTGCTCAAGAAATACAATGCGAACCGCCTTTTCTGACAACTCGTTCTCTAGCTTATTCATCTTCGTCACTACACTTGTCCAGCCTTTGAAGTAGTTGGATATATACGCACTCCGTTCGGTCATGCTCTTAGTTTTCAGAGGACATCATGAGTTTAGGAAAATATGCCTTAGCTTCTGCTTAGTCAGTCCAAAACTAAAGTTTACCATTAAATAAAGTAGTGACCTTGTTTGATTTCGGCATTGCCAATTAGTGACCAACATATCTGTGTACCTTCATAAGTTTTATTGTGGTTCCATTATACCCTATATATTTCAAAAATCCAGCAATGTGGAAGGATTATATTAATTCTTGTGAAAGAGGAAGAAAAATGGATTTTGACTAATGCAATATAATGTTGTGCTGATTGACTTCAGCAGCTTCATATGTTATACTAAACTATAAAAACACTAATGATTGTTAACCAAATGGAGACGACTACAAATCATGGCAAATGATTACTTATGCAATAACATGAATATAATAGAACTTGCCAAACATATCGAAAAGCTTACAGGTCTCGATTGTTATAATGATGAGATTGAAACAGATGAATTTAATTTTGGAGATTTCGGTGAGTTGGGTATTACTATAGAGGAAAACAATAGAATATCTATTTTCAGATCATTTGGATACTATGACTTTCCTCAAGATGAACAAGACATAAAAAGCCAAGAATGTGACGACTTATCATACGCACAGGAAAGTGCATTCTATTTTTTCCTAAAAGTAATCAGGATAAGTTTACAGTATCTCGGTGGGATGATGGAGGATATATGTGCCCTGGATATGTTGCTCGTATAGGCTTTTATGATATTGCCTATTCAGACGAAGCAATATCCTTTTTCTCGAAAAAGCTGTATGATTTTAGGAGCGGCATTAATGAGGAAAGAATTAACGAGTTGCGCAAGTATATAGTAAAATCATATTATCAATTATTTCATGATTATGATATTATGGATGTTGATCACTCAGGTTTCACGATTCATTTTAATAACATATCAAATGTTGAAGAAGTTAAAGTTGACAAAAAATATGAAGGAAAAGAATATTATCTTCTTCAAGCTGGTTGCGATAATTATGCAATTCATAAACAATCCATTCAATGGTTTTTAGACGCTGTTAAATATAGCGAATTGGGAGATCATCTTGGCTACACCATCTCAAATGGTGTGTTATATGTTAAGAGTAACTCGATGACACTAACCTTGCCATGTTATAAAGATGAGGGAATGTACTATAAACTAGAAGAATCCTATCTACTGAACACCTGTTCTGGATTAGTTCCATTTTCAAGTTATGAATTTCAAAATGCATTTGTGGATTTTTATAGAAAAATCAATTCTCTTTCTGCTGCTATACTTATTATAACAGAAGGGTGTACAGATTTGATCCATTTAAAGAGGCACTTGGAATTGATAAAGGATGAATATACTGAATTAGATTTTGCATTTCTTGAATATAATAATAAAACAAATATGGGCAGTTCAGTTCTATTAGAAATGTGCCGTTCATTTTCAAAAGTCAATCAGGATAAAAAATTTGTCTTTATTTTTGACAGGGACGAACCGAAGATTATAAAACAAATCATCGAAGATGGTAAAACATATAAATACTGGGGAAACAACGTTTATTCAATGGCAATTCCTATTCCTGACCATAGAAACCCAGATGATGCAATATGTATTGAGCATTTATACTTGGATTCAGAAATAAAAAAAGAATACATATGTAAAGACGGAGTAGCTAGAAGGGTATATTTAGGAAATGAGTTTGATGAATATGGCAGAAATCTAGGAGATCAAAAAATATGTACTAAATGTAGAATTTGTGGTTCAAACAGCCTAAAAATAATCGATGGTTCATCAGACGCAAGAGTTGTATCATCAACATCATCTAGTACAACCAATTACGCTCTTAGTAAATTTGATTTTGCAGATAAAGTTATTATTGATAAAAAATCTAAATCATATCTAGCGTTTAAAAAAGTGTTTGATATTATATATGATATTGATAAAATAAAGTTGACGCTTTAATTTATCAATTATTTTGGTACAGCACAAGGCTTCCAGAATTACTCTAAGAGCCCTGTTTCATTCTTATGGATAACGGAACGGATACCGTATCTAAAAGCTACCGTGAGCCTTTTCCGTTCGGCTTAGAGCATACCGCCCACACCGTTAAAAAAGCTGTCCCGAATCAACGTCAACTTTGACTGCAAATCTGTTCTGAAAGTGCAGTTCCTCAACGATAATAACCACAGTATTATCAGGAGCCTTTCTAAGCGAGCTGACAAATGTTATCTGTCCGCCTTTGGAGTAGAGGAAACTCACGGACTTGGCGTTGTCATCAAAAGCAAGGCAGGTGAACGTGTCTGTCTTAACGGTATCAACGCCTTTCTGTTTAGGCTGATCAACAGCGATACTGAATTTGCAGTAGCTGTAATCCTCCTCAGTCACAACGTTCAGATCGGTGGTGATACGTCCTGTCATCATTATTTTGTTTAGCATAGTCTACTACTCCTTTCAGTCCACGTCACTGCACTCGTCAAGTCCGTGCATGAGCTGAATGTATACGCACTCCGCACGTTCATGCTCCTCACCGTCCGTTGACATCATAAATTTCAGGAAATATGCTTTTGCTTCCTCATAGTCTGTCCAAACCTCACGCTTACCGTTGCAGACTGTGGTGACCTTGCGTGTTTTCGGCATTGCCAATTCGGGTGTTTTTAACATAGCTTTGTACCTCCGAAATAATTATTGTGAATCCATTATATCCGATAAAACTACCTGAGTCCAGCTCTGTGGAAGGATTGTAATAATTCTTGTGAAAAGCGCAGCAAAAAGTTGATTTTCCCCGGTACATTGCGCTGTAATGATGATTGACTTTTTCGGTGGTATGTGCTATGATATAAAAAGTACAAGAAGCTTAAAAGCAAGTAAGAAGGAGTTCGTATGAAGCTGGATAAGGATCATATAAACAGTATAATTCATGGAAACAGCAGGTTTTTCTCGGCTTATTCCGATCCGGATCCTTACTTTATGTATACTCGTAAGGGATATACCGAAGATTTCGAGGAGAAGATTATTGACATCTATTACGACAAGCTGAGATATGCTGTGCAGAATGCAGAGAAGCTTGTCAATGAGATGTTCAGAGAAGAATTCTACGATTTTTACGGAGTTGATAAAAACGCTGTATCTTCTCCTGAACAAATGAAAACTGAATTAGTTTTCGACTCTTTTACCATGGATATTGATGATATGTCTATAGCTGTTTATTTTTCAAATAAGAGCTTTATGTTCGGACATTTTATTGACGCACGCTGGGATGCTGACTGGAACTTCAGGTGTTACTGGATAGATTAAAAACACGGATAGCCGTTGCATAAATGGCTGTCCGTGTTTTTGGTTTCACATTTCTCTGTTGCAGATTTCCGCATACACATCTTCGGGTATCATCGGTGAGCATATCTCCGCAAGCAATTTTTCATCTATTTCGCCTGTCTCAGCATACTGCTTTCCTGCCTGCTTCACAAGCTCAAATCTCGGCACAGTTACCTCTGCTGCTTCGGGAGCATTGAACATCGGACTTTCGGGGACGGTGATGATAGTGTGGTTATTTGGGAACATCAGCTTGAACTGCATGACTGCAGGCTCAAAATTCTGCTTGGTGTTCGGGAAACCGCAGCCGCAGGTCATCATGTATTTCAGGCGCGAAAAATCCGCCTGCCCGACGTGAACATACCTGTCACCCTGCTTCTTCATCGCCATACTTGAAAGCGGCATTGTACGGTCAGCAAAAGCCTTTAAAGATGCAGGCATTCCGTAGCAGTAAAGCGGGTAGCTGAACAGCAAAAGATCGCCCTCCAGCACTTCGCTGAGAAGTTCTTTCATGTCATCGTTATGGATGCACTCTCCGCCGTTACGCTTACAAGTGAAACAGCCCGTGCAATATTCGATATGCTTGTCGATAATATCAACGATGTGAATCTCCTGCGGAGCAGCTTCTTTCATGCCTTCAAGGAACGCCCGTGTTATGTGCATCGTGTCTCTTTTTTCACGCTTGGGACTGCCGTTCAGAACAAGTATTTTCATAGTGATCTTTCTTCTTCCGTCTCTCAGTTTTTATGCTGATATTTTTATTATAAACACGTGCGGAAGTCACGTCAATCCACGCTCCGCAGAGTGGATTATTTCGATGATTTTTTCTCTGTTCAGGTTTTGGAGAATGGTGGCTGTCACCAGAATTTCCAGCACATTGTTTATCAGGTTTCTGTATTACAATGTGCAGGGCTTGCTGGGTGTGATTTTTGACCTTGTAGGCATCATATTTTTTCTGACTGATTGTTCTAATTTTTTGCTCTTGTTTACTCAGGGGTATGGGGAAGTTTCCCTCAGCAAGCATCGTGTATTGTTTGCACAGTTCTTGTGTACACAATATACCGAGCTTGCTGGGATTGATTATGCCCCATTGAGGCTTCTCTGTATCCGAGCCATCAGGCTCGGTATTTTTGCTCACTTGTGGTTCAAGAAATAGCATCAGGTCTTTTATATTTCTCGGTCAGGGTCATAGGGGGGCCCTGTCAAACTATGTATCGCAGCATTCAAATTTGAAATTTGTAGTGCAGGGATGCAGTGCTTGCTGCTTTTGAAATGCCATTGCACAGAGGTACTTACGTTTTCACTCTTTTGGTTGACTTTTTCAAGGCAGTGCTATATAATAAAGCTATTATCATGTACAACTGTCTTAACAAGGAGTGAGTCTATGAGCTTAGGAGACGGAGGTTCTTGCAAAAGAGAACTCGAAGATGAGAATATGATTATTTATTCTTATTCGTCGTATAATCTTAACGAAGAACAATTCAGAAATTCAGATAGGATCTATGATGGCACTATTACTATCAACAAGTCTTGTTTAATTGAAGCTGAGATACATGAGAAGATAAAGAAAATGCCAAACGGCAGAAAGAAACTCATTGTAAAACGTATCCCTAAAAGCATTGATATTTTGAAATGATAGCACAAGGACAAATACAGATCGAAAACAGTAAGAATACATGGAAAATGCTTCAAGACTTTGATTATATGGCTATTAGTCTTTGCAGGATTATTTTCATGAGTATCAATTGAATGGCATTCTTCCTGAAAAATGCAGTTATAATGTATGATAAGATAGAACTAAGGATTTCATAAGAATATGATTTACACCTATCATTACACTTCTCCGCTCGGCATTATCACTCTCGTCGGCAACGGAGGATCACTCACAGGCTTATGGTTCGACGGACAGAAATACTTTCCCCATAAGCTCATATCAGAAAGTATCGAATCAAAGCTGCCGATATTCACTCAAACCTGCAACTGGCTCGACATATATTTCAGTGGAAGAATTCCCGACTTCACACCGCCTATCAGCTTGAACACTACTCCGTTCCGCAAGGCAGTATATGATATACTGCTCACGATACCTTACGGACAGACAATGACGTATGGCGAGATTGCCAATATCATAGCAGAGCAGAATGGTGTGGAGCGTATGTCCGCCCAGGCAGTCTTGATAGAAAGATAGAATTGCTGAAATTGGAAAAACAATAATCGAATAATTCACTGAAGCACTGAGCGTTGATTGCTCGGTGCTTTTCATATTTCCAGTGCAAATTACACCGGGGAAAACTGAAATTCAAACTAAAGTTCGTGCGCATTGAATCTGGACTTTTACTATCGTTGCGCGCTATAATATTATCAGCCGATGAAATTCGGCAGAAAAACAGAAATATAAAAATAGAGAAAGCAGGGGAAGTACCTGCTATGGAGGGACAAAATGACATCTGAGAATAATAAAAAGAATGTCACACAGAACGCGACCAAACAGGAGATCGATGCAGCCCTGAAGCTGATTGGTCTGCTGTACGAACAGGGTGAGATTCCCAAACACGTTTACCGCAATATCTGCAATGAGTATTACGGCAAAGGCCTTGACAAGGTTGCAGATGCGCGCTATACTATACCAAACGCAGAAGATAAGAAGGCGGTATGATGTACGGATATAATGCGGTAGCTGTGCCGAAGAATGTGGTCATCTACGCAAGAGTATCCACTGAGCATGAGGCTCAGCTATCTGCTCTGGAAAACCAGCTGGACTGGTACAAGCCGTTGCTTGAACAGCATCCCGAATGGACGCTTGTGCGCAGTTATGTTGACGAGGGTGTAACGGGAACATCGGCGAAGTAACGTCCGCAGTTCATGCAGATGCTCAGTGATGCAAAGAACGGCGACTTCAACCTGATACTGACCCGTGAGGTATCACGTTTTGCACGAAACACAGTGGACACTCTGCAATACACCCGTGACCTGAAAAGGCTGGGAGTGGAGGTGTTCTTCATCAACGATAATATCAGGACATTTGACGGTGACGGCGAGCTTCGTCTGACCATAATGGCGACACTTGCTCAGGACGAGAGCCGAAAGACTTCTATCCGAGTGAAAAGCGGTCAGCAGACATCTATGGAGAACGGCGTGTATTACGGCAACGGAAATATCCTCGGTTACAACAGGGTCGGAAAAGAACTTGTTATTGATCCCGAGCAGGCTAAGACGGTGCGGAAGATATACGGCTGGTATCTGGACGGTATGGGTGTCAGACAGATTCAGTTCGAGCTTGAAAAAGAGGGCGTACTCACTGCTATGGGCAAGACCATGTGGTACGAATCCAACATCAGCAAGATACTCAAGAACCCGTTCTATGCAGGCATACTGGAGTATCACAAGCAGTTCACTCCCGACTTTCTTGAGCAGAAGAAGATCAACAATTTCGGTGAGATAGATCGTCTGCGAGTTGATGGCAGACATGAACCTATCGTTACGTTGGAGGAATTCAACAGGGTGCAAGAGATAATGGAAAGCAAGAGACTGAAAAATCCTGCCAACAAGACAGGACACAAGGAAAAGGGCAAGAAGCCCGTTTCAGACGTATGGTGCAGGCTTCTGGTATGCTCTTGCGGATGCACATTCAACCGCAAGGTATGGCAAAGGGTACGCAGTACGGGTATATGTGCTACTCGCAGATACGCAACGGAACTATCAGGACAAGGCTGAAAAATGGACTGCCTACGGAGGGTATCTGCACCTCGTAGATGATACCCGGCTGGAAGTTGCAGTTCATGGCGAAGAACCTGTTCCGTGAGTTTCTGAGGAACACCGACAGGATACTTGACATCGCCGAGGAGATGCTTGAAAAACATATCGACGATGAAGAGGTCGTTGAGGATAATTCCAAACTCATCGCACAAAAAAAAGGCGGAGCTTGAAAAACTGGAAAAGCGTCTGAACAAACTGATCTCCATGAGGGCTGACGATGAGATAACCAAAGAGCAGTTTATGAACATGAAGTCGGAAGTCGATACGCAGATAGCCTCTTTGCAGGAGCAGATATGCGAGCTTTCACCTGCGGAGAAAGTCACAGAGACAAGTGATGTTCCAGACTACAACGAGCGTATCACTTTGCTGAGATATGCTCTTGAACGGTACACGAATTTCGACACTGATGAAGATATTCCCGAGGCAGTTATCGAAGCATTTGTAGAAAAAATAGTGGTGAACGAGAACTCCTTCGATTGGTATCTGCACTTCTCGGGCGATGACAAAACTCCTAAAACGTGCAATGTGGAGGGCGACAAAAAAGCCCATATAATCGAGCTTTTCGGGGTATCATATGCGCCTGCGTTGGTGGAGGGCTGCACAGGCTGCTATTGCACAGAAGAAGTAATTCTTGCAAAGTTTAGGATATCTGAATAGATAACAAAAATTTCACCCCGTGTCTTATGATACGGGGTGTTTTTGTGAGCGAATAAAAAATAATAGAGGTCTGACGTTTGAGCCAGACCTCTATTTTGCTATGGACAATCACTTTTTCTTTATTTTTTTGTAGTCACGCTCTTTGAAACCGACCATGCACCGTAATATTTTGTGCCGTTCACTGTCGTGTAGGAACGGACACGAACGTAATATTTCTTGTTGCCGCTAAGTTTGGAAATTGTGGTCTTGTCGGTCTTGTTGTTTTTTATGGTGACTTTCTTTGCGTTTGTAAACTTGGAATTAGTTGCATACTGTATCTCATAGCCCGTTGCAGAGCCTTTCTGCGCCCAATCCACGAAAAATGCTTTGGATTTAGACGTAAGCTTTTGTATCTCCTGCTTGGCAGGATTTATTGTAAATGTCTTTGTGATAACGCCACCATATTTGCCTTTGCCTGTTATCTTGACAATTGCCTTGCCGATTTTTTTGTTGTTTGAGTAGGAAGTTGTGTAATCAGTTCCGTTTTTCAGGGCAGTGCCGTTGTATTTCACAGTAATGTTCTGCGTTATAGCCTTGCCTGTGTATGCCTTGGTGGAAATGCCAGAAACGGAAGCTTTTGTGATATCATATTTTGCGGTCTTTATGTTTTTTATGTCAGACCATGGGCCATAATAAGTCTTGCTTCCAACGTTTGTGTAGGAACGCACACGGACGTAGTAGGTCTTATCGGCTGTCAGACCAATTATTGTCAGGTTATCTGGCTTGTTGGCAGTGAGGTGTTTGGAAGCCGCACCGCTCATGTTTGCGCTGGTGGAATACTGAATGTCATAGCCTGTGGCAGAGCCTTTCTGCGCCCAATCCACAAAGAAGCCTTTGTATCTTGTTTCAAGCTTTTGTATGGTCTGCTTGGCAGGGATAATGTCAAAGCCTGCGGTATAACTGCCGTAGTAGTTGCCCATGCCTGAGATAGTGATGTTAGCGCGACCGATTTTAACATTGTTCGTGACTATCACACGATAGTCGATGTTTTGACGGAGAACTTTGCTTTTGTCCTTAACAGTGACTGTCGGAATAATTGCACTGCCTGTGTACTGTGCAGTGCTTGCATAGAAATAGCCTGATGTTGGAAGCTTTTTTGTGGTGACCTTTACAGTGCAGACGGCAGACCTTCCGTTAGGCAGGGAGGCTGTTATCTTTGCTGTGCCTTTGCCCGTGGCGGTCACAACACCGTCTTTTACTGTGGCAACGGCTGTGTTGGAGCTTTTCCATGTTACTGTCTGAGGAGTGTCTGAGGTCACGCTGGCTTTTAGGGTAATGCTGTCGCCGTATGTGACTTCTTTTGACGTGGAGTCAAGAGTTATCTGTGTATTGTCGTCGCTGATAGGATAGCTTTTCAGATCGGGCAGACTTGAAAGTGTCACTGCATAGTCGCTGTTATAGACCTTTTGCCACATACTTTTCTCGGTATATTTCTCAGAGCTTGATATGCAAAACTCACCGCTCCATGTGCCGAAATATGACCATGCGGTGTTTGTTTCAAAGGCTTTGTCAAGGTCGAAAAGACAGCCGTTTTCTGTAAGGGCAACTATTTTTCCGTTTGGTGAATAGTCTGTGGCTTCAAGATATTTTGAGCTTTGGGCTGAATAATCTCTTGTGCCGGGGTAGATATCCTCTCCGATTATGTCAACATATTCGTCGCCGGGATACCAATTTGCCGCCTGACCATTCCATACCCATATGATATTGTCAAGCTTGTATTCATTCGTGAGCTTGTTATATATTGCCTGCCAAAGCTTTTTGTAGGCTTCCGAGCCGTCTGCACCCCACCAGAACCAACCCCCGCTTGCCTCGTGGAGTGGTCTGAACAGTACCGGAACGTCTGCGTCAGAAAGACGTTTGAGTTGTTTGGCAATCTCGTCAACGTCGCTCATAAGAGTGTTGTAGCCCTTAGGGTCTGAGCCGTTCATTATTTTGGTAAGCGAGAACTTTGAGCGGTCAACGTTTTTGGTGTAAAAACCACCCCACCAACGTGGATTTCCGCCGTCTGTACCTGAGAGAAGATATTTGTCAGGGACGTTCCAATGCCAGCAGAATGTTACTATTCCTCCTGCCCGTGAAAACTCGATAGCCTTTTCGACCGCGTCGGAGGTGTCACCGTTCTGGACACGGCATGGAGTATAGCGCATAAAGTCAAGACCCAACATAGCAGGGGTCTGACCAGTGGCGGACTTTATAGCTTTGAACTCAGCGCCGTTAAGACCACCGTCGCAATACTGTCCTGTTATGACCTTTTTGCCGTAAACGTCTTTCATATAGCTGTAAAGGCGCTGTGTGCTTTGTGAAGCGTATGGGTCAACGAGATTTTCAGCGGCAGTGTAGGCATTTGAAGAGCTCATTTTTTCTATGGTTATGTAGTCAAGAGAAAAATATCCCCACGACATTGTTATTTTGACAGTGTTCTGACCCTTTTTGAGATAAATACCATTCACTGCGGACGCTTTATAGGCAGAGCTGTTTGCACTGCTGAAAGTGCCTGCATTTGAGCCGTTTACAGAAAGGTTGTTTATCTTATTCGAGCCTTCTCCGCGGCTGTAAAGCTTTATTTTGTAGTATCCGCTTTCGCTGACTGTAACAGTCTGTGACCATGTGCAGCTTGAGTCTGAAAAACGAACTGACCTAGAGCCTGATGCGGAGCTGTCTGTTTGGATATAGGCAGAGCCACCTAAAGTGCCGTTTTCGGCTTCGTATTTAAGCACCTGCTGTGCAAAAACAGAAAGCTGAGCCGAGCCTGTGGTGAGCATTGCCACACTTAAAAATGCGGCTGCGACCTTTTTGATATTGAACTTCATAGATGTTTTTTTCCTTGTTATATTATTTACTGATAAAGCTAAGAGCTTAAAAGCATACGCTTATTTTAGCATAATTTTTGTGAATTGTAAACAATATATCAAGGCTAATTATAAGATGATTTGTAAACTTTAATTTTGCTTATTTCATTAGCCAAATTTCGCAGACGTATTCGGTCGTGTATGAAATATCACCATTAGGCTTTTGCTGACTCTCACATCTATCATATATTGTGCAGCCGAGATATTTGTAATCCAGCCTTTGTGAATAAACTGTAAGGTCGCCCTCATCATCAATGAAAAGTTCGTTTGAAAAATTCACCTTTTTGGCATATTCAAATATTTCATCATAGCTTTTACAGCAGTTAATTACATAGCTTACCCTTATAAATTCACTGTCTGAGGGAAGTCCAACGTCGCTGAGGTTGCTTTTTAGCTTATCCAATGTTATTTCATAGCAAGTATCGATCTCGCCCTCACTTTCCACATAGAGGACAAGTTCTCATTTTTTACGCTCCCTTGATTTGGTTATTTTAATTCTATCACATTTTCTGTAAATTGTAAATATGTGTGAGACGTTTTGCATGATTTTCTTTTATAAAAGAATGCTCACTGTCTATGCAGGCTTTTATTTGACATTTCGTCATTCATGTGATATAATCATAGTGTGAGCGAGCTATGCGATAGCGTAAACGTTCTAGGTTTATGAGGAAAGTCCGAGCATCATAGAGCAGGATAGCTGATAACGTCAGCCGAGGGTGACCTTAGAGCCAGTGCAACAGAAATATACCGCCAACTTTTGTTGGTAAGGGTGGAAAGGCGGGGTAAAAGCCCACCAGAATGGCGGAGACGTCATTGCTATGTAAACCTTATCCGATGCAACACCAATGGTAGCTTGCAAGTCAATGGCTGCTCGTCAGACTTGGGGCTATAGGTGGCTAGAGCTGTGCGGCGACGTACAGTCCAGATAGATTATCGCACTCGACAAAACTCGGCTTATCGGTTCGGTCACATTTGCTCCGTCAGTTAAACTTTTTTAAGCTTAACTACGGGGCTTGCTTTTTAATAATATATAAATTTAGTCATTTGTTTTGTATATTATAAATAAATTTCTATAATTCCCCTTGTGATTTTACGGAGAATATGTTATAATAACGCTAGACGTATTTATATAAGCAGAGGAGGGCTGTTTGTATGGACATACCAGATAAGACCTATAACGAAAAGTTCGAGAGCTTTTTGAAAATACTTGAAAGCGATGACAGATTTGATAATGTGTGCAAGAATTTTCTCGAAAGTATTTGCTCTGCGCTTTATGTCAATGCGGCTACGGTAACTGTTTCAGGCTATGAAAACTCAGAACCTTTGAGTTATGAATTGATCGCTGATACACATAAATATACTGTATTTGCTTTTGATAAAGAATTTAATAGAAATAGATACAATGCAATGAAAAAAGCACTTATGCAAACTGGTATCCACGTTGCGGATAAGGCTCACCCGAATGGAGATAATGAGGAAATAACCCTGCGTGGAGCGGTGTATCCTTGTTCACTCACTTGTGCTGTCAAGGACGCAAATAAGTATGTTGCATATTTCAATCTTTTGTCCTCTGATCCTGAGAGAGTATGGTCACCTGAGGAGATACAGCTAGCCTCACGTCTGACATATATACTTTCTGGTATGCTCCATACTAGGAGAGCGGCTGAACATGCTGAAAGCACTACTCGCACGCTTACTGACGTTATGGATAATATGAATTCCTATGTGCTTGCAGTGGTACAGGACAGCGGTGAGATAGTTTTTGCCAGCAAGATTTTTGAACAGTATTATGGAAAACTGGTAGGCAAAAAGGAAAGTGACGTTTTCAGCAAGACTTGGTGTGAGCTTCCTGCTCACAAGGAAGGAATGCTTTTTGGAGGAGATTATTATTCCGAGATCATGGACAAATGGTTCAATGTGTCGGAAAAGCTCATAAAATGGCATGATGGCAGGACTATCAGACTTTGCACACTTAATGATATATCAGAAAAGATAAATTATGAGAGGGTCATCGAAAAGCAGGTCTTTTACGATAATCTCACAGGTCTTCCTAACAGATTAAGTCTTGATAAGAGTATACAGGGCATTATTGAAAGCGATGAGATCAGTACTGTTATGCTCATTGACCTTGATAATTTCAAGAACATAAATGACAGCTATGGTCATAATAATGGTGACCGGCTTCTCAAAGAGATAGGTAAATTCTTTGAGAATTTTGCCTGGAAGAATAAAAAGCTGAGCGTTTTTAGATTTGGCAGCGATGAGTTCGTTGTGCTTCTGAGGGATCAGGATCAGGCCGAGATCGACGAAATATGCAAGATCATACATGATAAGTTCAACACGGAGTGGCAGATAGCTAACAGCAGTTGCTATTGCACTTGTTCAATGGGCGTGGCGAAGTTTCCAAAGCCCGATGATACTGTAAATACGGTACTTAAAAGAATCGACCTTGCCATTTCATATGCTAAAAAGCAGGGCAAGAATTGTACTATAAATTATAATGAAACTATCGGCAGGATACTTTCAAGGCAGATCGAACTTGAAAGGCTCATGCACAAGGATATCACAAACGGCTTTGCACATTTCACGGCGTACTATCAGCCTATATTCAGCAGCTCCGAAAAGAAGCTTGTGGGCTGTGAAGCGCTTATGAGGTGGAATCCACCTGAGTTCGGTCAGGTTTCTCCTGCCGAATTTATCCCCATGGCGGAAAGACTTGGCTATATCAATCTCTTGGGCGAGAACATGATAAGGATCGCAGGCAGACAGTGCAAAAAGTGGGCTGACGCAGGGCTTGACCTAAGAATGAACATCAATCTGTCTGTAGGTCAGATAATAGAGCCTGATTTTCTTGACAAGATAGACGCACTTTTTGACGAAACAGGCGCACCCCCTGAGAAGATATGCTTTGAGGTCACGGAAAGTCTTGCTATCCATGATATGGAAAAGATGAAGGAGCTTTTGAGGCATATAACAGACAAGGGCGTGAAGATCGCACTGGACGATTTCGGAACGGGATATTCTTCGCTTAACTGCATCAAGGAGATGCCGCTGAATACCATTAAAATAGACAAGTCGTTTATTGATGATATCGCAAAAAATCCTGACACTGCGGTGTTTGTTAAAATGATAGTTAATCTTTCTCACGACCTGCATATAGCAGTTTGCGCAGAGGGCGTTGAGGAACAGGTGCAGTTCGATATCCTGAGAGATCTGGAAACTGACGTTATACAAGGCTATTATTTCGGCAGACCTATGCCGTCAGACAAGTTTGAGGAGAAGTTCCTTAGCGAGAAACTCCAGTCAGTAAAATAAGTCGCCAAAAAAAGAAAGTTCGACCGTCGGGCGTAATACTCGGCGGTCTTATAAATATGTAAAAATCAAAAATAAAGGGGAAAACTTATGAGTGATGAGAAAAAAGACGTAAACAGCCGGCAGGAGAATGTGGGCAAAAAGGGCATAAACAAAAAGCTTATCATCGCTTTTGCAGGCATGGGCGCTGTTATAGTGGGGCTTGTTATTGCACTGATACTGGTGGCAACGTCAGGTAAAAAAGACGTGGACAGCTCTGCTTCAAAGGCGGAGAGCAGTTCTGCGGTGGCTTCGGAAACCGATGACACCAGTGAGGAGGACTCTGTGGCTGATGAAAGCGAGGACGAGCCTGATGCTGATGAGGAGGAAAGCTCTCAGGAAAGCAAGGACGATAAAAAGGAAAAGGGCTTTATCATCTCCTATTCAGGGGACAACAGTTGGCAGGACGGCGACAAGGTCATGACGGGCATGGAGATAGGCATTGAGAACAACTCCGATGAAGCCCTCAAGGAGTGGACGCTGGAGCTTGAAATAGACCAGCTCAAAAGCTGTGACGGCTGGAACGGCAACTTTAAGGTCAAGGGCAACAAACTCACGGTCACGAATGTTGATTACAATGGCGAGATAGCAAAGGGCGGTTCGACCTCTATCGGCTGTAATATCGGAACTGGAACAAAGCTTAATGTTAAGTCTGCAAAGCTAAATGGTGTGGAGTGTACTGTTAAAAAGGGCAAGGTATCACAGAATAATAACAATAACAACAATAATCAGAATAATGACAAAAAGGTCACGGAAAAGGACGTTAAAAAGCTTCTAAAGCGTACCTCAAAGGCTAAACAGGGTGATGATTGGCTTCACACAGACGGAAGCAAGATACTTGATAAGGACGGCAAAGAGGTTTGGCTCACGGGCGTGAACTGGTTTGGCTACAACACAGGCACTAACACCTTTGACGGACTTTGGAACAGCGAGCTTGTGTCATCGGTGGAGGCTATTGCAGACCACGGTTTCAATCTTATAAGAGTGCCTATGTCAGCGGAGCTTATCAACCAGTGGTCGGAGGGCGAATATCCAAAGGCGAACTACAATAACGCATACAATGAAGAGCTGAACTCTATGAACAGCCTTGAGATATTTGATTATTTTCTCAAGCTTGCGGAGGAAAACGGTCTTAAAGTAATGCCTGATATCCATTCAGCGGAAACCAATGCCAGCGGTCATACTGTAAATCTGTGGTATACTGACAAGGTCACTGTAAAGGACTATTACCATGCTTTGGAGTGGCTTGCTGACAGATATAAGGACAATGACACTATCGTTGCATTTGACCTGAAAAACGAGCCTCACGGCAAGCCTAACGAGGGCGACGCTGCGGCAATATGGAATGATTCAAAGGACACAAACAACTGGAAGTATGTGGCTGAAACGGCAGCGAGCAAGGTGCTTGCGAAAAATCCTAATGTGCTTATAATGGTCGAGGGTATCGAAATATACCCTAAGAACATCAAGAAAAACGGGGATTATTCCTCCACCAACAGTGATGATTACTATTTCAACTGGTGGGGCGGAAATCTCAGGGGCGTAAAGGACTATCCTATCGACCTTGGCAAATATCAGGATAAGCTTGTTTACTCGCCGCACGACTATGGTCCGACAGTTTATCAGCAGCCTTGGTTCGAGGGGGATTACACATACAAGAGCCTTATGAAAGATTGCTGGAAAGACAACTGGTTCTACATTCAGGAGCAGGATATCGCACCGCTTCTCATAGGCGAGTGGGGCGGCTTTATGACAGAGCCTAACCTAACTTGGATGACCTACATGAGAAAGCTCATAAAGGACAATCATGTAAATCACACTTTCTGGTGCTTCAATGCAAACTCAGGTGACACGGGCGGACTTGTAAAGGACGATTTTGTTACATGGGATGAAGAAAAGTATGATTTTGTCAAGGAAGTTCTTTGGCAGGAGGGAGGCAAGTTCGTTGGACTTGACCACGCTATCCCGCTTGGAGATAATGGTATAACTTTGAAAAAGGCAAAGGGTCTTTGATATCACATATAAAAAAAGCGGACGAAGTTTTCGGGCTTCGTCCGCTTTTGTATTGTATTTTTATCGCTGGTCGCCCATAAAGAACAGAGCGAGAGTTCCAGGTCCTGAGTGTGAACCTATAACAGCACCTGTGTAGCAGATATGCACAGTGGTTTTCTTGCCAAGCTTTTTTCGCATAAGGTCGGCTGCATATTCAGCGTCTGAAAGGCAGTCGCCATGGCAGACGGCTACTGTGGAATTATCCCAACTTCCCATGCGTTCGCACATCATATCCACAAGCTTTTCAATGGATTGCTTTCTGCCTCGTATCTTTCCAACTGGGATAAGATGTCCCTCGTTGTCAACGTGGAGAAGCGGTTTAATGCCAAGAATAGAGCCTGCTATGGCGGCAGTCTTTGATACTCTGCCACCTCGGTGGAGATATTTCAGGTCGTCAACTGTGAAAACATGGCATAGGTGAAGCCTGTTGTCAGTGATCCACTGGGCAAGCTCGTCAATGGAAAGACCCTGCTTTTTCTTTTCGTCAGCCTTTATGAGCAAAAGGCCCTCGCCTGTTGAAGCACAGAGGGAGTCTATGCAGATTATCTTGCCTTCTGGGTATTTTTCCATTACGCTATCTCTTGCAATGCAGGAAGTGTTGAAGCTTCCGCTAAGACCTGACGAAAATCCAAGATAAAGCACGTCATAGCCTGCGGCAAGTTCCTTTTCAAAAGCCTGTTCATAGTCGGAGATCCCTATTTGCGATGTTTTCGTTACTGCTCCGTTTCGCATTTGGGAATAAAATTCAGGCAGCGTCATGTCATTCTTGCTCTTTACAACACCGTTTACTTCAAAAGATAATTCCAGAAGCGTCACGTCCATATTTTTTAATATATCCTCCGACAGATCGCAGGTGGAGTCGGAATATAGCTTGTATTTTCTGTCAGACATTTTTATCCTCCTTTTGCCGTTTGGACAACAGTATATAAAAATATTATAACATATGGGCGGGCTTTTGTAAAATATCCCTCAACTATACTTTGTAAAATTTCTATGAACACAGTTGTCTGCGGTGCTGTGCGACAGTTAAGGTGTTTTCAGATACGCAAACAGAAAAGTCACGGCAGGCGGAGGAGATAAGCATATCGCTTATGCGATTTTCTATGAGGGCGGTAATTATGTGGCGTATCTCTCGTGCAGAGCCGCTTTTTGAAAGTGCCTGCTTTGCGATAAAAGGGTAGACCTCTGGCTGACAGGCGAGTGTACAGCCAAGTTCGGAGAGCCTTTTTTCAAGAGCGGATATTTCAAGGCGTGTAATGTTTTCCATATCGGAAAGGGTAAGGTCGTTAAAAACAATCACCTCATCTATCCTGCCTAAAAGCTCGGGAGACATAAAGCTTTTAAGCTCTGAGAGCATGGCTTTTTTCTTGGCTTCGCCATTTGACTTGCTGTTTGAAAAGCCCACGTTCTTGGTTTCGGCAAGCTTTTTCACGCCGATATTCGAGGTCATTATTATAAGGACATTGGAGAAAGAAACTGTCCTGCCAGCGGAGTCGGTAAGACAGCCGTCCTCTAGTATCTGCAAAAGCAGATTGTAGATGTCAGGGTGAGCCTTTTCTATTTCGTCAAGAAGAAGCACACAGTAGGGCTTGCGGCGAATTTGTTCGGTGAGCCTGCCACCCTCGTCAAAGCCTACATATCCAGGGGGCGAGCCTATGAGCTTTGAAACGCTGTGGCGTTCCATGTATTCTGACATATCAAGCTTTACAATGGCGTTATCTCTGCCAAAAAGCGTTTTGGCAAGATCTTTTGCAAGCTGGCTCTTGCCCACTCCCGTTGACCCTAAGAAAATAAAGCTTCCCATGGGGCGGTCGCTGCCCTTTAGTCCTGCACGACAGCGGCGGACGGCAGAGCAGAGTGACTTTATAGCCGTCTGCTGTCCCACAATGCTTTCGCTTAGCTTATCTTCAAGCCCTGTGAGCCTTGCGGCTTCGTCCTGTCCGATATCAGCGCAGTTTATGCCTGTGAGCGATGAAATAACGCTGTCAATGTGCCTTTTTTCAAGTGGTATGCGCTTTGGGCGGCACTCTGTTATGGCGTTGAGATATTCGTCACGGGTGAGCTTGCCTTTCACATAATCGTTGAAAGCGTCTGATATTTTCTCGCCAGAATTATTTTCACTTTGCTCTATGACCGCACAGGCACAGGCTTCGTCAAGGATATCAATTGCTTTGTCAGGAAAAAATCTGTCGGTGACATACCTTGCGGCAAGCTTAACTGCATATGGTATAAGGTCAGGGGAGATGTCAACGCTGTGGTGCTGTTCATATTTGTCTATAAGACCGCTGAGGATACGGCAGGTCTGGCTTTGATCAGGCTCATCTATCTTCACTTTCTGAAAGCGTCGCTCCATAGCTGAGTCTTTTTCAATATTTTTGCGATATTCCTCAAAAGTCGTTGCGCCTATGAGCTGTAGACCGCCCCTTGCAAGCTGTGGTTTCAGGATATTTGCAGCGTCTATTGCACCCTCTGCCGCTCCTGCACCCATTATGTTGTGAAGCTCATCAATGAAAAGTATCACATTTCCAGCCTTTGCGGCTTCGTCCATACAGCTTTTCAATCGCTCCTCAAAGTCCCCACGATATTTTGCCCCCGCAAGAAGAGCAGTCATATCAAGGGAGAAGATCCGTTTTGAGGACAACGCAGACGGCACTTCTCCAAGCATGATCTTTCTCGCAAGCCCCTCTACAACAGCGGTCTTTCCCACACCTGCCTCACCCACAAGGCAGGGATTGTTCTTTGTGCGGCGGCAGAGTATCTCCATGATACGTTCTGTTTCAGCTTCTCTGCCTATGCAGGGGTCAAATTTTTCGCACTCGCTTTTGCGTGTAAGCTCTCTGCCGTAGCGTTCAAGGGTCTTTAGCTTGGGATAATTTCTGTCTGAAAAAATATTAGGCTCGTTGCCTGACAATGAGCAATCGTTGTACATCTTGTTGCAGTTCACCCCTAACTGCTGCAATATCTCAAAGGCACAGCAATCACTGCGGCGGAGTATCATAGCAAGAATGTATTCCGTTCCTGCGATACCGCCACCCATGCTCTCGCACAGCCTTTTTGCGCCTTTTAAAACAGCGGCAGCGTTAGGAGTGATGTCATTTTTCGTAAGACGGCATGGCGTGCCTCTGCCTATGATGTATTCTATCTGCTCCTCTATCCTTTGAGCCGTGACCTCGTGGCGCAGAAGCACTGCACAGGCTGTGGAGTCCTCCTCATAGGCGGCAGAGAGCAGGATATGCTCAGTGCCGATATAAGTATGCCCCCAGCTTCCTGCCAGAGTGACGGCATTTTTCACAAGCTCTCTTGCCCTTGGTGTAAAGCTGTCGCTATCAAAAAACTGTTCGTTCATAAAATTCACCCCTTAAAATGTTTAAGACAAAGCTTTGTCTTAGCTACATTCTTGACAGTTTTGCGTCTTGTTATTCTCGCATTTTTATCGCTTTTATATTCTTATGCACAGGACAAATTCTCCTTGCAGATTTTTTTGTAACACATTTTTCTCTGCGTCATAAACTGTAATATAAAGCAACGGAGCAAAGCTTCAGCTTTATAAATCTTAATAAAAAAGGAGATTTCATTTATGAACGGTTGTGGATTTGGCGGTTGTTGGTGGATCATTATCCTTATTCTCATATTCTGCTGTGGCTGCGGCGGTTGCGGAAATGGCTGTGGCGGTTGCGGAAACGGCTGCGGTGGTTGTGGCTGCGACAATGGTTGCGGCGGCTGCGGATGCTGATCTGACGGCAAATAAAAGACGGCGGAGCATTACGCTTCGCCGCTTTTTTTTACTTATCTTCTTTTTCCAAACGCTTTTCAAGGCGTTTCACAATAGTTTTCAGTGCCTTTATGCGGGCGTATTTTTTATCGTTGCCCTCAAGTATCGTCCATGGTGCTATATCTGTGGAGGTAAGTGTTATCATGCGGTCAACATATTTCTCATAGGTGTCCCACTTTTCACGGTTGCGCCAATCCTCATCGGTTATCTTCCAACGCTTTTCAGGCGTGTTCTCACGCTCGTTAAAACGGCGGAGCTGTTCGTCTTTATCAACATTGACCCAGAATTTTATTATCTCTGCGCCCCAATCATGAAGCTGGCTTTCAAACTCGTTTATCTCACGATAAGCCATGTTCACACGTTCTTCGGGGGTGAGCTTTTCGATAGGCTCGACCATTACTCTGCCATACCATGTGCGGTCAAAGATAGTAAAGTGACCATTCTTTTCAAGGCGTTTCCAGAAACGCCATAGATAGTGCCTTGCAAGCTCTGACGGTTCGGGTGCGGAGATAGGGTGAACTTCATAGCCCCTTGGATCAAGGGCTGCCGCAATGCGCTTGATATTTCCGCCTTTTCCTGCTGCGTCCCAGCCTTCATAGCATATTATAACAGGTATCTTCTTCTGATAGCAGAGATTTTGCAGCTTGAAAAGCTTGTCCTGATATTTTTTCAGCTTTTTCTCATATTCCGCTTCGTCAAGGGATTTGTTCATATCCACTTCTGCAAGAGCAGGCATTTCAATAGTTTTATATTCAGGATAATTGTATCCGCAGGTGTCAAACTGTGGTTCGGGAATATAATGTTCGCCCTTCTCCTTGGCGGAAACTGCAGTGCTTACTGCCTTTGTGACCGCTGTCAGCACTTCAAGCTCAGCAGAGGCACGTTCATTTGCCCCAACGCAAGTCCACGGAGCAAATGCCGTGTTTGTGTTTTCAAGCATTTTGTCATATCTGCGGAAAAACTTATCGTATTTTTCCATGTTCTTTATATCGTGGCTTTCCACACGCCAGCTTGTAACAGAGGAGTTCTCCAGCTTTTCGATACGCTTTTTCTGCTCGTCTTCGGTAATGTGCAGGAAAATTTTCACGATAACATATCCGTCATCTGTAAGCTGCCTTTCAAAGGTGCAGATGTCTTCAAGACGTGTGTCCCTTGTTTCCTTGTCTATCTCACCGTACATAAAGGCGTTCACAGTGTCACGATACCAGCTTCGGTCAAGGATAAGAAACTCGCCCTTCTTTGGCAGGCTTTGCCAGTAACGCCACAGCCATGGCATACGCTTTTCCTGCTCGTTTGGTGCACGAAATGACACCACCTTGTAAAAACGTGGGTCAAGAGAGCGTATGAGCTTTGCTATCATCGAGCCTTTTCCTGCGGCAGACCAGCCGTCAAATGTGATTATAACAGGCACTCCTGCGGTCTTTATTTTGTTTTCAAGCAGTGTGAGCTGTTCTCTCAGCCCTTTTAGCTGTTCGGATATCTCTGATTTTTCTGTGTTTTTCTGTATGATCTTTTCAAGCATTGCTATCTCTCCTCTTTTCACTAAATTGTTATTATCACAACTTAATTTATTTGATTTATGTATATTATACACATTTTATCTTTATTTGTATATAGACATTTTTCATGAAAATGCTATCTCTTTTTTGTTAATACGGAGTTAATATTATTGGTTTATACTAATATGATATAAAATATCTCGCAAAGGACGGCAGTTATATGTCAAAAAAAGACGAAAAGGACATTAATATATCAAAGCTCGACAAAAGTCTGGAGGGTCAGGGTCTGCTGGAGGACGCTGATGACGCAGAGTATGAGCGCACGCTGGCTCAGCAAAGGCGTGAGGCTGAGGAGCGTGAAAGGCAGGTTTTAGAGCAGGCGGAAGCTGAAAGACGTGAGCGTGAACGTCAGGAAGAAAAGGAACGTGAACGCAGGCTTGCTCAGGAGCGTATCGAGCTTATGAAGCTCAAAAGCGGAGTTATCGATGAAAGCGAGTCTTCCATAAAGGAAGAGCATGACCAGATAAGAGAGCTTCACGGCTTTGAAAAGGTGCAGAATTTCTTTTATCACAATAAGGTGTGGATAATCTTTACAATGTTTATCATAGCGGTGGCGGCATTTATTTTTATTGACGCTGCAAGGCGAGAAAAGGCTGACCTGACAGTGCTTATGATCGCAAACAACGGCTTGGAAACACGTCAGGAGGAACTGGAGAATTTCTTTGAAAAATACACGGACGATCTTGACGGCAATGGTTATGTCCATGTTGAGGTCATTATGATTCCGCTAAATTCTCACAGCGACGATTATCAGCAACAGAACGTGAACAGCACTAAGTTCTTGGCACAGCTTCAGGGGGGCGAGTCTATACTTGTTATAACAGACTCAAACACTGACGAGGAGTTCAAGTCAATAATGACTCCTGAGTTGCCAAAGGAATTTCCAAACAACAAGTATGTTGACGATATGGGCATGAGCTGGAACATGGAGGTCATGGCAAAGGAGCTTAACTTCGAGAATATGCCGAATGATATCCACCTTTCAATGAGAACACCGGTTAAGACTTTGGGCGACTCTAAGGAAACTATGCAGGAGAATTATGATAAGGCGTTCAAAGTTTTCAAACGCATAGTTGACGATATGACTGAGAAAGCCGTAGAGGCAGGAGATAAGGGTCTTACAACTGAGCCTGTCCACTATGATGACAGCAGTTTGGAAAGCTCTGATAGCACAGAAAGCTCAGAAAACAACTAAATAACAGATAGTTTCTTGCAGGTGACAGCGTCCTCGACGTTTCGTATGACCAAGTAAAAAAGCGGGCAACCACTTTTGTGGCTGTCCGCTTTGTATTTGTATCAGTATTGATAATCGTAATTTGTGTTGTCCTGATAATAGCCGTCTGTGTAGCCGTCAGGCTGATTTGACTGGGTGTCGGAAGTGTTCAGGCTTGAGCAGTTCTGATCTTCGGCATATTTGTAATCAGAGGTGACACCAAGATATTCTTCAAGGCAAAGTCCGCTCTTTGTGACCGCTTCGGCTTTCTCCTTGCCAAGATAGCGGATATGCCACGGTTCATACACATATCCCGTTTTGTCCTCTTTTCCCTCAGGGTAGCGGATAATAAAGCCGTACTCTGCACAGTGTTCAGCCAGCCAGTTGGCTTCGGGAGTGCCTGCAAAGCTGTTCTCAGTGGTATTCACATCAAAGGTCAGACCTGTCTGATGTTCCGAATGTCCCGGACGGGAAGATACTTCGTCTGCGGCTTCTGTGCCACGCTCTGCGGCATAGGAGTTATAAAGAGATTCCTGATCCTGATATGAACGATAGCTTGAGTTCACAAACAGCGTTATGCCGTCCTGAGCCGCTGCAGCTGCCATTTCGTCAAAGGCGTTCTGTGCAATTGTGCTTACGCCCGGTGCATAATCTGATGGCAGGGAGTAGGTCTTGTTTACGATAAGAATGCCGTCAACAAAGGTCATGCCGTTTGACTGCTCTATCTTATGCTTTGTTTCTTCTGCTTTGCTGTTGTCGGAGGTTTTCTTTTTGGTGGTGTTTTTTGCTTCCGCCTGCTTTGTGCTTTCGGTCTGTGATGATGAATCAGCAGCAGGCTTGTTGTCTGACTTTCCACCGCAGGCTTTCACTATCACAAAAATTATCACCAAAAGAATTGCTATGGCAATGATACGGTTTTTCATAACACGCCTGTGTTCTCTTGCACGCCTTTCGGCACGTCGTTTTTCCATTTCAATGCGCATTCTTTCGTATTCTTCGTCAGAGTAGTCATAGTTGTTATATGGCTGTTTGTCTGTGTTTTCAGTCGTGTTGCTGTTATTTATATGTTCGTCCATAGCTATCCTCTTTTTTTGCAGATTATTTCACACTTTTGTGTAAGTATTATACCATACTTTGACGCAGTTTTCAAGTCGGATATTGTCGGCTTATTTCATAACATAAACATAGCATTGATATAGCGGCATAGATTCGTATTCATCATTATCCGGGTCATTCCACATATGGTCTTTTCTTTCCTGAACTATATCATCATGGAAAAAGCAAACACCAAGATATGTGTAATCTTCCAAGCCGTTGATCAGATTGTCACCGTAAGAGAAACCGAAGCTTGCATTATTTTTTAACCAAGTAAAAAGCTCTGTATATGCCTCGTCATAGTCTGAAACACAGCTGTTGTTTGCTGTGAATTGTCGTATTTTGCTGTTGTTAGGCAGACCGACCTCAGAGAGATGTTCGTATACGTTGCCAATGCCTTGGCAGTAGTCGTCCATTTGATACAGGCTCTTTTGCAGACATTCATCAAGCTGTCCGCTTGCACGGAGTGGTTTCAGACCATATTTCTCACGGAGAGGATTTACATAATCGAGAAGGTCAAGGGTCATCTGACTCGCACCATCAGGGGAGTAATATTCAGGCTCGACAGGCTCGTTCTGCTGAGTATCTTCTGTGTTTTCCTGCGGTATATCCTGCTGTATCTCAAGCTCTGTCACAGGCTCAGTCACTTTTTCTGTAGTGGTAGTGGTGGTGACTGCGGCGGCTTTTGACTCTGCTAATGCCGCCCCCTCTGCAATATCTGACGCAAGGGCAGCCTTGTCAGGCTCACGCTTTTTTGTGGTAGTAGTCATGACAGTGGTGACGGGAGGCAGAGTAGTTGTCACAGGTGTATTTGTGGTGACAGTGGCAGTAGATCGAGGTGTGCTTTTTTTCACAGCCGTGGTCTTATCACCATTGTTATTATAAGTATACACCCCGAAAACAGTTGCGGATACTAATGCCACAGCGATTATTGGCATGGTTATTTTTGCTTTTAAAAACACTTTTTTGGGGGTAGCGAGAACTATTTCTTGCCTCTTGTTTATTTCGCTCATGCAGCCGAAGCAGAAAATGGAATCGTCATGAAGAATTCTTCCGCAATTAGGACATTTTTTCATATTTTAGTTTTCTCCTGATCTTATTAAGCACATTGTACAGCTCTTCCGCAGTGCTATATCTGTCGTCTGGATTGATAGAAAGGCATTTCTTTATGACTTTCAGAATTTTCTTGTTTTCGCACATTTTGACCGACGGGTGTTCACCTGTCAAAAGAACGTTCAGAAGCACTGCCAGAGAATAGAGATCTGTTCTTGCGTCAGATTGCTGCATACCGAATTGTTCAGGTGCGGCAAAGCCTACAGTTCCCAGAGTCTGGGTGTCAGAGCGTTGATTAGATTTATAAATTTTAGAAATATCAAAATCTATAATCTTGACATTATTGTCGTCACATATTATAATATTATCAGGCTTTATATCACGGTGAACGATGCCGCTGTTGTGAAGAGCATACAATCCCTGGCATATGGAGCAGGTAATGTTCAGGGCGTCGTGTTCTGCTAGTGTTTCGCCGTTTGCATAATCCGTAAGAGTCATGCCGTCGCAGAATTCTTCATAGATAGTATACGCTTCAGTGCTTTCGGAGATCTCGTAGATACGGCAAAGATATGGATTATTTATCAATGCGAGCCTTTGATATACAGAAACGTCAGCAGGCTTATAGATAATGTGCCGCACCATTTTTACACCTGTGTCACTCTCTAAAATGACTTTTTCGTGCTTGCTGTTTTTAAATAGATAGTTTTTGCAGTCGAACATTTTGTCGATCTGTTCTGTTTCAAAATCATATAAGCTTTTTTGTGACATATTTCTCATCTCCAATGTAAAAATGTAAAAAAATAAATTATTATAGGAAGGAACTGGTGACATGAAAAAAACAACACAGCTTATGGAGGAGCTAAATGGAAGCGATGATATCAACAGTTTTCTAAGCAACAATAAGGATTCTCTTGACAGACAGGATTTTGCACGTTATCTTTGTGAGCTTGTGAAAAAGAAAAAGATGACAAAGATAGAGGTCATAAGAATATCCCAGCTAAATCAAATATATGGATATCAGATATTTGCAGGAGCAAGACTTCCAAGCAAGGATAAGATAATCGCTATCGCACTTGCTATGAAGCTTGATGTTGATACCGTTCAGCGACTTCTGACCCTTGCGGGTGAAGCTCAGCTTTATCCTAAAAACACCCGTGATTGCATACTCATTGACGCAATAAACAAAGGCTATGATGTGGCAAAGCTCAACAAAGTGCTTTTTGAAAATGGTTCACAGTGCCTTAAATAACGATCGTTTCATAAAGCAGCTCCGGCTCTTAGGAGCTGCTTTTTTATTATCGTAACAAATATTATATCACATTTTGACAAGGTTTTCAAGAGTTGTCAGAACATAAAAACACGCCGCAGAAAAATTCCGCAGCGTGTTTTCTTAATTAACTCTTATGGAACGAGAGTTGTAGTAGTTGTTGCCTTATCCTTTGCAGTTGTAGTTGTTTCAGCTACAGAAGAATCGGTCTTTGCCGTTGTAGTTGTGGTGGTTGTTGCTTCGCTTGCTGCAGCTGATGAAGAATCGTCAGTTGCAGGCTTTGAAGCCGCACCAGCCTTAGTTGTTGTGTAACCCTCGGCTTCAATTACCTTCTTCTTGAAATCTGCTTCTTTGTTGTAGTAAGATGATGAGAAGTAAGGCTCTTCAGTAAATGTTTCACCTGTTGCAACGATATTTGAGCAGTAGATCGAAGCATAGAATGAAACTGCTTTTTTCTCCTTGTCTGTCTTTACAGTTATCTTGTAAAGATTGTAGAGTGCATTTGTGTTCTCCCAAGAATCATAATTCTTCTTGTTTGTGAATGCAACATAAGTGTCAACGTAATCAAAAGACTCGATAGATGTTACCTTGCCGTCAAAGTCAGCAGGATATGGAGCGTAATGACCCTTTATATCCTTTCTCATGTCTTCGATCTTGTCGTCGATATATGACTGATAGCTGTCCATAGCAGCCTTACCGTTGTCAGCTGTTACATATGCAGGGAATGTTTCGTCAACTGTTATTTCCTTAACATAAACAGTGTCGCCCCAATCGTTTGTTTCAGTTTTGCCGGAAAGTGTGATACCATTTCTTGCAAGTGAGGAATAAGGGCTGCAAGTTACCTTGAATGTGCCGCCGATACCGATATAATCGTCGCATGATACTGAGTAAGAAACATTGTCCTTAAGAGCAGCAGGGATAGACTCGCTCTTTACTGAGTAAGGCTTAACAAATGGAACACCGCCTGAGCATTCAAATTCAAGTCCCTCGAACGGGTCGATCTCCTGAGTTTTTTCAAGACCCTCAACAGTGAAATCCTTTGTTACCTTGCCGTCCTTAACGTCGGCTGTCTTGTATGTATAATACTTGTCGTCATATTCAAACCAAGTCATGTCACCGCTTTCTTCTGCGCCATAAACGTCTATGTTAGCTGTAACAGTGTACTTGTCGCCGTTTTTCAGATCTGACTTGTAGTCATAATCATAGTAGATAAATGGATATGCTGAGTCATATGAAACGTCAGCAGAGCCGTTGCCGTCAAAGCCTGAGAACTTGACCTCAACGCCCTTGAAGAAGTCGATCTCCTCACCATTTTTAAGATCCTTTACAGTTACCTCAAACTCAGTGTTCTTTAGCTTTATGTTCTTGTCCTTGAGAGAATCCTCGTTGTACTTTACAGTGCATTTTACCTTGTCACCGTTTTTAAGATTCTTGTTTGCTTTCTTATCAAAAGTGATCTTCAGCTTATACTCGCCATCGCTATTTGTTTTGAGAAGGGCATTTCTCATCTGCTTAGCTTCTGTAAAATCATCAGCTTTGTTAAATGCTTTTGTAAGAGTTTTCTTGTCAAGTGCAAAATACTTGCTTACCTTTGATGACTTGTCAGATGAGCTTGCATAGTCGGAAAGATCATCAAGGTCGCCAAGGTCAAGATCTGCCTCGTCAGCAAGGTCGCCGAGAGCGCTTGTAGCGTCTGCCATTGAATAGTAGCTCTTGTCATAGCAGTTAAGCTCTGCTTCAACATAGCCACAGCCGTCAATGCCCTTAAATTCAAACTTGAAAAGATCCTTTGCGTCGATCACCTGATATTTAAGAATGTTGCACAGAATGATGATCGCAACGATAACAACGATAAGAGCCGCAGCAGCGATAAGCGTTATCTTCTTGTGACCCTTTACCCATTCGCCAAGCTTAGCGAAAGGATTTGGCTTTGCAGCCGCAGGAGCTGCTGCCTGAGCGTAGTTGGTTGTTGGTTGTGCATACTGCTGGTCATACTGAGGAGCCTGCTGCTGTACAGGCTGAGCCTGCTGAACGGGTGCCTGAGCAGGTGCTGCCTGCTGTGTGGAAATGCCTGCTTCGGCTTCCATTTCGGCGATAGACGCACCGCAGCCGCCACAGAATTTTTCTTCCGGACCTATTGGCGCTCCGCACTTAGCACAAAACTTGATAGTGTTCATTTCATACCTCCATTGATACTTCTTTTCTAAACAGGATAAAATTTTTTATCCTATTCATACATTCTAAGTATAATATTAGCAGAAAGAAAAGTCAAGAAAAACTCGTTGAAACCGCCTTGTTCTGTATGATTTTTGTAGATTTGTACAATAACGCAATAAAAAATCATACACTTTGATAACGTTTTAGACACAATTTTTCTACATTAAAAAACTGAATATAAATGGGGATACTGAGTGTGGTATATCTTCTCTGTCCATGAGCGTATGCTCTCGCACTCTGACAAAAATTCCTCAGAGCCCTTTTCCAATAGGGCTGGGAGCTTTGCCACTGCATAGGAGATATCATCAAGTGTGCAGGATTGTGCTATATATGATATTCTTACATAATATTTATTCCAGGCATTTTCGAGTTCTTCGAGCCTTTGGGCTGTGTCGCTGTCATCATTTCTGTAGCTGTTTTCAGCGGCGTTCACAAGACTTATGAACTTATCGTTTTCTTTTTTTACCGCAAATACGGAGAACACTGACATGGCGGCTATGACAGTGAGGATAATAATGCAGGCGGTCAATCTTTTCATTGAGCTTGCTCCTTTATACTTTTTTCTTGCCCTTGTCTTTTCTTATGGCAACTATCTGCCCTGAGGGGTCAGCGGTGCAGATGTAAACATCTTTCAGGGGCATACCCTTTTCTCCTAGCTTTTTCATGAGCCACTTTTCGTCTTTGCCGATAAGATCAAGGGCGGAGTATATTATCCTGCCGTTGTCGACAACGAGCTGCGGAGGGTCGGTCTGAGAGTCTTTTACGCCCATTCCGCCATTGTTCACAGGTCGAAACTGTGCTTTCTGATAGACCGATATCTTGCCTGTTGTTTCCACCACCGCAAGCTGTACCTCGTTTATATCGAATATACCCATGCTTCTTAGGGACTCCAAAAGATCGTCTGCAGAAAAACGCAGGTCTTTGAGCTGCTTTTGATCTATGATCCCACGGGACACGACTATTTTCGGAGAGCCGCATATGAGCTTTCTAAGCCCTCTGAATTTAAGCGAGCAGTGAGAGAGTATAACGTCAAGGCACACCAGCGTGAATATAGGCACTATGCCCATTGACATCGGTATAGTCATATCCTCGATAGGCAGGGTGGCGATGTTTGAAAGCAAAAGCGTTATAACAAGCTCCGAGGGCTGTAATTCGCCTATCTGCCTTTTGCCCATAAGGCGTATGCTTATGACAATGAGTATATAAAGTATAACGGCTCTGAAAAAAACTATCAGCATTTTGTTTTCCTCCAATATGGTCAAAGCTATTTTTTGCAGCTTTAATGCAGAATATTCTGATAACAGCCGCAGATAATAAATACAACAAAATTTCATGTAGGAGAAACAAAATGAATACACCCGATTTCAGAAACTACAAAAACGCTGAGATAGATAAGACCATTGACGCTGCCATGACTTCACTTCGCACCATAACAGGCAATTCAATGGATCTTAACATAATGAATGTGAAGATATGCTCCGTAAGCTGTGCGTTGGTATCCATAGAGGGAATGATCTCAACGAGCGCAATGTCAGAGCTTATTTTCAGACCTATAATGGAGCTTTCTGCACAAAAGTCAAAGGGCAATGCAGAGCAGGTATTCGACTTCCTAACAAAAGAAAGCCTGCTTGCCGCCGAGAGAAAAACGGTCTTTAATTATGGTGACGTCATACAGTTTTTGTTTTCGGGCTTTGCGGTCATATTTGTAGAGGGGCTTTCAAAGGCTGTTGTTTACGGCATCCAGGGTTACGACAAGCGGTCGGTTTCTGAGCCTGCAAGTGAGCAGACTATAAAGTGCGCACAGGATTCTTTTACGGAAACAATAAGAACTAATATTTCTCTTGTGCGCCGACGAATGAAAACACCATCGCTGAGGTTTGAGATGATGCAGATAGGAAAGCGTTCTTCCACCGACGTGTGCATGGTCTACATGAGCGACCGGGCAAGCTCAGACGCTGTGGACAGGCTGAGAAAACAGCTCAAAGGCATAAAGCTCGACACTGTTCTTACAAGCGGATATATCGAACCTTTTATCGACGAAGGCTTCGGTTCGTCAGTGTTTTCACAAATGGCTTATTCCGAAAGACCTGATATGATATGCACAAGGCTAAATCAGGGCAGGATATGTGTTTTTGTGGACGGCACGCCATTTGTGCTTATCTGCCCATCGCTTTTTGCGGAAAATTTTCAGACCATGGACGATTTTGCGGAAAAGCCTTTTTACGTCACTTTTATGCGGTGGCTGAAATATATTGCGTTCTTTCTAGCGGTGGCGTTTCCGGGACTGTATGTTGCACTGGCGAGCTTTCACCCTGAGGTCTTCACATTGAAGCTTCTTCTGAATCTTGCAGTTTCAGAGGAGTCAACGCCTTATCCGTTGACAGTGGAGGTGCTTGTGCTAATGCTTCTGTTTGAGATAATGAAAGAAGCAGGCTTGCGGCTTCCAAAGGCTGTGGGAAGCACTGTTTCTATAGTGGGCGGTCTTATCATAGGCGACGCTGCCGTAAAAAGCGGACTTGTGTCCGCCCCTTTGCTTATAGTGGTGGGGATAACCACAACATCATCGTTCGTTATACCAAGCCTTTATCAGCAGACGGCTATATTAAGGCTCGTGTATATCCTGGTGGGCGGCGGCTCGGGGCTTTATGGCATTGCACTTTGCACTGTGCTTTTGATGATAAATATAAACTCCATGGACGACCTTGCAGTATCTTACACTGCTCCTGTTACGCCATTTTTCTCAAAGGGTATAAAGGACGTTATTTCAAGGCGGAGCTTTCGGTCATATGAGAAAACTCACAGCACCATTAAAGAATACAAGCTTGACGAAAAGAGGGGAAGCCAATGAAAAAGCTTACGCCATCGCAGTTTTTTGCAATGCTTATCTGTACAAGAGCCTTTTCAATGATGACATTTCTCCCTGAAAGCACCGCAAACGCTTTGGAGCTTATGCTTGGAACAGTGCTGTCTACAGCTTTTCAGATAGTTATGATATGCGGTATGGCGGCTTTCCACAAGCGCTTTCCTAATGATGACCCATGCACCCTTGTGGTGAGCCGTTCAAAGTGGGCAGGCAGGGGAGTTTGTACATTGTATCTTGCATATTTTCTTACTGTGTCATTTTATGTTATCGGCACCTTCACCTATTTTATGGATTATTATTTTTCTGATTATATACCACGGCTCATGATAGTTCTCAGCGTTGCCGCCTGCGGGATATATGTTGCAATGTCAGGCCTTGGGGTCATAGGAAAAACGGGGACAGTGCTTTTTGTACTTTTTCTCTTTGTGACATCTATCCTTGTTATAAGCTCTCTTGAAGATTTCACATTCGTTGATTTTCACCTTGCGGAAAGAAACGTTGGAAAAGGCATTTTTCATTCTGCTGTCAGCGAGCTTGCAAGAAGCTCTTATCTTGCAGTGATAGTTTTTCTTTTACCCTCAACAAAGGGCAATGCAGCAAAAACGTCTGTGTATTTTCTGCTCACAAGGCTTGCCCTTGTTGAAATAGTCTTAGGCTTTATCACAATGATACTTGGAGATTACACTCTTCTTGCAAAACTGCCATTCTTCGCACTTGCGGCATTTTCACGCACTGCCATAATAGAACGCTATGACGCCGCTGTTATGGGCGTGTGGGTAATGCTCTCGGTATATAAGCTGGGAGTATATTTCCATTGTTCAGGCAGATGCCTGAGATATGTTTTTCCTAAGCTCGGTTCTGGCTCGGGCGTGATAATAACAGCGGCGATTCCTGCGGCGGCAACGCTCTTTTGGCTCTTGCCTCACAAGTGGGAGAGCATCGCATACGCAGGGCTCAGCCCTATCCCACTCATATTTCTCGGAGGCGTAATACCGCTTCTATGCCTGATATTTGTGAAAAAGGGGGCGAGATCTGATGAAAAAGCGTAAGATACAGGTGGCTGTTGTGCTTTTTATCGCAGCAGTGACGCTGTTGTCTTCCTCTTTCGGCAGGCAGGTGGATATCGAGGAGCGTGTTCTTTGCCACGCCATGGGCGTTGACTATGAGAACGGGGAATACAATGTGTCATTGCAGGTCTTTAAGACCCAGAGTATGGGTTCTGACACTCCTCTTGATGTGAGCCAGTCCAATATACAGACTGTCAATTGCAAAGGCAGGAGTATCCGAGACGCCATTGAGGGCTGTCAGTATCAGATAGGCAGGGAGATCTTTTTTGGCCATCTTCAAATAATATGCTTTAATAAAAATATAGATCTTTCCTCTCCGGAGGAGCTGTTCTCTTTTGCTATAAAGGACAAAAATGTTTTTCTTGGAGTGGAGCTTTGCTTGGCGGAAAATACCGCAGAGGAGCTTATGAACGTTCAGCTAACAAGGGGAACGATGTCCTCGGAAAACTTCACACAGGTCATAAAAATGGGTGTGAGAAACGGCATAACGGTGGAGTGCCGCCTTATTGATCTGCTTTCCTGCATAAGATCACCGCAGTATATCGCTATGCCGGTTATCTCTATCAAACAACCGCTGGGAGATTTTGCGGAGAGCCATGAGGAAAAGTCAGCGGAACAGCAGGAGCCGCTTTTGGAAATAAAAAAGACCGCCCTTATACGAAAAGGTACGGTACTTGAGAGCTATCTTTCCCACGCTGACGCATCAGGCTGTCTGTGGCTCACGGGAAAGGCAGAGCAGTATTCTGATATTATCGAATATAATGGAAGCCCCATGGACGTTAGGATAACCTCTGACAGCCACAGCCTGAAGCTTGATAACGAGAACGGCAGGCTCGTATGCAGATTGAAGCTCACTGTTCTTGCACACACTTCTCTTGATATCCGTGACGAGAAAAGCTCAGACCAGGTGGCGGCACTTGTGAAACAGCGCCTTGAAGAAAACATCACAGGGGTGTGGAACAAAGCCCTGTATGAGAACAGGACGGATATTTTTGATGTGTGGCGGCTTTTCCGTCACAAATATCCGCAAAGCTATCTAAAGTATGCCGACCGCCTTGATGAAGTGCTAGGCTCGGTGGAGCTTGAAACGGATATCACCTGTCGTGTGTCATAAGACAGAGCATATCCTCGGGAAGCGGTGCGGTAACAGCCACTATCCTGCCGTTTTCGGGGCTTTGAAAAGTCATTTTCTCGCAGTGGAGAGCCTGACGGCTTATAAGAGGGCTTGCCTCGCCATAAAGGTCATCACCCAGGAGAGGATAGCCCATAAAAGCCGTGTGTACTCTTATTTGGTGCGTTCTGCCGGTTTCAAGAAAGAAGTCCACAAGAGAAAGATCTCCCAGCCTTTTGCGTACAAGATAATCCGTTGCGGAATATTGTCCGTCAGCCCTCACACAGCGTTTTATTATAGTTTCCTGCTCCCTTGCGATAGGCGCACAGATGCGCCCGCCGCAGTGGGGCAGGTCTTTTATTATTCCAACATAGGTCTTCTCAAAGCTTTTTTGGAGCATTGCGGCGCTTCGCTGACTTTTTGCCACAAGCACGCAACCGCTCGTGTTGCGGTCAAGGCGGTTGACAGGTCTAAAAGCGAGGCTTGGATAAAGTGCGGCAAAAAGATTTCCCAGCGTATCGTCACGATGCTTTATTGATGGGTGGCAGGGCATAAAAGGCGGCTTTGAGAACACCACCACCTCGCTGTCCTCATAGAGGATATCAGCTTTCAGGTCAGGATTAGGGTCAAGAGCTTCACCGTCACCCTCGTTTATCATGATGATGTCATTTTCATATACAAGGTCAACAGTGCGGATAAGGACGCCCTTTCTTGTCATGCCGTTTTCAGTGCGTTTGAGCCTTGTTATGAGCCTTTTTGAAAAGCCCCTTGAACGCAGTACACATTCAAGGGCTTTTTCATTTTCTTCTTTTGTTATTGTCACAGTCATTTGCTGTATTTCCTCCAGCGCTTTATCATTGACGGCATTTTGTCCTGCCAGTAGCTTCCCATTATATCCTGCAAAAACACTATATAGCTTAGTCTGAAATATGGATAGATGATAAAAACAGGATATACTAACAGAAGTGCGGGGATATACATAACAAAGCTCAGCAGGAACGAGATATATCTGCCATGCTGACCGTCCATGAGCCTTACAGAAAGATCGCAGGCGTCAAAAATGTTGGTGCGTGGGTTTAGAGTCATTATATATGGCGCAAGGGCAAGGGATATCCAGTAATGCACCATAAGTCCGAAAAACACAACAGACAGACCGAGTGAGAACATGAAACAAAGAAGACCTGCGGAGGTAAGCTCGCTGAGCTTGCATACCCAGCCCCAATAATACACGCTGTAGGATGAGATAGCGAAAGGTACTGCGGAAAATAATTTCAGTGAATTAATTATAATGGAAGAAAACATGGTGTGGGAATAATATACATAAGAATGTGAGTTTATATACTGCCTCGATCCCACATAGCTGTCTGCTCTTGCAATATCAACAAAAAATCTGCGGACAGTCCACATTTCAAAAGCTGCAAAAGGTATAATGACAATGAGGTCAAGAAACCAGAATAGCCTTACGGAAACATGATCTTTTATTCCCTGCCACGAGAAAAAGTACTCCCAGCCGATGCGTTTGAAAAGCATAAAAAGGGCAAGCTCGCACAGACCAAGAAATACAAACACCGCAAACAAAAATGCCGTAAGCGATACGCAGTTTCCCATGTTCTGGCTTATGTTTTTTCTTGCTGACAGTTTTATCTCTTTGTTTGTCAAGCCTTTTCCCCCCTTGTTTCTTTTTTTGCTTACTTATCTTCCTCGTCGGTATAATAATCCTCGATAGTGTAATCAGGCATTTCCTCATATTTTGGCGGATATGTTCCTATTACCTCGAAAGCGTTTGAACGCTGCCACATGGAAGCTGTCACCATGACTTCAAAGCCCTCACCGAAATCGCAGGCGTAGTCCATAGGCTTTCTTTTCGGCACGCCGAAGCCTGCCAGCATATTCATTATAAGACCTCCGTGGGTGCATACCGCAACATTTGTAAGGCCCTCGTACATCATATCGGAAATGATGATGTTCAGCGCCTCATAACAGCGGTTTATGACATCTCTTGTTGATTCGCCGTTCGGCGGAGGATTGTCAAGTCCTCCTTTTATGAACTGCTCATAATCAGGGTCGTTCATAAGCTCATCAGCGGTCTTGTTCTCAAACTTGCCGAAGTCCATTTCACGAAGCTCGGGCATCTCAGCCACAAGCCTGTTAGGCTGGAGTATAGATATAGTCTGTTTGCACCTTTTCAAAGGCGAGGTGTAGACCTTCTGCACCGAAGGGTAATCATACTTTTCTATCTTTTCATAAAGCTGGTCAGCACCCTCTCTGCACAGCGGCAAGTCGGTAGTACCGATATAACGTCCGTCAAGATTTGCCTGCGTCATTCCGTGACGGATAAATGCTATTCTGTAGCCTTTCATATTTAAAATACCTGCTTTCTTTTTCTTTTATGATAAGTGCTTTAAAACCTGCACAAATTTTTTTCACTTAAATACGTCATTTTATAGATTTTATATTTACAAATACATAAATTTATAGTATAATAAAATAATGGTTGAAAAACCAATATGATTTTATACATGGGAGATATTACATGAGCAATGACAGCAAAGATGAGCTGACTCTCAGGATAGGTGAGAAGCTTACCGCCGCGAGGATAGAAAGCGGCTATACACAAAGCTGTGCGGCTAGGGCAGTCGGCACCAGCCAGTCTTGCATATCAGCCGTTGAACACGGCAAAAAGCAGAACGTCAATATCATCATTGCTCTTATAAAGCTTTACGGAGCTTCCTATGAAGATGTGTTCGGTTTAGTTAAGGTCAGAGAAAAAAACTCTGCGTTAGGCTGTCCGGACGAGGGAAGCGAGCTGCTGAGGGAGCTTATAAAAGACAGCGGCATAAAGGGTCTTGAAACTCAGACGGACATGGCGGTGAAAATATGCACCTATATGCTTTTGAGAAAGCTTTACTCTGAAAATCCTCACAACTCCCACAAGCTTTTTGAGCTTGACACTGAGGAAACCATGGAACGCTGTGTAAAATATCTTTCCGCTCAGCCTAAAGACCTTGACAAGATCCTTGGCATGGCAGGAAAAAAGGTGAACAGGCTTGAGGTTTCAGTGGGGAAAAATCCTGAACTGAGGGCGTTTATCAAAGAGTGCGAACACATTTTGCTCGCTTGCACATAAGAATTTTGATACCGATGTTATCATACTTCGGATATTATAACACACTTTTCAACTAATTTCAAGTGAGGTATAAAAATGAAAAAGCCTGAAAGGCGGCTGTTTGTATCGGCAGCGTGTGCGGCGGCTCTTATGGTGTGCGGGGCGGTGATGATGCACTTAGATAAAAAGCCTGACGAGGCGACATTTTTCGCCATGGATTGCCCATGCACAGCCGCTGTTTACGGCGGCGACGCTGAGGCGGTGAAAGAGCGGATAAAGGCTTTGGAAAAGCTTTATTCGCCTTATGAGGAAGGCTCGGAGATATCACGGCTCAATGAGAGCGGCAGGCTTGAGCTTTCTGAGGAAACTGCACAGCTTATAGAAAAGAGCATAGAGCTTACAAAAAAATACGGCGGAGCGGATATTTCCGCAGGTGCGCTGACAGCACTTTGGAACGTCACCGGTGAAGAACCGAGAGTGCCTGAGCAAAGTGAGATACAGACTGCTCTTTCCGCTGTGGGATATGGGAATATAAAGCTTTCGGGGAGCGAATGTGTCCTTGAAAACGGCACACAGATAGACGTGGGCTGTGACGGAAAGGGCTTTGCCCTTGACGAAGTGAAAAAACTTTTGGATAGCGAAAAAGCCGATTGTGCGGTGGTGAGCTTTGGCTCGTCAACGCTTCTTTACGGGCAGAAGCCTGATAAAACAGATTTCAAGGTTGCGGTCACAGACCCTTTTGATGACGATAACACCTGCCTTAGCTTCACAAGCGGCGGTGGATTTGTTTCCACATCAGGTGGATATGAGCGTTATTTTGAAGCACAGGGCAAAAAGTGGAGCCATATTTTTGACCTGACAACAGGCTATCCATGCGAAACAGACCTTGTTTCAGTCACTGTGATAGGGCAGAGCGGCATTGAAACCGATTTTCTGTCTACCTGCATTTTTATTGGCGGAAGCGGTGAGCTTGACAGGTGGCTCAGTGATGAAAATATAGAAGTTATTGCCATTGATGAAAATGGCGTAGTTTATTGCTCTGACAGTATAAAGAGCAGGATAAGTATAAGTGATGATAAATTCAGGTTTGAATAGTCATAAAGTATGATAAGGGGGAAAATTATGAAACTCAACAGCATTTTTCTTTCCCACAAAAAGGGGACGGAAAACAGCGAAACTATCGCCATGCCGCTGCCTGCAAGAGTGAAGATATCCATGTCACAGCACATGGGAGCACCTTGCGAGCCGACAGTTGCCAAGGGTGACAGAGTGCTTGTGGGACAGGTCATAGGCGAAAGCAACGCTTTTATGTCATGCCCTGTTCACTCGTCTGTGTCAGGCACAGTGGCGGCGATATCCGAACTGCTCACAGCAGGCGGAAAGGTGTGCAAAATGGTGGAGATCGACACCGACGGAGAGCAGGAGGTATCACCTGACGTAAAGCCGCCTGTTATAACAGACAAGGCGAGCCTTTGCGAAGCCGTAAGGCAGTCAGGCTGCTGCGGAATGGGCGGCGCAGGCTTCCCGACGCACATAAAGCTCAACTTTGACGAGAACAAATACAAGGTTGATACCCTTGTTATAAACGCCGCTGAGTGTGAGCCTTACATAACAAGCGACTATCGTGAGATGATGGAGAACGCTGACGATGTTATGTGCGGAATAAAGCTCGTGCGAGATATGCTGGGGCTTAAAAAGGTCGTTATCGGTATCGAGGACAACAAGCCACAGGCTATAAAGCTTATGCGTGAAAAGTCGGCTGATGATGAAAGTATCGAAGTAAAAGTGCTGAAGTCATGCTATCCTCAGGGTGCAGAAAAGGTGATAATATTCAACGCCACGGGACGTGTAGTTGGCGAGGGTCAGCTTCCGTCAGATCAGGGCGTTATCGTAATGAACGTTACCACAGCAGGCTTTATCGGAAAGTATTCCAAAACAGGTATGCCACTCATATCAAAGCGTATAACTGTTGACGGTGACGTGGTATCTACTCCATGCAATGTGAAAGTACCTATAGGAACTTCTGCGGAGGATATACTGAAATTCGGTGACTGCGATAAAGAAAAGGTTAGAAAAGCCATTTTTGGCGGTCCTATGATGGGAATGTGTCTTTATGAGCTTGACACCCCTGTGACAAAGACCACAAACGCTGTTCTTGCATTTGGTGAAAAGGCTGATAAGAAAAAGGGCATCGAGGACAGGTGCACACAGACAAACTGCATAAAGTGCGGAAGATGTATCTCTGCTTGTCCGCTGAATCTTATGCCTACAGAGCTTGAAAAGGCTTATGACAGGCGTGACAAAGAGGCTCTTATGAAGCTCAAGGTGGGTCTTTGCATGAACTGCGGTTCGTGTTCATACGTCTGTCCTGCAAAGAGAGATCTTGCAGAGAAAAATCAGCTTGCAAAAGCTTTCATAAGAACATAAGGAGGTAAGAAAATATGGAAAAAATGCTTGTCAGCCCTTCACCTCAGATAAGGGATAATATTTCTACCTCTAAGGTGATGACCCATGTGCTTGTGGCACTTTGCCCTGCACTTGCAATGTCTGCCTATGTTTTCGGCGGACGTGCGCTCATGCTCACAGGCTTCTGCATGATAACGGCACTCATATGGGAAAGGCTTTGCAATCTTATAATGAAAAGACCTGATTCCACAAAGGACGTTTCGGCACTTGTGACCGGTATGCTTTTAGCGTTCAATCTCCCTGTGACAATGCCTTACTGGCAGGCTGCTATCGGCACATTTGTTGCTATCGTTATAGTAAAGCAGCTTTTTGGCGGTCTGGGACAGAATTTTGCCAACCCTGCTATCGTGGGAAGAATAGTTCTTATGCTTGCTTTCACAGGCAACATGACCCATTGGGTAGTGCCTTTCTATGACCCTGACAATATCGTAACAGGTGCAACACCTCTTGCGGCGGCACATTCCGCCCCTGCCGATTATCTCGATCTTTTCCTTGGAAAAGTAGGCGGCTGTCTTGGCGAGGTGTCTGCGGCGGCTTTGCTCATTGGCGGCATATATCTTATAATGATGAAGATAATCTCAGTACATACACCTCTTGCATTTATCGGCACAGTTTTCGTGTTCTCATATCTTTGCGGCGAGGACGGCATCTATCAGATACTTGCAGGCGGCGTAATGCTCGGTGCATTCTTCATGGCAACTGACTATGTTACAACTCCTGTTACAAAAGCAGGAAAGGTGATATTTGGTATCGGCTGTGGTATCATCACTTGTGTGATACGCTTCTTCGGCTCTTATCCTGAGGGTGTTTCATTCTCAATATTGCTTATGAATATACTTACACCATATATCGACATGATAACAAAAACAAAGCCTTTAGGGGCTATAACAAAGAAGAAGGAGGCGAAGTCTGAATGAAAGATAAAATAATGCCTCCATTGGTGCTGACTATAATATGTATAGTTGTCAGCGGACTTTTGGTGCTTGCCTATAATGCCACATATGTTGACAATACAGGTGTTCTTACAGACGATATGAAAAAGGGCTGTGAGGAGATATTTGGCAAGGGCGATTATGAGATAATGCTTGACGGCGAGGGTGACAGCAAGACCCCTGTCACATTTGATACAGAGGGCGTGAACTCCATTATCACAGATAAAGATAATGGCAGATGCGTTATCGAGATAACTGAGGACGGCTATTCAAAGGGTGGACTTCATCTGCTTATCGGTATAAACAGCGAGGGAACTGTCGAGGGGATAGAATTTCTCTCTATAGGTGAAACTCCGGGTCTTGGCACAAAGGTGCAGGACGATAGCTTTCTTTCAAAGCTAAAGGGCTTTGGTGTTGACACTGATGAAAATTCTATCGACAATGTTACCGCTGCCACCTATTCTTCAAAGGGAATGAAATCTGCGTGCAAAAAGGCTGTGAAGCTTTTTGACGAGCATAAGGAGGAGATACTCAATGGCTGAGAAAAATTCTAATCTGTATGAATTTACAAAGGGTATCATAAAGCAAAACCCGACGCTTGTTACGCTTCTTGGTATGTGTCCGACGCTTGCGGTCACAACAATGGCGAAAAACGGTATCGGCATGGGACTTGCCACAACGTTCGTGCTTGTCTGCTCAAACTTTGTTATATCCCTTTTGAAAAACGTTATCCCAAAGGCTGTAAGACTGCCTTGTTTTATCGTAATAATCGCAGGCTTCGTTACTCTTATCGAGTTTCTTATGAAAGGTTATATACCTGAGCTTTACAGTGCATTAGGCGTATTCTTGTCACTTATCACGGTAAACTGTATTATCCTTGGCAGAGCGGAGGCTTTTGCCAGCAAGAACAAGATATTCCCGTCCATACTTGACGGACTTGGAATGGGTCTTGGATTTACACTTTCACTTTTCACAATGGGTTCTATAAGAGAGATACTTGGCACAGGCTCATGGTTCGGCTTCAAGATACCTTTCCTGTGCGACGATCCTATGACAGTGTTCATCATGCCGGCAGGCGGATTTTTCGTGCTTGGCTGTCTTATCGCACTTGTGAACAAGATAGCGAACAAGAAGCCGCCAAAGGAGATATCCTGCTCAGGCTGTCCAAATGCAGCTTTGTGCAAGGGTCAGTGCAGAACAGAGAGTGAGGAGGCATAAAAATGAGTTACATACTTATACTTATCGGCTGTGTGTTCGTAAATAACGTTGTGCTTTCTCAGTTCATGGGAATATGTCCTTTCCTTGGCGTATCAAAGCAGATGAAATCATCTGTGGGAATGGGTGCAGCGGTAATATTCGTTATGATATGCGCAACAGCTATCACATATCCTGTATACAGACTTCTTGAGCATTTCGGCATAGAGTATCTCAAAACAGTGGCGTTCATACTTGTTATAGCAATGTTCGTTCAGCTTGTTGAGATAGTAATGAAAAAGATGATGCCGCCTCTCTATAAGGCACTGGGCGTTTATCTGCCTCTTATCACAACCAACTGTGCAGTTCTCGGTGTTACTATCGGAAACATAGACAACGGCTATAATTTTCTTCAGTCCCTTACAAACGCACTTGGAACAGGACTTGCGTTTACTCTTGCCCTCTTGCTTTTCAGCGGAGTAAGAGCAAGGATAGAAAACTGCGATTTTCCTGAAACTTTCAAGGGTGTGCCTGCAACGCTCATTGCGGCGTCTATCGTTTCGCTAAGCTTTATGGGCTTTTCGGGAATAATCTGATAATAATTTATCGATATGAAACGATCAAGGGTTGAATTTACAAAGCCGATGAAAAAGACCCACACTATATTGATACCATCAATGCTTGACTTCCACTTTCCGCTGCTTAAATATGCATTTCTTAGCGGCGGATATAAGTGCGACGTTATCGGGGTGAACGAATACAGTCGGTCACAAATGATAAACGCAGGCTGGAAATATTCAAATAATGATGTCTGCTTTCCCTGCAACCTCATAATAGGACAGTTCATATGTGCATTGAAAAGCGGCAAATATGACACCGCAAAAACAGCCCTGCTGCTGCCTCAAACAGGAGGAGGGTGCAGAGCGTGCAATTACATTATGCTGCTGCGAAAAGCTCTTTTGAAAGCCGGTCTGCAAAATGTTCCTGTGGTGTCACTTAATGTCAGCGGCGTTGAGAAACACAGCGGATTTTCCATAACGCCTAAAATGGTGCTGACGGCTTGTGCAGCGATCTATTACAGTGACTTGCTTTTGTATCTTTATAATGAGCTTTCACCCTATGAACTAAAAAAGGGTGAAACGCTTGATAAAGTCCGCCTATGGAACAGCAGGCTGTCACGGCTCTTTGAACATGGCAAAGCAGCCGATCCGATCTCAATGTGCGTCATATTCCGCAAGATATGCGAAAGCTTTGCTACAATAAATTGTGATAAAAGCAGATCGGTCAAAAAGGTCGCCGTAACAGGGGAGCTTTACATAAAATTCTGTGCTCTCGGCAACGGCGAAACGGAGAAATACCTCCGTGATCTCGGTTGTCAGATATATATGAGCGGCTTTGTTCCATACATAATGTACCTTGCCGATTCCTGTACAAATGATGATAACATTTACGGAAGAAAAACCTTGGCAGGTGTGGGAGCAAAAGTCCTTATTGCCTATATGAAAACGCTTTGGTGCAAAATGAATTCTGCACTTGTACAAAACGGTTTCGAGCCTATGGAAGACTATAGATCCTTGAAAAGCTACGGTGAAAACTTTGGCTGCCTTGGCGAAACAATGGGGGACGGCTGGCTTATCGGTGCAGAAATGTGTTCAGCGTTGAAGAACGGCTGCAAAGGTGTTGTGATGCTGTTGCCGTTTGGCTGCCTTGTGAGCCACACCTGTGCAAGAGGCATAATAAAGCGTATAAAAAAGCTCTACCCAGACAGCATCATAACGGCGGTCGATCACGATTCGGGAACAGCGGACGTTAATATCAAAAACCGCATTAAGATGACCCTTGATTTTATGGATAATAATATAATGAAACACAACAAAAACTGAAATTCTGAAAGAGGAGAATGATATGGAATATTTGATCCCTTTGGCTATATTTGCCGCTTTGGGCATATTGGCAGGCGTTCTGCTGACGGTGGCTTCAAAAGTTTTTGCCGTTGAGGTGGATGAGCGCGTTGACGCTATCGCAGAAGCTCTTCCGCAGGCAAACTGCGGTGCTTGCGGCTTTTCAGGCTGTGCAGACTATGCCGATGCTATCGTGAACAAAGGTGCGGAATGTAATCTCTGCCGTCCGGGAGGCGAGGCTGCTGCAAAGAAGGTAGCCGAGATAATGGGCGTTGAAGTGACTGTAACAGAGCCACAGGTGGCTTTCGTGCGCTGTTCGGGAGATTGCTCTCATACACCGCATAAATACGATTTTGACGGCATTCAGAGCTGTGCGGCGTGCAACAGGTTTTATGACGGAAGCAAGCTTTGTACAAGCGGCTGTTTAGGCTACGGCGATTGTATCAAGGTCTGCTCTCAGGGGGCAATATCTATCGTTGACGGCATTGCCGTTATCGACAAAGCAAAGTGCATGGGCTGTGGGCTTTGCGCAAAAGTCTGTCCAAATGGTCTTATCGCAGTGAGAAGGATCTCTCAGGCTGTGGATATCTGCTGTTCATCAAGAGATGTGGGCAGAGTGACAAGGTCTGTTTGTCCTAACGGCTGTATAGGCTGTAAGCTGTGCGAGAAAAACTGTCCGTCAGGTGCTGTTACAGTGCAGAACAACCACGCTGTTATCGACTATGACAAGTGTACAAACTGCGGAAAGTGTGCAGAGGTGTGCCGTGTCCACGCTATCAGGTCTATCATGGGCGAAAAAGTGGAAGTGCAGTAAAATATTTTGCTTTAAAGGCTCTCTTGACGTTTATGCATCAGGGGAGCTTTTTTTGTGCCAAAAATACACAGCCAAATTTGTGCAGTGTTCACGAAAAGTTTAGCGTTTGTTGACAGATACTTATAAATGATTTATAATACTATTTGTACGAATAATTGTCAGCGGCAAGAAAAATATAGCCGAACTTTAAGGAGAACACAGAAGAATGAACATTAAAGGCTACAGAATTATCAGTGAAAAAAACGTTTTCAGACGGATAGCGGCACTTTTGACAACGCTCTTGCTCGTTATCACAGTGATCCCCGAGGGCTTCTCTACGGCTATAACATCGGTGGCAGAAGCGGCAGATACGGCTGTGACAGGTGCGTATTTTGATACAGACGGCATGGAAATCGTCACTTATAACGTGGTTAATGACTTCGGTGCAGACAACACAGGAAATGCTATGACCGAAAAGCAGATACAGCAGGCACTTGACGCTGCACAGGAAAATTCAGGACAGGGCATTTTCACAAAGGTCGTGATACCAAAGGGAACGTATCTTATTTCTTCTGCACTTGTGGTATACAGCGATACTTGGATATACTGTGAAGAGGGCGTTGAGATAAAAAGGTGCATTTCATATGGACCTATGCTCAGGTGCGATAATAATGGTATCGGCGGCTATGACGGCGTTAAAAATGTTATCGTTGAGGGCGGGCTTTGGAACGGAAACACAGACCAGTGGCCAAATACCGCAGATTTTTCAAATATCAGATTTGCACATTGCAGAAATATTCTCCTGAAAGATATGCACGTCAAAAATAACGAGAACGGTCATCATATGGAGATAGGCGGTGCGGCTGACGTCACCATAGAGGGCTGTACTTTTACAGGATATACAGGCTACAGGAAAAAAGAAGCCATTCAGCTTGATTGCATGAACAACAGCAGAGTTTTTGCAGGCTATGCGCCTTTTGATGATACATCATGCGAAAATGTGGTCATAAAGAATAATCTTTTCTCAGGCATTTGCAGAGGTTTTGGTTCTCATTCCGCCACTCTTGGTATCTATTACACAGATATCCTTATTGAGGGCAACGTTTTTGAGAATCTCGACGATATGGCAATGATCATGTACAATTACAAGAATTGTACCATAACAAATAACACTATCACAAACTGTGCAAGCGGTATAGAGTTCAAGGCAATGTCCAGCCTGCCTAACAACAATTTCAATCCCCCTGTGGTGAAGTCTATGGAGGAAGCAGTTGACGGCTTTGATGACGACGCAAACTCTGTTATTTCATCTAACACTATCTCTGTAAGCGGTGATGACGAATATGGCATTACAAGCGGCATACGCCTGACAGGGTATGAGGTCAAGGACAACGGTGTTATCCCTGACTATAATTTCAGAGTGGCAGGAGTAAAGATCGTCGAAAATCGAATCGAGAGCAACGGAACCACTATCGCACTTAATGACGCTGAGAATTGCAGTATCGAATCAAATATTCTCGTTACAAAGCAGGACGGTGTTAATTACAAGGATAAAAATGGTCTTACTCTCAACGAGTGCGACAATATAAAGATAACAGATAACTATATTTCAGGCTCAGCCAGAAACGGTGCTTCCCTTACTGACAGCTCAGGGAATACCCTTGAGAACAATACCATAGAGAACGTTGGAATGAACGGAATAAATATCTACAACGGCTCTGAGAACAATATTGCAAGCTCAAACAGCGTAAATTCAGCGAAAAAGCATGGTATAGCAGTGGCTGCAAATTCTTCCGCTGTGATAAAGTCCAACAGCATTTCAAAGGCGGGGGACACGGGCATTCTTATTTATAACGGCTCAAAGGGCGAGTGCTCAGGCAACAAAGTTAAAAATGCCGTGGGGCATGGTATCGTGTTCAGCAAGAACGCTTCGGGCAAGGCGACCTCAAACACTGTTTCTGGCGCAGGCAAGCATGGCGTGCTTGTTACAGATCACTGCGGCAGTGTGGCTCTAAGCTCAAATAAGATATCAAACAGCAAGCAGAACGGCATTTGCGTGTCAAATCACAGCAGTTCTGTGAGTGTAAATTCAAACAGCATAAGTGGCTCAGGAAAAAGCGGCATAAGCGTAAGCTCTCACAGCAAGGCTTCGCTGAAAGACAACGCTGTGAACGGCTCAAAGTCTGCGGCAGTGTCAAAGAGCGCTGATTCTTCTATCAGCCTGCCAAGAGTATCAGGATTGTCTGTTAATTCTGTGAATAACACGGATATACAGATCAGTTTTTCTGGCAGATCAACTAACAAATGCGGCTATGAGATATACAGGAAAACAGGCGCAAAGGGAAAATATTCTGCCGTGGGGACGACTGCAAAAGGAAAGTTTACAGATGGATTTTTCAAGGCGAACACAGATTATTATTACAAAGTACGCTGTTATGAAACTGTGTCAGGCAAGAGGGTATACGGTGGATATTCCGCTGAGATAAAGGTAAGGTCTGCAAAAAGATCTGTCAAGAAGGCGTCTGTCAAGGTGTCAGATCAGGTGTGGACAGGTAAGGCGCTGAAGCCTGCTGTCACTGTAAAGGACGGAAATGTCACCCTCAAAAAAGACAGGGACTATACTGTAAGCTACTCCGCAAACAAGGGCATAGGCACTGCTAAGGTGACTGTCACAGGGAAGGGAAGCTACACAGGCAAGATAACAAAGACTTTCAAGATAAACCCACAGGGACAGAGCATTTCTGCCAAGGGCGACAAGAGTGGAAAGAAGATAGCGGTCACTCTTGCAAAGCACAGCTCAAATTCAGGCTATCAAGTGTCATATGCCGACAACAGCGGCTTTAAGAACAGCAAGTCCTTGTGGCTCAGCGGAAACTCAAAGAACAAAGGCACAATAAAAGGTCTTAAAAGCAAAAAGACATATTACGTCAAGGCAAGGGATTATAAGACCATTGGCAAGACCAAAGTGTACGGCAAGTGGTCGGCTGTGAAGAAGGTAAGTATTTAGGGCAAAAAATTTTCCAAGCCGATTGACAAGGCTCTTATAATGTGGTATAATTCAAGATATGACAAGGAAGGTGAATATAATGACCAATGTTGTAAAGGGCGATCAGGTAAAGGATTCATACGGCAAGATCTATGATGTTATCGAAGTTCATGAGCATAATGTTATGGTGCTTGAGCCGGGTAAACCATACTGGGAGCGTATCTGCATGGGACGTTTTGATTTCGACTCATATTTCAGAAGAGCAGATGAGCCTATGACAGATGATATGCCTCGTCCAATGGGCATCGATGAAGAAGATTTCGATGAGGACGAAGAGGAAGAAGAATAAGATTTATTGCGGTTGGCTTTTGTCAGCCGCATTTTTATTGCACAAAAACGCCACGGAGATATTCTCTCCGTGGCGTTTTTCTTTGGGCGGAATAGCCCCTTTTATGCTGTTCCTTCTGCGAAGTTTCCTGTGTAGAGCTGATAATACTTGCCCTTTTTGGCAATAAGCTCGTCATGTGTGCCACGCTCGATTATCCTGCCCTGCTCAAGTACCATTATGCAGTCTGAGTTTCTGACAGTTGAAAGTCTGTGGGCGATAACGAATGTCGTTCTGCCCTGCATGAGAGCGTCCATACCAGCCTGAACAAGACTCTCTGTTCTTGTGTCGATAGAGGAGGTAGCCTCGTCAAGGATAAGAACAGGAGGATCGCCGACTGCCGCTCTTGCAATGGCTATGAGCTGACGCTGACCCTGTGAAAGGTTCGAGCCGTCGCCTGTGAGAACAGTGTTGTAGCCGTCAGGAAGTCTTTCTATAAAGCCGTTTGCGTTTGCAAGCCTTGCGGCTGCCATACATTCCTCGTCGGTGGCGTCAAGGTTGCCGTAGCGGATATTTTCCATTACTGTGCCTGTGAAAAGGTGTGTGTCCTGCAAAACTATGCCGAGAGTTTTTCTCAGAGCAGGCTTCTTTATCTTTGTAATGTTTATTCCGTCATAGCGTATCTTGCCGTCCTGAATGTCATAAAAGCGGTTGATAAGATTTGTGATAGTTGTCTTTCCTGCGCCTGTTGAGCCAACAAAAGCTATCTTCTGACCAGGTTTTGCAAAAAGCTTTACGTCATGAAGAACTATCTTGCTGTCGTCATATCCGAAGTCAACACCGTCAAATACGACCTCGCCCTCCATTTTCTTGTAGTCAACAGTGCCGTCAGCCTGATGACGATGCTTCCAAGCCCATATGCCTGTACGCTCTTTGCATTCTTCAAGCTCACCGTTCAGGTTATATTTTGCATTAACGAACTCAACATAGCCCTCGTCTGTTTCAGGCTTCTGGTCGAGAAGGTCAAACACTCTGCCTGCGCCTGCGGTAGCCTGAACAACGAATGCCATTTGCTGGCTTATTTGTGTGATAGGCTGTGTGAAGTTCTTGTTAAGGGATACAAATGTTACGATAGTGCCGAGGGTAAGACCTGCATAGCCGTTTATGGCAAGGATAGCTCCCACAATGGCACAAAGCACATAGCTGAGGTTTCCGATATTTGCGTTTATCGGCATCATGATGTTAGCGTACTTGTTAGCTTCGTTTGCACTGACTCTCAGCTTGTCATTTATCTTTACAAAGTCTTCTATTGCCTTATCCTCGTGACAGAACACTTTTACTACTTTCTGTCCGTCAAGCATTTCTTCGATAAAGCCGTCAACTGCGCCAAGGTCACGCTGCTGAGCCGCAAAGTGCGCTCCTGACTTTGAAGCGAGATCGTTGGTCACCTTTACCATTACAAATGCCATTGCAATAGAGAGTATGGTAAGAGGAATGTTGAGGATTATCATGGAAACGAGTGTGGATATAAGTGTTGCAAGAGAGTTTATAAGCTGAGGTATGCTCTGGCTGATAAACTGTCTGAGGGTATCAACGTCATTTGTGTATACTGACATGATGTCGCCATGCGGGTGTGTGTCAAAATACTTGATAGGAAGTGTTTCCATGTTGAGAAACAGATCATCTCTTATGTTTCTCAGCGTACCCTGACCGATGTTTACCATTATCCTGTTGTATGCGTATGAAGCCGCAATGCCCACAACGTATACTACAGCAAGACCGCCGAGAGCTTTTGCAAGTGGTGAAAAATCATGGCTGGAGGTCTTTAGCATCGGTGTGATGTAGTCATCAACAAGTGACTGTATGAACATCATTCCCGCAAGTGTGGTGACAGCCTGAATAAGTATGCACGCCACAACTATTATAAATGAGAATTTATAGTTTTTGAGCATATATTTCATTACTCTGCCGAGGACTTTCATCTGGTCGCCTGACATTTTAGGCTTGCCGCCCATTTCTTTATTCATTGGCTTAGGCATTTAAGCTTCCTCCTTTCCTGCTGTCTGAACGTCGAAATCTCCGCCGCCCTTTACCTGAGATTCATATATCTCACGGTATATCTCGTTTGTTTCAACAAGCTTTTCGTGTGTGTCAAAGCCGTTTACTCTGCCACCGTCAAGAACTATTATCCTGTCGGCGTCCTGGACGCTTGAAATTCTCTGTGCGATAATGAACTTTGTTGTGCCTGGGATAGACTTTGCGAATGCCGCTCTTATCTTTGCGTCTGTTGCAGTGTCTACTGCGCTTGTGGAGTCGTCAAGGATAAGAACCTTTGGCTTTTTCAGAAGCGCTCTTGCAATACAAAGTCGCTGCTTCTGTCCGCCTGATACGTTTGTACCGCCCTGCTCGATATAAGTTTCATACTTGTCAGGAAAGCGTTCAATGAATTCATCAGCGCAGGCAGCTTCACAGGCTTCGATACACTCGGCGTCTGTGGCGTTTTCGTTGCCCCAGCGTAGGTTGTCAAGGATAGTGCCTGAGAAAAGCACGTTTTTCTGCAATACTACAGAAACCTGATCTCTCAGATATTCCATATCGTAATCTCTTACGTCCTTGCCGCCAACGCACACAGAACCGTCGTCAACGTCATAAAGACGGCTGATAAGATTTACAAGGCTAGTCTTTCCGCAGCCTGTTGAGCCTATGATGCCGATAGTTTCGCCAGACTTGATGTGCAGGTCGATATTGTTAAGCACCATTTTTCCGCTTCCATGCTTGTATGAGAAGCTTACATTGTTGAAGTCAACAGAGCCGTCTTTCATATCCTTTGCTGGGTTCTCACCGTTGTGAAGATCAGGTGTTTCCTTGAGTATCTCTGAGATACGTCTGATACTTGCTGTACTCATTGATATCATAACGAATATCATAGAGAGCATCATAAGGGACATCATAGCGGAGATAACATATGTGAAAACAGATGAAAGCTCACCGGTCTTCATTGCGCCTGCGACAACATTCTTTGCACCAAGCCAGCTTATGAGCATTATACAGGAGTAGATAACGAACATCATAACAGGGTTATTCAGTGCGATAAGGCTCTCAGCCTTTACGAACATCTTATAGAGATTGCCTGAGGCTTTCTTGAATTTCTTCTGCTCGAAGTCCTCTCTTACATATGCCTTTACAACTCTGATAGCCGAAACGTTTTCCTGTATGCTTGCGTTAAGGTCGTCATACTTTTTGAAAGCTTCTGTGAAAACCTTCATCGTCTTTTTAATGATGATCCCGAGAACTATGCCAAGAAGAATGATAGCTGCAAGGAATATAAGACTCATTGAGCCGCTTACTGCAAAGCACATTGCCATTGAGCAGATGAGCATCAGCGGCGCTCTCACTGCGATACGGATTATCATTTGGTATGCGTTCTGAACGTTTGTAACGTCAGTTGTCATTCTTGTTACAAGACCTGCGGTGCTGAACTTGTCGATGTTTGAGAACGAATAGGTCTGCACCTTGCGGTAGATAGCTTCACGAAGATTGCAGGCAAAGCCTGATGAAGCCGAAGCCGCATATTTTCCTGCAAGAAAGCCCGAAAGCAGGCTGACCATTGCCGCCACTACCATTACGCCACCGAAAATATAAACGTTTGTCATGTTGCCCTTTTCAATGCCGTCGTCGATTATTTTCGCCATTATAAAAGGCAGAAGCATTTCCATAAAGACCTCAAGTGCGGTAAAGACAGGGGTCAGAATGGAGTCCTTCTTGTACTGTTTGATCTGTGCTAGTATTTCTTTCAAGCCAGATCCCTCCTCTCGCTTATTTTTATATTGTATTGTCTATCATTTTTTTCTGGAGCCGTTCCATTTCGTCAAGCTCCTGATCTGTAAAATTACGGAAAGCCATTGTTTCTATCTTTTTAAGACAGTCGCAAATGTCCTGCTGGAGTGTATAGGCTTTCTCGGTTGCTATTATCTTCTTGTGACGCTCGTCATCATCACTGCCCTCATAGGAGAGATATCCTCCTGCACGGAGCTTTTTTATAAGCCCTGATACCGTCGCACGGGAAATATTCAGATCGTGGTGTATCGCTGTTGAGAAAACAGGCTCGCCATTATGTTCCATTATGTACATAAGCACATGGCTCTGAGCGGCGGTTATACCCTTGCCTGCGAGCATGGTGTTTATCTCGCATTCTATTTTCAGATGAATGTATTTGGAATACCGAAGAATGTTCTTTTTCCTGTTATCTGCCAAATTGTTCGCCTCCTTACATTTTTGTGCCTAACATTTTGCTTTAATTAATAATATCACACTTTTACTTGAAAGTGAAATACAAATATGTTATAATGAATAAAAGAATTTTATAGATTGCTATCAAATTTAATTTTTATTAAGAATTGTTTACCAAACGAAACAATTTGCGGAAATGAACAAACATAAAGGAGCGTTTTTTGTGAATACTGTACAATTGGAGTGCTTTTTGGCTGTGGCGCAGTATCTTAACTTTTCCAAGGCGGCGGAATCTGTGAGCATCACTCAGCCTGCGGTGAGTCATCAGATAGGTTCTTTGGAGGACGAGCTAGGGGTGAAGCTTTTCGTGCGAACGAGCAAGAGCGTTTCGCTCACAAGAGAGGGTATAATGTTTATTTCAGACGCAGAGCAGATACTTAAAATAGCAGGCTCAGCAAAATTCAGGCTGTCAGAAAAGCCTGAGGACGAGCCTGTGAGGCTGGATATAGGCTGTCACAATCAGGCGGAACTGAACGTCCTGCCGCCTGCCCTAAGAGAAATGTCCAGACTTTATGATGACCTTTTGCCGTCAATACATATTCTGCCTTTCAAGTCTATAGACAATCAGCTTAAAGATCAGAAAATACAGCTTTTGTTGTCTTTTAAAAGCACGCAGAAACAGCCTTTTGATTACACTGAGCTTTGCCGCTGTCCGCTCATGTGCCTTTGCACAAAGGATCACCCACTTGCGGCGGCTGAAAGCCTTGACATAGAGGACTTTTCAGGAAGACCGCTTTTCATAGAGCGCCACACCTGTCCTGAAGAGGTTTTCTCATTTCAGCACAAACTTCTTGCACAGGGAAATGTGGAAAAGATAACATTCTGCGGCGATTATGAAAGTGCTATCACAATGGCGGAGGCAGGGATAGGCTTTTTTGTCTACCCTATGATAGGGGAAACCTACAGAGGTCCGCTTAAATGTATCCCTATAAATGGCGTGAGGGAAGTGTCTTTCGGTGTCTATTATCTCAGGTCGCAGCTTGAAAAGCAGGCAAAGGATATGATAAGGATATTGAAGAAAATATATGCAAAATAAAAGCACTGCATCGTGGAGATACAGTGCTGTGAGTGTTGTAAAGAAAATAATTAGTGGGCGACCTCAGGTCGCCCCTACACAAAATCGCATATCAATAAGTGGTAGGGGCGAACAGTGTTCGCCCGCAGTATTACATATCAAACAATGGGTACATAATTTCATTTTTATGACGCTTTCTGCAAGTATTCTTCAAGGCAAAGGTCATTTTCATACATTTCCTTTGCCGCCTTTTCGCCAACATATCTGTAGTGCCATTCTTCCGGGATAATGCCGGTAATATCCTGCTTTTCGGCTGTGTAACGCTCTATAAAGCCATATTTGTAGCTGTTTTTGGCGAGCCAATCCCATACTTCCTGATTTGTAACTCTGCTGTCACCGCTTGCGATATCGACGCACAGACCAAGCTCGTGTTCGCTTGTGCCGGGCATCGCCACCCATTCTTCCGCATAGGCTTTCGCCTTTTTGTCGCTGTAGCCTATTTTCCGATAATGTTCATATTTGCTCTCAAGTATGTCCTGCTGATCCTCTGCGGTGCGGAACGATGATGTGATAGTTGGATATATCCCCTGCGAGCGTGCGTCATCAAACATTTTCTGAAGCTGTGGGTAAATGCGGCAGTCCACTGCCTGACCATTGTCAAGGGCAGTGAGTATCACTGAGCAATTCTCGCATATAGGCGTGTCATTGTTCACCAATGTGAGCTGCCAGTCCTGCCGGGCATTATACTCTGCAAGCTGAGATGAGGTCACGCTGTCGTCATAGGTGTATTCCACTGATGCAGGTGTGAACTGCTTCTTTGGCTTCATATCAGGAATGTAATATCTGTATATAAGTAATGCCACAACCAAAATAATAATTGTGGTGGCGATTACGATATGCTTTTTGTTTTTATTTGTCATAATGACCGCTCCTTTGCTTTTGTTGTATCCATAATACCATAATGAAGAGGTTTTCGCACGAGTATTAGCTTAACTGTTTCATAAGATTTTCTTAATTTGTCGGACTAGCGTTAAACTATTGTCGGTGATAACAAATTTTGCATGACAATTTGTGCATATTGACGGTTTTATAGAAAAGGTCTTGACTTGGAGTTAACTCCAGGTGGTAAAATATAATTGAAAAATCAATAGGCAATATCACATAAACCCCATGTGGTGTTGTTAAAAGGAGAAAACTATGACTATTTCTGAAGTTAGTGAGAAATACGGGCTTACACCCGATACATTGAGATATTATGAGCGTATAGGACTTATCCCGCCTGTGCCAAGAACGAAAAGCGGTCTTAGGGACTATGATGAAAGTTCATGCAATTGGATAGAGTTCATAAAGTGCATGAGAGGCGCAGGTCTGCAAATAGAAGCCCTTATCGAGTATGTTGCTTTGTATCAGCAGGGCGACAGCACTATCGAGGCAAGAAAAAATCTGCTTATCGAGCAGAGAAAAGATCTCCTTGAAAAGCAGGCTGAGATAGCTGCGACTATCGACAGACTCAACTATAAGATAGACAATTACGAAAAGATATGCGCTAAGGTCATAAAGTGACGGATAAGGTCTTGATACAAAGGACGGCAGTAAAATGCCGCCCTTTTTGTGTTGTTTTAACAGCCTTATCTGCGTTGACAAACAGCGGTTTTAATGGTATAATGGAATAGCTTACAGATTTGTGGGGATAATTTTGACAGAATGAAAAAAGGACGGTGCGCTATGGTAGTGAAAAATGTGGAGTTGCCTGAATACAGCGTGCTTATGTCTGTTTATGCAGGAGAGAAGCCTGAACATCTCAGGGCAAGTATCGAGAGTATGCTGTCACAGACCTATGTGACGAACGATTTTGTGCTTGTGTGCGATGGAAAGCTCACAAAGGAGCTTGACGAGGTAGTAGACTACTATGAGGAGAATTACGAGTGCTTTCACCCCATAAGGCTCAAGGAGAATGTTGGCACAGGAAGATGCGCTAACAGAGGTATAGACGCCTGCAAAAATGAGTATATAGTCAAAATGGACTCTGACGATATCGCTAAGCCTGACCGCTGTGAAAGGTCGCTTTATGCTTTGGCGAAGCACCCTGAGATAGATATGCTTGGGGCTTATATAGACGAGTTCGACAGTCAGACGGGCGAAGTGATAGCCACAAAGAAAACGCCGCTGACCAATAAAGAGATACACAAATATGCAAGGCGGAGAAATCCGTTCAATAATCAGACCCTTGTTTATAAGAAATCCCGTGCTTTGAGCGTGGGAGGTTACAGCAATATAAAACGCTGTGAGGACTATGAGTTCGTGGTGAAAATGCTTGCGGACGGCGCAAGGGGAATAAATCTTGACAAAACGCTTGTGATGTACAGAGTTACGGCGAACAATTATGAGAGAAGAAGAAACTGGGCGAACACAAAGTCCTTTGTGAATGTCAGGTGGAAGATATTCCGTATGGGATATTCAAACCTGTGGGACTTTATTGTTCCATGCACTTTTCAGTTTTTCATTTTCATAATGCCGAAATCGCTGACAGGCAAGATATATAAGAGGTTTCTTAGGGGATAATGGAGAGCCGCAAACGTATAATAAGACAGCACATAAAATCAGCACTGCAAAAAACGCTTTTGCCGCTGTGCTACAAGCTGTCAAAGAAAAAGGATATAGACAAAAAGCTCGTTATCCTTGCAGACCTTAACAGCGTTTCTACTCCTGAGAGCATGGAGCTTATAAAAGCGGAGCTTCAAAGCCGTGGCTATAAGGTCAGGGAGATGTACTGCGACCTTTCAAGCTGTGGAATGGTCTCGGGGCTTAAATATATGATGAGCTTTATGAAAGCTTACGCAAATGCAAGGGCTGTGTTCATATGCAACTATTTTGTGCCTGTGACTTCCTGCAAAAAGCGTGAGGAAACCACAGTGGTTCAGCTTTGGCATTCCTGCGGAGCATTGAAAAAGTTCGGCTATGACAGCGAGGAGGATATATCTTCCCATTTCAAAGGCTCTGTTACAAGAAATTTTGACCTTATCACTGTGAGCAGTAAAGTGTGCGTAAAGGCTTTTGTGTCTGCGTTCAGGCTGAAAGAAGATATCGTAAAGCCCCTTGGCGTCAGCCGTACGGACGTGTTCTTTGATGAAAGCTACAACGAGCAGTGCAGACGTGAGTTCTTTGAGAGATATCCCGACTATAAGGGCAAGAAGATAGTGCTTTATGCGCCGACGTTCAGGGGGAATGCTTTGGATTGTCATTGCGTGGGCGAGGAGTATGCCGCAGAGCTTGAAAAAAAGCTTGGTGAGGCTTGGAAAGTCATTATAAAAATGCACCCCAGACTTCACAGCGGGCTGACTAACTGCGATATTGCTACAAACAGGCTCATGCCTGTGGCAGACGTGCTTGTGACGGACTATTCGTCGCTTGTGTTCGAGTATGCACTGTATAAAAAGCCGTGGGTGATATTTGCCCCTGATATTGAGAGCTACAGCAAGGGCAGGAGTTTTTATCTTGATTATAAAGCAGATATGCCTGCGCCTTTGGTGACGGAGGGAGAGAAGCTTGCACAGGCTGTGCTTGACAGTGAAAAGAGCTTTGACCGTGAGGGAGTGGAGCGTTTCACGGAAAAATATATGTCTGCCTGCGACGGCAGGTCAACGGAAAGAATAATCGACAGCGCTTTGGGAAAAGAGCGTTTTTGACGGAGATGATAAAAATAGAAGGAAAAAAGTTTGATTGGTTCGGGCTTACCCAGATATTGAAAGAGCATAAGGGAAAGCTCAGACAGATAAGAATGTTGTCGGTGAACGAGCTGAAAAAGAAGTATAAGGGCGCAGCGTTAGGTCCGATTTGGGCGCTTATCAAGCCGACCTTTACCTTGTTTATACTGTGGTTTGCCTTTGAGATAGGTTTAAAAAGAAACGGTGGAGTGCATTTCATTAACGGAAAGTATACTCAGTTCGTTTTCATGCTCACTGGTTATGTGCCGTGGTTTTATATTTCAGAATGTATCGTTGGAGGATCGAGGTCAATAAGAAGCAACAAGCAGTTTGTAACAAAGCTGTCCTTCCCGGTTTCAAACATCATGACCTTTACTTCACTTTCGGGACTTTATATCCACATTTTGCTGTGTGCTATAATGTATGTGGTGTTGCTGTGTCTGGGCTTTGGACCGAGCATTTACAATCTTCAGTTTATCTATTATGCGCTGATGATGTATTTTTTCTTCCTTGTGCTTTCGTGGATGACTGCTCCTCTAAGTGCGTTCAGCAAGGATTTTGAAAATCTTATAAACTCTATTATAACAGGACTTTTCTGGCTTTCAGGTATATTCTGGAACACATATGATATCTCACCTTTGTGGCTGAGAAAGCTTATGTATTTCAACCCTATAAACTATTTTGTAAACGGCTATAGAAAGAGCTTCCTTACAGACACGTTTATTTTTGATTCTAACTATACCACCGAAACTATGGTGTTCTATGCGGAGTTTATCTTTATGATATTCCTCGGAGCGCACACCTATAAGAAGTTCAGGAAGATACTTCCTGACGTTCTGTAACAAAGGCTGAAAGGAACTGACTTTTAAATGGAAAATCAAGCGACTGAGCCAATTATTGAATTTTTGGACGTAAAAAAAGAATACTTTTTATATAAAAACGAAAAGGCACGCTTTAAGGCTATTTTCACAAAAAACAGGGGAGTAAAGAAGCACCCTGCCCTTAAAGGTGTGAGCTTCAAGATATACCCAGGCGAGTCTGTGGGAATTATCGGAAAGAACGGTGCAGGAAAATCGACCATTCTGAAAATGATAACAGGCGTAAGCTTTCCAAACAGCGGCACTATCATTGTAAGAGGAAAGGTTGCCGCATTGCTTGAGCTTACAGCAGGCTTTTCACTGGATATGACGGGTATGGAAAATATCTATCTAAAGGGCTATCTGCTTGGTCTTAATGACGATCAGATAAAGGAGATAGAGCAGGATATAATTGATTTTGCAGATCTTGGAGAGTATATCGACCAACCTGTAAGAACATATTCAAGCGGAATGAAAATGCGTCTTGGCTTTGCTATCAATATAAATATCAAGCCTGATATCCTCGTTGTTGACGAGGCACTGAGCGTTGGCGACGCAGACTTTCAGAAGAAGTGCCGTGACAAGATAAATGATGTTATCTCCACCGGTGTAACGGTACTGTTCGTTTCCCACTCACGCAAGGCTATCGAGGAAACTTGCACAAGGGCGATATTCCTAAAAGACGGCAAGGTGCAGGTGGACGGCACTGTTGAGGAAGCCTTTGACGCTTACGATAAGAAAAAATGATCATGAAAGCTTTTCGTTTTTTTTGACGGGAAGCTTTTTGTTTACACTTAATATGGTTGATATTTGATAAGTATATACAATTATCAATATTTAATTTTGTATAATAAATCATAGTCAAAAAGCTTTACAAAATCGCAAAAATGTGTTATAATAAGATATTATCGAAAGGAATTGATATTATGAATTGGGTTGAAATGGATATATATACCACAACAGAAGGCATCGAAGCAGTAACGGGAAGTCTGCTTGGAATGGGTATAAACGGCTTTGTTATCAAGGACGCAAAGGATTTTCAGGACTTTCTTGATGATAAGGACGGCAACTGGGATTATATAGATGATGACCTTATGGGTCTAAAAAACTGTGAAACTACAGTGACAGTTTATCTCCCTGAGAACGCTCAGGGTCTTGAAAATCTTGAAGCTATGAAGCTGGAGCTTAAAGCGCTCAAAAAGCGTGACGTGAACAATGAGTTCGGCAGACTTGAATATGAGCTTAAAAACGTTAAGGAAGAGGACTGGGCGAATAACTGGAAACAGTATTTCAAGCCCCTTTGCGTTGGCGAAAAACTTCTTATAAAGCCTTCATGGGAAAAGGTCGCTGAGGGCGAAAAGAGAAAGATACTGGAAATAGACCCTGCTTCATCTTTCGGCACAGGTCAGCATAACACAACCCAGCTTTGTCTGGAGCTTGTGGAGAAAAATCTTCATGAGGGCGACAGTATACTTGACCTTGGGTGCGGAAGCGGAATACTTTCTATCGGCGCATTGCTCCTTGGTGCTGAAAGTGCAACAGCGGTGGACGTTGACGAAAATTCTGTTAAGATAGCAAAGGAAAATGCAGAGAAAAACCATATAAGCGCAGAAAAGTATACAGCTTACTGCGGAAATATCATAGACGATAAGGCTCTGGTTGAGCAGATAGGCACAGGCTATGACCTGCTTTGTGCAAATATCGTGGCAGATGTTCTTATAGGCATGAGCGGCATTTTCGGTGGATTTATCAAAGACGGCGGAACGCTCATAGTTTCAGGAATAATCGACCAGAGAAAAGACGAGGTGCTTGACAGGCTTAAAGCAGAGGGCTTTGAGCTTATTGAGATAAGAGAAAAAGAAGACTGGGTGGCTGCGTCATTCAGGAAATAAGAGATGAAAGGACGGATCAAAATGCAGTTATTGTTTTTGGTTATCAAGAGAATCGAGTTAGTAGACGAAATCATGCGTTCGCTGGCACAGGCAGGCATAAGGGGCGGAACGGTCATTGACAGCGTGGGAATGGCGAAATCTATTTCTACAATGGATAATCTGCCTATGATCGGCGTTCTGAGATCTATTCTCAGCGGTGAGGACGCTGCACAGAAGGGCAAGACCATTTTCGTTGCCGTTGCAGACGATCAGGTAGATGTTGCAAGAAAGGCGATAACTGATGTTACAGGCGACCTTTCACAGCCTAACGCAGGCGTGCTTTTCGGTGTGCCGATCAGCTTTGCAGAGGGCGTAAATTAACACTTTATACAAGATAAAAAGCGTTGCACTTTTCACAGTGTAACGCTTTTTTTTGGTGGATCAGTTTATTTTCATTTATGAAACTCTTAGAGAATAAAACAGATAAGTCCCGAACAGCCCTCGTTTATCATGCGCTCGATAGTTTCTTTTATCTTCATGCGTGCGTCCTCAGGAAGCTTTGAAAGCTTTGTGTGCAGACCCTCGCTCACAAGCTCGTGGAGTGACTTGCCGAAAATGTTTGACTCCCATATCTTTTCAGGTGATTCCTCAAAATCGTTGAGCATATAAAGCACAAGCTCCTCAGATTGCTTTTCTGAGCCGACGATAGGTGCGACCTCGGTGTTGATAGTGGTTTTCAGCAGGTGAATGGCTGGTGCGGCGGCTTTGAGCCTTACGCCGTATTTTCCACCCTGCTTTATTATCTCAGGCTCATCAAGGGTCAGCTCGTTCATTTCAGGCATAACTATTCCGTAGCCTGTTTTCTCCATTTCATCAAGGGCAGAGCTGAATTTCGAGAAACGCTCTTTTATCTTCACAAGCTCCAATATCCTCGGCATAAGGTCGTTTTCGCCCTTTATCTCAAGCCCTGTGGCTTCGCCTATTATCCTGAAAAACAGCGCAGGGTCAAGCTCTACCTTTATGACTGCCGAGCCTTTTCCAAGGTCTATCTCAGCCACAGAGCCAGATGATACCTGCTCACAGCAGCATATCTTTTCGGCACAGTCTGAAATGTCACGAAGATTTGTCACAGCCGAAGCCGCTTCCTTGATATGTCCGAAAACCGCTTCTTTCAGCCAGTGACCCTTGTCAAGAGAGTTTATCCATGAGGGCATTGAGATGTTTATCTCTTTCACAGGGAAAGAGTATAGCAGAAGCGTAAGTATCTCTTTTATCTCTTTTTCCGAAAGCTCCAAACAGTTTATAGGCATAACTGTAGTGCCGTATTTGTCCGAAAGCTGTTCGCAAAGGTCTTTTGTCTGCTGAGAGTAAGGCTCAGTGGTGTTCATAAGCACCACAAACGGCTTGCCTATCTGCTTCAGTTCGTCGATTATACGCTCCTCACATTCCTCGTATTCTTCACGGGGCAGGTCGGTGATACTGCCGTCTGTTGTCACCACAAGACCTATGGTGGAATGCTCTGTTATGACCTTTTGCGTTCCCACCTCAGCCGCCATGTTGAATGGTACTTCCGTGTCAAACCACGGTGTGACCACCATTCTCGGGGCTTCATTCTCTATGTAGCCTATGGCACTTGGGATTATGTAGCCCACACAGTCTATCATTCGCACGTTGAAGCTTGCTCCGCCCTCTAGGGTGATGTTCACAGCTTCCTCAGGAATGAACTTAGGCTCGGTGGTCATGATAGTCTTGCCTGCGGAGGACTGGGGCAGCTCGTCAATGGCACGCTCCTTGCGGTAGTCACTTTCAATGTTCGGTATAACGAACTGCTCCATGAACTGTTTTATAAAGGTGGATTTTCCCGTGCGGACAGGACCTACCACGCCTATATAGATATCGCCCCCCGTCCGTGTGGCAATGTCGGTGTAAATATCGTTTTTCATGTGTCTGTCCTCCTAGTTCATTAATGGGATAAGCAACATTCCCTGTTTTGATATTTTATCGTCGGTAAGCTCGTTTTCTTCAAGTATGGCTGTTATGGAAGTTGAATACTTTTTCGCTATCTCCCAGATGTCGTCGCTCTCATTGCAGTAGCATATTTTCAGAGCGTATTTGTCATTTTTCTCTTTCGGCTTATCTGTGAGTATCCTAAGCTCTGATATCATAGTCCCTGTCTGTTGAATAGTCATTTCGCCGCCTATCTTGATATCGGCTTTAAGCTCTGCTGTTATTTCGTCTGCAAGATAGTATGTGCAGTTTTCTATGCACAGGTCAGGGGATATGGATATCTCACCATTGACATTCTCCGGAAGGGGTATCTCATGCTCAAAAGGCGAATCGTTTTCAAGATAAAGGGGAGTGCCGTCCTCGTTCCTGCCGATAATACAGAACGTCACGCTTCCTGAAATGATAAAGGCTTTCTTTTCCTCGTCAAGCCTTGATGTCACATTGGAAAGGGTCGCCCAACTGTCGTGAACACAGCGTATCTCGCCATCCTGGCAGGAAAGCTTTGCAGTAACACTGTGGCTGTCAGATAACTTTATGCTTTCGCTGTCAAGCTTGCTTTCGCACCTTTCAGCCTCGCACTCAAAGCAGGTGGAATATGCGTCTGTGACGATCTCACAGGTGGAAAGCTTTTTGGCAACGCAGTTCACAAGAAGCACAAGCTCACATTCAAGTGTGCCGGAATCGTCAGACTTTGGTATGATATCACACCCCGCAGGGGTTATCCTCACATCTGCGGTGAAAGTATCGTCAATGCCGTCTATGTCGATTATCTGTGAGAACGGCAGAGTAAACCGCATTGTTTCAGCGGTTTCTTCTCCATCGGTAGTTACGCAGGAGTAAAGCATCATTATCTCAGCGTCGCCCTTTGTCACAAGCTTGCCTGCTATCATTTTGTGTTCCTGTGGGATAATGCGGCAATCTGTCCGCAGGATAGTGCCAACAGGGGCTTTTGCCGCAGAAAGCTGCAATTCCTCTATTAGTGTGATACGCTTTGCAGCGGTAAGACGTTTTGCAGGGTATGTAACAGCCGCCTTTTTAAGCTGAATGCCGCAGCCGAATGCGTCTGTGACTATAGGCACAGTTACTTCACCCGTCACCTTTGCGTGTATAGTCACAGCACCCCTGATATCAAGTCTGCGCTGATTTACCACACGGCAGTTGACATAATCGCATTTTGGCGTGAGCCATATCATAGGGTCGCCGCAATCCCCTTGCAGGTCGAAAGACTTTGTGTAGTTCATTTTCTGCTCGATGCAGTTTATCCGCTTGTCATTCTGGCTGATGTAAAGCACCCTGATAAGTGCCGCCATGTCAAAGCTGAGCTTTCCGCCGTTTATGGAATGGCTCTGTACCGTTGGCATGATAACGCATTTTAGTACCCTGAAAATATCGGGATAATAGTCGGGCAGCAGAAAATCCTTTTCCACAGCCTGCTCGCAGGAGGCGTCAAGGATAGTCCGTGTCATTGACAGCATCTCTCTGTTAAGCTTAAGATCCATAGTGTTCATCTTGTCTGTTTCCTCCTAAAAATAAACTGATCATACGATCGTAAAGGGCTTGTAATGCCCTGCTGAGAACATTATATTCACTTGGGACGGGTCATATTCTGAAAATCTCAGACAAATTTAATGTATTTTGTCGGCAGAGGCTTTTTCACACAGCGTAAAGGCTTTTCATAGACTAAGATATGTCATTGTATCTGACATAATACTGTCTGAAAGGAAACATATTAGTATGAATGGTCTACTTTGGGCTGCGGCAGGCACGGGCTTTACATTCTCTATGACGACGTTAGGTGCGGCTGTGGTCTTTTTCATGAGAAAAGAGGGGCAGAGCGAAAAGGTGCAGAAAGCATTTTTAGGCTTTGCCGCAGGCGTTATGATAGCCGCAAGCGTGTGGAGCTTGCTTATCCCTGCCATAAACGAGGCGGAAGCTCTCGGCAGGATAGGCTGGATACCTGCCGCAGGGGGCTTTGCACTAGGTGTGCTGTTTCTTATGGGGCTTGACAAGGCAATGCCTTATTTTCTACCTGAGCCTGAAAGGGAAGAGGGCGTCCGCAGGGGACTAAAGCGTTCGGGAATGCTTATTTTCGCTATCACACTGCACAATATCCCTGAGGGCATGGCAGTAGGTCTTGCCTTTGCACTGGCGGCACATAATGACAGCTCGGTACTGCTGGCTTCTGCTATCGCACTTGCCATAGGCATGGGAATACAGAACTTTCCGGAGGGTGCGGCTATCGCACTGCCACTGAGGCAATCGGGCATGGGCAGGGCGAAAGCTTTCGGCCTTGGCACTCTTTCAGGAATTGTTGAGCCTGTTTTCGGACTTCTCACCGTTCTTGCCGCAGGTGCTGTCCAACCGCTTCTTCCGTGGCTTCTTGCCTTTGCCGCAGGAGCAATGCTCTATGTGGTGGTGGAGGAGCTTATCCCCGAAGCACATTTGGGGGAAGGTCACATGGGAACAGTTGGCGTAATGCTGGGCTTCTTGCTTATGATGATACTTGATGTGGCATTGGGATAAAAAGACGTATTTGTAAAAAGCTGCGGAGGAACTTTTCACCGCAGCTTTTTATGGTGATAACGCACAAGTATCGTGCGCTGACTTTGTGAGTTATTGCTTTCGTCTTTTTGACGTTTTTCGGTTGACAAACGGGGCATGATTTGGTATAATTGAATATGTGTAAAATATGTTCTGCAAAAAAAGATAAAAGGAACAAAAAGAGAGCAGCGATAACCCCAAGACAACGAAAGGACAGATGAGAATTGACAAAGATAACTCGCACCTTTATTGCCTCTGCAGCGGCGTGTTTACTCGCCATTATGCTTATGACAGTAAGGTGCTTTGCTTATGATTATTCCACTATCACCGGCACAAAAGCCAGCGGAGCGGAAATAAGCGGATATTCGGGAGCACTTGAAGTGAATGTTGTTGACTTCGGCGCAGACAAAAAGGGAAAGAAAGACTCCTCAAAGGCGATACAGAAAGCCCTTGACTATGCCATTGACAACGGCTCAAACTCTGTGCAGATAAAGGTCGTTGTGCCGAAAGGAAAATACAGGATAGACAAGCTTTTGGAGATATATTCAAACACTTGGCTGTATCTTGAGGACGGAGCGACTATCGTCAGAAATTTTGACAAGGGCTGTATGATAAAGAACGCTCAGGCAAATGGTGCAGGCGGATATGGCAGCGAGAGAAATATCGTTATCGAGGGCGGCTGTTGGGACGGCAACCCTTCGTCTACTTCAAGACCATTTTCTAATATGAGATTTGGTCACATGGAAAACCTTTGGATAAAGAACGTTGAGATAAAAAACAATTACAATGGTCATCATGTAGAGATAGGCGGCGTAAAGGGCATCACTATCGAAGACTGCGATTTTCACGGCTATACTGGAACATCTCAGAAAGAGGCTATACAGCTGGATACCATAAGTAACAGTGATGTTTTTCCGGCGTATGAGCCTTTTGACGATACCCCTTGCGACAATGCTGTAATAAAGAACAACAAATTCCATGACCTTATAAGAGGTCTTGGCTCACATTCAGCTTGTCTTGGTGTATATTATACTAATACACTTATATCAGGCAACTCATTTTATAATATGAGCGGAACGGCTATCGTACTTATTAATCATAAAAAATGTATAATCGAAAACAACACTATGAAAAACGTTGGCTGTGCCATAGATTTCAAGTACATGACCGATTATGAAAATGCAAATTTCCATGTGCCTAATTCAGGCTATGCAGGCATAAAGGATCGCCTTGACGATAATGCCAACACCATAATAAGAAACAACGACATAACCGTTGTGGGTACATATTATTATCCGGAGCCGTATGCGATACAGATATTCGGCAAAAAGCTTGAAAAGTCATATTCACACCCTGATTACAACTACACTGTAAAGGGCGTGAAGATAGTAGACAACACTATAAAAACAGCTGGTTCGGCAGTAAGGCTCACGGACGTTTCGGGAATTTTCATAGGTTCTAACGATATAAGCTATGACTATGACAGATATAATTATTCCATGGATCTTATATGGCTTAGTGAATCGTCACAGGTGACTGTGACCAAAAATAAGCTTACAGGCACAAAGCAGAACAGCGTTTATATAAGCGGTGGTTCAGGCAATGAGGTAAGCTCAAATACCATTAAAAAGCCAGGCGTGTCGGGAGTTTATGTTTCAGGCGGTTCTGATAAAAATACCATATCAGGCAATACTATAACCTCCGCAGGCTCCAACGGCATAAAGATAACCAAAGAAGCTAAGACTGACGTGAGAAAGAACACTGTTAAGAAGTCTAAAAATCACGGACTTATATTCACTGGCGGAAGCGGTAAGGCTTCTGACAATATCCTTGAAGAAAACGGTCTAAGCGGTTTTATGGCTGACAACAGCGCTTCTGTGGAGTTTTTCAACAACACCTGCAATAAAAATAAAGGCTACGGCATAAAAGCTAATAAGAAATCTCAGGTTAAAATAAGCGGAAACAGCTTTGCTGACAACAGCAAGGGCGATGTTTACGTCACAGGCAGTGCGGCAGTGCTTCTGAACGCACCTGATAACGTAAAGTCGCAGGATATCTGCTCTGATAAGCTCACTTTAACATGGGACGAGGTGTCGCAGGCTGACGGCTATTATGTTTACAGAAAGACCGACGCTGAGGACGCAGAGTTTGAGCAGATAGCAACTGTAACAGACGGCACTTCATTTACAGACTATGGACTTGTTCCAAAAACAAGATATGTTTATAAAGTGACAGCTTTTCTTGACACTGTTGACAGTGTCCAGGAGGGAAGCGACAGTGCGGATATGAGCATAAAAACAAAGCTCACTATTGTGGGCTGTACCACAAATATGCGTGGCTCTATGTCATACACTGGCAAGGAGAGAACACAGATATTTGACGTTTTTGTAGACGGAGAAACGCTTATTCCTGACGTTGATTACAGAACAGTTTACTCTGACAACGTGAACGTTGGAACTGCAAAGGTGACGGTTATAGGCATGGGTCAGTATTGCGACTCGGCTCATTTTCAGTTTGACATAACACTAAAGTCTGATAATGTAATGGTCATAAAGCCGCAGGAGCTTAACAGAAAGTCTATCGTTTCGGGCAAGCCTACAATGAAAGCCCAGGGCTATGAGGTAGCAGAAGCGGTCAAGGATAAGCTTGACCACACCTCTCATAGTGAGCCTGCCATAGTGGTGAACTACAATTCACCTTCACAGGTCATTGCAAAGGCGAGAGCCGATATGCTGGATCTTAGAGTGCGCTCATATCGTGAGCTAACAGGGGAAACTATTTACGGTGCTTGGTTGTAAAACGTAAAAAAAGGCATAATAAAACACGGCTGATATTTTTTTCAGCCGTGTTTTTTTGTATGTCTTTATTCTTTCCTTACTGTGGTGTCTGCTGAACGTCCTGCATTTGCGGAGCAAAATTTGCAAGGGAATAGAGCCTGTTCATGAAATCACCGTCAACCAAGAGTTTGTTCACGAGAACTTTTGTGTCAGGGTTCTTGTTCTTAGGATTGATCGTCTGCTGATAAACTGTGAGATAATTCTCATTGCCTGACTTGCTCACATAGCAATCTATTACCATATATGTAGGCAGGAATTGAGTAACAGCCGTTTGATAATCAAAAAGCGTGTAAGGGCTTTGCTCCATTGAAACCTTAAATGACTTTATGTCCTCAGGCACCATGAATTTGTATGCACCCTTGAGGTTTTTGTATTCTGCCCAATCGTCCTCAGACTCTATGAAAGGCTCTTTTGACTTGATTCTCACGCCGCCCACAAGGAAAGCCAGCAGAAGGATAAATTCACTGCTCCATACTATCCACAGGATCGTGCCGTTCACAAGCGAGCCGTTATCTCTTGATGAATGTGATGACTTGTAAGACCAGCGGCCCTCCTTGTTGATAGACTTTATATCATTCCAAAGGTCAGACGGGTGTGCGATTATGTCAAAAAGTCCTGTTTTATCATAATCTCTGTAATCATAAGTGTAGTCATATGCGTTCATGGTGTATGACTTTTCAAGGCTTTTCTGTGCGGATTTTTTATCCTTGCCAAGAAGCTTGTCAAGCTCGAAAAACTGCCATACAGACTTTTTCTGCATGGTGGCAATGTCCTCGTCTGTGAAATCGCCTGTTGAATCGTTGCTGAAAAGATCATATGCCTTGGTCTGGTGATAAAAGTCATAATAATCACCGAATCCGTCTGTGTTTTCATCGAAAAGCATATTCAGCTCGTCATAATAATCATAGGCTGTGTATTCACCCATAAGCTCATAGCCATATTTTTTCAGATCGTTGTAATCATACAGCGCCCATTTAAAATATGAGGCAAATAAAAAGCCCACTACTGCACAGGCAACTGCCACAACTGTGTTTCGCATTTTGAATGCTCTGACTATCTTTCCTCCCACAAAGCCAAGTGCGCATGACACCGCTATCGCAGCGATAACATTGAGATAGATGATAGTGCACCAGCCCTCAAAAAGCAGATAGAGCCAGAAAAGCAATCCACCGCATACTGCCGTTGCAAGCACCATGAGCAATGCTCCAACTGGGCTGAATTTGCCCGACTCTTTGTAATGTTTGTGTTCTCCCATTTAAAATACCCCCTTATATACTTCAGGCGTAAGCCATGAAGAAATTATATCACAAATTTAAAGATTTTTCAATGGTTTTAGCTGAATTTATGCAGGCATAAAGAGAAATTTTTGTGGAAAACTATTTGCAATTATGAAAGGAGCGAACTTAGATGATAGAAAAGGATACAATAAAGCTTCTCAGGGAGTGCGATGCAGGAATAAAAATGGGCGTGCAGTCTATTGAGGATTCGCTGAAATACACTTCAAACGGAGAGCTAAAGCGAACGTTAGAGAAAAATCTTGCAGGGCATGTGGAGATACAAGAGAAGCTTCAGGGGCTTTTAAATTCATATCATGACACCGGAAAAGAGCCGCCTGTTATGGCAAAGGGCATGGCATGGCTTAAAACCAACTTCAAGCTTGCGGCAGAGAGCAGTGACGACGCTGTGGCAGATTTTATAACAGACGGCTGTAATATGGGCGTGAAGTCCCTGTCCGGGTATCTCAACAATTATAAGGCGGCAGACGAGAAGTCCAAGAACATTGCCAAGGAGCTTATATGTCTTGAGGAACGCCTTTCTGTAGACATGAGAGGATATCTCTCTGCAAAATAGGCATGAAAAAGGCAGCCGTGGAGTTTTTCCTACACGGCTGCCTTTCCTTATTTAGATACAACGCAGTTTTTGCCCTGATTTTTGCCCTTGTATAGCAGCTTATCCACTTTTGAGATACCCTCGTCATAGTTTTCGTTTGGAGTCACTGAGTAAACTCCAAAAGTCATGGATATATTGAAACTTCGAGAATTTTCCTTAAATGTACACTCATGTATTTTCTGGCAAATGCTCTTTGCTATCTTCTCACAGCTTTCTGTGTCTGTATTTGGAACAACGAATAGTATTTCCTCACCGCCCCAACGGCACACATAGCCCTCGCTAGGCACGTTTCCAGCTATAACATCTGATACCGCTCTAAGTACCTTGTCACCGACTTCGTGACCATATGTGTCATTAACGTGCTTGAAATCATCGATATCGCCCAAACACATAGAATATACGCTGTTTGTCCTGCGGCTGTTGCTTTCTATCTTTTTGATAAAATCCATCATGGCACGGCGGTTGAAAAGCTGAGTGAGTGGGTCGATAGTAGCGAGCTTTTGAAGCTTTTCGTTCTGTGCTTTTGCTTCACGCTTGTTATGCTCATTTGTGAAAATGTATATGGAAGATACATAGATAATTATAATAAAACTGCATAGAGTATTGTAAATGTATAAGATATTCTCTCTGCTGGTATCAAAGCTGTAAGGTGCGACCCTGTTTGTGACTATGATACGCATGACTATGAACACAACAACATCAAAGGACGAAAGTATATATGGTATCGCTTTCCTGTTTTGTGCAATGAAAAATGGAATAGGTATTATACACAGCATTATCTGCGTAAATCCTGCTGACCAGCCTATGTAATAAGCACCCATGCAGGCGTGTACTATTATCTCGCCAAGCACAAGGTAAGTAAATGACATTTTGCCTATCTTCTTAAAATGAAGCAGGAAATACATCACTGCATAGAATGCTACGCTGAAATAGTTATAATATACCATTTGGTATACTCCAAACCGATAAAACAGCACAAGATATATTATATGACCTAACAGCAGTATGATATCACCATAGCGATATATTTCCTCTGCGGTGAACATTCCTGCAAAGAGGTTTATTTCTTTTTTTATTTTCATACATTTGTTTCTTTCTTTGATATTTGGTTTGGTGTTATAAACAAAATCACTTTGCTTTAATAAACATATTATATACTATTTTAAACGTTTTTGCAAGACTAAATTTGTACAAATTATCATGATGAATTTTGTAGGTGCTAGCCTAAAAAGTGCGAAAAATGGCACTTTTTTGTTGCTTTTCATAGAGCACGTAAATCATATCATATTGATATGAACAATATGAAAAAATATAGTGAAAAAAATATTGCCGGAAAGCCATGGGCTATTGAAAAATCCTGATGGATATGTTATAATAATATTTATGAGTATTTTTTAAGAGGGTTTTATTATGCAGGGTTGTAAAAAGGTTGTTTCCATTCAGGATATATCAGGTCTTGGCCGGTGTTCGCTAACAGTGGTGATACCTGTGCTTTCCGCTATGGGCATTCAGGTGTGTCCTGTGCCTACGGCTGTGCTTTCGGCACACACCGGCTACAGCGAGTTTGTTATGAGAGATCTTACAGACTTTATGAAGCCTGCATTGGAACACTATAAAAAAATGGATATGAAATTTGACTGCGTGTACAGCGGGTTCCTAGCTTCAAGCGAGCAGATAGATCACTGCCTTGAGTTTTTCGAGGCTTTTCCTGACGCCCTGAAGGTCGTAGACCCTGTTATGGGTGACGGCGGAAAGGCATATAAGACCTACACAAAGGAGCTTTGCAGCCGTATGGTCGAGCTTGTAAAGGTGGCGGATATAATCACGCCTAACCTCACAGAGGCGGCTATACTTCTTGGTGAGGAATATCCTACGGCTTCAATGCGCAGCTCTGAGATAAAATCATGGCTTGTAAGGCTTTCAAAGCAGGGCGCAAAGATCGTTGTTATCACAAGCGTAAATCTTGCAGACGGCGGAATGTCAACTGTGGGCTACGATAAGGAAAACAACAGCTTTTGGAAAATAAAGAACGATTATGTTCCTGCACACTATTCAGGAACGGGAGATATGTTCACAAGTGTTCTTATTGGAGGACTTCTCAAGGGCGACAGCCTGCCTATCGCAATGAACAGAGCCACAGCGTTCACAGAGCTTACTGTCAAGACTACATACAGCTACCAGACCCCATGGACAGACGGTCTTATGCTGGAGGGTCAGCTTCCTTGGCTCACGGGCTATCAGGAGCTTAGGGACTATACAAATTTGTGATATCTGGAAGTGTTACCGAAGATGAACAGACTTAATATCGTGCTTGTAGAGCCACAGATACCGCAGAACACAGGCAATATTTCAAGGACTTGTGCAGTGACAGGTGCGGCACTGCATCTTGTGAAGCCTTACGGCTTTGAGATAAGCGACAAAAAGCTAAAGCGTGCAGGGCTTGATTACTGGGATAAGCTTGAAATATACGAGTATGATAATATTGATGACTTTTTTTCTAAGAACAGTGGTGAGTTTTACTTTTTTACCACAAAGGGCAGAATGGTACACTCAGATGTGGATTATCCGCAGGATAGGGAAGTGTATATAATTTTCGGCAGGGAGGACAAGGGCCTGCCTGAGAAACTGCTTTATGAAAATCCCCAAAGCTGTGTGAGGATACCAATGAGGAAAACGCTCAGAAGCCTTAATCTTTCAAACTCAGTGGCGATAGCCTGCTATGAGGTGTTAAGACAGTGGAATTATCCCGACCTTGGCAGAGAGGGCAAGCTGACGCAATATACATGGGACGAATAAAATAAATAAAAAAACGGAGGGTGAATTTATGGCAAAAATAAAATTTCTTACCGACTCAGCGAGCGATATCACTGAGGAGCTTGAAAAGAAGCTGGATATCCAGATAATGAATTTCAAGGTGGCAATGGGTGATGACAGCTACACATCAAGGATAGATTTCGACAACGAGAAATTCTACAAAATGCTTGACGATTTTGACGGCATACCTGTTACATCGCAGATAACAGCCTTTGAATATCAGGAAACTTTTGAGAAGCTCTACAGCGAGGGCTATACTGATGTTATAAATACTACCATAAACTCAAAAGGCTCGGCAACATACAACAACGCTGTTATGGCGGCAGAGGAGTTTTATTCCGCTCACCCTGAGGCAAAGGGCAAGTTCACTATATACAATATAGACGGCGAGAGCTACACAGGAGCGTATGGTTATGCAGTAGTTCAGGGCGCAATGAAAGCCACAAAGGACGTTCCTGCGGCTGATATCGTGGCATTTATGGAGGATTGGATAAAGAACTGCGTTATTTTCTTTGCACCATATACACTCAAATATGCAAAGAAGTCAGGAAGAATTCCGTCTGCGGCTGCTTTTGTGGGCGAGGTAATGGGTCTTAGACCTATCATGAGGATACATGACCATGCTATCGTTACAGAAACAAAGGTAAGAGGCGACAAGGCTATTGTGCCAAAGATACTTGACCTGACTGTAAAGGAAATGATACCGCAGACACCTTACTGCATAGTTTACGGCAATGACGAGAGCGTCAGGGACGAAATGACACAGGCTATGACGAAGAAGGTGGGCTATCCTCCTGTGGAGTGTTTCCAAATAGGTGCGGCTATTGCAATAAACGCAGGTCCAAAGGTGACGGGCGTTATCTTTAAGGCACAGAACAAGTAAGTTTGATATGGATATAAAAAGACGGACGTTTCGCTTTGAAACGCCCGTTTTTTGTCAGCTCATGCTGTTATTTGTTTTTGCGTGATCTTCTGCCTGCCACTACAAGTCCGCTTCCAGCTATAACGAATGTAAGCAGTATACCGCTTACATTATTGCCTGTGTTAGGATTTGTGCTTCCTGCGTTGTTCTTGGCAGGGTTCTTGCTGTCAGTATTTGAGTTGCTGTTTGTGCTTGTGCCACTGTTATTTGAACTTGTGTCTTTGCTGTCAGAGCTTGTATCATTTGCCTTTGGCGTCATAGTAAGGTCAGTGATGACCCACAAGGTGCCGTCAGAGCCGTCGCTCGTATCATTTTCATAGCGTTTGTAATTTACAAATTCGCCGTTGATCTTAAGCTTCGTGTCGGGTCCGAATACATAATAGGTATTTTCACTCTCAACAAAGCCCACAGCTTTCACATACACGCCGTAATGATATGTCTTTCCACTTTCAAAAGTGGTTATCTTATTTTCATAAGCACCGCTGAAAAAATCCGCAGAGATCGCACCTGTTTTGCTGTCCAATTCCCACCACTCGCAATTGTATGCATACTTCACGCCTTCAGGACTCTTGCCTGTAAACACGGGCTTGTCGCCGTTCTTGAAGTTGATGGTGGCGTCGTTGATCTCCACCACATCGATGACTGTCACCGTAGATGCAGTGATCGTTTTAACAGCCGGGACATACATGAAGCCATCGACGAAATGTGCGGACACTTTCTGCCCGTTTACAGTAACTATAGTTTCGCTGCTGAAGGAATATCCGTCTTTTGGTTTAAGCATAAGGGAATACACATATTTTTTGCCGCCTTCAAATTTTGTGAAGGTTGGCAAAGATCCGTGCGAACCATTGTCAGAATACCATGCGGCAACTGGTTCGTTGTTTTCAAATTGCTGCCAGCATTCATAAGCCACATCATATTTCTCGTAGTCTACTGGTGTTACAAAAGCCGATGTCTCAGTTGTATCGCCAGCCCCATAATTAAACCTAACATCTTCAATGGTGGCATTGGTGATCTCTGATTCGTCAGGATATTCAGATATCTGCTTAAAGTGAGCCGTGAACGTCACGTCACTTTTCACGGTAATTTTGTTCTGTATTTGATCAGAGGAAAGAGCAGTGCCAGCAGAAATGGGAGTATCACTGCCGATCTGGTAGACGGCAGCATCGGCTGTCCAGTAGGAAAACTCATAGCCTGGATTTGGTGACAAAACATTGATTATGCTGCTGGCAAAGCTGAGAGTTTCTGTTTCGGATACATTCAGCTTGTAGTAGTATGGCTTGTTAACATCATCGTCAATGCCATAATATACAAACGGGATCTGGTCGTTTTTGGTCATGCTCCCATGATCTCCGGGGTAAAATTCAACAGCATACGTTCCAGGATCTGCAAACGCTGTCATCGGCATCAGTGTCAGCACTATACACAGCGTAAGCAAGGCTGTCAGCAGTTTTGTGGTTGTTTTTTTCATAATATACATCTCCTTTTGATATTATATTTTTTCTCATGTTCGTTATTATCCTATAAGCACACCTCCATTACTTTGTATTTTCCCTAATGTGATATCCTTTATCACATTATAACAAATCTATGAATAAATTTGTGATTTATTTCATAATAGTCATATGCCAATTCTGAAATTATATATCGTGGGGGACTTCCTTTTTTGATAAATATGATATATAATTAACGTAATACCATATGACAGCGGGAGGAATCGTTAAAATGAAGTTTTGCGAACAGCTTGGTAAGTATATAGAACAGCTTTCCTGCACGGCAAAGGAGCTTTGTGAGTTGTCAGGGATATCTCCCTCAACATTTAGCAGATACAGAAGCGGAGAGAGAATACCTGAGATAGACACTGCGGCGTTTGACGGGCTTTGCAACGCTCTTGAGGCTGTGGCAAGGAAAAAAGGCTATGGCGATATGACAAGGGAGAACATAAAAAGAGCCTTTCTTGACTGTGAAGATATCATACCTGCCGACAGAGAGTCTATGCGGCAAAATTTCAATACCCTTATCTCAGCCCTTGATATAAACATCAAGCGTATGTGCAAGGAGATAAATTATGATGTTTCCACCGTTTTCCGCATACGGAACGGTACTAGAAAGCCTGCCGACCCTGAACGCTTTGTCGCCGCAATAGCAGGCTTTACTGCAAGGGAGCTTAAAACTCCCACAGAGATATCAGCGGTCGCACAGCTTGTGGGCTGTAATGAAAGTGATATAGAGGATGTGTCACAGCGTTATGAAGTGATATGCAAATGGCTGTTCAGCGATCATGCCGGACAGAGCAGAGAGATAAAAAGCGGCGGCATTGAAAAGTTTCTTGATAAGCTTGATGAGTTTGACCTGAACGAATACATAAAGGCGATACGTTTTGATGAAATGAAAGTACCTGCATTGCCTTTTCAGCTTCCTGTGTCAAAAAGTTATTTTGGCATCAAGGAAATGATGGAAAGTGAGCTTGATTTTCTGAAAGCCACAGTCTTGTCACGTTCTAATGAGCCTGTGATAATGTACAGTGATATGCCTATGAAGGAAATGGCTGATGATCCCGAATTTCCGAAGAAGTGGATGTTCGGTATGGCTCTGATGCTTAAAAAGGGTCTGCACCTTTGTCAGATACATAATCTTGACCGTTCATTGGATGATATGATGCTTGGTCTTGAAAGCTGGATACCGATGTATATGACGGGGCAGATAGCGCCTTACTATTTGAAAAACGTACAGAATAATGCTTTTTTGCATTTACTGAAGGTATCAGGTGCAGCGGCTCTTTCAGGGGAAGCCGTGGCAGGCTTTCACAGCGAGGGCAGATATTATCTGACCAAGTCCAAAAAGGAGCTTGGATATTATCGTAAACGTGCCAATGATCTGCTTTCAAACGCCTGCCCACTTATGGAGATATACCGAAGTGACAGGGAAAAAGATTTCAGCGATTTTCTCACTGCTGACTCTCACAGACGTGGCGGGCGCAGGAGTATTTTATCTGCTCTGCCTGTCTATACTATGGATAATGACCTGCTCAACAGTATACTTGACAGAAACGGTATTGACGACCGCCGAGGCAGAGATATAAAAGCTTATGTCAGCGAGCGTAAAAAGCGAGTTGAGAGCATACTGGAAACCATGACCATAGAAGATGAGATATGCTGTCTTTCCCGAGAGGAATTTGAAACACGTCCACATGCCCTTGACCTGTCGGGCGTATTCTGTGCCAGTGACGTTCTTTACAGCTATGATGATTATTCTGCACATTTAAAAAGCACAGAACGCTATGCACAGACACACGAAAACTATAGCCTTAAATATGCTAAGCGGCAGACCTTCTGCAATTTGCAAATACTGATCCATGAAGGTCAGTGGGCGATGATATCAAAGGGTAACGCGCCTGCTATACATTTTGTTATACGACACCCGAAGCTTCTCAGCGCCTTAGAGAATTTCATTCCGCCTGTTATAGAAGATCAATAAAATGCAGGATCATACTATCCCCTTGGTGTTCCTGACGAAAAACGGACGCTTCCGATGGAAACGTCCGTTTTTATAGCCAAAAGAAATATATTCGGTTATTATTCTTCGTCCTTTGCGGCAAATCTGTTGAAGATAACTGCAAATATCGCAAAAATAACATATCCTGCGGCAATGACAGTGAGAATGTTCTTTGTCATTTCAACGCCTGTTGACGGATTTACTTTTGAGCTGTCAGCCTGCGATGAAGCCTCGTCAACTATCTGCTGTATCTTTTCTGTTGCCTGTGATCCTGTAAGCTCCTGCGAACTGTCGCCCTCGCTTACTGTAGTAACAGCCGCACCGACATTTGCAGGCTGTCTGGCTGCTGTTGTGGTGGTGCTTTCAGGCTGCGTGTTTTCGTCAGCCTTTGGCTCTGTGCTTGCTGTTGTAGTAGTTGTGGTCGTTGTATCGTCAGCAGGCTTTGGTTCTGCCGCTGTGACCTTTGTAACAGCTGATGTGTCAACTGCTTCCTTGACAGGCGTTACTTCCACGGAAGCTATCTGAAAATCTGCATTTGCCTTTAAGTAATAAAGCTGTACGAAAACCTCGTCACTTGTTCTTGAAGGGTCAAGATCTGAGTATATCCACTGTGCTTCCTCGCCACCTGTGAGCTTCGTGCTCTGTGCAGACCAGCTTCCGTCTACCAACGCACCGACTGCACCGCTTGCGTTGCCTGATGACTTTACGTTGACCTTTACATTGTAATGCTGTGAATAGTCTGTTATGTAGTCAGAAAGCTTGAAGCCGAACTGAAGGGAAGTTTCGCTGTTGAAGTCAGCGTCACCCTGCTTGTGTGTGAAAAGCGGTTCGGACTCAGGCTGTGCAGATGTTGCGGTTGTAGTGGTCTGAGTTTCGCTCTTTGCTGTTGTAGTCGTTGTGGTGGTTTCAGCAGGCTTTGTCGTAGTTGTTGTAACTTTCTCAGACTTAGCCTTAGTTGTGGTAGTCGCTTCGGACTTGGTCGTAGTCTTTGCTGTAGTCGTCGTTGTAGTTGTGGTCGACTTTGATGTAGTTGTAGTAGCTTCAGCCTTAGATGAAGCAGTCGTAGTGGTCGTGGCAGGAGTTGTTGTGATCTCCTCCCCTGCACTGACAGTGAGCGGTGAACCCTCTGTAGGTGCTGAGTATGAAACTGACTTGTATCCACCGTCAGCTTCCGCCACCATTGTTTCAACCTCTACCCAATAGTTTATCTTGCCTGTTACGCCGTCCTTTACCTTGAAAGTCGCAAGGGCAAGGTCTGTGCTGTCCTTTATATTAGAACCCGTGAGGTTTGCACCGACTATTTTTATAGTGCCTGATGAAGCAACATAGTTGGTTATAACAGAGAATTTGCTTCCCACATTGTATGTACTCTCGCTCTCCTCATCGGTCGGCACATATACTGTTACCTTTGACGGGTCATAATGCAGGTCTATAGTGAAGCCTGCAACGCCTGTTTTATCAGGTTCAAGGCTCGCTTTTACGTTTATGCTGTCGCCTGCCTGTGCAAAATTCTTGTCGCTTGTGAGCTTTATCTCGTTTCCGCCTGATGCACTAGCCACTGTGGAAACAATGCTCGTGAGCATAAGAAACGCTGTTGCCACCGACAGCGCCACCTTGTTTATTTTCAGTTTTTTCATTTGATACCTCCGTTGCAAAATCGTGTTTTTCTGTCAGTATTTTGCTCTTGATTAATTTTGTTTACTATTGTTTTGTCTTTAATTTGTAATATTTCATTATAAAATATTACAAGTTCTGTTACCTTTGTCGTAATAGGATTATATCACAATATAAAGTAACACGTCAATAGTCAAAACAGCGAAAATAAGCATATTTTTTTGGATATATTTATAATGAGAGCATTTGTGTCACAATATGTATGTACCGATCAACAGCAAAGCCACTAAATACGCTGTAATAAATCTGTAACTTTTAAGTGAAAGCTGTATTTTGCTAAATGTAAATTTTTTATGAATCAAAAAGACTGTTGACAAAGCACTGAGAAATGTACTATAATGAGGGTGAAGTTTTGTACTTGATACAGAAAAATGTACAAACCAATGTGTGTAAAAATAAGGACTTATACATAGGCGTGCTTTTTTGCGGTATTGCCTATATCTTCTGAGGTGAACGAGTTGATAAAAAAGATGATTTCATATATCCTGTCATTTGCTATTGCAGCGTCAATGGCGGCTTCATGTTTGACGGCTTCAGCGGCAAATATGACGGGAAGCTGTACGGCAGACGTTCTGAACGTTCGCAGCGGTGCAGGCACAGGCTATTCTAAAACAGGCACAGTAAGCTATGGCGACAGCCTGACTATACTTTCCGAAACCACCGACTCAAGCGGTGCGAAATGGTATAAGATATCATGCGGCAATGTGACGGGCTATGTTTCTGCTGCGTATGTTCAGCTAACATCAAGCGGTTCACAGGGCAGTTCTGACGCTGATTTTGAGAGCTATATGACAAAGCAGTGCTTTCCTGAAAGCTATAAGCCATATCTGCGAAAGCTCCATGAACAGCACCCAAAGTGGATATTTACCGCTCAGAAGCTTGGCGTGGATTGGAACACTGCGTTAAAGGAAGAATGTGTTGTGGGCAGAAACCTTGTCCACTCGTCGGCACTGGCTTCATGGAAGTCCATGGAAAAGGGTGCATATGATTTTAACGGCGGTTATTGGTATGGGCTTGACGGCTCGTGGGTGGCGGCTTCAAAAGAGATAATAATGTATTATATGGATCCGAGAAATTTTCTCAACGATACATACATTTTCATGTTTGAAAATCAGTCATATGATCCCTCGTATCAGACGGAAAGTGGTGTAAAAACTATTCTTGCAGACACTTTTATGAGCGGAAGCTACACTTGTCCTGACACAAAGAAAAAGTATACATATTCGCAGACCTTTATGGACGCTGCAAAGAAATCGGGCGTTTCACCTTATCATCTTGCTTCAAGGTGCAGAAACGAGCAGGGCGTAAATGGTGCGCCGCAATCCCTTGGTACTGTGAAAGGCTATGAGAATTATTTCAACTTCTTTGACATTCAGGCTTATGCGACCTCCACCATGACAGCCGCAGAAATGGGCTGTAAGTATGCAAAAACTACCAATCCAACCTATCTTCTTCCTTGGACAAATCAATACAAGTCCATAGTGGGCGGTTCGATATTCTTAGGCACAGGCTACATAACAAAGGGTCAGGATACCCTTTATCTGCAAAAATTCGATATGGTAGACGGCGGAAACGGACTTTATTACCACCAGTATATGACCTGCGTTTTCGGTCAGGCGAATGAAGCCATAAGCCTTAAAAACGCTTATTCTCAGGATATTTTGAACAGCGCAATGGAGTTCAAGATACCTGTTTACAACAATATGCCTGATAAACTTTGCCCAAAGCCTACAAGCAGTGGAGATAACAACAATTATCTTAAATCTCTCAGCGTTTCAGGCACGAGCATTTCACCAAAATTCGATAAGTTCACCGCAAGCTATACTGCCAAAGTCAATGCGGAGGTTTCTTCTGTTACTGTTAATGCAAATCCGCTGGGCAAAAGTGCAAAGGTATCAGGAAACGGAAAGGTGAGCCTTAAAACCGGCGAAAACACTGTCAAGGTCACCTGCACAGCGGCAAGCGGAGTGAAACGGACATACACCATAAAAATAACAAGAAAAGCCGCTTCACAGACTCTGCAGCAGGGAGATGTGAATGGTGACAAGTATCTGACAGTTGTGGACGCTTTGCTCATGCTGCGTTACAATGCAGGCAAGACGCAGCTTGATTCCGCTCAGCTAAAGCGTGCGGATATGAACGGTGATGGAAAGGTCGATGTTATCGACGCTCTTACGCTGCTGAAAAAGATAAGTCAGAGTTAAAAATGCAAAAAAACAGGAGCGTTACCACCATGGTACGCTCCTGCATGAGGACTATTTCATCATCATTGAAATGCCGTCCATTACGTCACCGATAGCTCTGATAGCACGTCCTGTGCGGCTTTTGAGCATTTTCTTTTCGCTTGATGTCGCCTCTGTGACTGCATAAGCCACTGTTCCTGCGGCTATCGCCATTGAAACGCCTGTTATCATTGACTTCATCTTCATTGCTGTTTCCTCCTTTTTTCTTTGTAATATTATTATTCGCAGTAAGATAACAGCTATGCCATGCAAATGAAGTCAAGAGGGCTGACGGTATTTTCCCATGAATGTTAGTATTTTGTGATGTTGTGAAAGATATTTCAGTTGATACGCAGTGCTATTGTTTAAAATGTGATTAAAATTTTCGCATTTTATATGTAAATGTAAAAGAGATATGTTCATATCTCAAACGTTTAGTATAAATATTATTCATAGATATATAATAAATATGTATTTGCATTAACATCAAAATAGTGGTATAATAAATGGGTATAAAAAATAAAGGATCTTGGTAAACTCTGAGATCTGATAGTAAGGAGTAATATTAAATGGGTATGACAATGACTCAGAAAATTCTGGCAGCCCACGCAGGTCTTGACGAAGTCAAGGCAGGTCAGCTTATAATGGCGAACCTTGACCTGGTTCTCGGCAACGACGTTACGTCCCCTGTGGCTATCAACGAGTTCAATAAAGCGGGCTTTACAGATGTTTTCGATAAGAATAAGGTCACAATGGTCATGGATCACTTTGCACCTAACAAGGATATCAAATCCGCTACACAGTGCAAGACCTGCCGTGATTTTGCTTCAAAGTATGACATAAAGAATTATTTCGACGTTGGCGATATGGGCATTGAACACGCTCTGCTTCCTGAAAAAGGACTTGTCGCTCCAGGCGACTGCGTTATCGGCGCTGACTCACATACTTGTACATATGGTGCACTTGGCGCATTTTCAACAGGTATCGGCTCAACAGATATGTGCGCAGGCATGGCAAAGGGAAAGACTTGGTTCAAAGTCCCTGCCGCTATCAAGTTCAATATCGTAGGCAAGCTTCCAAAGTATAGTGCCGCTAAGGACGTTATACTTCATATAATCGGCATGATAGGCGTTGACGGCGCACTTTACAAGTCTATGGAATTTTCAGGCGAGGGTCTGAAAAACCTCTCCATGGAGGACAGGCTTTGCATGGCTAACATGGCTATCGAAGCAGGTGCAAAGAACGGCATATTTGCAGTTGACGATGTTACACTTGATTACATCAAGGATAAGGTAGACAGAGAATATAAGATATACAAGGCTGACGATGACGCTGAGTATGAGGCTGAATACACTATCGACCTCAGCCAGATAAAGCCTACAGTCGCTTTCCCGCATCTGCCTGAGAACGCAAGAACATTTGACGATATCCCGGAGGTCAAGATAGATCAGGTGGTCATCGGCTCATGTACGAACGGAAGAATAGAGGATCTGAGATGTGCCGCTGAGATACTTGACGGCAAAAAGGTGGCAAAGAACGTTAGATGTATCGTTATCCCTGCCACACAGAAGGTATATATGCAGGCCATGAAAGAGGGTCTGCTGGAGATATTCATAAATGCAGGCTGTGCGGTTTCTACACCTACCTGCGGTCCATGTCTTGGCGGACATATGGGTATTCTTGCAAAGGGCGAAAGAGCCGTTGCAACAACAAACAGAAATTTCGTGGGACGTATGGGTCACCCAGAATCAGAGGTTTATCTGGCTTCACCTTACGTTGCCGCCGCTTCAGCTGTGACAGGCAAGATCTCACAGCCGTCGGAAGTTATGTGATATTCGGGGAGAAAATCAGCTGACAGATCTTGCGTTGGGGGAATAATTGATATGCGGCATGACCGCATATACGACTTGGGAGCGAGAACAGATGAAAAATTATCTTAGGGAAATATTCTCCGATATACTTCTTAGTATTGTTACAAAGAAGTACGGAACTTCACTAAATGACTATCAGCGTGAGGAGAAGGCTGACGAGATCATTCAGGAACTCCATGACAAAAATACATTTACCGTGGAAATGACGCAGGCTCTTATTGACAAGAAGGGCTTCAATACCTTTTATACCTCCAATATCGGGGGTACACCTGTGTATGCTCTCGTTAAAGAGGGAATGTTCCACAAGGTAAAGATCTGCTATTTTATTACAAGAAACAAGGATACTATAGACGGCCCGTATCTTGAAAAGATATATGAAGAGCTTAGAAAACAGGCGATAGGAGAAAATATATTCCATTCGTCAGAGTTCAAGCAGGGCTGATAAAGTTTGACGAAAGGGGTTTTCATAATGAAAGCTTGCGGAAAAGTACATAAATACGGGGATAACGTAGACACAGACGTTATTATCCCTGCAAGATACCTCAACACACCTGATATGCAGGAGCTTGCACAGCACTGCATGGAGGATATTGACGTTGACTTTGCAAAGAACGTTCAGAAGGGCGATATAATGGTAGCAAAGAGCAATTTCGGCTGCGGTTCATCAAGAGAGCATGCGCCTGCTGCTATCAAGGCGAGCGGAATATCCTGTGTTATCGCAAAGACATTCGCAAGAATATTCTACAGAAACGCTATAAATATCGGACTTCCTATCATCGAGTGCGAGGAAGCTGCCGAGAAGATAGATAATGGTGACGAGGTGGAGATAGATTTCGACAGCGGCGTTATCACAAACAAGACCAAGAATGAGACTTATCAGGGTCAGTCATTCCCTGAGTTTCTTATCAATATCATCAACAGCAATGGTCTTCTTAACTCACTTAAATAAGATATTTTGAAGCTTTAAGGGGGATCTCTCAAAAGGGGTCGCCCTTGAACTGTTTCTATGAAGGGGTGAAGCTATGAAAGCTAAAAAGCTATTTGCGGCACTTGCAGCAGGGGTAATGCTGGTGTGCAGCGCAGGCTGCTCGAAAAAAGAGGAGAGCAGTAATAAATTTGAATACAGCAGCAAGGATTTTCTGCCTTTTATGGTAATGGTGGACGGCAGCAAGATAGACCTGACCCTAAGCTCTGCAGAGATAAATAGAAAGCTTGGCGGCAGTTTTGCAAGGGGAACTGCTTCAAACAGCAGTATAGTGCTTGTGGAAAAGGACGAAAAGACCGATAAAAAAGGCGTTACAACAAAGACCTTTGCCTGCAATAAGCCTGAGATAAATGGTGCTGGATTTTCCACTTTCAACGGACTTTGGGCGAATATAGACGAAGCAAGCATAGACAGCACTGTTTCACCCAACAGCATAAAGATCAAAGGCTCTGACGGTTTGTCTTACTACTGGTCATATTATATGGACGGCGAGGAGATAGACTATAGTCAAGTGAACTTTGACGGCACTGATACGGCGGACACTTATATGCAGTATCAGCTCAAAGGCATGGCTGCTGACGATTATTGCAAAAAGAAGCTTATTGACGGTGAGTGTTCGGTCTATACAGGTATTTTGTTCATGACAGCCGAAAAGCAGAGCTATTCCTGCGAGATAAGCGTTTCGACTTTAAATTCTGAGGAGGAAAAATAACATGGAAAAGAAAATAACAGTTATAAAGGGCGACGGGATAGGCCCTGAAATAGTAACAGAAGCACAGAAGGTCCTCGACAAGGTTGCTGAAAAGTTCGGTCATAAGTTTGTTTATACTGATATCCTTATGGGCGGCTGTTCTATAGATAAATATGGCGTTCCGCTTACAGACGAGGCTGTCGAGATAGCAAAGAACTCAGACGCAGTTCTGCTTGGCTCTATCGGCGGAAATACTTCCACTTCACCATGGTATAAGCTTGCTCCGAACCTCAGACCTGAAGCCGGACTTCTGAAAATAAGAAAAGAGCTTGGTCTGTTCGCCAACCTGCGTCCTGCAAATCTTTATCCTGAGCTTAGAGAAGCTTGCCCTCTTAAGGACGATATAATCGGCGACGGCTTTGACATGATGATAATGAGAGAGCTTACAGGCGGTCTGTATTTTGGCGCAAGAAAGACAGAGAACGTTGACGGCGTTGAAACTGCCGTTGATACTCTTACATATAACGAGAACGAGATAAGAAGAATTGCTATCCGTGGCTTTGACATCGCCATGAAGAGAAGAAAGAAAGTTACAAGCGTTGATAAGGCTAACGTTCTTGATTCTTCAAGACTTTGGAGAAAGGTAGTAAACGAGGTAGCTAAGGATTATCCAGAAGTCGAGCTTGAGCATATGCTCGTTGACAACTGCGCAATGCAGCTTGTAAGAGATCCTAAGCAGTTTGACGTTATCCTTACAGAGAATATGTTCGGCGATATCCTTTCAGACGAAGCCGCTATGATATCAGGCTCGCTTGGTATGCTGGCTTCCGCTTCACTGAATGACACAAAGTTCGGTATGTATGAGCCTAGCCACGGCTCTGCACCTGATATCGCAGGACAGGATAAGGCTAACCCTATCGCAACTATACTTTCAGCTTCAATGCTTCTGAGATTTTCTTTCGATATGGATAAGGAAGCAGACGCTATCGACAATGCTGTCAAGAAGGTGCTTGAGGCAGGCTACAGAACAGGGGATATCATGTCAGAGGACATGAAGCTCGTTGGCTGTAAGGAAATGGGCAGTCTTGTTGCAAATATGATATAACAGCACGATACCAGTTTTCAGACGGTGATAATAAATGTATTATTATATTTTCGGAATAACAGACAAGGGAAATTACCGTGAACAGAATGAGGACTGCATTTTAATAGACCACGAGGTCATCAACAGCGGCAGCTATGAATCAACTGTCGCTGCTCCTTTTATTGCAGCCGTTTGCGACGGCGTTGGCGGAGAAAATGCAGGAGAGGTCGCCTCGGAGCTTTGTTTAAGGCATCTTTCCATTCTTGAATATAATTCAGGGGTGGATATGAAAAGAACGCTTATTGATGTTCACAACAAAATAAAAAAGCAGGGCGTAAGGGCTGAAAACGCTGCAAATATGCAGACCACCCTGTGTTGCCTTGCAGTGGACGAGGAAAGCAGAGCTATGTGCATAAACGTTGGCGACAGCAGAATGTACCGCTATGTGAACGGCACTATCAGACAGATATCTGTTGACCAATCCTATGCACGATATATGTATGAGCATGGCAGGATAGAAGATGTGTCAGAGCTTGAGCCACAGTATCAGAATGCCATAATATCTTCTATCGGCAGCACTCTCAATGAACCTGATGTGGCACAAACACCATTGGTGGCTGATTTTGGCAAAGAACCTGACGATATGATAATCATAGTGTCAGACGGCGTGTCGGATTACGTTTCTGAGGAAGAAATGGTGGTGGGGCTTGGTCTTGACCTTTCTGTTTCTGAAAAGCTAGGCGCTATAATGGAGCTTGCCCTCACAAACGGCGGAACTGACAATGTTTCCGTTGTGGGCATAAAGCCTTATCTTGACGATCATGAGCTTAAAACGCTCACAGCAAAAAAGGCTGTGGAAAAGACAGTGAGCGTGCAGGATATGCTTGAAAGTAAGAAGCCTGAAAAGGCGGAAGCTGTAGAGGAAAAGAAGCCTGACGAGCAGGCAAAGCTTTTCTCTGATACGGTGGAAGAGCTTATGAGCCAAATGAATGAAAGTATTGACTTTTTAAAGCAGATATAGTATAATCATATATTGATATATTTTTATGATTTTAGATGTATTTTGTAATTTGGAGGAAATAAAAAATGTTGAAAGAGTTACGTGGCTCAGACGTTATAATTGAATGTTTGCTGGAGCAGGGCGTCGATACAGTGTTCGGCTATCCGGGCGGAGCAGTTCTAAACATATATGACTCGCTGTATAAATATTCTGATAAGATACACCATGTTATCACCGCCCATGAGCAGGCTGCCTGCCATGCGGCTGACGGATATTCAAGAACAACAGGCAGAACGGGCGTTGTTATCGCAACTTCCGGTCCGGGTGCTACGAACCTTGTAACAGGTATCGCCACAGCTTATATGGATTCTATCCCTATGGTGGCTATTACAGGAAACGTAACAAGAGATCTGCTTGGTCTTGACTCTTTTCAGGAGGTAGATATCTGCGGGATAACAATGCCTATCACAAAGCATAACTACATTGTGAAAGATCCTGCGGAGCTTGCTGACATTATCAGAGAAGCTTTCTATATTGCAAACGAGGGCAGAAAGGGTCCTGTTCTTATAGATATACCAAAGGATATCACAGGCGCACTTATGGTCTATGAGAAGAAAGAGCCTAAGAAGGTAGTAAATCACAATCCTGATGGCATAAACGAGGAGATAGCTGCTGCGGCAGAGCTTATAAAGAATGCTGAGAAGCCTTTTATATACGCAGGCGGCGGAGTTGTTTCTGCTGACGCAACAGAAGAAATGGCTGAGTTCGTAAGAAAAGTGGACGCACCTGTTTCATTGTCACTTATGGGTCAGTGTGCACTTGACAATACTAAGGACTGCTATATCGGTATGCTTGGTATGCACGGCACAAAGACAGCCGCTATGACGCTCAGCGAATGTGACCTTATGATAGTTCTTAGTTCGAGATTTTCCGACAGAGTTCTTTGCAACGCTAAGACATTTGCAAAGGATAAGAAGATCATACATATTGATATAGACCCTGCCGAGATAGGCAAGAATATCGATGTTTACAGCCATGTTACTGGAGACGTTAAGTATATCCTTGCAAAGCTTTGCGAGCTGCTTCCTGATATGAAGCACGAGGCTTGGATGAATACTGTTATGGATTGGAAAAAGCAGTATGCACTGAGAATGGTGCCTATCGAGAGCGAGGACGAGGTGCTTCCGCAGGACGTTATCGAGGAGCTTGACAGACTTACAGACGGCAAGGCTATCATCTCCACAGAAGTCGGTCAGCACCAGATGTGGGCTGCACAGTATTATAACTTCAAGTGTCCAAGAAGCTTTGCTTCAAGCGGCGGACTTGGTACAATGGGCTACGGCTTTGGCGCAGGAATGGGCGCAAAGGTGGGCAACCCTGACAGAACAGTAGTAAACATCGCAGGCGACGGAAGCTTCTTCATGAACTGCAACGAGCTTTCTTCACTTGCAAAGCATAAGATACCGCTTATTGAGCTTGTTTTCGAGAACGACGTTCTCGGAATGGTAAGACAGTGGCAAAGACTTTTCTACGGCAAGAGGTTCTCTCAGACGAATATCGAAAGAGGAACAGACCTTATGAAGCTTGCCGACGCATTTGGCGTTGAGGGCATAAGGATAACAAAGAAATCCGAGATAAAGCCAATGCTTGAAAAGGCACTCAAATGCGGTAAGCCTTGCCTTGTGGACGTTATCATCAACAAGGATATAAACGTTCTTCCAATGGTACCTGCCGGCGCAGACGTTTCACAGCCGATAATGAATATCGAACTTGATTAAGAAATCGAAATATAGGGGGTAATAAAATGGTAAAATATCCAAATGCCGCAAGCGGTATCAAAAAGGTGTTTCTGGCAAAGATCATAGGTGTTATAGGAGTTCCGCTTGCTTTTATACCGGGGATAGGCGCACTTCTTTTGATGACTTGTACCGTAGCCGCAACTATTTTCAATGTATGGGGAATACTTGAAGCTTCAAAAGACCATAATGGTTATCAGACAGCTCTTGTTTTCACAGTGGCTGATCTTATCTTTTCAATAGTTGACACATTTATTGACAATAATGCGATATCAAGTGTTCTGAGTTTTGCTGGCAATGTAATGAACATAGCGGTGCTTTATTATATCTGCAAATCAACAGGCGACCTGCTCAGGGACGTGAAGAACTACGGCCTTGCAAACAAGGGCGACCATGTGTGGAATGTAAACAAGACCTGCCTTATTGTCATGGCAGTGTGCCTTGTTGTGGCGTTTATCCCGATACTGAACATTCTCGCCGCATTTACAACATTGGTGGTGCTTGTTGTAACTATCTATGCGTCTGTGGTATATCTGATCTATCTCTATCAGAGCGGACAGTATCTCAGCCTTAACACTAATTTCTAAGCGATTTGAGAGCTGTACGGCAAAGGCTGTACAGCTCGTTTTTGTAAGGAGAAACTAATGAAATTCACAAAAAAATTCAAAGAAAATGCAGCCCTTGTGGTTCTTGGCGTAGTGCTTTTTTGGGGATTGACCAACTATGACAAGTTTTTTAGACTTCTGGGCGTAATGATCGGGGTCTTGAAGCCTGTTATATTTGGCTGTATAATCGCATTTATCCTGAATGTGCCAATGTCAGGCATTGAAAAGAGGCTTTTTAAGAAGCCTAAAAAAGAGAAATATGCCAAAACTGTGGAAACGCTGAAAAGACCATGCTCGATAGTGCTGACCTTTCTGCTTTGCCTAGGCGTTGTGGCACTTGTGTGCTGGCTTATTATCCCTGCACTCATAAAGACTTTCTCTCAACTTTCAGACGATATCCCTGTGCTTGTTTCAAATATTTCCAACAAGCTCAACAATTCCCCTGAGATAGCAGGGTGGCTTGACAGAATGAATATAAGCACTGCTGATATTATCGATAAGGTTACAAGCTGGCTGAAAGACGGCGTTGTGATCTTGAACACACTCAGTTCAACAGTAAGCTTTGTGACAGATCTTTTCTCAGGTCTTGTGAACTTCTTCTTGGGCATTTGCTTTGCAGTCTATATGCTTGCCGCAAAAGAGCGGCTCAAAGACCTGTGCAAGCGCATAAGCTGTGCTTTTCTCAGCAATCGTATCACCGACCGCATAAGCCGTATATGCCGTCGCTCTATCGACACTTTTGCGAACTTCCTTGTGGGTCAGACCACGGAAGCCATTATCCTCGGCTCCCTTTGCGGTATTGGAATGGCTATCTTCCGTTTCCCGAATGCGGTGCTTATTGCCATACTCGTTGCCTGCACTGCACTTATCCCTATTGTGGGAGCTTTTCTTGGCTATGTGGTGGGCTTCCTGCTTATATGCGTGACGGATTTCAAGCAGGCTGTGCTGTTTTTGTTGTTCATGTTCATTATTCAGGCTATCGAGGGAAATCTTATCTATCCAAAGGTGGTAGGAAACTCGGTTGGTCTGCCGTCACTATGGACACTTTTCGCTATCACCATAGGCGGAAACCTCTTCGGCATATTCGGAATGTTCATCGCTGTTCCTGTGTTCTCTGTTATATACTGCACTTTTGGAGAGGTAGTCAACTACAGAAATGAAAAGAGAGCTGTCAAGGTAGAGGATATATCATAATAAAATAGTCCGTACAAAAAAGGCTGCACAATTTCGTGCAAACTTGAGCTTATTGACAACGTCCTAAATAAGTGGGACGTCGAGGGCGCCGTCCCCTACAATTTATGTAAATACGCTGTTCATATGTAAGGGGCGACCTCAGATCACCCCTTTATTATAGTTTTTCGACACACAAAAAAGGCTGCACAGTTTCGTGCAGCCTTTCGCTATTTATGCTATTTTGTTATTTTATATAGCTTACATGAAGCAATTCATGCTCTCTGCCCTTGAGGATACCCTCGTAAAGCTTATCCATAAGCGGATTTTCTTCTGAACGCTTCAACGTGCAAAGCTTGTCAGCATTGTAAAGATTAACACTGCGCTCTTTCTTCTCGTCGATAGTAGCCTTTGGCTGACCTGCGCCGCCTATACAGCCGTTCGGACAAGCCATAACTTCGATAAGGTCGAAATGCTCGCCAGCTTTCATTCTGTTCATTATGACCTCGACATTGCGAAGTCCGTTTACAACGCAGACCTTGATAGCCTTGTCGCCAAGAGGTACTTCAAGCTCCTTTATGCCCTCGAAGCCTCTTACGCCCTCGAATGCAAGATTTCTCAGGGAAGCAAGTGACTTGTCTGTGGAAACACGTCTGATAACGGCTTCTGTTACACCGCCTGTTACACCGAAGATAACACCTGCGCCTGTCATAGTGCCGAACGGCATATCAACAGCTTCCGGCTCTATTTCGTTGAACACGATACCGGCTTCTTTTATCATCATGATAAGCTCCTGAGTTGTGATGACAAAATCAACCAGTGGTTTGCCGTTCTCGTCCTTGAACTCATCTCTTGCGGCTTCTCCCTTTTTGGCAGTGCAAGGCATAACAGCAACAGAAAGTATCTTCTTGCCCTCGCCCTTGAACTTCTCGTTTATTACGGAAGCAAACATCTGCATTGGTGAGCGGCAAGTGGAAATGTTAGGCAGTATCTCAGGATACTCGTTCTCAGCATATTTTATCCATGCAGGACAGCATGATGTGAACAGCGGGAGCTTTCCGCCGTTTGCAAGCCTGTCTGCAAACTCCTTTGACTCCTCCATAACAGTGAGGTCTGCGGCTGTAGATGTGTCGAAAATGTAGTTGAAGCCTATTCTTCTAAGTGCTGCAACTATCTTGCCCATAACGTTCTCACCGTTGTAGCCGAACTCTTTTGCCACTGCAACTCTTACAGCCGGAGCTACCTGAGCCACTGCAATAGTGTCCTCCTGATTAAGCTCTTTCCAAAGCCTGTGGCTGTCGTTCTTTATGATTATAGCGCCTGTTGGACAGACTGCCGCACACTGACCGCAGCCAACGCAGTTTGAATCGCCTATAGGCTTGTCAAATGAGCAGGCTACCTTCATTTTTGAACCTCTGAATGCAAAATCTATTGCACCAACGTTCTGTACTTCGTTGCACACTCTTACGCAGTCACCGCAGAGAATACACTTGTTGGCGTCCCTGGTGATAGATACAGAAGAATCATCGATACAAGGCTTGGACTTTGGATTGTCAAAACGTACCCTGTGGATATCAAATCTTGCTGCAAGCTCCTGCAATTTGCACTTGCCGTTTTTATCACAGGTCGTACATTCGCCGCAGTGATTTGAAAGAAGAAGTTCCAATATCATCTTGCGGTATTTTCTCAGCCTTGGTGTGTTTGTGTATATCTCCATACCGTTTCTCGGAGGAGTTGAGCAAGCGGCTTCCATGCCGCCCCACTTGTTTTCCACCATGCACATTCTGCAAGCACCGTATACTGAAAGCTCAGAATAGTAACAGAATGTAGGAAGCTCGATGCCTGCCTTTCTGATAAGCTCAAGCAGATTTTTTTCACCGTTTATAGCAACGGGGATATTGTCGATTATCATAAACTCTTTATTCATAGCTAAAATTAAACCTCCTTGACAGCTTTGAAATGGCAGTTGGAAATACAAGCTCCGCACTTTATGCACTTAGAGGTGTCGATCTTGAACGGCTTTTTGATCTCGCCGCTGATCGCACCCACAGGACAGACTCTTGAACACTTTGAACAGCCCTTGCATATCTCAGGGTCGATCTGATATGTCACAAGCTTCTTGCAGTTGCCTGACGGACACTTCTTATCTCTTATGTGAGCTTCATATTCCTCACGGAAGTTCTTTATTGTAGATACAACAGGGAATGCAGCCGTCTTTCCAAGACCGCAGAGAGCAGTTGAGGAGATAGTGTCGGCAAGCTCAAGAAGCAGTTCGATATCCCCCTCCTGACCGTTACCATTTACGATACGCTCAAGTATCTCAAGCATTCTCTTTGTACCCTCACGGCACGGAACGCACTTTCCGCAGGACTCGTTCTGGGTGAAATTCATGAAAAATCTTGCAACTTCTACCATACAGGACTTATCGTCCATAACAACAAGTCCGCCTGAGCCGATCATAGCACCGACTTTTTTCAGCGAGTCAAAGTCAAGCTGGATATCGAGGTTAGGCGTAACAAGACAGCCGCCTGACGGACCGCCTATCTGAACAGCCTTGAACTTTCCGTCACCTCTCATGCCGCCGCCGATATCGAATATTACCTTTCTGAGAGAAGTTCCCATTGGCACTTCTATAAGACCGGTGTTCGAGATGTTGCCCGTAAGAGCGAAAGCCTTTGTTCCAGGGGAGTTCTCAGGGCCTATGCTCCTGAACCATTTTGCACCGTTGTTTATGATAACAGGCACGTTGGCAAGCGTTTCAACGTTGTTGAGAACTGTAGGCTCGTTGAAAAGACCATGTTCAACAGTTCTTGGCGGCTTAACTCTAGGCATACCACGCTTGCCTTCGATAGAAGCCGTCAGGGCAGAGCCTTCGCCGCATACAAATGCGCCTGCACCACGGTTTATATGTATTCTGAATGAGTAATCTGTGCCGAGTATATTGTCACCAAGCAGACCAAACTGCTCAGCCTGTGCGATCGCACCTTTAAGACGTGATACTGCCAGCGGATATTCCGCACGAACGTAGATATATCCCTCTTTTGCGCCTGTTGCGATACCGGCTATCATCATGCCTTCAAGAAGTCTGTGTGGGTCGCCCTCCATGATAGAACGATCCATAAATGCGCCAGGGTCGCCCTCGTCACCATTGCAGACTATGTATTTTGTAGGGCTTTTCTGCTTTGCAACGCTTGTCCACTTTCTGCCAAGGGGGAATCCTCCGCCTCCACGTCCACGAAGATTAGATTCTGTCATTTCGTTGAGGATATCCTCAGGTGACATATTGAGAAGTGCCTTTTCAAAGGCTCTGTAGCCGCCTATAGCAAGATATTCCTTTATGGAAGTAGCGTCAATGTGACCGCAGTGTTCAAGGACAATACGCTGCTGCATCTTATAGAATGGTATTTCTGACTGCTGGCGATATATTTCACCGTTTTTCTTGTAGCACAGTCTTTCAACGCACTCGCCATTGCAGATAGTCTTGTCAACTATCTCGTCAACATCGTCAAGCTTTACCTTAGTGTAAAGCCAGCCCTCCGGCTCTATTCTAACAAGTGGACCCATTTCGCAGAAGCCGTGACAGCCGCTTCTTTTTACGCCGATAGCGCCCTCGTGGACATCATCATCATGTGGCTCGTCAGCAAGTGCCACCACGCACTCCAATCCCTTTGCGGAGATAGTTTCTATAAGCTTCTGGTATATGTTCAGCGAACCGCCTGCAACACAGCCTGTACCTGCGCAAACAAGCACTTTTCTAGCCTGCTTGTCAACAAGCTTACCATACTGTTCACGAGCGTTGTCAAGATCGTATTTCGTTTTCAGCAGCATATTATTCAGCCTCCTTTTCTCTCAGTTCCTTAAGCAGAGCCGCAGCCTTGTCAGGATTCATCTCAGGATGAACAACATCATTCACAGTGAGAACAGGGGCAAGTCCACAAGCACCAAGACATGAAACAGTTTCCACTGTGAACATCAGGTCGTCAGTAGTGGTTTTCTTCTCGCTAAGACCAAGCTCTCCTCTGAGATATTCGAGAATAGGTATAGATTTTCTTACATGACAGGCAGTGCCGTCACAACATTTGATAACGTATTTGCCCTTTGGCTCGAGAGAAAAATTCTCATAAAAGGTCGCAACGCTGTATATTCTTGCTTCGCCTGTGCCAAGCTTTTTTGCAAGATATAGGAATATTTCCTTTGGAAGATAGTGATATATCTCCTGAATATCCTGCAATATGGCTATGACCGCTGTTTTTTCATGATTTTCAAGAATTTTGTCGATCGGTGAATAATCAAATTCTTTTGTCATAAAATTTCCTCCATATAATTAAAGTTAAATTTGATTACAAAGTCAATAATCAAGACATACTGTCAACTATAATTATATACTATATGACACAAAATGAATAATGTTTTTATTTACATGGGCTATATATAATTAGAATAAGCATTGACTAACTTGTAGAAATACACATAAACGAAAACGTTTATATAGTTACAATGCACAAAAAATCGAGCCATTTCTCAATGACTCGACCTGCTGATATTATTTGATAAACTGAATTAATTATAAAAAATCATAGTCGTTTGTTTCATTAGATATACCTAACATTTCGTATATTATGTTAAGCCTTGCGAATACTTATCTCTCCTGAGGAAATATATTCTTCTCTGCCGTCTTCGTATCTGACGTGCAGGCGGCAGTCCTCATCAGCCCCAAGCATTGTGGCAGGAGTTTTTTCGCTTCCTCTTATGACGTTTATCTTCTCGCCTACCCACAGCAAGCGTTTTCTGTATTCCGGGTAAAAGCTGTTTTCTTCAAAGCTGTCATAAAGACGCATGAAATTGTTTATTATCTCTGCGGCTATCCTGTTTCGCATATCGCTTTTTCTTTCGTGGAATATCGGTCCTGCGATATCTCTTATTGCCTCAGGAAAACCGCCTTCCGGCTCGTAGGTGTTCACACCGATACCAAGCACAGCGTAGTCAAGTCCGCCGCTTTCCATGCTGAAAGAAGCCTCCGTGAGTATTCCGCATATCTTCCTGCTGTTTATGTATATGTCGTTCACCCACTTTATGTCAGGCTTCTGATCGCTGACCTTTTCCACTGCAAGGGCAACTGAAACTGCAGCAGCAGTGGTTATCTTAACAGCGTCAGCCGCAGCCATGTCAGGGCGGAGAAGAATGCTCATGTAAAGTCCCGAATCAGAGGGAGAAAAGAAAGAACGTCCAAGCCTTCCACGCCCCTGCGTCTGCATACCTGCAATGACTATCCTGCCCTCGGGCACGCCCTGATTTGCATAGTCTTTGAGTACCAGATTAGTGGAGCTTACTTCCTTGTATACCTCTATTTCAAGTCCCTGACGGTCAGGGTCAAGATATTTTTTTATGCCTTCAAGGGAAAGTATATCGGTGTTTTCATCAAGGGAATAGCCCTTGTTCGTCACCGCAGAGATAGGGTAGCCGTTTTCCTGCAAAGCTTTCACAGCTTTCCAAACAGCCCCTCGGGTGCAGCCCAGCGTGTCAGCAAGCTGTTCGCCTGAAAGATATTTGCCCTTGTTATCGTCGAGAAGTTCCAGCACTTTGTCTTTTATTGCCATAGAAATGCCTCCTTAATGAGATAATTATAGCACAAAAGGTCAAAGTGTTCAACCCTCATCCTAAAAAATCCCTAGCCTACTCCACATTAAGAAACCATTAAGAAAAAATTGTGCAAAATGACGGATAATAATATTTGCATTTTGCACAGCTATGTTGTATAATATAATAGTATATGTATGAATTGAAACAGAAAAGGACGATGACAATGTTTTATAACCTTTTGGCTAAGACTGATAATACCACCTTGGTGCTACTTGTACCAATGCTGTGCAGTTTTCTTATTGCATTTTTCAGCCTGAAATTTTTCAAACGTATTTTGCCTAAAGATCAGGGCAGAGCGTTCGCTGTGAATGGTGCTCTTTCTGAGGGCAAGCCCCGTGGTGCAGGAATAATCTTCGTGACTTCTTTTACACTTTGCACCGCACTTTTTTATCCTCTTGACATTGAGAACATAATCTATCTCGTGCTTGTATATGCCGCCATGCTCAGCGGATATTTTGATGATGCCGCCGAAACTCCTTGGGGCAACCTGAAAAAGGGTCTTATTGACCTTGTCATATCTCTTGGCATTGCGTTTACATACTATTTTTATAACGGCTCGCAGGTGAAGCTTTATATCACAAATTCCACTTTCACTATCCCTGCGCCGCTGTTCATCATCCTTGCAGGCGTCCTCGTTTGGACGGCTATAAACGTTACAAACTGTACAGACGGCGTTGACGGGCTATGCGGTTCATTGGTCATGACAGTTCTTCTGCCACTTGCATTTATGGTGACAAAGAGTGGTGCGGCTGATATGCTCCTTCCTATGATAATGTTCGTGACGCTTGCGGCTTATCTGTGGTTCAACTGCTCGCCTAGCCAGATGCTCATGGGTGACGCAGGCTCGAGAGCGCTGGGCGTTTTCCTTGCGGTGATGTTCTTAAAAACTGCCGCACCGTTCGCATTTATCCCTATGGCTATAGTTATCATACTTGACGGCGGACTTGGACTTCTCAAGCTTTCTTTCAGACGTTTCCTGAAAATAAAGAATTTTATGGAGGGCATAAGAACTCCTCTTCACGACCATGCAAGAAAGAACAAGGGCTGGTCTGATACTCAGGTAGTAATAAGATTTACAATTTTGCAGATAATAGTAAATCTGTGCTTTATGGCATTCGTGCTGTAAAAAATATGTGTGGGACAAAAACGGTCTGACCTTTTAATGGACAGGCTGAAAATTCGGAGATGATGAAAATAAAAAAGAACCTGAAATATGTTCTTAATATATTCTTTATTGTGGTCATAGGCTGGCTGACAGTCAGACTGCTTTTCAGAGGAGAAGAATTTTCCGACATAGTGGCGGATCTTCACCTTGCAAAGAAAAGCTGGCTTGCAGTGGGTGCTGTGTGCGTGTTCTGCTATGTGGCAGGGGAGTCGGTCATAATAAATTATATGCTGAGGCTTTTTGAAGTAAAAACTCCTTTCAGGCGTTGTTTGAAATATTCGTTTATAGGCTTTTTCTTTAGCTGTATAACGCCGTCTGCTTCCGGCGGACAGCCTGCGCAGATGTATTACATGAAGAAAGACGGCATAAAGATAGGCTTTTCCACCTTGATAATGCTTATCATCACCATAGCTTTCAAGGCTGTGCAGGTGCTTCTTGCAGTGGCGTTCCTGCTTTTCAACTTTGGCTTTATAAAGCTTCATGTGGGACGGCTTTGGTGGCTTCTGCTTATCGGCTTTATACTGAATATCGCCTATATCGCAGGGCTTGTGTTTATTTTCTATAAGCCTTTGTGGGCGAGAAAAATGGGCATAAAGCTTATAAATCTTCTGACACGCATAAGGATACTCAAAGAAAAGAACAACGAAAAATACATAAACAAAATAAAGCGTATCTGCGACAATTACATGATCGGTTCGGAATATATAAAGAGCAATGTGCACACTGTGATAAATATTTTTCTTATCACACTGGTGCAGAGACTGTTCCTGCTGGCTGTCACATGGATTGTGTATAAGTCCTATGGCCTTAGCGGAACAGGTTTTTGGAATATTATCGCACTTCAGACTATGATAGGCGTTGCAGTTGAAATGTTGCCATTGCCTGGTGCGGCAGGCGTAACAGAGGGCTGCTTCACATATATGTTCATGAGCATTTTCACCGCAGAGCTTGTAAAGCCTGCAATGCTACTGAGCCGTGGACTCAGCTTCTATTTACTGCTGATAATGAGCGCATTGGTAACATTCGTGGCTCACTTTATCGTTATGAGGAATGATAAGAAGAATGGTCTTGAGGGATCGCAGGAAGTTAAAAAAGAAGTCGAAAAAGAATGAGAGGAAAAGAAAAAATGATCGGTTTTTATAATTATTCGGTAATACTCACATACATAGGACTTGTTTCGTCAGTGTTCGGCATTACACAGGTCTTTGAAAATCATATGTCCATAGCCTTTCTCTGCCTGCTTCTTTCGGGTATCTGCGACCTTTTTGACGGCAAGATAGCAAGAAGCATGAAAAACAGAACAGAGCATGAAAAGGTGTTCGGCATACAGATCGACTCGCTGTGCGACCTTGTTTGCTTCGGTGTTTTCCCTGCTGTCATAGGCTATCACTACAACTCAGTTTATCCGCTTCGTCTTATCGCAAGCATTATGATAGTTCTGGGCGCTGTTATCAGACTTGGCTACTTCAACGTTATGGAGGAAGAGCGTCAGAGAAACACAACAGAGAACAGAAAAGAATATAAGGGTCTGCCTGTTACAACAGTTGCTATGATACTTCCTCTGCTGTTCATGGGTCAGCACAATATACCGAGAAATATTTTCCCATTTGTTTTCCATAGCTTTATGATACTTATTTCAATACTCTTTGTATTGAAAATAAATGTCAAGAAGCTTTCCATGAAGGGCGTGCTGATACTCTTTACTATAGGTGCGATAATCCTTCTCGGCTATCTTAAAATGCAGCATATAATCTAAGATAAAAGTTACCTGAATGGGAAATGTTTTTGCCGGACAGGTGTGTGAAAAACAGGACGTCGGGTGTGCCGTCCCCTACAATAATGTAAATAAAAGGAGAGAAACAAATGAAATATCGTGACAGACAGGGTAGAGAATACGAACAGACCACATCTCAGGATAGCTTTCTTGCGGCTGCCTACAGCTCGGCAATGGGCAGGGCGCTTATGAAATTTCTCGGCTGTCCGATATTTTCAAAGTGTGCAAGAGTGATACTTGACAGCAAGTTCTCAGTGCCTTTTATTTTCGGCTTTGCAGAAAAAAACGGAATAGATATGTTTGACTATGAGGAAAGAATGTATCGCTCATTCAATGACTTTTTCACAAGAAAAATAAAGCCTGGCAGACGTTTTATCACTAAGGACAAGAATCTGCTGGTGTCACCTTGTGACGGTAAGGTGACTGCTTATAAGATAACACAGTCTGATACCTTTATTATAAAGAACGCAGTGTATAATACCGCTTCGCTCCTCAGAGACAGCAAGCTTGCAAAACGCTATGAGGGGGGCTATGCAGTGATAATAAGGCTTTCAGTTGACGATTATCACCGCTATTGCTATTGTGCAGATGGTGTAAAGAGCCACAACAGAAAGATAAACGGTATTCTTTACACTGTGAACCCTGTGGTGAACAATTATCTGCCTGTTTTCAAGGAAAATTCCAGAGAATATTGCATGATAAGAACGGAGCAGTTCGGAGATATTATTCAAATGGAAGTCGGTGCTCTTATGGTGGGCAAGATAACTAATCTGCACACTGAGGGGGGCGTAAAGGTCACAAAGGGCGAAGAAAAGGGCTATTTCGAGTTTGGCGGCTCAACTATCCTGCTGCTCCTTGAAAAGGACAAGGTAAAGCTTTGCGATGACCTGCTTAAAAATACGAGGGAGGGCTTTGAAACTAAGCTTCTTCAAGGCTCGGTGCTTGGCGAAAGTCTGAAGTAAAAATATTTAAGACGTAAAAAAATATAGGCAAGGGGCATGGTTGATGTACAGATTGAATTATGAACAGTTCGACAGAGATAATCAATATATAGGAAACGATTTGGGTGCGGTCATGAAAGAGGGCAAAACTGTGTTCAAAACATGGTCGCCGCTTGCAACGGGAGTTTATCTTAATCTGTATCTTGACGGCGAGGGCAAAAGCCGTCTTGAAAGCCTGCCTATGGAAAGGCTTGACCACGGTGCTTGGTATGTGGAGATACTTCGTGACCTTGACGGTGTTTTTTATACCTATACATTTGAGTTTGACCACAAAACAAGGCATGAAACTATAGATATCTATGCAAAAGCCTGCGGAGTCAACGGAAACGTTGGTGCGGTGGTGAATTTCAAGACCACCGACCCTGAGGGCTGGGACAAGGTCAAGAAGCCTAAGTGCAGAAATGCCTGCGACGCAGTGGTATATGAGTGCCACGTCAGAGATTTTTCTGCGGACAGTTCATCAGGCGTTGCTCCTGAGCATAGAGGTAAGTATGTGGCTTTTGCCGATAAGGGTACAAAATATCAGGGTGTGAATACTTGTATCGAGCATCTAAAAGAGCTTGGCATAACCCATGTTCACCTGCTTCCTGTGGAAGATTATGCCACTGTGGACGAGAGCAAGCCCTGGCTCAATCAATATAACTGGGGTTATGACCCTAAGAACTTCAACTGCCTTGAGGGGTCTTATTCCACAGACCCTTATGACCCTAAGTGCAGGATAAGAGAGTTCAAACAGCTTGTTATGGCACTTCACGAGAATGGTATTGGCGTTGTAATGGACGTGGTATACAATCACACTTACTATACCGAGGAGTCAGCTTTTGAGCGTTCTTTCCCATATTATTATCATAGAATAAGAAATGACGGCTCATTTTCAAATGGCTCGGGCTGTGGAAACGAAACGGCTTCAAACCACATGATGATGAGAAAATTCATGATAGATTCTCTCAGATTTTGGGCAACGGAATATAAGATAGACGGCTTCCGCTTTGACCTTATGGCGCTTCACGATATTGAAACTGTGAACATCATAAGGGACGAGCTTAACAAGATAGACCCTCAGATACTAATGTATGGTGAGGGCTGGACGGGAGGAGAGTCACCGCTCCCTGCTGACAGGCTTGCATATAAATGGAACTCATACCAGTTTGGCAGAGTTGGACTTTTCAACGATAACATCAGAGATTCCATTAAGGGCGGTACTTTCAATCCATATGACAAGGGCTTTGTCAGCGGAAACAGAAATGCGGCTTCTACCCTAAGGCGTGGTATAGCCGGCTCTGTGCCACACTATCAGATAAATGACGCAAAAGAAGCTTGCTGGGCTTTTGAACCTACTCAGGCGGTGAATTACTGTGAGGCTCATGACAACAATACTTTGTGGGACAAGCTTTGTATATCGGCAAAGAATGACAGCGAGGACGTAAGGATAAAAATGGATAAGCTTGCGGCGGCGATAGTGATACTTTCACAGGGCATGCCGTTCATACAGCTTGGTCAGGATTTTCTTAGGTCAAAGCCGAGGATACTCAAAGAGGGCGAAGAGCCAAACGATGTGAATATCTATTCCCATGACAGCTACAATTCGCCTGACTACACCAACTCCATAAAGTGGAACAGAAAGCTTGAATATAAAGAGGTCTTTGAGTATTACAAGGCTCTTATAAGGCTGAGAAAGGGAAGTCCGCTTTTCCGAATGTATACTAAAGAGGACGTGAACGCACATCTTCATTTTATGCACAATGACGATTGGAACTGCGTAAGCTGGAAGCTTGAAAAAGACGGAGAATGCTATGTTATCGCACTTAATCCTTACTACGAGAACAGGGGCTTCGGTCTGCCTGAGGGAAGCTTTTATCTCAGGCTTGATGAAAGTGGCAAGATGAACAAACAGCCCGTTTCAGGCAGTTTCGTCTGTCCACCGCTGTCGGCTGTGGTTTATAAGAGGATAAAGAATATCTAACAGACCCGTTAATAAAATAGTGAATAAATATTAATAATAAATTAATGTATATATCTTGCAGATAGAGTATAATTAAATTATTGGATCGAGAAATATTAAGGCAAAAGATACAAAAAAATTAAACAACGGAGGAAATCATAGTATGAAGAAGTTTTTGGCAGGCTTCTGTGCTGCGGCAATTGCAGCAGGATGCATGGGAATGACAGTCATGGCAGACACGGAAGCAACGGACAAGCTCACCTCTTACGAGGCAACAAGCGACAATGTTAAGCTTATCGGTCGTACTTACAGAAAGGGCGACACAACGATACTTGGCTATTCTGCAAGCGGTATCGAGTTCAAATGCACAGGCACAAAGGCTGTTTTCAATGTAAACGGCAGCGTAGGTGAGGCAAGAATTGGCGTATTTGTAAACGGCAAGCTTGTTAAGCAGGGCTACATAAAAAATAAGAAGACAAACGCAGTTGAGGTAGAGCTTCCTGAGGGCGAAAGCACTGTCAAGCTCATAAAGCTTTCAGAAGCTGCGCAGAGCGTTATCGCAATTGACAGCTTTGAGGTAGACGGCAAGCCACAGCCAACAGAGGCAGCAAAGCATTCTATCGAGTTTATTGGTGACTCTATCACTTGTGGATACGGCGTTGACGATCCACTTGGAAAGTCATTTTCTATCTACAACGAGAACGCCGCAAAGACATATGCTTACAAGGCAGCACAGAATTTTGGCGCTGACTACAGCTTTGTATCAGTAAGCGGAGCAGGTGTGATCTCTGGTTATTCAGGCAACGGCAAGATAAATGACGCACTGCTTGTGCCAAATTTCTATGATAAGTTCTGCTTTACATGGAGCTGGTTCGACGGTGAACAGACAGCTAATTATGATTGGGATTTCTCACAGTATCAGCCTGAGCTTATCGTTGTAAATCTTGGTACAAACGATAACTCATACACAAAGGGTGACCCTGATAAGTGTGCTGAGTTTGAAAAGGGCTATGTAAATTTCCTCAAGGAGATAAGAGCTAAGAATCCAAATTCTGAGATACTTTGTACACTTGGTATTATGGGACAGGAGCTTTATCCTTCTATTACAGATGCAGTTGACACTTATAAGACTGAAACAGGCGACAGCAAGGTATCAGTTTTCCAGTTCAGCGTTCAGGACAGCGAAAACAATGGTTATGCAGTTGACTATCACCCATCAGCTGTTTCACAGAAGACAGCAGCTTATGAGCTTACATATGCTATTGAAGGCATTTACGGCTGGGAGAGAGTTGAGTTGGTTAACGACGGCGTTGACGAAATGACAAAGGACGACGACGTTGAGTTCAATAACGTTGTTGAGGAGTCGTCAAGTGAGGAGAGCAGCGAGAGCAAAGCAGAGGAGTCATCTTCCGAGGCTTCTTCTGAAGCAACAAATGACAGCAGCGCAGCGGCTTCATCATCAAAGACAACGACAAATCCTAACAGCACCAAAAACCCTAATACAGATGCGGCAATGGGCATCAGCGTAGGTCTGGCAGCACTTGCAGGTGCAGCTATGGTGGTTTCTAAGAGGAAGTAATTAGATCGAATATAAAAAACAGATCAAGCACTGTGCTTGATCTGTTTTTTTGATTAAGTAAACATATTGTAGTAGTATTCGTAAATATCCTTAATAGTATCGGAAATGTCATATTGTGGATGCCAGCCAAGATCTTTTCTTATAAGTTCATTGCAACAGTATATCTTGGCATTTTCACCATTACGCACAAGAGAAGGGTCTATTTCGATACTTATTTTGCAAGACGAAAGAGAAACTATATAGTCGAGAATATCTTTTAGTTTTGTGGCTTTTCCGCTGCCTACGTTATATGTGGTTTTACTTTTTTCGCTTTCAAGTATCATTCTGTAGGCTCTTACTACGTCATGCACATCGCTAAAGTCACGATATACGTCAATGTTTCCTACAATGATATTGCCATTCTCTTTTTTTGCAGATAATAGCGCAACTTGCCTGCACCAGCTTGGTATAACAAATCTGTCGGATTGTCCAACACCAGTATGATTAAATGCCCTGACACAGTATATTTTCATGCCATATTGTTCTCTGTATAGTTTTGCAAATCGTTCCTGAGTTATTTTCGATAATCCATACGGGCTGCATGAGTCAAGAGAAAAATCTTCATTGATAGGATCATCAGACTGCTGGTATTCTTCGCTTGAGCCTATGACCAATATTTTGGTATTGGGTATTATCTCTTTTGCTGATTCAAATATGTTCAGTGCTCCCTCTACATTTACAGCTATAGTTTTTGCAGGCTCTTTCCAAGAATAGCTGACGCTGCTTATTGCCGCAAGGTCAACAATATACATTGGTTTTGTTTCAGATATGACTTTTCTTACCTGAACTTGGTCAAGAATATCACAAGGAATGAATGTTACTTGATCTGCAATATCAGAACTTTCTGATATATCACAGCCATAGACTTTATATCCAAAGCTACAAAATTCTTTAGCAAGATATCTGCCTACAAAGCCTGAAACACCAAATATCAGTACTACGCCTGTCATAGCCGCACCACCTTTATCGTATCATTAATTTCTGTGTCGCCTCTTTTTCGGCTAGCTGGCGATCGTGCTTTGACATAATAGCGCAAAGCTGTTCATAGCTTGTTTTCAGCGGATCCCAGCCCAGAACAGTGCGCGCCTTGGTAGGATTGCCAAGGAGGTTTACAACATCGGTAGGTCTGAACCATTTTGGATTTACGCAAACAAGCATTTTACCAGTCTTTGCGTCATAACCCTTTTCATCAATACCGTTTCCTTGCCATTCTATCTTGATACCATTATTGGCAAAGGCAAGCTCAGTAAATTCTCTTACAGTGTGCTGAACACCCGTTGCTATTACAAAGTCATCTGGTTTACCTTGCTGGAGCATGAGCCACATACATTCCACATAATCCTTAGCATATCCCCAATCTCTTAGAGCGTTGAGATTGCCTAGTTCAAGATGATCTTGGAGTCCGCAGGCTATTCTGCCTGCTGCCATTGTTATCTTTCTGGTAACAAAATTTTCACCTCTACGCTCTGATTCGTGGTTGAAAAGAATACCGTTGCAGGCAAACATTCCATATGCTTCACGATATTGTTTTATCATCCAATAGCCATACTGCTTTGCAACTGCATATGGGCTGTATGGGTGAAATGGTGTTGTTTCGCTTTGTGGACACTCTTCCACTTTGCCGAAAAGTTCAGAAGTAGATGCCTGATAAATTCGGCAGGATTTATCCATGCTGAGCATATGTACTGCTTCAAGTATTCTCAATACGCCAAGTGCGTCTACATCGCCTGTGTATTCGGCTGCGTCAAAGGATACCTGTACATGGCTTTGTGCCGCAAGGTTGTATATTTCATCGGGACGTACTTCATTCACTATCCTGATAATGCTTGACGAGTCGGAAAGATCGCCGTCATGCAGTGTTACAGCGTTTTCAGCTATAAGATGATCTATTCTTTCGGTGTTGGAAACAGAAGAACGGCGAACAATGCCGTGAACTTCATAATTTTTGCTAATAAGTAGTTCTGCAAGATAAGAGCCGTCTTGTCCTGTAATTCCTGTTATTAAGGCCTTTTTCATATTATCCTCCATGATATTTCTAAAATGTTTCTAAGAATATGTGCTTGTCCTTTACGCTGATAGACTCGCCTATCTGTATTTCAATAATGTTCATATCTGTTTGGGCATGGATAAGGTGTTTTGCACCCTTTGAAACTGAAATGGTGTCTCCGGTTTTTACTAACTTTTTCTCGCCGTCCACAACAACATATCCGTTTCCTGAAACTATCGTCCATATCTCACTGCGCTGTTCGTGACTGTGATATTTCATGGAATGGTTTTCTTTCAGGTATATGTTTACTGTCATTGAATTTAGCTGAACATCAAGCACTGTAAAAGTACCCCATGATTTTTCCGCAAACATTGCCATATTTCCCAGCTTTTCCACATATGGTTTCATGTATCCGCTGGTTTCCTTATCAGAAACAAGTATGCCGTCATTGCTCGCTGCAACTATCATGTTTTTACAGCCCATACAAAGAAGTGGAATACCAAGTTCATTTATAACGTGGGTGTTTTCACATTTATCATCGAGAAGCGCATTGCCTTTGACATTTTCAGACATGACCTCCGACATCATGTTCCATGTTCCTACATCTCGCCATTCGCCTTTATATCTCATAACGTCTATGTTTGTTTCTTTTTCTGATACGGCATAGTCAAAGCTTATCTTTTCAAGACTTTCATATTTTTCAAGTAGGTCATAATAATCGGAATATTCTATAAGTTCGTGGGATTTTTCAATTATGTATTCAAGTGAGAATGAAAACACACCTGCATTCCACAGTGCACCCTGCTCAATGTATTTTTCAGCAGATATCCTATCAGGCTTTTCCACAAACTTTTTAACTGAACTTATGCTGTGATCATTTTCAGGAATAATGTAGCCGTATTTTTCGCTTGGATAAGTTGGCTCAACGCCTAAAAGCATAAGCTTTTTGCTGACAGTTTCTATGCTTTTCATAAGTGAGATAACTGCTTTGTAGTAGTCATCATTTACATATGGGTCAACAGGACAAACGGCTATGCTTTCAGATAGACCAACGCCTTTTATATCATGAAGATATGTCGCTGCAAGCACTATTGCAGGAAATGTATCACGTCTGCATGGTTCGATGCAGATATCAATATCATCACCAAGCTGGTTTTTTATGGTGCTTACCTGGTCTTCGCCTGTTGCAATAGTTACTCCCACATCTGGAGAAACGCTTTTTATCTGACGATAGACACGCTGTGCCATGGATTCATAGGAATCATTGCCCGTTTTGAATAATTTGAGAAACTGTTTGCTTCTTATGCTGTTAGACAGCGGCCATAAGCGCTGTCCGCTTCCGCCTGAAAGCAGGATAATATTCATTTCATACTCTTTCCTTTATTGTTTATTATGATGTGCTATAGCAAGCGTCATTTGTTTCGCTGCAACATTATATGCTATATGATATGTATGCAGATCTGTTATTGTTGTGTCATTGTCATTACCCATTAATTCTTCAAATGTGTAAATTGGGATCGTAGAATTAAATGACCATTCATCTGTGAATATATAAAAATCGTTAGTATAGTCATATATGTTTGAAATGTCACCAATATTCACGATATTGACTGGAAAAACGTCATATGTTCTAAGAACTGTAAATGTTTGATCACAAACATAATGAGTGGCATTAGGAAAGTAATATGACATTTCTCCAATGGTCCATTCATGAAGATGAAGAAATGCAATATTTCCATCTGGGTTTTGTTTGTTAAGATCAGACGCTATTTTATCCATATCGGCTTTATTGATATCTTGTATAGTAGAATTAGCTGAATAAATCAAATTGGTACACATAACTATAAGAATCAGTGTAGATAATATTTTGTTTCCAAAACGCCCTAATAGCACGCCTACAAGTACAAGCCATACTGTGCCTAAAATATAATAATATCGCTTAGATGCAAGGTTAGTAAAGAACAAATTTATTAGTGTTAAAATCAAAAATGGTATTAGCAGAAATAACAAAAGAAGAAAAAAATCTCTATAGACTGTTTTCTTATCTGCAAGGGCAAAAATTTCTTTGAATGTTTTGGCTTTTTTTATTGATTTCAGTTTGATATGTCTGAGTAAAACGGAGAATAATAGCAAGGAAAAGATGAGCTTAAACGTAACAGTAATACCACCGCTGATAAGCATTTGTTTAAATGTCCAATCCAGAGCATCTCTTGTGTCAAATTGAGATACCCAGTAATGCTCTTGTACATTTGATATTTGCTTGAAAAGCATAGTCAACCATGGAATATATGCTAACGCACATATAACTCCGCAAATAAGGAACTTTTTGAATTTTTTTAAATTTCGTGTGAAAAGAGAAAACAGCAGTACAGCCACAAATGCACCGAACACACCAACAAGGGCAATGTTATGTGTATACATTGCAAGTATAGAAAAGATAACAGTGCATACATAGCCATGTTTCTTTTCAAGGCTGTAGGCATAAAGCATATACACAGCCGCACCCATAAAGAAGAACATTCCGAAAATAGTCGGTCTTATTTCATGGATTTGATAAAAGATTGGCGGTGAAAAAAATGTTATAAGAAGTGCTGCAATAGCTGAATTTCTGCCAAATATCCTTTTTACAGGAAATGCAGCTATAAAATACATTCCGATAACTGCGATGATTGAAAAACAGCGCATCACAATGAGACTGTTGCCAAATATTACAACAAAAACCTTGAGTGCTATGGCGTAAAAAGGCGGGCTGTAATCATAGGGTATCAAGCGCCATATTTCTGAAAAAGAATGTTGAGTAAGAGCATACTGATATGTGCTGTCATAGTTTATGCTGTTTGAAAACATAAGCGGAAATATCGCAAATATTTCTATAAGGCTGACTATTACAAACAGTATTATCAGAAGTAGATTATTTTGTATTTGTGCTTTGAGTTTTATTAGTGACATGATATAATCTCCATGTGTTTTTATATGTGTAAGGTTCGGTGAATGTTCCAAGATAAGTTACATCATAATCGTCTTTTGAGTTGAAATGGTCATCAAGCTCATAAGGCGAGTCAGGAAACAGATCTCCAAAAATAAACAGTTTTTTGCTGTATTTGTTTATGTTATCAATGCTTCCGATATCAGTTACTTCAGTAGGGAAAACGTCAAGAGTGTTGAGTACGCACCATGTATCATCGCATACATAATGCTCTGCATCAGGAAAATAGTACATCATTATTCCAAGCGACCATTCATGTAAATGAAGAAAAGCAATATCATCATCTCCGTTTTCTTTGATAGTTTCTATCATATCAGAAAAATCAGAGCTATCTAATTGACTTTTAACATTGCCGAAATTAATGCAGAAGCTTACAATAAACAGCACGATACAAGCTAAGAAAAGCTTGGTATCAAAAAGTTTGCCTATCACTACTGACAGCAATATTACCATAAGAGAGCTTAAAATATAAAAATATCTGGTGGCGATGATAGGGTAAACAAGGCGAGTGAACAAAATTAGAGTGATAATAGGAGCAACATACATGAGTCCGCAGTAGAGAACACTTACAAACTCGGCACGGTGAGGTGCAAGCTTTTTGCGGATATCATTTAAGGTTTTGCAGTTACGCATCTTTACCACATGGATAAGCAACATTATGGCGATAAAAATGAATATCAGGTAAGTGACAAATCCGCTTGCATAACCAAAGTGAATATCATATGTCCAATCTATAACAAGGCTACTTGAAATTATGGAATTTGCCCAATAGTTTTTCTTAACATTTGAAAATTGCTTCATTACAACTATCAGCCAAGGGCAATAGCTTAATGCGCAGATAACTCCGCTAAGGAAGAAATAAAGTGTTTTCTTCTTTTGCTTTGAAATAATAGTAAAAGCAAAAGAAACTATGTAGAAAGACAATGCCGCAAGCATTGATACATTGTGAGTATACATTCCAAGGACAGCGAAAACTGTCATGCAGATATAGGCATAATGATAGCCCTTAAACAGTGCCAGATACATATAAATAGCACAAGCTGCTGTTAGAAAATAAGCAAGTACAGTTGGACGTATCTCAGGAACGAGTAAAAAGTTGACATAAGAAAGCGTGTAAAACAGCATACATATGACTGATGCACGTTTGCCAAAAGCTGCACGGACAGGGAATGCTGCAAGGAATATCAATCCCCATATTATAAATATGGAAAATGACCTCATTGCTAGAAGTGAACTGCCGAATATGTAGGTCCAAAGTTTAAGAAGCAAGGTATAAAGGGGAGGACTGTAGTCCTCCGGCAGAAGCTTCATGATATCGCTTAAACTGTGTTTGGTTAAAAAATACTGATAGGAACTGTCATAGTTTATTATGTCTGCATTGAAAGGCGGCAGTATATGTATAACTGATACGGCAAGCATTACAAGAGCCAATATTAAAATGCCATAGCGATCAAAAAAAGATTTTAATTTGCGGATAATATCTGAATTGTCACTTTTGTCTGTTTTTGTTAAAGCTGGCATTTATCCTGACTCCTATCAACATGAATAATGTTTTTACATACCCTAGAATAAATTTGAAAAGCTGACGCTTTGATTCGCCATAAAGACGTTTTTCAAAGACTATTGGCGTTTCCTTTACAACCAATTTGCGGTTGTTTATTTTCATTTTAAGCAGCACTTCCTGCAAAATATCATAATTTTGACAGGTGAGCTTAACGGCTTTAAGCTGCTTTGTGTCATACATACGAAAGTCTGTGGAAATATCCTTTGCCTTTATTCCGGTTATTATTCTGAAAACAAAGTTAAGGATATGGGACATTATTATAGAGACCTTTGAATCGTTTGTCTTACCGCCTTTGACATAGCGTGAGCCTATAACAACATCAGCGCCTTTGACAAATTTCTTATAAATGTCAGGTATGTATATGGGGTTGTGAGAGCCGTCGCTGTCCATTATGAGAAATTTATCATAACGTGCCGCCTTGATACCTGTTCTGAAAGCTCCTCCAAAATGCGGAAGTCTTTGGTTTACATATCTCGCTCCGAATTTCTTACAAACAGCAGGTGTGTCATCAAGGGATTTCATAGTATCAACAATTATGATCTCATATTCTTCGCCAATCTTATCAAGCTGTTGCTTTATCTTCGGAAGAAGTATCTTTAAATTTTCTGCTTCTTTGTAAGCAAGAAGTACTGCGCTTATAGCCATTATTTATCACTCAATTCTTATAAGTTATCGTTCTGTTTAGAAAGTATTGCAGCAGGCATACAAATATCATTACCACAAATTTCAAAATATAAATATTCATACTCGATTTAAGCAGATGTATCAGCAGGGTAGATATAAGCGAGCCTGCGATACATATGGTTGCGTATGAAGCAAAGGTCTTCATATACTCACTGCGTTTTTTGAAATTTACAAGCGTATTTGTCATAAACGTAAAAATAAACCCACAGACATTACCAATAAGGCTGCATATCTCAGGTTTATCAAAAACGGCAAAATGTATGAAAATTGCACTGATAACATAATCTATGACTGCAGCGACTAAACCAAAAAGAGCATAGAGAATAAAGTTGCGGTATTTTTTATATAAGCTAACAATATGTGTCAATCCAACTTTCTCCTACCATAAAAATATATACTTTGTTTATAATTATATCACATTCATTCGCAAAAAGCAAGGCTTTTTGTCATATTTACCTCTATTTTACGGTAAATATTTGGTTGATGGTTAATGAAAGAATATTGTACTTTTTTGGAAATCTATGATATTCAGCATCGTTTTTTACAACAAATCCGATAATATTGACGATTAAAAAAACTCCCCCTTGCAGAAAAACTCTGCATGGGGGATATTTTATAAACGATAAAAATTATTTCTTAGTAGTCACACTCTTTGAAGCCGACCAAGCGCCGTAATACTTTGTGCCCTTTACAGTTGTGTAAGATCTCACACGAACATAGTATTTCTTGTTGGCAGAAAGCTTTGAAACAGTGGTCTTGTCTGTCTTGTTGTTTGTTATAGTCGCTTTCTTTGCACCAGTGAACTTTGAGTTTGTTGCGTACTGAATTTCATATCCGGTAGCAGAACCCTTCTGCGCCCAATCCACAAAGAATGCCTTGCTCTTTGCCGTGAGCTTCTGTATCTTCTGCTTGGCAGGATTTATCTTGAATGTCTTTGTGATAACTCCGCCATACTTGCCCTTGCCTGTTATCTTTACAGTAGCCTTGCCAACTTTTTTGTTGTTGGAGTATGAAACTGTGTAGTCAGTGCCGTTTTTAAGAACAGTGTTTCCGACCTTTACAGTTACGTTCTGTGTAATAGCCTTTCCTGTGAACGCCTTTGTGGAAATGCCCGAAACAGTAACCTTTGTGATGTCGTTGTTAGCTGTCTTTATGCTCTTTACATCAGACCATGCGCCGTAGTATACCTTGCCGTTTCTGTTTGTGTAGGAACGAACACGAACATAATATGTCTTGTCCCCCGACAGACCGCTTATTGTCAGCGTGTCAGGCTTGTTTGCTGTCAAATGCTTTGAAACTGCACCGCTCATGTTTGAGTTTACAGAATACTCAACGTCATATCCCGTAGCAGAGCCTTTCTGCGCCCAATCAACAAAGAATCCTTTGTACCTTGTTTCAAGCTTCTGTATCTGCTGTTTTGCAGGATTGATTGTGAAGTTCCTTGTTATTGTACCAGTATAATCTCCTTTTCCAGTAATTCTTACAGTTGCTGTACCGACTTTGGTATTATTTAAATAGGAAACAGTATAATCAGAACCGTTTTTAAGTGCCTTTCCACCGATTTTTACAGTAACAGACGGCTTTTTTGCTGTGTTGTCGAAAACGTAGCTGTTTGTTGAAACGCTCACGTTCGCACTCTGAATGTTTATCATAGGAAGTGCAGGAATTTCAGCCGTTTCAAGAACTTTCTTGCAGACAGTACACTCCTTGTGCTTTGAACCCTTGACGTTTATCGCAGCGTTCTTGTCGATTATCCAATCACTAGATGTGTGGCCAGTCTTAGGGATAGACTCAGTTATCTTGTCATTGCAGTTAGCACAAGTTTTGGTCTTTACGCCATCTTCTGTGCAGGTCGCAGACTTCGTAACAACGAAATCACCATAGTTGTGGCCTGTTGCTGGGATAGTTTCTGTGTAGGAGTCGCCACATTCGCAGGTGTATGTCCTCACGCCGTTTTCAGTGCAGGTGGCAGGCTTTGTGACTTTGCTTGTGTATGAGTGCGTGTGTTCAGATATTATTCCGTAAGGAATGTTGAAAGTTTTTGCGTACTCTTCACCTGCGGTGCCTGCATATACACCAAGCTTGAAATTGTCAATGTATCTGTGACAATAATTTTCTTCCATACCGTCAGGATAGTATAACTCAAAGCCAAAAGCTCTTTCTCCAATAGTTTTGACCGACTTAGGGATAACTACATATTTGAGGTTTGGTTGTGTGATAAATGCACAAGAACCAATGGTTTCAATCCCCTCACGAAGTGTAAGTTTTTCTAATGAGGTACATTTACGAACATCATTATATGATATTTTTTTAATTCCGCCACCAATTGTAAGGTCTTTTAATTTATAAGTTGAGTTTAATGTATTGGATGATATATTTTTGACACTATCAGGAATTACCAGCGATTTAAAACTACATCCAAGGAAAGCCTGACCACTAATTGAAATTACACTATCAGGAATTTTTATTGATCTTAATAGGCAATCATAAAATGCAAAATCATTTATAGATGTAACTTTATCTGGAATGGTTATTTCTTTTAATTTAGAACAACAAGAGAAAAGGCCAGCAGATATAGTTGTTAAATTTGATGGTAATGTAATACTTGTTAGATTCCTGCAACCACCAAAGACACCCAAGGTAGGACCGCCACCGCCAAGTTCGCCAATGCCGACCCATTTTTCGTCACTGTTGCCTAAGTTTACAACACTATTTGGAATTGAAACGCTTTCAAGACTAGTGCAACGTCGAAAAGCACCTTCACCTATATTTTTAACGCTGTTTGGAATTGTAATATTTACAAGATTAGTGCTGTTTTCAAATGCACGATCTTCAATAGCTACTACATTATCTAGAATTGTATAATCTGTATTTAGATTAGCACAAGGATACTGTATTAAAGTGGTTTTATCTTTGTTGTATAAAACGCCATCTACTGATGAATATTTTGGGTTATTTTCATCGATAAGTAAATTTTGAAGATTTGTACAGCCATTAAAAGCACCGAAGCCAATTGTCGTTACACTGCTTGGTATTGTTATGTCTGTTAAACTTGTACTATTCCAAAAAGCACCTTCGCCAATTTCTTTAACACTGTTCGGTATTGTTACGTTCTTGAGGTTTTCACAGTTACTGAAAGCATAATCTCCAATTACTTTAACACTGTTAGGTATTGTTATATCTGTAAGATGTGTGCAGTTTTCAAAAGCGTAACTCCCAATATTTTCAACACTACTAGGTATAATTATGTTTTTTAGATTTTCACAGTAACCAAAAGCATAATCCCCAATTTCTGTGACGCTATTTGGAATTGTTACACTTGTAAGGCTTTGACGCCAAAGAAAAGCTCCATGACTGATCGCTGTTACTTTTTTACCATTAATTTCAGATGGAATAACAACATCTTCAGCGTTGCCCAAATATTTGCTTATCAGCACATTTCCAGCATCATAATAATAACGAAAATCGCCGTAAATGTATCCATAGTCATCACGTTCCTCTGCATAGGCAACAATACTAAAATTGCTGAGTGTTAGATCTCTTTCAGCACCTGGCATCGCAAACGTACCGAATGTCAGCGTCAACGCCAACACTGTTGCTAATAACTTCTTCATAAATAATCACTCCAATTTTTAAATTTGATGCTGCTAGGCATTGGTTTATACTGCAATTATATCACATTATTCCCACGTTTTGTTAAGCTGGCTGCTTAGTATAACGTTTTCGAAATGTAAACAATTTGTAAATTATCATTTCAAGGCATTGTTTTTTGAAAATTTAAAATAAGATTTGGCATAAAAAGCTCCGCCACAGCAAATGAAATGCCGCGGCGGAGTTTTTAGAACTTTTAGGAGAAATTACTTGTTGCCTGTTGTCTTGTAAGCGTCGATCATCTTCTTGCTGGTGAGTCCAGAACGCCGAGCATATCTTTCTCCGTTCCTAATGTATGTCATCGGCTCTGATTCACCTGTCAGAAGTTTAATTTCCAGTTTCATTGTGTTCTTATTTATTGGAACTACACTTATACGGTCTATGACTGCCTTTGCCATTTCGTCGACTTGTTCCTTGTTCATTGGTAGGCTAGGATCATACATTTCACGGAAGTATTTTTCAATCCGCTTTATAGCTTTTGCATAACTATTGTCGTTTTCGCTTTTCTTTTCGATAAATCTTATCTGATGTTCTATTCCTTTTATTAGTTCGCTGCTCTCGGTATTACGTTTTGTAAATTCTGATTTTGTGATAAGCTCCTCAATATAAAGCTCCAGCAGTTTATCACGCTTTTTATTTTCCTTTTCCAGTGTTGCTTTCAGGCCGCTTACCTGCCGCATTGCCTCGGCAGAGCGGTCTGATTCTTTGTATATACGCAGGAATGTTTCAACATAATCCTCGAGGTTTTCAACAATATCTTTGAAAAATCCAGATAGTATTTTATAAAGTTCTGATTCCATTATTGCAAATGAAGCACAGCTTTTTGCACCTTCTTTCTTTTTTTCTGAGCATATCCATTGATATATTGGCTGACCTTTTGATACGCTGTTTGAATAGCTTGTACGCCAGTATGGCTTATCATGAGCGGCACACCATATCTTGCCTGTGAAAACACTTGTGTCTTTAAATGAGTGTTCACGGCTTTTTATGGCAGCACTTCTTGTTTCAAATATTCTGTTGCACTTGTTCCATATTTCCTCAGATACTATGGCAGGTACGACTTCGCCTGTTTCGTCTTTGTACATCACCCATTCTTCTTTGGGTAAAAAACGCTGTTCTTTTGTGCGGTAGTCAACTATTCTTACTTTGTTACCACAGTAAAATCCTTTATATTTTGGGTTTTGTATAATGCCTGAAACGGTGTTGTGATGTATCCTTGTACCATTGCGTCCACGGTAGCCCTTATCATATAGTATTCGTTCTATCTTTCTGACGCTCATATCACCAGTAGAGTAAAGGTCAAATATCATTCTTACCATTTCTGCTTCAGGTTCGTTTATGACAAGTTTACAGTCATCTTTATCATAGCCGAATATACGATTGTTGCCCATAACATTTCCGCTTTCTATTGAACGCTTGTGACCCCAACGAACACGTTCAGAAAGCTTCCTGACTTCATCAGCGGCGATGCTTGACATTATAGTAAGACGCATTTCGCTGTCAGAATCAATGGTACAAATGTTATCATTTTGGAAGAAGACCCCTACCCCTGCTCGGAGAAGATCACGGGTATAGGTAAGGCTGTCGATAGTATTTCTTGCGAAACGGCTGACTTCTTTTGTAAGTACAAGGTCAAACCTTCCTGCTTTTCCATCTTCGATCATTCTCATAAATTCAGCACGGTTTTCAGCGTGTTCTCCTCTGACCCTGTCAACATACCCCTCAATGTAATTCCAATTTGGGTTTGACTTTATCATCTCTGTAAAGAAGTTTATCTGATTTTCAATAGAGTTTTCCTGTTCATCACGGGTGGTGGACACTCGTGCATAAAATGTAACATTGATTTCAAGATCAAAAATTGTTTTCCGCTCACGTTTCATAAGGTCAGCGGCTGCATAAATATCCATTAAAATTCTCCTTTCGTCAAAGCCTTGACTGATTGTTTTGACTTTGATTTTGTTTAGTTAATATGATTATACCATGCCGACAGCACAGGGTCAATGGCACGGAATAACTTACCTGTGGCAATATGTAGCAATGCCTTTCGGCACTGCATTTGCGGTCATGCCGCCAGTCTTTCGATCATCATTATCATTCTGTTGTACTTTTTGATGTCGATCTCGCCGCTGTTGAGCAGCAGCTTAGTCCAAGCAGCCAGGGTTTTCTTCTTCATTTCCAGCTTGGAATAGGGACTTTTCGGATTTTTACTCAATAGACATCTCTCCTTTTCCATTTGCATCAGTAATATTTTCTCACACTCATCAAAAATTATCCATTTGTTTTTCACTGTTTTTCCAGTCAATGATATCACAAAAACTTTGAAATAGTAATCACCAACTGCAACAAAAAACTTGCTTGATTTTATTGCATTTATACCTTTCGACGCCGACACGATAGCACGCATTTACGCTGTTTCAGCCTGATTTTAGCGGTGTGCGACCTCTGAATTATCAAGGACCTGTTTTTACGACCCCATTGACTTCTCGACCTTGTCGTATCTCGCAAACTGCGTATTTACGGCACTTTTGCGGCGAGCTTTGCTCGTTCGCTGTGAGTGTTTCGGGGGCTGCGACCCCGAAACTTTAACTTGCAATGAAATATTTAGCTTTGGTGGTTATAGCTCTAGCTGCTTAATTGTGAAAAGTACATAATTGCTCAAATTGTTGAGTTCGACTTGAACAAGCTAACCTTATTTAAAATATCGCCCACAGCGGCTCACAAATCGCTTGTGTGGGGTTTCCATTTGGCTTTGCTAAACTTACCCGACTGAAAACTAAAGCCCACAGATCGCCACACGTTCGCTGATTTGGCTTTTACAGTAGCTTTGAAATG
>ERZ779880.123-NODE-123-length-119259-cov-18.918224_pt1 | contig 119259 bp, 94 predicted proteins | sample MGYA00511555_ERZ779880 | MGnify/ENA primary metagenome ERZ779880 (study PRJEB29588, sample SAMEA2145815) | human gut metagenome | biome: human gut; feature: human-associated habitat; material: faeces | place: Denmark | collected 2008/2010 ... | reverse complement strand
GTTTCACTCCAAATTCTTCCAACAGTTTTTCCTGCTTGCATGAACTTTCCCTGCCCGTCTTGTCCATGTCAAAGAGCAGAACGATGTGCTTGAATCGGAACGTCAGCCGATATACCAGCGTGGGCGGAACAGTCACCGTTTCACTGTTGAAGCAGATAGCGTGAAATCCATGTGCCGCCAAAGAAAGCACGTCTTTTTCGCCACCCGTGATAAACAGGGTATCACCTTTGGCGGGTAGTTGCTCCAGCCCGAAGCAGTAGTTTTCGCCGAAACTACCGCCATAAAGGAAGCGGGGAGTGGAGAACGGACGGTACAGTTTGATATACTGTTTGCCCTTGTAGCCATACATAGGTTCTGTCACCGATGAAACATAGGCGTATGTTTTTCCATCTACCGTTTCGCTGTTATACTCCCGGAGTGAACAGACCTTGTAATGTTTCAGCAGTTCGGGCGTGATGCCATATTGTTGCCAGTACATCAGTTCTGCAAGCGGAAACTTCTGTTCCCGGAACTGGTAGGGCTTGACTGGCTTTTCGGGTGTTTTTTCGATTTTGTCTGCCGCATTCCGATTATTTACTGTTGTAGGAATAGCTATCGGAGTTCCTGCCACCAGCCCCAACCCCAAATCCCGGTCGATAATCTCCAGTATCTCCACAAAGTCAGCCGCCTGGTTACAGTCCAACCCTTTTAGTTGTCCCACAAAGAAAAAGCAGTCGCCGCTGTAATTGTCATTACCGAAATCTTTCATCTTGTACATACCGCTATGGCGGTCGAAATAGATATTACACGATGCTTTCCTGTCCTGATAGAGCGGGTTAAGAAAATGCCTGCCTATACGCCAGTCACCGGGTAAGTAATGTTTGAAAACGAGCAGGCCATTATTTGTCCTGTTTAGTATTTCTTCTTTCCTTAACATATTTCTGATGATTGGTTATCAGTTCGTTTATACACTCCTTGTCACGTTTAATCAGGCGTTCTTCCAACATTCGTTTGACTTCCTTAATCTTATAGAAGTAATGCCCCTTGATGTCAGAGTAAGAAATCATCCCTGCCGCCCGCAGGCGTTGCAGGGTTCGGTCACTGATTTTCAAGAAAGTACATACTTCGTAACTGTCCACCCAAATTTCATCTTCATCGGTCTTGTTTTCGTCCAAATGATTGAAAATGTAATCGGCAATAGCGGTAATCTTGTTGTCAAGTTCTTTGTAGGCTTTTGACTCAAATGTTATAATCTCCATATTGCTAACTTATTGATTTGCCGCAAAGTTCAGCAGAAGAAATAACCTAAAAGTCATGGTTGTACCTATCATGGTATTATTTTTTTTAGGCTATTTTGGGGGAATATCGGTGTAAAAACTCCCCCAAAAATATCATTTTCAAAATATATTTCACCATAAAAAGGAAGTACCATATTGGGGTGAACATGGTACTTCTACATATTGGAATACAGAAATTTATAGTTCATATCATTTTCATCCTTTTTTGAACCAACGTGAAATTGTCAAGAAACGGTTGCTAATATCTTGTAAATATCGTATTTGCTTCTTTGATGCCATATAAAAACATCCATGTCGTTTTTATACAATTTAATACGAACCAAGTGAAGTATCTTTGCCAGATAAATGAAATGAATATGACTTATATATCAATTTATAAAACCAGTCTGCCTGTATTGGTTAGTTTATTAATGGAATACTTAATAGGTTTTACTGATACAGCCTATTTAGGAAGAGTTGGAGAAACTGAATTGGCTGCATCAGCTATAGCTGGTACTTATTATATGATTATATACATGATTGGATTTGGGTTCAGCATAGGAGCGCAAATCTTAATAGCCCAATATAATGGAAACCAACAGTATAAAGAAGCTGGAAAAATTCTCTCACAAGGCATATTGTTTTTGCTGATAATTTCGGTAATAGTAATATTGTTTTCTTCTATAATTTCACCAATTATATTAAAATCAATTATAGATTCTGAATCTGTACTCCAAGCTGTTTTACAATATCTTGGTTGGAGAATTTATGGTTTCTTTTTTTCTTTTACAATTATCATGTTTAGAGCCTTTTATATCGGAATAATACACACTTCCGCATTAATGCTCAATTCCATAACTATGGTAGCAATTAATGTTATTCTGAATTATATCTTAATATTTGGAGCATTAGGTATTCCCGTATTAGGCATTTCTGGAGCAGCCATAGCGTCTGTCATTTCCGAAGCGGTTGCGGTAATTCATTTTATCATATATACCCAAAAGAACGTAAGTTCTTGCAAATATGGATTAAAAAGGCGAATAACCATAGATTGTACAATATTAAAAAAGATACTATCTATTTCTATTTGGATGATGTTACAGCATGGATTAGTATTTGGCAGTTGGTTTGTTTTTTTCATTACAATAGAGCATTTGGGGGAGAGGTCATTAGCTATTACGAATATTGTGAGAAATATTTCGTCCTTTCTTTTTCTTTTCGTACAAGCTTTTGCATCTGTTGTTAGTTCTTTGGTTGGAAATCTCATAGGAGAGAATAAAGGTAACTCTATCCTATATGTATGTAAGAAAGTAATATTCTTATGTTACATGACTATTTTGCCGATAATGGTATTGTTCCTGTTTTTCCCATCATCTGCTTTGTGGATTTATAGTGACAATACAGTATTGGTGTTTGAGGCTATCCCTACATTAAAAGTTATGCTAACTTCTTACTTGATAGCTGTACCTACATTCGTATTTTTTAGTGCAGTTTCGGGAATAGGTCATGCTGTCGCTTCTTTATTGATAGCATTTATATCCTTAGTAGTTTACATAGTATATGTGGAAACAATTAGTCATTTTAGTTCGAGTGTTCCACTATTGTGGACATCGGAGCATATTTACTTTTCATGCGTGTTTATACTTTCTCTTTATCATATTCACCATTCGTGGATGAGCTTTATTAATCAAGACAAAAAATTAACCACTAGTATTTCTTAGAATTAGAGTTGATGATTATCTTTGTTATATGTATAAAGAATATTTCCCATGTAGCATATTAGCTCCTTTTATCTATCACTTTTGGGAATATAAAGGAGAAACAAGAAGTGGATTGAAATTCAACATTCCACCTCATGGTTGTTCTGATTTTGTTTTCATCGTGGGCAATGCCGCAGATTGCATCAGGAATAGCTTGATAATGAAACCTTATCATTCCTATTTTTTTGGACCGATGAATACATTTACGGAATTGGTTGCTCACACAAACTTCATTCATATTATAGGGGTACGTTTTCGTCCGTGTGGACTTTTTCGATTTATAGATATTCCGCTAAACGAATTGACAAATCAAGGGATTGACAGCCATGAATTTCCAGTTCTTTTTAGTCAATCTTTCATATATCAACTCTGCGAATCCAATCAAAATCCAATTGATGCTATTGAACATGAATTGGTTAGACAAGTGTACAAAAACAACACGGACACAGAAAAGCAAATATCTTATGCTGTTTCCTTGATTAGTAGGCAGAAAGGTATTGTTTCGATTAAAGAATTGGCAACAGAAGCATGCTTAGGCCTACGACAATTTGAGCGCAAGTTTAAATTTTATACAGGTTATTCGCCCCAAGAATATAGTCGAATCGTTAAGTTTTGGAACGCTATTCACCTTTTAAAATCCAATACTTCATTCGATAACTTTTTGTCTGTTGCTATCCAAGCGGGATATTATGATACACCGCACCTATATAGGGAAGTAAAAAGGCTTTCAGGCAATACTCCTAATGCATTTCATTCACTTTCAACAAATGAAAAAGTAGAAGTGTTGCATATTGAATTATAGAAATTCAGTAACAATGTTTTTCGTAATTGTTGGTTATGCTAACATTTCATATCATCCTCATTCATCCGTTTAATCAGACCATCTATAAGATGATGAAGATAGGCTGTTCGGTCTTTTCTCTCTTTCATAGCTATATAAGAAGCATAGTAATCGCCCAAATCGACTTGAAACACCGTACCAAGAAACTTCATCATTTCTTTTATCTTGACATTGCCGTTATTGATGTCGCCCGCAGATACAAGGGCATACCCTAATTCTATCAAAAAGACTTTTTTACCCGTGAAACGGAAAGGATATTTCAGATACTTTTGAAGATTGTCTTCTATCTGATTGTCTGTTTCCAGCTTCACTAATCGTTTGTTCAGATAAATACGCAGCATTTCATTGGCTATAATCTTAGCCACCTTATAGTCATATCCGGTTGAAAAATTCGGGTCTTTATCGAATTGTGCGCTATCGGTGCATAAACGTAAATCTGCATTCCCACGAACAAAATAATATTCATCGTACACCGTTGAATGTGAACGGTAGTATTGGTAAAAGTCCAAGTTACGATTGAAGAAGTAGGTCAGATTATCCAGTTCCCGATTGATATAGCTTCCAATTACTTCATCGCTACCATTAGGGCATTGTGTTTCTATCCGATAAATCTTATAGAAGAATAATAATCGGGCAAGTATTTCCGGTTTCTGCGTCTTGAAGAATAGTATTTCATCCTCTTTGGTTGGAAAGACATAGGTTTGAACTCTCATCCTTAAATCATTAAGTATGCTTTGTAACTTATGCACCATCGAAAGAGAAGTTTCAATAATATCATAACCGTAGAGGTCGATTTCTGATATATCGACCTCTATTTGTTCCAATATCCTATCCGTTTCTTCTTTTATACTACCGTTTCTCATTGCCACTATTGTTTGTATTTCAGATAAATAATAGCTTGTATTCCAAGCAGTATGACATATAAGTATTCCACAGCCCAATAAGCCACCAGTGGGACATTCCAATGGCTTAGTTCCCATAAACAGAACAGGTAGGCAATCGTAGTCGTCACTTGAAATATGAAGACTGTTCGTGTCGCCCCCGTCCCGGTTACGGCATTCAGATAGACATAGCCGGGCAACGCAAAGAAGTAATTCAATAGCATGACTGCAAAAGGTAGCCATGTTGCTTGTACGATTGCCGGATTTTCCGTGTAAGCCCCGATAATGGACTGATGAAAGAGCAAGGCAAGGACTATCAGCGGAACGCCTGCCGCATACCCCAAACGGATAATTCGGCGGCAAAGCGGAAAAACAGATCTCTTTTCACCCGCACCAATCAGATTACTAGCCAAAGAACTAGTAACACCCGATAGGGCATTGACTATGACGGAGAACAAGGCAGAAACGCTTCTGACGATATTCGACACCGCCAGCTCCATTTCCCCTAAACGTTCGATAGCCAAGAAGAACAGAAACCAAATGGCTACACTCATAAAGAATTGCATCATGCTCCATACCGAAATAGAAAAGATTTCTTTCAGTACTGTCATATCCATGCTCCAATGTAAGCCATACAAATGTCTGTTGATGTGTCGAAACACATAGGTTGTCAGGACGATTAACGAACACAGTTCTGCCAATGACGATGCGATAGCCGCCCCCGATATGCCCATACCGAAACCGAATATCAGAAGCCAGTTCATGGGAATATTTACCAGCACGGCAGTAAAAGCCGCCATGTTCAGGGCTTTTGTCTGCGTGATGCCTACCAAAAACGAGCGTAAGGCAAGGAACGGAAAAGAGAAAAACAGTCCCCAAATGCGTCCGTCCAAATAACGGATAACAGCGTTATAGACATCATCTGAAGCAATCAGATATTTCAGGAGAACAGGGGAAAGAATTTGGGACAACAGGCAAAGAACCACCGCCAGCGACAACAAGAAAGAAAAGCCTTGAAAGAAAGTCTTCCCCGTTTCCGAATACCGCTGTTCCCCGTTACGGCGGGCAATTACCACTTGCAACCCCAAGCTGAACCCGAAGCCGAGCATATAAATCGCCAAGAACCATATTCCGGCAATGGCGGATGCGCCCAGTTCCACATCACCCACATGCCCCAAGAACAAGGCATCGGTAATATTTATCAGTTGTTCAATAAGGATGCTCATCATTACAGGAAAAGCGATGAGCCAAATTTTCTTATAGGTATAATCCATTTGTTCAAACCAATATGATACAATAAGCCATGCCGCTTATTTGGACAGCACAACAATCTTGTAGATTTACAATTAGGGATAATGACAAAGCAGTAATAGACAAACTTAAACGATAAGCCTGTCTATTGCTGAATAGCGTTAATCGAGGGCGCTATTCGCCCGGCGTAGCTATATGCACAACTGCCATTTCATATTGTTGAACAACTATTCTTTTTCTGTTAGGGCTGCAAAGATAGCGTTTTTCCCTGAATTTGTATCTGTAAACTATCAATTAGCAGTTTTAGGAGAAACTATATTTTTGTGCTATACCTATTATATAATATACAAACCAGCCCTCCGGAAAGAAAGATAGCTGGCAGAATAAACCAATAGTTGTTGCTTATCAGAAACTTGGCTATCCAAAAAGAAGGGAGAAATGAAAATACATATTGGGTACTATCTGTAATGACAAAAGGTATTATTAATCCCACCATAACCAAAGCAGATACTTTTGCAAGTGCCATGCCTTCCACTTTATTCCCTGCGTATGCCAAAATAATCATAGCAGCCACAACGCTTAGTATTGTAGCCAATATGGATATGATAAATGTAGTCCATAATGACATACCTGATACGGAACAAAAAGAAAGCAGCACGAAAGAAACAATGGCTGCAAATAAAACAGGAATAATCAATCTTGATATAAGATAGCCCTTCTTTCTAAGTGGAGTGATTGTGATATACCTGTTAATTTTCATATCTGTTTCATCCAATACCACTAAGACCGAAGCGAAACAAATCATGTAAGGACACATAATTGCAAGGAATAAATCCAGTATCGGATAATACAGGCTAAAATCCTTTAGCATCGGATAATGCTGTACAATCAGGGGGAAAACAAACCTATATATTGCCGCTAATAGTAACGGGATACATATTATTGCAGATAACATACCATCTGAGAATATGTTTCTGACAAACATTTTGAAGGAAATAATATTCTGATTCATAATTATATCGTCAGCATTTTTTTAACTGACAGACAAGGAAAAATATACATCGCAATGCACCAAATGATTATTGCCATTAGAGACATGATACTGATGTTTCCAGACATAAGTTCTATAAGGCTTATACTTGGGTGCAATAGCATAACTCCCGATTTATAGCCCATTGTATAAACAGATATAGGAGCTACGGATATGATTAAAGTGGGAACCATAATCAGCATAAAGTTATTCATGGTTGAAATAAAAGCGGAAAGTGATATTCCAACCAGTGTGAATAATGCCGAACCTAATATGATTCCAACAGTAAGATGTATGTAAGAATGTTCCATACCCGAGAACAATGCGATTAACACTCCACTTAGCAAAGAAATCAGTCCGATAGAAATTACCTTTGACAAAATGTATGCGTGTACCGATATGGACGAAACAGCTAATGTCTGCATTACTTTTTCGCTTTTCTCGAATAATATGATTGCTCCCATAAACATTAATCCAATCAGTACGGGGTCTGAAAATATGAGGGTAGTTGTGCATAGTTCCTTCCACGGCATAGGAAGAATGCGCAATACTGTAATATACACCAGTGTAAATAGTGTATATAGGGCATAAAAACCATATTTGTATTGTTGCCGAATATCGCCAAGTATTAAACCTTTAAGTTTCATAGTAATTTCCTCCCTGTTATTTCTGAAAATATATTGTCTAATGTCGGTTCATTGCTATGTATTGATAACAAGGCATTAGCTTGAATCAGAGATTGCAGTTTTTTATCTGTACTTATTTTGTCAAGTGCGATTGTAGTATTTAATTCTTTTTGATTCTCCAAATATGAATATGCTACTTCATTATAACGCCTCGACATGATAAGATTATGAGGAGTGTCCATAGCTTTAATGTTACCGTCAACAATAAATGCCACACGGTCACAAAGTTCGGTCGCATCGTGCATATTGTGAGTAGTCAGAATGATTGTCACTCCTTTATTTTTAAGTCCACGAATAATGTTTTTCATCACTTGAGAGTTTGAGGGGTCTAAACCTGATGTTGGCTCATCCAAAAATAACACTTGGGGCTGATGAATGATTGACCGGGCAAAGTTTAATCTGGATTTCATGCCTTTAGAAAAACCTGCCACTTTCTTGTTGGCATGTTGTGACAGTCCGACCATTTCTAATAATTGCTCGGCAGGAATAAGTTTACAGTCATATAAAGAACCAAAGAATTTCAAGTTCTCCAATGCGGTGAATTTCTCATAAAAACTAGGGAATTCAAAATCGACACCAATATTCTCATAGAAATGGTTTGGTTTATTTCTAATTTCATGATCATTAATAGAAACACTCCCCTTATATTTAGGGAGCATACCTATTAATATCTTTTGAAGAGTGCTTTTTCCTGCTCCAGAAGGTCCTAAGAAGCCAAATATTTCTCCGCTTCTTACTTGAAAATTCATATTCTCAATAAATGGTAGTTGAGAATAACTAAATGATAAGTTTTTTACTGTAATCATAATTTTTCAATTTTATATTGTATGACTAAATATGTTTATATGGTCATATTGTAAATTCAGAGCATCGCTATGTAGCATATTAGCACATAGTCAGTTGATATTATATAATCTTGTTGTGTTGGATTAGTCTTTAAATAGTTGCTGTACTATCCCCCTAACCATAAACTTGAAAACTTCATTGTAAATATCTGTGCCAATTGTTTTCTCGTTTAGAATAGTCAAGAATGCAGCTCTTAAAGCCCCAGCAAATACCTTTGTGTCAATTGATTTATTTTCTGGAATAAATTTCAATAGTTCGTTTGCCAGCATGACATCATCATCTACGTGTTTTGAAAGTACTTCTTGAGGGAGCTTTCTACTTAGATATTCCACGTCACTATTTACAAAGACAGACACAAAGTATGGTTTGTTGTTGATTAGCAAGTCAGATATAATATCTGTCAATATATCAACCGTAATATTATTGGTATGCTTATTTATGGCATTCAGAAATTCTTTTTCCAATCTCTTATGATAGTCTATTATTGTATCGAAAAAAAGAAGTTCTTTTGATGTATAGAATAGATAAAATGCTCCTTTAGAAATATTGGCATATTTAACAAGTTCATCTACAGAAGTTTTACGCACTCCTTGTTGCTGGATAAATAGCAAAGCTCCTTCTTTGAGTTTATCCTTTATAAGCTTTCTTTCGTTGTCATTAAATGCTTTTGCCATACAATATGACTATTTTGTTATTATTGGTCACTGCAAACATACGAGTTGTTTTTGAATTGACAAAGAAATATTGGTTTATTTTTCTCAAAAAGTTACTTCATATCATCTTCGTTCATTCGCTTAACAAGACTTTCCATTAGATGATGAAGATAAGCCGTCCGGTCTTTTCTCTCTTTCATAGCTATATATGAAGCGTAATAATCCCCTAAATCAATATGGAATATCATGCTAAGAAAATTCATCATTTCTTTTATCTCCACATTGCCATTGTTTATGTCGCCCGAAGATACAAGCGAATATCCCAGTTCGATAAGATATGCCTTTTTGCCTGTAAAGCGGAACGGATATTTGAAGCATTTCTGTAAATTGTCTTCTATCTGATTATTAGTTCCCAGTTTCACCAATCGTTTATTCAGATAGATGCGTAGCATTTCATTGGCGATAATCTTTGCCACTTTATAATCATAGCCGGTTGAAAAATTAGGGTCTTTGTCAAACTGTGCGCTATCAGTACATAACCGCAAATCAGCTTTTCCACGTACAAAGTAATATTCATCGTACACAGTGGAATGTGAACGGTAATATTGGTAAAAGTCCAAATTGCGATTGAAGAAATAAGTCAGATTATCCAGTTCCCGATTGATATAATTTCTAATTGCTTCATCGCTACCATTAGGGCATTGCGTTTCAATCTTGTATATCTTATAGAAAAATAACAACCGACCGAGTATCTCCGGCTTCTGTGTCTTGAAAAATAAGATTTCATCCTCTTTGGTTAGAAAAACATAAGTCTGTATTTTTGTTCTCAAATCATTAAGAACTGTTTGCAGCCTATGTACCATTGAAAGAGAAGTTTCGATAATATTATAACCGTAGAGGTCGATTTCCGAAATATCAGCCTCTACTTGCTCTAATATCCTATCTACTACCTCTTTCATTGTATAAACAGCTTATTTCATTTATGCTATTATCCGGTTCTACTTTTTTTTATTCGGTTATTGTTCTTTTGATATATAAGGAGGATAATCATCTTTAGACAATCTCTTTTCCAATGTGTCGGGGGATATATCCCAAAGCGTTGGCAAATATTCAAATATGACTTTCCCGTTATCAAGATAAAAACGAACTTTGGAATGAAAGGCGACTGGTTTATATTTATCTTCTCCTATGGGATTATCTCTATATAGCAACTGGTTTTCTTGCCATTTCAGTTCTTTCCCGTCAAAAGTCACATCAAATATTCCACAAACTACGGCTTCCATTGTGGAATCTTGAACTGTTGTTGAAACACAGCGCATATAACCTGTGATTTGCTTTGTACTTTTTCGCATTGCCAATTCATAACAAAACACACTTGTTCCTGTATAATCTTTGGCTATGGTGGTTCTTGCTCCTTTATCATCCAAATTGTAAACCAATTCTTGGGTGACAGTTGTCATATTGAACTTAATGCCGTTTTCTGTTGTCACCAAATTTGAGAATGTCATTTTATCGCTATACACGCCTTCTAAATTTCCGTTCTCTAATTTATAAACTGCACCAGTAAGCAATGTTTTGCCAATGATATGCTCTCTTAAAAATTGAATTATTTCGTTTTTCATTTTATCTTTTGTTTTGCTTCAATGGGTAAATAAATTTCTGTAACCAATTCATCCGTGCTCGTTTTATTGGGAGTATTGGCATATATTTCAAAGGTCATTTGTTCTCTTAGACGGTACTTGCTATTTGGTAGCCAATCAAGGTAAACATTCCGGTAAATTTTATTTAATTCATGGTTGCCCCCTTTTATATTAAATACAGAATATAACCCTGCTTGTATGTTCAAAGTCCCAAAACCTTTAGGGACTTCCATTGAATAAGGAACAGTTATCCCTATCAAAAATCGGCATTTATCTATTTCCGTAATATCAAGACTATCCAAACTGATACTAACGTATTTGAAACCTTTATCTGTCAGATTGTATTTCTTGGCAAATTCTATTATCTGCCCCCACAAAGTAGAATATGCTTGCTTATTTCTATGTGTTCGCTCAAATTTCAAATATGCAACTTTGAATTCTTTAATCCTCTTTATTGAACAGTCAGGCTGTTTTATAATTTTGTTTTCATAAGCAACATTTGAATATGTTTTCCTGAAAGCAGGGATAGACATTTGAAAATGCTTTTTAAATGCCCTTGATAAAGTATGTTTATTGTGAAAATTTATCTGTTCAAGCAGTTCCGATACCCTTGTATTTGTTGAAATAAGTTTGAAAGCAATATATTCCAACCTTAACCTCTGAATATAATCACCGACATTCTCTCCTACAACATCTTTGAATACTCTCCGAAAGTGATATATCGACATACAAGCGATATGAGATAAATTGTCAGAGTTTAAGTCCTCAAATAAATGCCGATTGATATATTCCTGAACATTTATTATAAGGGCATAGTGTATATGGGCAGTGTTTATTTTTTGCTTCCACCGCTTTAGATTAGGCAATCTGTCGGATAAAACATTTCTTAATTCCTCGCTTTTATAATTAGTACCTGCAATTTGATTATAGGAATCGGGGAAAAGCCCCCAAAGATAAATGAGGTATTCCATTGAGAAATCAAAAAGATATTTGCCGGAGTTTAAACAACAAGAACAAAATTCCTGATTGAGTGTACCATCAGAATTTGTTCCATATTCTGAAATACCCTCAATGTCTAATGGTATACCACAACTTTGGCAATATTTCTTTTCGTTATCTATATCCATAGTTCTCTTATTTGAAAGCAAATATACGGAATAAGCCAGAGAAAAAGTTACCCTAAATAGCTATTCTTGTTTTCGTATGATAAGACAAACTTTTCATACGAAAACAAGAATGGCTACATTATAGCACGATGCGCTCAAATTTCCTGTCTATCCACAAAACTGCTTCTTCCGTATGGAAACAAAGAATGCAATAATCCGGGTCGTTTACACCTTGCGGGAAATAGTGTAGCATATAATCTTGCCAAAAGGTCTGACGGGTTTCCGCATCAGTAAGTATTTCTATTTTTCCGGTTAGAGTAACACTGTCTGCTTCGTGAACAAAGCAAACTCCGGCTTTTGAATTTTGTCTGATATGTTTTACCTTTTCTGTGGATAAGGCTGTTGTCATCCATAAAGTTGATATATCGGTATGGCGCAATAGGTCGATAGCTACCGGGCGAGGATAACCATTTTCACTGATAGTGGAAAGTGTGATGTAGCCGCATTGTTCAAGTACCCATTCAGCCTGCTGTCTGATGGGCATCCAGCGTTTAAGCGTAGGCAGGAACTTACGTAGTCCTTCGATAGCTTCTTCTTTGGTAAAATTACTTCCTGACGCTTCGTTAAATGCAGCCAGACTTTCGGGTTGGGTATTCAGTTCGATTTGTTCCTCCAATGAATTGTTGGTGAAAAATCCTTTTTGGAAGCAGTGGCAGCAATATTCAGTACACAAACATCCGTTACCGTGAGTTCCTAACAAATCATCAGTGGGCATAGACATGCCACAACTTTGGCAAATTCTCTGTTTCATATTGTTCTGTTTTAATTGAGTTGATAAAATTCACTGTAAATAAGACAATCATGTTTTTATATTAAGATATTTGAATAAGGACGGTATCGAATAAAACACATTTTTAGGGTTACTGTTTTCTAAGGCTGTCACTTCATTTTGTGGAATACTCCAAGCGGCAGACAGACACATCACATTGGCTTTCCTGCACTCCGTTATATCTGAAAGTGCATCCCCGACATATACAATTTCATTTGCAGCCAAATGATAATCATGCAAGAGTTCTTTCAATGCTTCCGACTTGATGTTCCTTTCTGCGTTTCCCGTAATGACTTTTGCAAAAGAATCCTTCATATTGAATTGCTTTAAGGTTATATCACAACTGTTTATCCCCTTTCCGGTGATAAGTGCCACAATGATACCCTTTTGCTTTAACAAGGCTATCAACTCACGTATTCCCTCAAAAGGTATCGGACACATTTCTTGATGCAATTCCTTATAAATCACATAAAAGTCATTCAATGCCTGTTGCCGATAGGGTTCATCAACGACACACCCAATCATACCTTCTTCATTCAAACCAAAAGTATGAACCATTTCTTCATCCGACAATTCATGTCCGATATATGGTTGTGTGGCTTTCTTGAAAGCCTGTATGCACATCGGCAAGGTATTGCCTATCGTGCCGTCCAAATCGAAAGCGACTAATTTAATCATGGCTATATGGAAGTATTGATTTCCCGAATTACTTTACATGGATTTCCTACGGCAAGGCTGTTTGCCGGAACGGATTTGGTGACAACACTTCCCGCTCCAATAACGCTTCCCCGACCGATAGTAACACCCGGCAGGATAATGACACCACCGCCAATCCAACAACCGTCCTCAATGGTAACAGGCAAGGCATACGTGTGACGGATATATGCTGTCCCGTCCTCCGTTTCTGTCGGTGTTAGCCGCTCATTCAATTCAACAGGGTGGGTAGCCGTATAGATTTGCACATTGGGGGCTATCAATACATTGTTGCCGATAATGATTTTGTTGCAGTCCACAAAGGTGCATCCGGTGTTTATGCTGACATTATTACCTATGCTGATGTTACAGCCATAATCGCATATAAAAGAATGCCCTACTGAAACTTTCTTGCCAACGCTTTCAAACATTTCTTTCAATAGCGCATACTTTTCCTCTTTATAATCATACGGCAATGAATTGTATTTCAGCAACAATTCATGCGTCTTTCTTTTAAACCCCATAAATACGGGAGCATGACAATCATACCATTCGCCCGACAAGCATTTTTCCAATTCTGTTTTCATACCTCATCCTAATAAAAGTTACTGCTTCATCTTATTTGTGGCAAAGTTATACATATCCGAGTGTAAATATATGTATTATTTTTCTTTTTATTTGTATCTTTACGTCCTAATAGAAAAATTCACAAAATGAAAAGGGAAAATCTACACCAACCGTTTGAAATCTGTTTCAGTGAACTGGACGAATCACAATTAAAGGAACACGACCATACTTTTTTTGAACTGGTCTATATTCTATCGGGAACAGGTATTCAGTGGATAAACAACAACAAATTTCCATATCATGACGGGCATCTTTTCATGATTACTCCCGGTGACATACATTCTTTCGACATTCACACTACGACAAAGTTCGTATATATAAAGTTCAATGACATCTACATTCATTCGGCTGTTTTTGGGGCGGAGAACATTCAACGGCTGGAATTTATATTGCAACATGCCAATCACCGTCCCGGCTGTATATTACGTAATCAAACCGATAAATTGCTGGTAAAACCTATGATAGAAGCGATTATCCGTGAATATGTGAATAGGAATATATACAGCAGTGAAATTATTACGCAGTTAATCAACACGATTGTTATTGTTGTTGCCCGTAACATTGCTATGTTCCTGCCTGAACAGATAGATGAAAATTCAGAAGAAAAGTCACTGAACATCTTGCAATATATCCAATCCAACATTTGCTATCCCGAAAAGATAAAAGCCAAAGCGATAAGCCAGCATTTTGGTATTTCACCCAATTATCTTGGGAGATACTTCAAAAAGCAGACCAACGAAACCATGCAGCAGTATATCTTAAACTATAAGATGAAAATGGTGGAAAGTCGGCTTTTACACAGCGAAATGAGAATTAGCGAGATAGTAGAGGAACTGGGATTTACGGATGAAAGCCATTTGAATAGGCTATTCAAGAAATACAAAGATTGTAATCCTACTGATTTTAGGAAGAAGCATAGGGGGCAATAAAATTCTTTTAGTGCAAGGTGCAAGTATATATATAAATATAGCTTGCACCTTGCACTAACCGCAGAATATTTATATTCAATGATTTGCGTATTTCAAAAACAAGTTGTATCTTTGAACCGAAGTTTTAGACAGACAATGAACAGCCAAAGACAGACAAAATTCGGTCTTTTTTGTAACCTAAGTTGTACCCCCTAAGGCATTGACATTTTGAAAAGGAGTTGAATTTCAAGGATATAAGGGAGCAGGTTCATAACCCTGTCTCTCCGCTGGAAAGAATTGCAAAACAAAGAAAATCCCTGTAAATTAATACTTTACGGGGATTTTTGTTTTTGGTGCATAGCAAAAATAAGCATATCAAAGCATTCTTTCGGTGTACTATTCGGTGTACCTGTTTGCCTTCAATGTCAGGTACACCTATTAAGTAAATAATTCATTGTTTATCAGTATTTTGCATCTTGACTTGTTACTCTTGGAAATTTAGTTTTGTGATTAAAAAACAAGTAAGATGGAAAGAACAACATTTTGTCTATTGTTCTACATTCGTAGGACGAAATTGAATCGGAACGGTGAGGCTCCGATAATGATGAGAATTACAGTGAATGGAGTCCGGGTTGATGCTTCAGTGAAGAAAACAATTCTTCCGGAGTTCTGGAGTGCGGCAAAAGGAAAGGCTCTGGAAAAGAAGCGTGAGTACAAGGAACTGAATCTGTATCTTGATTCTATCCGTTTGAGGATAATGAAAATTCAGCGTGAACTGGAAATAGAAGGTGTAGCGGTTTCTGCCGGCAGTGTCCTGGACCGTTTTTTGGGTAAGGATGCTCCCGTACAGCGTACCCTGTTTGAGGTTTTCCGTGAACATAATGATAAATGCGCCCGATTGTCCGGTACGGACATGGCGCCTGCAACCGTGCAGCGTTATGAGACATCCTTGAAGCATACTCAGGATTTTGTCTGGGAGACATATCATAAGAAAGATATTCTTTTGGATGAAGTTTCCCGCCAGTTTATTGAGGATTACGAGTTCTGGCTTAAGACAGAGAGATACTATCACCTGGCACAGATAAAACGTCTTTGCATTGAGACCGACGAATGGTTAAGGCGACGGATAAGCATGTGTATTTGGAAATCATGGAAGCCCCCAAGACCAGAGTATCAAACCTAAAGAAATGCGGTGTGCTTAATTGGCAGGCATATCAATGGGGAAACACTCGGCTTGGATATTGGCGTGTAGCATGCAGTGGGATATTTACCTCGACGATGTCTAACGACAAATTACGTAGGGCAGGATATGCCAACCTAATGGATTTTTATTTCGAATGGTACCCAAAATAGGAACCGCCGTATGCCGAACGGCACGTACGGTGGTGTGAGAGGTCGGAAAACGAAAGTAGGAAGAAAACTACTTCGTTTTCCTCCTACTCGATTATATACAAACTTTATGGTTTTATGATTATGTTTCATTTGACTCATTAGACCAATTTAAGATTTGTTTATTATTGCTAGTTCTGGTTAATCTGTTTTTTTTACAATAAATGATAATGTAAAGACTATCAATAAGTTTGATCATCTATTATTACTGTTTTTTATTCAACTACAAGCTTTTTTTTATTAAACTATTTATGGTGTTATTTATTTCTGTAACTTTGTTCTTTGTTAACTAATTCAAATCATGAAAGATGCAGTAAACTTATCAGAGCAAAGGTTGATTATTGAGTTGAAAAGAGGATCTCAAAAAGCATTTGATGATATTTATGCAATGTACTCTAAAAGATTGTTTGCTTATTGTTTGCAATATACAAAGTCGGTTGAAGATGCAGAGGATATTGTGCAAGATGTGTTTGTTAAATTGTGGATAAATCGTGAAAATATTCGGCAGGAAGTTACATTGCGCTCTTTGTTGTTTATCATGTCAAAATACAGTTTAATAAATGCGTATCGTTCTCGTGTCAATTCTCTTTTGTATGAAGATTATGTAGCAACTTATATGGGGGCTGCATCTGAAAATGATATGAACTCCCAATTGGAATATGATGACTTTGTTCACCATGTTAAGAAAATATTGAAAGATTTGCCAATAACGCAACGTTCTGTTGTTGAACTATCGAGAATTGAACAGCTGAATAATAAAGAGATAGCAGAGAAACTTTCCCTAAGTGAGCAAACTGTAAAGAATCAACTATCTTTAGGCCTGAAAATATTGCGGGAAAAATTAAAAGAGTTTCTAACTTTATTGTGGATGTTATATTTTATTAATTAGCTTCTTGTTAATGGTACGCTTACATCTATATATTGTCATTGTTTAGTAAAAGGATAAAAAATGAAGAACTTGGAAGAAAAATATAAGAATAATCAGTTATCCCTCGATGAGCTTCTCGAATTGAGAGATAAAGTGAACTCCATGAATGATGAAATATTGGAGGAAACGATGTGTGAGAGCTGGATGAATGATGATATTGACATCTCAAATATCAGTTCAGAGCGGATGAACAGGATAAAGAAAGAAGTAGATAGAACAATAGGAAAAAAACGTTCGGCTCATTCTTTGATTATGAAAATGACACAAATTGCGGCAGTAATTTTATTACCAGTATTTATAATACTTTCTTTTTATCTATATAGAGAGAATAATACCCTTTCAGCCGAAGAAATGCTGGTTAGCACGGCTAAAAGAGAACGTGCTAATATCACTTTACCGGATGGAACACAAGTGACTCTTAATTTTGATTCAAAATTAGGGTATAAGCCAAAGTCATACAATAGGGAAGAAAGGAATATTCATTTTGAGGGCGAAGGTTACTTCCAAGTTGCCCAAAATGAAAATTGTCCCTTTATTATTGATTCAGAGGGATTGCAGGTAAAGGTGTTGGGGACTACATTTAATCTTTTTGTGAGAAGGACATCAGCAAATGCTGAGCTTTTTCTCGAAGAGGGGAGTGTATCCTTCACTTCTGTCAAGACAGGGAAAAGTGTAACTTTATTGCCCAATCAGATGGCTATTTTAGAATACAACACTGGAAAAATTACTGTAAACAGTAATGTGGAAAAGGAAAGAACGGTGGCATGGCTACATGGTGAGCTGATTTTCCGGAATGAGAAGTTTGCTACCGTCATTCAGACTATAGAGCAAAATTATGGGATGAAAATTACACTGCCTGACGATAGTTATGCTTTGGACTTATTTACGGGAAGTCTGCCTGTATCTGATATAAATGAAGTGTTGGATATCTTAGAAAAGATATATCATTTGAAATCAACGATTAAAGATGAAGAAATCCTGATGTCTCGAGATGATAAATACTAAGAATTTATTTATGCGGTAAAGGCATCATTTGCTTTTCAGCATGGTTTTCTGTTTGTTTACTATACTGATTTATGTTATACAACATATCTTTTACGAGGTACCTTTATTAATATGCCTTGTCTTTACATACAAATTTTTTAATTGTAGAGACTTATATTAATTATTAACTTTTAAAATTTAACAGTATGAACAAACATCAGAGAATACACTATGTTGTATTTGCGTTGCTACTGTCTTTTTGCTGTGTGAAAGTTTATGCACAAGGAGAATTGGTAACGGTTCATTTAAAAAACGCATCACTTAAAGAGGTATTCAATGTAATTGAAAAGCAAACGTCGTATCACTTTTCTTATCGTAACGTAGTCATTGATGACAAAAAGGATATCACGGTGGCTAAATCAAAAGTAACAGTAGCCGAACTGCTTGATGATGTTTTGCCACAGAAAAACTTGGGATATAATATCATATCTTCCAAATCAATCGTAGTATGGGATAAGAAAGCTGCTCCTGCAGAAAAAAGAAAAGTGACCGGAGTTGTGAAGGATGCTTCCGGCGAACCTGTCATAGGAGCGAATGTTCTTATTAAAGGAAAGTCGGTGGGGACAATAACGGATATAAACGGAACTTTCACTCTTGAAGATGTACCGTTAAATGCCGTATTAGATGTTTCATATATCGGATATGTCAATCAGCTTGTTTCACTGGGCGATAAAACGCAAGTCGAGATAGAATTGAAAGAAGATGTAAAGGCACTCAATGAGGTTGTTGTAGTTGGATATGGTACTCAAAAAAAGATAAATCTGACGGGAGCTATCGGAAGTGTGAAATCCGAAGACTTGGAAAAAGTACATGTTGTCAATACTGTGAATAGTCTGTCAGGAAAAGTCCCGGGTCTTGTACTAAAGCAAGTTTCCGGTCAGCCGGGAGATAATGACCCTTATTTGGATATCAGAGGATTTGGTTCTCCTTTAATTATTATTGATGGAACACAGCAGGGTAGTTTCGGAAACCTAGATATAGAGGAAATCGAATCTATCAATGTTTTGAAAGATGCGTCTGCCGCTGTGTATGGTGTGCAGGCAGGAAACGGGGTAATCCTTGTTACTACGAAAAGAGGGGCAAGCGGAAAGCCTAAAATTACATTTAATGCTTCGTATACATTGTCCAACCCGACGAAATATCCTAAACTGATGAATGCCGGTCAGTATAGTGAGCTGTATAATGAAGCGCAGTTAAATGATGGTGTTTCTCCTGATAATTTGCGATTTACGGCTGAAGAGATAGCTCATTATAAAAATCAAGATGATCCGGTTAATTATCCTAATACTAATTGGTATGATGTGACGACAAAGAAATATGCTCCACAACAAAAATATAATTTGAATGTTACCGGAGGTAACGAACAGGTTAAATACTTCTTTTCATTGGGTTATGCTGACGAAGGCGGATTGTGGAAGAGCGGCGATAGCGAATTTAAGAGATATAATATTCGCTCTAATATTGATGCAAAAATCACTAAATCACTTTCTGCGTCAGTCGATATTTCAGGTCGTAAAGAGAACAGGAATAATCCGAATATGAGTGTAAGTGACATATTTCTGAACTTGCTGAGGAGTCAACCTATTTATCAGGCTGTTTATCCAGATCCGACAAAGTATGCGGCTGTTGGTAAAGGTGGTGCTAATGGCTTGAATTCAACACAAAAGGATGTTGTTGGCTATATTGATGATGAACGCAATTATTTCACCTCTACTTTCAAGTTGAAGTATGAATTTCCTTTTATCAAGGGATTATGGGCTGAAGGACGAATCACTTATTACAGAGATCAGACCTTTATTAGAAATTGGTCGCAAAAATATTCTACTTACAACTATGACCCAGCCAGCGACAGTTATAGTCTAGCATATACAAACGGTCAGAACGCACTGAAGCAGACTCAATATCACACAAGAAGAACTACCTATCAGTATTCACTCAATTATAACAATGTTTTTGGAAAACATGATGTGAGTGGTTTGTTTCTTTTTGAAGGGATAAATGAAGATGGCAATGACTTCTTTGGTTCGAGAATCAATTATATATCAACGGCTGTACAGCAACTTTTTGCTGGAGGTACTGATGATCAGGTGACGTCCGGGAGTGCTTGGGAAAATGGCAGGGCAAGTTTTATAGGTAGATTGAACTATATATACGACTCGAAATATCTGCTGGAAATGACTTTCAGGGAAGATGGGTCTCCCAAATTTAATAAAGGCAGACGATGGGGCTTTTTCCCTAGTGTTTCTGCCGGATGGATCATATCTAATGAGAAGTTTATGTATAGCTTAAATAATTGGTTGGATAATTTAAAATTGAGATTGTCTTACAGTAATACAGGTAATGATAGCACAGGGAATTTCCAGTATTTAACAGGCTATACCTATGCCAGTAACTATATGATAGGCAGTTCTCCTCAACAGACTATTGCAAGTACTGGTTTGTCCAATCCTTATATAACTTGGGAAAGTATGAAAACTTATAATGTAGGTTTGGATGTTCGTTTCCTGGGATGTCTGAGCGCGACTTTTGATCTGTTTTACAGAAAGCGAACAGGCATGCTTGCCAATAGACAAGGATCTTTACCCTATTCATTTGGAGCTAGTCTGCCGGCTGAAAATATTAATAGTCAAGATAATAGAGGATTTGAATTAGTATTGGGCTATCAAAAGAAATTTGGTGATTTTAATTTGAATCTTTCAGGAAACTTATCATATTCTAGAGCTAAATGGATACATTTTGAAGAGGCGGAATATACTGACGAAGATCAAATCAGAATTAATAAGAAGTCTGGAAAATGGGTGAATGAAAGATACGGTTATATAACTAATGGATTCTTTGAAAGTCAGGAGCAGATAGATCAATGGCCTATTGATCAGGACGGAGCGAATAACGTGACGATTAAGCCCGGAGATTTGATTTATAAAGACTTGAATAATGATAATGTCATTGACTGGAAAGATCAGGATATTATCGGAAAAGGAGAAATGCCTACGATTTATTATGGCTTTAATGTCGATCTTTCATGGAAGGGATTTAGTCTTAATATGTTGTGGCAGGGTGCCACAGGATTCAACTTCGAGATCGTTAGCGATGCGAGGTCTACATTTACCCAAAATCAAAACGGATATGAATACTTTTATTCAGATCGATGGACACCAGGGAACAAGAATGCAAAATTTCCGAGGGCAAGTATTGGCTTGCCGGCAAATCAGGATAAATTTTCTGATTTCTGGTATAAAGAGGCTACCTATCTTAGATTGAAATCTTTGATGCTGTCTTATAACTTGCCTAAAAAGGTTGTTTCAAAATTAAACCTTCCCGACATCTCCATATATGTTGCAGGAACAAATCTGCTGACATTTGATAATTTGTCGTATTATGGGTATGATCCTGAAGCTCCTAATTATAATAATGGTTTGTATTATCCCCAACAAAAGACATATACAGTTGGATTAAAAGTTAACTTCTAAAAATATCGGATATGAAAAAAATATACTTGTATTTATTCTTGATTTTATTTCTGTCATCTTGTATCAATGATTTTTTAGACAAGAAGCCTATTGACAGGATAGCTGACGATGCCGTATTTGAAGACCAAACGTTGATTGATGCATATATTTATGAGTTGTATAATCAGCTTCCTTTGCATATGAATAGTGTGGGGTGGGCATGGAATCCTAACGGTGCTGCTGTATATTTCCCGATGGTGATATGTGATGAGGCTGTTCAGCAGGGGACGTACTGGAATCATCATACAAAATGGAACCAGGGGTTGGAGGATGCTTCGAATACCTATGACCAATGGTGGGGATATGCCACAATTAGAAAAATGAATGAGTTTTTGGAGAAGATAAAAGATGCAGGCGTAGGTGAGGATATAAAGAACACCCGTATGGCTGAAGTAAGGTTTCTGCGGGCTTTTGCCTATTTTGAGCTGGTGAAAAGGTATGGTGGTGTTCCCCTCATCGATAAGGTTCAGCAGATAGATGCCTCGGATGAAGAATTGTTTGTGGCCAGAAATACGGAAAAGGAGATTTATGATTTTATATATTCGGAGCTTGATGAGATTAACTCATTGCTGCCTGACACTAGGGGTGATTTGGATTATGGAAGGGCTACAAAGTATGCAGCGCTGGCATTGAACAGTCGTGCTATGTTGTACGCAGGTACTATTGCAAAGTATGGAAAATTACAGTTGGGAGGAATTGTCGGGTTACCGGCTTCCGAAGCTAATGATTATTTGCAAAAGTCCTATGATGCGTCAAAGAAGATAATCAGTTATGCTGAAAGTACCGGGAATATTGCGTTGTATAATAAATATCCGGATGACAAGGCAAAGAACTTTTATCAATTATTTATAGACGAGCGTAATACAGAAACGATCTTTTCCGTTCAATACAATGGTTTAAGCGGAAAGGGACATTCTTTAGATTTTTGGTTAGCTGTACAAGGCATATCGGTAGGATGGGGACAGGAAGTGAATGTGCTTTTGGAATTGGTCGAAGCTTTTGAATACAAAGACGGTACTCCGGGACAATTGGACAAGGATGCTTTGAGCCAGGGTGAGTATAATATAATTGAACTTTTTGCCAATAAAGATCCGAGATTTAATGGATCTGTATTGTATCAGGATTCTCCATGGCAGGGAAGTAAGATAGAAAGATATTCGGGAACATGGGATAAGGACGGTACGTTGAAAACTAGTTCCAGTCAACTTATCGACGGGAAAGTGGCATGTTCTCCCGGTGGCGGAGCTTACGCAGTGACGGGTTTTACTCCTAAAAAATATTATGACGAGAGGCTGGTAGCTCCATTAGTAGATCAGTCTGAAACCGATTTTATTGTTTTCAGATATGGTGAAATCTTGCTGAATTTTGCAGAAGCTGCCTATGAACTAAACAAGGAAGATGATGCTTTGGATGCCATAAACCAGATACGCAGAAGAGCCGGTATTACCGAAAAAGGATCGCTGACACTTGATAATATAAGGAATGAAAGAAGAGTGGAACTAGCGTTTGAGCATCATAGACATTGGGATGTCAGAAGATGGAGAACAGCAGTCAGAGATTTGTCCGGGAATTTTTCGGGTATGATATATTATCTGGATTCAAGAACAGGAAAATATACTTTGACATTTAATAAGCAGGTCGATGGGTATAGCAGATTGTTTCAAGAGAAGCATTACTATCACCCGATTACTCCTGATAGGATAGCCAACGACCCGAATCTGATTGAAAATCCGGGGTATTAGTATTATATATAAAAAAAACAAAGGGTCTTGTCTGTGACAGGACAGACCTTTTGTACTTAATTTTATTAAACATGAAAAGAATTTTATTAATTATATCAGGATGTCTTTTGATGTCTTGCCAGAAGAATGACACCACTCAACGGGAGGAAGAAAAAAATGTTCCGCAGGAAATTGTCAAGGATGGCATAACGTATAAATTAGCTAATTTTCCTTTGTACAGAGACCCGGTATACAATGGACCTTCCGATCCGATGGTATGTTACAGTAATAGAGTTGGCAAATGGTATATGTATTACACTAGCCGTCGCTTGACTGTAACAAATATCCTGCCGACAGAACAGATACACGGAACGGAGATCGGTATAGCCGAATCGTCTGACGGTGGTGCGACATGGGAATATATAGGTGACTGTAACATTGACTATAAACCGGATCAGAACCCTACCTACTGGGCACCGGAGATATTTGAATATGAGAATGTTTTTCATATGTTTCTGTCTTATGTTCCCGGTATATTTAATGACTGGAATCATCCACGTAGTATGGTGCATCTAACAAGTGAGGATGGTATTAACTGGACTACCGATGGCGTGATTGATTTGAATTCAACCAAGGTTATTGACGCTTGCGTTTTCCGCTTACCGAATGGAATATGGAGAATGTGGTATAAAAACGAAGAGGCCAGGAAAGATATTATTTGGTATGCTGACAGTGAGGACCTTTACAATTGGTCGGTAAAAGGAGCCGTTCCTTTGGGAGGAGTAGAAGGTGAAGGTGCTAATGTTATTTACTGGCGTAATAAATACTTTATGATTGTCGATGAATGGAAAGGATTGTCTGTCTATCATTCGGACGATGCGACCAATTGGGTGAAACAGGCTGATTATCTTTTGGCTGGAATCCCCTTGGAAAACAGTAAGAGTAGCAATATTCAATATGTTGACGGAAGTTTTGGAAATCATGCAGATATTGAAGTAGTCGGGGATCATGCTTATATGTTCTATTTTAGCCAAACGCCTGCCAATGTAGCGAAAAGAGGATTGGCAATATATGTGGTAGAATTGGTATATTGTGAAGATGGAACTATAACCTGTGATGCAAGGGAAAGATGCTATATTAATATGTGGCCTTTAAATAATTAAAAATATGGAAAAAATAATTATGCTTTTTATAGTAGGATGTTTATCAATGTCCTGTCAGGAGAAAGAGACAAGTCAACAAGAACCCAAAACCGTCTCTTTAGAGTCTATCGTTTTGAGTGATCCGGCTATCTTGGCGGATCAGAATACAAAAATGTATTATATGACTGGTACTGGAGGAAAAATGTGGAAAAGTAAAGATTTGAAAAATTGGTCAGGACCGTATAATGTGGTTAAAATTGCTCCCGGTTCATGGATGGGACTGAATCCTGAAATATGGGCGGCGGAGTTTCACTTTTACAAGGGTAAATATTATTATTTTGGAACCTTTACGAATAAGTCGGTTATCATTGATAATGTCAATGGAAATGCGATAGAACGGCGTGCCTGTCATGTATTGGTAAGTGATAAACCGGATGGTCCGTATGTACCTATGGATGATCCTATATATCTACCTGCAGAAAAACCTACACTTGATGGAACATTATGGGTGGATAGTGATGACAAACCATATATGGTATATTGCTATGAATGGCTGCAGAATGGGAATGGAACAATCGAAAAAATAGAGTTAAAGTCTGACTTGAGTGGTACAATAGGCGAGGGACGGGTTTTGTTTCGCGCAAGTGATGCCCCATGGAGCAGAGAAGAAAATGGAATTAACGGACGTTGTAAAGTAACAGATGGTCCCTATCTGTTTCGTACGGGTACGGGGCGATTGGGAATGATTTGGAGTAGTTGGGTGTATGATAAATATACGCAGGGAGTTGCTTATTCGACAAGTGGAACTTTAGATGGTCTCTGGATTCAGGAAAATGATCCCGTCACTCCACCTAATTATGGGCATGGAATGTTATTTCAAACTTTAGAAGGTAAATGGTTGATGTCCATACATAGTCATGAAATAATCAATGGACTCTATCATCGTGTTCCTCATTTATTCGAAGTGGATCTATCAGGCGACAAATTGGTTGTGGGAGACTTATATAAACCTTGAGTAATATATTAGTTATTATAAAGATACAATAGAAAATTTATGAATAAGATTTTTATAGCAGGATTAGTAGTTGTTTTAAGTCTGCCAACTGTAGTTGCGCAAAACTTCAATGAGTGGAAAGACCCGGAAGTGAATTCCGTAAACCGCTCCGCTATGCACACTAATTACTTTGCTTACGCATCGGCTGATGAAGCTAAAGCCGACATCAAAGAAAATTCAACGAATTTCATGACCTTGAACGGTCCGTGGAAATTCAACTGGGTGAGACATGCAGATGCACGCCCGACTGACTTCTATCAAACTAATTTCAACGACAAAGGTTGGGACGACCTTCAGGTGCCCGGCGTTTGGGAATTGAACGGTTACGGTGATCCTATCTACGTCAACGTAGGATACGCCTGGAGAAGCCAATTTAAAAACAATCCTCCGCAAGTGCCAACAGAAAACAATCATGTAGGCTCTTACCGGAAAGAAATCATCCTTCCTGCCGATTGGAAAGGCAAAGAGATTTTTGCGCATTTCGGCTCGGTAACTTCCAACATGTACCTTTGGGTGAACGGACGTTACGTAGGATATAGCGAAGACAGCAAGCTGGAAGCCGAGTTCAACCTGACCAACTACCTGAAACCGGGTAAAAACGTGATTGCTTTCCAGGTATTCCGCTGGTGCGACGGCAGTTATCTGGAAGATCAGGATTTCTTCCGCTACTCCGGCGTAGGACGTGACTGTTATCTTTACGCACGCGACAAGAAATATATCCAGGATATTCGCCTCACTCCAGATTTGGACAGCCAATATAAAGACGGTACGCTGAACATAGCCGTCGACCTGAAAGGAAGCGGCACAGTAGCTTTGGACTTGACAGATATGCAAGGTAACAGTATAGCAACTGCCGACCTTAAAGGCTCTGGCAAATTAAATACTACCCTATCCATCTCCAACCCGGCTAAATGGACTGCCGAAACGCCTAATCTCTACACGCTGACCGCTACACTGAAAAACGGCAACAACGTAGTAGAAGTAATTCCCGTTAAAGTAGGATTCCGCAAAATTGAGCTGAAAGGCGGACAGATACTCGTCAACGGACAACCGGTACTCTTCAAAGGAGCCGACCGTCACGAAATGGACCCGGACGGCGGTTATGTCGTTTCTCTCGAACGTATGTTGCAGGATATCAAAGTGATGAAAGAATTGAATATCAACGCTGTGCGTACCTGCCATTATCCGGACGACAACCGTTGGTATGACCTTTGTGACCAATATGGTCTGTATGTAGTGGCCGAAGCCAACGTAGAATCTCACGGAATGGGTTACGGCGATCAGACACTGGCAAAGAACCCGAGTTATGCTAAAGCTCACATGGAACGTAACCAACGCAATGTACAACGCGGATACAACCATCCGTCCATCATCTTCTGGTCACTGGGTAACGAAGCCGGCATGGGACCGAACTTTGAGAAATGCTACACTTGGATTAAGAACGAAGACAAAACACGTGCCGTACAGTATGAACAAGCAGGAACCAGCGAATTCACCGATATTTTCTGCCCGATGTATTATGACTACGACGCTTGTATCAAATATTGTGAAGGTAATATCCAGAAACCGTTAATTCAATGCGAATATGCACACGCAATGGGTAACTCACAAGGCGGATTCAAAGAATATTGGGATATCATTCGTAAATATCCGAAATATCAGGGTGGATTTATCTGGGACTTTGTAGATCAGTCCTGTCACTGGAAAAACAAAGACGGAGTAAATATCTATGGTTATGGCGGCGATTTCAACAAATACGACGCTTCAGACAACAACTTCAATGACAACGGTTTAATCAGTCCCGACCGCGTGCCTAATCCGCATGCTTATGAAGTGGCTTATTTCTATCAGGATATATGGACTACTCCTGCAGATCTTGCCAAAGGTGAAATCAATATCTTCAACGAATATTTCTTCCGCGACCTCTCTGCATTTTATATGGAATGGCAATTACTGGCAAACGGGGAAGTAATGCAAACAGGCATCGTATCTGACCTAAAAGTTGCACCCCGGCAAACTGCGAAAGTGCAAATTCCGTTTGACGTGAAGAATATCTGTCCTTGCAAGGAATTGTTGCTGAATGTGAGCTATAAACTGAAAGCTGCCGAAATGTTACTGCCGGCAGGAACGACTATCGCTTACGACCAGTTAAGCATCCGCGACTACAAAGCACCGGAACTGAAACTAGAAAATCAACAGGCTTCCAACATTCCGGTTATCGTACCCAGTATTTTAGACAACGATCGCAACTACCTGATTGTGAAAGGGGAAAACTTCTCTATGGATTTCAATAAGTACAATGGTTACCTTTGTCGCTACGACGTCAACGGCATGCAAATGATGGAAGACGGCAGTGCACTGACCCCTAACTTCTGGCGTGCACCGACCGACAATGATTTTGGAGCCGGACTGCAACATAAATACGCTGCATGGAAGAATCCGGAACTGAAACTGACTTCTCTGAAATATGCTATTGAAAACGATCAGGCAATGGTTCGTGCTGAATATGACATGAAGTCGATAGGTGGAACATTGTCACTGACTTATACTATAAATAATAAAGGTGCAGTGAAGGTTACACAGAAGATGGTGGCAGACAAGAGCAAGAAGGTTTCTGAAATGTTCCGCTTCGGTATGCAAATGCGTATGCCTGTCAACTTCAACGAGGTAGAGTACTACGGCCGTGGCCCGGGAGAGAACTATGCTGACCGTAACCACGGAGCTATATTAGGCAAATACCGCCAGACGGTAGAAGAACAATTCTATCCTTACATCCGCCCGCAGGAAACCGGAACCAAAACGGATATCCGCTGGTGGAGACTTCTGAACATTAGTGGTAACGGATTGCAATTCATATCGGATGCTCCTTTCTCTGCTTCTGCCCTGAATTATACCATTGAGTCATTGGATGACGGTGACGATAAAGATCAACGTCACTCACCGGAAGTAGAAAAGGCAGACTTCACCAATTTCTGTATTGATAAGGCACAGGCGGGGCTTGCTTGTGTGAACAGTTGGGGAGCTATACCACTGGAAAAATACCGTCTTCCTTACCAAGATTATGAGTTAAGTTTCATCATAGTACCTATTCGATGATTTTTATACTATTTTCCCCAATAATACCCAAATAACTTTCTAGTAAAGATTGTAAAAGTATATATAAGGAAATAGATAAAGAAGATAAATATCAGAATAAACAGAATCCTAAAAGTAAGTACAAAACTTTTAGGATTTTGTTTATTCTAGTATTCTTAAAAGATTTTTTTATGTGTATACCATTTGCTTTTTAAATTCTTCTCATCCATCTTTTTTCAAAGATTTAAAAGAGATTCCTTTCATACAATAAAGAGTTGTTGAATGGACATATATCAAAAATCTTATTGAGTTTTTCGTATAAGGAATTGTTGCATATTTCTATTTCGTGCATTCTTGAATATCTGGTTGAAATATGTTAAAATGGATTTGTTTATCTTCAAAAAGAAAGGCTCTAGGAATTTTGAATTTCACTATAAATTTGTGTTGATTGTAGCATATGGTAAATAGATCATTCTTTTACACATCTATAAGTGCAGGATAGTCTGCAAAATCTTTATTGGAGACTGAATATTTCTACAATCTGTAATTAGGGTAATAAAGCCTGTAATTAGTCTACAAAGGATGTTTCTTTTTCACTGTAAATTTGCAGTATAAAAATATCAATAAGATATTAATACAAGAAACTATGAAATGAATATTATTTTTAGTAGCAGTGCTTTTTTCGGTGAACTCCATAGGCATTTCTTTTTTGTTGTGTGATACAACTGATCCTATACAGGAAATGAACCAACCTATATCTTCGGATAATCCAGATGGTGAAGAGACTCCTGAAACTCCGGGTAATGATGATAGTAATAATGATGATGAAAATCCAATGAATAACAATCTTAAAATAACAGTCGGTTCTGTTTCCTTCAGTGCCATTTTAGAAGATAATGTAACTACAAGGGTTTTCAAGAAGCTCCTGCCTATGACTGTGAATATGTCAGAATTGAATGGTAATGAGAAGTACTATTACTTATCAGGTAACTTGCCAACGGCATTTTATAATCCGGGAACCATCCGTACTGGTGATTTAATGCTTTACGGTTCTTCGCGTATGTTACTCTTTTATGAGACTTTTTCCACCTCTTATAGTTATACGCGTTTAGGACGTGTGGATAATCCTTCTGGATTGGCCGCTGTACTTGGTTCGGGAAGTATAACTGTAATTTTTGAACTACAATGAATTAATTTCCAGAAATCAGTTAAAGACATCTAGGAATGAAATGAAAAGATATGGAAAGAAGAAATTTTTTAAAGGGTACATTGATAACAATGGGGAGTTTATTATTAGGAGCTAAGGCTATTCATCGTTTTTTGAATGATAAAGAACCGGAGGAAAGTCCGCTTCCCCCGGTAATAGATAGAATACATCAGGGAGATAAGAAAAATGTACTCGTCATAATGAGTGCAGGAACCAGGCTAGGTAATACGGACCGGCTGGCAGATGCCTATATCAAAGGATTGGTAGAACGAGGGCATTCTGTTACAAAAGTTTATCTGGGTAGTATGAAGATAGAAGGTTGTAGGGGCTGTGGAGCGTGTCAGCGTTTTGCCCACCGATGTGCAATCCGGGATAATATGCAGGATATATACCCTTTATTTGCTGAGTGTGACACTGTGGTAATGGCTTCACCTCTGTATTTCTGGACAATAACATCAAAGTTGAAGGCTTTCATTGAAAGGCTCTATGCTATTTCTACTGATGATAAATATCCGCAAAAAGACTTCGTGCTACTAATGACTGCCGGTGATGATAATGATACAACCTTTGAACAACCTAAACGGTATTTCCATCTTCTAAACCAGGCTTTAGGCTGGAATGAAGTCAGTGTATATTGTGCTGGCGGTTGTACCGGCTGCGAAGAACTGGCACGGCAGATAGGCAAGGAGCATCTTGAAAATGCTTATCAAATGGGATTGAATTTATGAAAAACATAAACGCATACTAATATTTGAATCGGTTATGTTGGTATAATCTTTGAGAAAATAATCGCTGCAAGCAGTGAAACACACTTCAAAAGTTGTATGCAAAACTTTTGAGGTGCGCTTCATTGGACTGTTTCTTTTTAAGCGCCAATCCTTCCGGTAGTATCTCAATAGGCAAGATTGCTATTGTCGTAATCAAAGTGTTTCTAACAGTTTGATCAGTTTTTTAGCATGTTCTACAGATTTTACCTTTTGTTGTTCTATCAATTCCGGGGTTGTACGCGTGCCGTAACTTACGCCACCAGTATAGATATATCCCGCAAATTCCATTTGGCAAAGATTACATGTGGCTTTGTAGCAAGGTAAGAACTCTTCAATCGTATACCCCATTGCCCCTTTGTGAGAATACATTTCTTGCGGGGCACCGGTGGTAAATGAGAGTATCATCTTTTTGCCTTTCAGTTTGTTGCCGGTACTGCCATGAGAGAAGCCGTGCCGGAATGTTTCTTCCATCCAGCGTTCCAGTATGGAGGGTGCGCTGTACCAGAAGATTGGAAATTGCAACACGATAATGTCGGCTTTCAGCAGGCGTTGTTGCTCTGCGTCAACATCAATTTTAAAGTCGGGATAAAGGGTATCAAGCTTTACAATTTCGGTTTCGGGAAGGTATTGCCCGATTGTATCAAGAATCGTTTTGTTAGCTACCGAAGTAGCAAGGTCTGTATGACCGGATATTACAAGTACTTTTTTCATGCTTCAATAGATCATTTAAAATATTCTATACTTCAATTTGTAACCTTAATCTTTTTCTGATGCAAAGATACGGCAGTTGACTGTATATGTAATTAGATACATTACGGATTAAAATACCATTTTTACAGATTTTTATTTAGACGTTCAAATGGCTGATGCTTACTAAAAAGAATGTTGATTCACAGAGAAAAAAGGGTAATTCATCTATTTTAGTTTCTATTATTTTTTCAAATTTATATATTTGCAATAAGCAAACAGGCAATATCATCATCAAAAGCAGGGATATAAAAAATTATTTGGAATAGCTTTTTATAGAAACTGATTATGAAGAAAATTAGTCTTATAACAGGATTAGCATCCGTGTTTTTGTGCCTTCTTTTCATGGGGCTCCGGGATATAGGTCGTTATCCGGAGAAAATATGGCTTCATCGTTGCAATTCTTTGGAAAAATTGTACGAGAAACAGAGTCGATATCCGAATGTAGAGGTTGATCTCGTCTTTCGGAAAGACCGTGTATTTGATGTAACGCATGATGTAGATACAAGTTTTAATCTGAGTTTGGGTTCCTATTTTTCTTATATGAAAGATCATGAAGGAAAAATGTGGCTGGATATAAAGAACCTGACCGCTGGAAATAAACATGTAGCACTAGAGAGAATGAATGAGATGACGGAATATTTCCAGATTGCAAAAGACCGTTTGATTATAGAAGGCAAAGATTGGAAAGCTTTGGAAGCTTTCACTCAAGACGGTTATTATACTTCGTATTATGTAACTTATGATGAACCGGATGATTTGAGTGAAGAAGAAGTGGATGATTGCATCGAAGAATTACAGGAAATTGCGGATAAAGAGGTGGTTAGCGCTCTCTCATTTCCGGGATATTGGTATACTGAGATAAAAGAAGGTTTGAACCGTTCCATAGATTTACTGACCTGGAAACACAGGAGTAGTCAGTTGCAGTTCTTGTTGTCTTCTGTCGGACGTGAGATGTTGGCCGATCCACAACTGAAAGTAGTATTGGTAAAAGAAAAAGGGCGGTTTCATAGATGATCATTCGGATACTGACTTGCTCTGAGAGAAGCAATTGTTTTTCGGCTTCGCGATGAAACAATCGACAAGGAAAACTGTTTATTTAGTATGATTCTAAATTAAAAAATGAATATATTATGAGTAAAACAGTTGATTTGTTGGGACAACAGGCAGAATATTACCTGAACCATACGTGTAAGACAATAGATAAGAAATTAATTCATGTTCCTGGACCTGATGTGATTGATAAAATCTGGGTGGACTCTGACAGAAATGTACGTACCCTTAATAGCTTGCAAGCTTTGTACGGACATGGACGCCTTGCGAATACCGGGTATGTATCCATTCTGCCGGTCGACCAGGATATAGAACATACAGCCGGAGCATCATTCGCTCCTAATCCGATCTATTTTGATCCTGAAAATATAGTGAAACTGGCAATCGAAGGAGGTTGTAATGCAGTTGCGTCCACATTTGGCATATTAGGGGCTGTTGCCCGTAAATATGCCCATAAGATACCTTTCGTTGTAAAACTGAACCATAATGAACTGCTTACTTATCCAAACTCTTACGATCAGGTGATGTTTGGAACCGTAAAAGAAGCATGGAATATGGGTGCGGTAGCTGTTGGCGCTACTATCTATTTCGGTTCGGAGCAAAGTCGTCGTCAGATTATTGAGATATCACAAGCTTTTGAATATGCTCATGAGTTAGGTATGGCAACTATTCTCTGGTGTTATCTCAGAAATAATGATTTTAAGAAGGACGGCACAGATTACCATGCGGCAGCCGACCTTACCGGACAGGCCAACCACATCGGAGTGACCATCAAGGCTGATATTGTAAAGCAAAAACTTCCGTCCAATAATGGTGGATTCACAGCTATTCACTTTGGTAAAACGGATGAAAGAATGTATTCTGAACTCGCAACTTCACATCCTATCGACCTTTGCCGTTACCAGGTTGCTAATGGTTATATGGGGCGTGTCGGTTTGATTAATTCCGGTGGTGAATCTCATGGAGAATCGGATTTGCGTGATGCTGTTGTTACGGCGGTTATCAATAAACGTGCCGGTGGAATGGGGTTGATCAGCGGCCGGAAAGCATTCCAAAAACCAATGGAAGAAGGCGTTCAATTATTGAATACCATTCAGGATGTTTATTTGGATTCTTCAATAACGATTGCATAAAGTATTTAATCAGTATAGAAGATAAAAGTCTTCTATACTGATTATTTAAATGTAAAAGTGAACTTTTGAGCTGTCATCAGAACCGGAGTTTATCTCCAGTTAACCTTGAGTATACTTTCCATCCATGGGAACCGTACAAGTTTGTATGACCAGGGAATGCTATCCAATAATATATCGTATGCACGTTCCTCTACAGTTAGAGTACATTCCCATTCAGTTTTTTCTATAAAACCCGCTCTATTCAAAAATGATTCTTGGAGGGCTCTGATTGAAGTGTTCCTCATTTTTGACCAGTTTGTCTTTGCTGTTTCCAATAGAGAATCTATTGTGTTAAGTTCATCTTGATTTAGTTCCACTCTTTTGGGGAGTGGCTCGTTGGAGGGATAATTTATTAACAAACGGTTGAGGAACAGATATTTTTCATCATACTCCCTGTCTTCATTTGCTATAAGGCGTTGTAAAATGAATATAGCTCGTACTTTTGATTCGTTACTATTGAAACTCCTGCGATCTTGGCTTAACATATTAAGCCTCATAAAAAGCATTGGTAGAAAAGGGGAGAGAATGGCCAATCCTGCATTGGGTATAGGTATATGTTTCAAATCTCCATATTGTTCTGTACCAAAATGAGGAGTAGGCTCAGGGTTAGGAGTAGGAATTGGAGTATGAGTTGGTTCTGAAGTAGCGAAGCCATACACACACATATCGGGAGCTATTGCATTCTTATTTACTTTTACATTGCCACAAGTTCCTTCATCCCCCGGGCCAATATCCCAGTTTCCTTTGTCGCGTTTGGCTATGATTTTTCCTCCTAAAATAATTATGTTTCCACATTTACTTTTTCGACCTGCGTATTGACCGGCACCTCCTATTCCAGCAGATCCCGCACGCCAGGAAGTCTCGTGCTGATAACCCGCATAGGCTTCTATAGTTCCACTTTCGATAATAATGTCGCCACATTCGGTAGCATATCCGCATCCTATACCGGCTGCACCTTCTCCACCGTATGCAATTAATTTTCCATTGCCTTTAATGTTTAAAACAGATTGCTTTCTCAACTGAATTGCAGCCATTTCACGACCACTGTGCAGTATGTTTTTTCCTTCAAGAATTACCGTGATATGGCAGTTTTCCGCAATATGAAATGCAACACCCATGTCTCCCAGATCACATAAGTTGACATCTTGCAGAAATATTGTTGCACGTACTCCGGCAGATACTGTTATTCCATGTCTTGAATTGGTACCTGTGATAGTGTACACTCCATCTTGGGAGACGTGGAAAGTATCCGATTCCCTACTCATGTCTATTTTTTCATTTTTCATAAGAATAAAAATTAATATTAATATTAATATTGTATTTGTTGATTATCATATATTGATTTTCAGCCTGCTTTTAATTGTTTCTGCCTTGAGTGACCGTTAGTGCTTCATAACGATTATCCGGCAGTTTATATTATTTGTAATTTGAAGAGAAACTGCAAATGAACACAGGCAAAAATAGTAGGAAGCGGGGAAATCTAAATACTAAAATCAGTAAACTAAAATAATAATTATAAGTGATTGGAATACAGTGGAAAAGCTTGGAGTTAATCTTCCTGTTTTTACGATTTCAGCCTTTTTTTGATGATATGAAGTGTGTGCTAAACAGGATTCAGCCCATGTGTTTTGCGGTAAAAGCTTCAATAGTGATTAGAAAGCAAACAGGGGACCATTTGTTTTTACCCTGCGTGTGTTGTATTTTCCAATAAGCTTTATTGGAGGTTGACCTTGGCTAACGAGCCTGTCAACCAAGGTTAATCGGCTCGTTAACCAAGGTTGATAGGTCTGTTAACCTTGGTCAACACCCGACTATTCCTAAGGATAAAGAGATATATCTCTGGTTATCAGTAGAATAATGCCTAATATGAAATGAATAAATGCCTCGTCCGGATATGGGTTGACTGCGAAAGTGAGAGTAAGCCACTTACCCTCACACTGGATTTTTTACTACCACCACACTTAATATCTTAGCTATCAACGATTCACATTAAAAGTGAGGGTAGTGAGAGTAACTTGAACCAACTTTTTATTGAATGCGCTGCATTCAACTTTTAAGTGAGACATCTTCTTCTCCATTCCGAGGGAGAGTAACCATATCGGTTTTTAAAAGCTTTGTGAAATGCAGAAGGGCTGTTGAAACCTGTATTATAACAGATGTCTTCTATTTCTGCATTCGAGTTTCTTAGAAGCATTTCTGCTTGTTCGATGCGAAGTGACGTAAGGTATTGAAGAAAACTACATCCATATTCTTGATTGAAATATCTATTTAAATAGGTGGAATTAACGGCTACTCTTTGAGCAAACTGCTCCAATTTTATTTTTTGATCATAAATGAATTCCGGTGTTTGTAATAGTTGGTTTATTTCATCGATCTTTTGAGGAGTCAAGTATACTTTGGAGTTCTTCTTGCCATTTATGAGCACCTCTTTTTCTACAACATCTTTTTCTGATTTACTTTCTAGTTGTTGATTTAGGGTATTCACTGGGAACGGGGACAATGTTTCCCGATAAATATGCGACTTGAGCTTTTGTTTTACGAATTGGTGTAAGAGAGAATTATAAAAGATATATCCACTTAATATGCCAATACAAAGGTTGTATAAAAGATTGCAGATGTATGAAGAAGTGAACATATTCAATAAGAACATGAAGAAGAACCCTGATATTAGGATGCTTTTTCTTTGAATATCGGAAGCTGATTTTAGGAATATACAGTCTGTTTCATTCATATTTCGCAAGAGTAATACGTAAATGAAAGTCTGTGTGATCCCTGTTATTATACACGTTAAACGGAAAAGTGTCCACCAAGCCGGGAATGATGATAGAATTTCAGCCCAACTGTAAGTTAAGCGATCTGCCACCGGACTTAAAACTGACATCAATATGTAACAACACGATAAGACCATTGAAGGTAACATATGTTTCCACCATTGTGACTTTAGGGGAAATATTCCGGTAATACGGAAGCGGATAAAGAAATAGAGTAAAGGCGGGAGGAAAGTCAGTCCCCAACAGTATAGGGTGGGTAAGAGGGATGTTCTTTGAAGCAGGAAGAAATTTTCGTATAATGTGCTATACGACGTTAACCCCCAGTATATTAGTAGGATTGGCGCTAATAATATGGCCAAATCCTTTTTATGCTTGTTTCTCCAAATCAGAGAGATAGAAGCAAGACCTAGTACAGCCCAAGCCAGCAGAAAAGTACAAATAAGTAATGTCTTTAATATGAAAAATGGCATGATATTGTTGTTCTGTTGCTTGCAAATGTACACACAAAAGTCCGAAAAGAGTGATTTTATTCTGCATTTTTTAAAAGTTTGGTAATGAAATGTTGGTAGAAAATTGTTTCCTTTGCCCCCCTAATCTGAGGGTTACTATATAACGCTCGTTAGGTATGTAAATTACCATCTTGGGTTGTACAAATGAATAATTGTTACAGGGGTTATATATTAATTGCTTTTTGGGTTTGTTCGCTGGCGGTATATGGACAGACTGAAATGCAGGCTATAGATACTCTTCGCAACATCCGGTTACAGGAGGTGATTGTTACTGCTACTCAATCAGATGCTCCGGGAACCCGTTCTGTCATAGGGCAGGATGCTATTCGTCATATACAGGCTACTGACCTTTCTGTCTTATCTCAATTACTACCCGGTGTCCTTGTACGCAATCCGGATCTGAATGCTCCGGCCGCCTTTACCATCCGCAGTGCAACTTATGAAAATACGACTAATGCTTTAGGGACAGCCATAGTGGTGGATGGACTCCGCATGAATAATAATGCCAATATGCAGCAAATGGGACTTGAAGGTAGGGGAAGCCTCTTTAATAGCACGGTGTTATCCGGTTTCGACGTGCGTTCTTTGTCTCCATCTTCTGTGGAGTCGGTCGAGGTGATACGTGGTGTTCCTTCGGCACGTTATGGAGATGCGACCAGTGGTGTTGTTCTGGTTAAGTCGAAAGCCGGGATACAACCTCTTACCATCGGTATTCGTCTGACAGCTACGGAGAAACTTGCTTCTGTGGGGAAGGGTATTGCGATCAGTAATAATGGGGGAACTCTCTATTTAGGAGCAGATTATGCACTTTCCAATCAATCGCCTCAAGTCTTTGAAGAATCTTATCAAAGATTTGGAATCCAAGCGGCTTATGCGAAGGATTTCCGGTCGGCTACTTTGCGTCTTAATATGCGTGGTTATTGGATAAAGGACAATGATAAAAGAGGGCAGAATACGGTGGATGGTGAATTTCGGAAATACCAGGATCAAAACATATCCTTTTCTGCTAACGGACAGTGGAAATTGAATCGTTCCTGGATTTCCAATCTTGAATATCAGCTAGGGTTTACGTATGGGAGCCAGAAGAATGAATCCAGTACATATTATTCGGGAACACAGCAAGTCACTACCTATACCGCGCAGGCAGGTGAACATGTCGGAGAGTTCCTGCCTCCCCATTATTTCTCTCAGTTATCCGTTGACGGCAAGCCATTGATCGGAGATGTATCGTTGACTGCCAATCACAGAAAAACGATGGGTGAGAGCATCAGTAACCATTTTCAACTGGGGCTTCATGCTGAGGTGGAAGGGAATCGTGGAAAAGGAATCAGTTTCGATCCTCTTCGTCCTCCCTTGGAAATGCTCAGAGTGCGGACAAGGTCTTATCGGGATATACCTTTATTATATAAGTATTCTGCTTTTGCTGAAAATCACTTTATTCTCCGTTATGGGAAGATGCGGACCGAAGTGCAGGCGGGAGTACGTTTTACTCAGTTGCCGACTCAGCGTATACAACGGAACTCTTCTGTTGATCCGCGTATCAATCTTTCCCAGATATTTATTGATAGGACGGATGATGTTTTTCTAAGTCGTTTCAGTGTACGTCTGGGGTGGGGATTGATGCATAAGATGCCTGTACTTGCTTATTTGTATCCCGATAAATCGTATACGGATATGAATTGTTTTACGTACAATGATGCTGAGAATAATCAGCGTCTGACCGTCATGCATACATTTGTAACTGACCGTAATTTTAACTCCGACTTGCGTTTGCCTGTTAACCAGAAGTTTGAAATAGGGGTGAATTTCCGGATAGGAGGTGTTACTGCGGATGTGGTATGGTTTAAGGAACATCTCAAAAATGGTTATTGCACCTCCCAACTTGCCGAACCTTTTTCCTATCGCCGCTATTCCCCTTTGATCAGTAAAGGAGAACAACCGGAATTGACGGATGAGGGTGTCATGAATGATGGTGAACTTCTTCCATATACTTTGAATATTACGTTTGCTACCTATTTATCACCCCAGAATGGTATAGAACAGGAAAAACAAGGTGTTGAGTATACTATTGGTCCGATTCACTCAAAGGCATTGCGTTCTTCATTTTACATAAGTGGCGGATATCTGGATGTATGCGAAAAGAATACGGCACTTTCTGCCTTGCATCCTCAGATAGAAGTGAATGGAAAAGCTTACCCTTATGTAGGTATTTATGAAACAGGGCCTTCTGTTGCGAATACTCAAATCTGGCAACAATTGAATAGCCGGTTTCAGTGTGTTACTCAAATTCCCAGAATCGGTTTGATCACGAGCTTAACGCTTCAGGCTGTGTGGATGGATAAACAACAGCGGGGAATGGAGAGCCGGTTTAATAACCCTGTGTACATGGACAGTAATAATCAGAAGTGCCTGAATCCGGTTTATTATATAGACGGAGAGGGAAATCAACATCCTTTCACGCCGGATATGGCGACGGATGAATGTTTTGCTGACTTAGTGATCAGGGCGAATACAACTACCGCTTTTTTGAAGGACTCGTATAAACCTTATTTCTTATTGAATCTTCGGGTTACTAAAGAGATCGGACGTCATGTTTCGGTTGCTTTTTGTGCTAATAACCTGCTGCAATCCAATCCGAAACGATACCGGCGGAGCATACAGAAATATGCAGTTGTGAATCCGGATTTATATTATGGTGCGGAAATTAGTATCCGTTTTTAAAGTTAGTATTGGTATTAAATTTTAGATATTGAAAGAGCATGAAATATTATGTATTGTTTTTCTTTGTGTTATTCCTATGTGCTTGTACCGGGGATGAGAATAGTTCTTCATGCTCTGTGAGTGTCCAACTGCTTTCTCCTACGGATGAAGAGACCTTGCCTTTTGAAGAGATGGAGGTGGTATTGACAAATAAGGATCAAGGTACGGTTTATACCTCTTCATGTTCTTCTGATGGAGTAGCTCTGTTTAATGTGGAATATGGATATTATACAGTTGCCGTACATTATCAATCTGCTTCCGGAATTATTTTCAGTGGAAGATTGGAATCTTTGTCGTTATTGCCCGAACAGGGTGAAGAAGTGATGAAAGTTCAGTTGCAACTGGCGCGCTCTAAAATAAATGCATTGGTCATTAAAGAGATTTATTATGTGGGCTGTAAAGGAGAGTTGGGAGCGGATTATCAGGCAGATCAATATGTTACACTCTATAATAATTCTGATGAGACTGTATATCTGGATGGATTGTGTCTGGCTTTGGTGGATCCGATGCCGGGTATTGTATCTCCCTGGGTGAAATATACGGATATGAAACGGATTCCCGTTGCTGATATGACCTGGCAATTTCCGGGTAGCGGTAAGGAGTATCCTTTATTGCCCGGAGCAGAAACTACCATTGCAACGAATGCTGTAGATCATACCGGAGGCGAATATCAGCATGCCAATTCAGTTGATTTATCTAAAGTTGACTGGGGATTCTGGCATGTAAGTTTGAGCAAACAGAACATAGCACCCGGTGTGAAACCATTGAACCTGCTTTTAAATCTTAACTCGACCGCATGGATGTATTCATTTCCGGTAGTTGGCCCCACATTCATGATATTTGGATTTGAAGGTATTAGTGCAGAGGAATATGTAAATAATCCATTGAACAGGGAAAATAGACCGGGAGCTTCTAATAAGACTAAATTCTATTTGATGATTCCGAAAGAGTGGGTGATTGATTGTGTGGAGTGTGTGGAAAATGAAGCCAATGCCAATAAGCGTGTGCCTGATGAACTGAACCATGGACCTGTGTATATTCCGGAAGGAGATTATTCCGGGAAATCGTTGATACGTAAAAGTGCAGCATCAACCAACGGGCGTTTCATTTATCAGGATACGAACAATGCGGCGGAGGACTTTATCGTATCCGAACCGTCTTTAAAAAAATAAGCAAGCAACTATGCGGAGTACATTATTTATTTTATGGCTTCTGTCGGCGATTCCCGTATATGCGCAGTCTGATTCATTGCATATCTATTCTATGCAAGGGGTTTATCAGCAGAATAATTGGCTGACAGGAGCTAATCCAGTAGGAATGTCATTCAACCGTTTCCGCTCGTTCTCTGTGGCGGAAGTGGGGTATAGGTTTGAAGATGGAAACTTTGGTAATGTCAGTTTGCCCGCTTCATCCAATAAGTATACGGTGTTTGGTGAATCTTACCAGACTATAGGTAATGTCTCTTTATATGGAAAAATAGGATATGTGAATAACCGGAAGCAAGAGGTGAACTGGAATGGGATGACCGGTGACTGCTGGCGTGGAATAAATCTTTGTGACTCAGTGAGTGGCAATCAACGTTCGGAACAATATCAACTGTCCGGTGCATTTTCATTACCCGTTTCTTCGCATTGGCTGATGGGTTCGAGGTTCGATTATTTAGTTGACCTGAATGCCAAGGATACAGATCCCCGGAATGAAAACCAGTGGATGGAGTGGAAAATAACTCCCGGAGTTGGTTATGAGTGTGGAAGCCACCGTTTGGGTGCTTCCATATTTTATGGCAATCGTAAAGAAACGGTGGACTATCAGAATATAGGTACTCATACGACATATCCTTTCTTTGTTTCTTATCCGTTAGGGTACTTTAAAACTTTGCCTAAAGGAGAAAATATAAAATGGTATTATTCTGCACAGGAGTTCGGAGGATTCTTACAAGAAGAGGGAGTTTATGGACGCTTCCGGCTATTTCAACAGATAGGAGGGAATCTTGTCAGACAAAATATAGTAAGTGACCGTATACAAAACAAGAAAGAAGGTGAAACAGATGGCTGGAAACTGGATTATAAAGGTATAGGATCATTAGTTTCTCCGTTGAATCGCCATGAATGGAGTTGGAAAGTTTTGTTTGACAAGTCGGATAGTTATGATCTTTTGCAGCAGCAGGAAGAGAACATGAGTACATGGCATTCTTCGGGGAAGGTTCTTCGTTCTACTTCCCGTATTAATGAATATGGGTTGACTTATGGTTACTATCGACTTTATAATGAGTGGAATAGTCGTTATTCTATCGTTTCGGGAATTGACTTTAAGCAGACAAAAAGTCAATTGTTTTTTTATCCGGCTGAATATATGCAAACTGTACGCCGTTTTATTGCATATTCTACATTTACTCGGAATTTCTTATTATCTAATGCCCGAATTGATTTAGCTATTGGGGCAGAGTACGGTAAAGGAGGTGGAACTATGATAGCTGAAAAACAGTTGCAATCAGGACAGAATACGCCCGCAATCAAATTATGGCAGAATATGGATCGGTTGGGGCAGGAGTACAATTACTTAACAGAGCCCAGATGGGCATTGCATTTATCTCTAACTTATACTCATACCGTTTCTTTTACTTGGTTTGCCCGATTGACGATGGGGTATGAAAATGCTTCTAAAAATCTTTTTAATTCAAATAAGGAAAATATTTCTGTACAAATAGGATTGTTTTTCTAAATAGATTCCGTAGTTTTGAAGCGACTAACTAAAAAACAATAGAGTTATGGAAAAAAAAGAAATTTTGGATAATCAGAAATCAGATCCGAGACCTGTTGGTAGATGGATTATTTACATTGACAAGTGTACGGGATGTGGCGAGTGTGTGGATGCATGCAGTTTAGGACTTCTTTATATAGAAGACGAAAAAGTACAAATGAAAGAAGAAAGATACTGTAGTGAGTGTGAAGATTGTGCCCGAGTCTGTGCATTTAGAGCAATAACCTTTAGATAAGTTAAATCAAGTGAAGAGGTTCTATCTATTTCTTTTTCTGTTTTTATTCAGTGCTTGTTCAAGTCTTGGTGATAAAAGTATTTTGGATGAAGAATTGTCAAAAATGCCGATACTATCAGCTTCTTTTGATTCTTTATTATCTGAAGTCAGAGATATGCCTGCTCGGAAAAAGATAGCATATATGATTAAAATAGCACATAGGAACGAAAAAGAAATAGATGGAGTAAAAAAGCAAGAACAACTTTTAATGGAAGTTTTACCTTTAAGCTCTGGCAGAAAAAGAAAAGAAGTTCTAATTCAATTGGTGACAATTTGTAGTAAATTGGATAGATTTGGAATTTCTGGTGCTTATCTTAAGGGCCTTAAATGGATAGAAATGTTAGAAACCAATCACTCACTTTCACAAGAGGAAGAATGGCAAGTGAATGAAATGAAAGCATTATTGCTTAATGAACGGGGAAACCAAGATGAATTTCTTCCTATTTGGTATAAATTATTAAAGCAGTATCGTGAGGCTGATAAACCGGAAGAGGTGGGTAAGTGTCTTCTAACTATAGCGAGTCATTTTGTAATGTTGGAAGATTATGATAATGCTTTGCCATTATATAAAGAGGCTTATCAGTTAGCTGTGGAGCATGAATTTGTAGATTTACAGAAATCTTCAGGCATAATGTTGGTAAAATATTTATGTGGGGCGGGGGATTACTCAAAATCATTGGAATATTATAATAAAATTAATCCGGAAATAGCGCTTGTTCCTTCGATGCAGAATGAAGTTGTAAAAAGCTATATGGAACTTAATAAACCTGATAGTGCGCGTATTTATTTAGCTGAAAGGTTATTATTAGAAGGAGGGGATAAGATTTTTTTTAATTGTATGATGGCTGAAACCTATATTCCAGAAGAGCAAGAAGATTCAGCTTTTATATTTTTGGATAGGGCTATGGAATCTTATAAAGAAAAAAAGAAGTACTATCAAGGAAAAGATAGAGAGGTCGTTTTACCTAGCTATTTCCTGTCTACTTGTTATTTGTTTGCTGATTTATTATGGAAAAAAGGTAAAGTTCAACAAGCAAATCAATATTATACATTTGTAGAACCTCTAATGAAAGAGGTTGTTAGAACTCCCATTCAGATGGAGTTTCAAATAAAAGCCCTCACCAATTTTAGTTCTTTCTGCCGTGAAACTAAACAATATGAAAAAGCTTTGAGTTTATTAGCTCGACGAGATTCGGTTCTGCAAACGTATTTGGAATTTAAAGCGAAGAACGATAAAAAGAATTATGCAGAGCGTTTAAAGATTCAGGAATTGAAACATGAACTTAATGAGAGTGAAGATGTAAATAGAATAAATACACATGTGGCTGCAATCTGTATTTTTCTATTAGTGATTTCTGTAGCAGCTACATTCAAGTCCATATCTATGTACCGCAAGTTGAAGAAACAAGGTGCCGTAAATTATAGACTTCAAGGAATGATTAAGAAATGCGATGAAGGAGATGTGCCTGAATCACATTCTGCATCTATGGATCAATATGAACTTTTATTTTGGCAAGCCTTACATAAAGTTCGTGATGAACAATACTTCCTTAAAAGTGACCTTACGATAGAGACATTGGCTGATGTACTGAATACGAATCGTTCTTATTTATCGGTTAGCATCAATAGATTCTGTGATAAAGGCTTCAGTGTTTGGCTGAATAATTTCCGTATTCAGCATGCTGAACAACTGATGAGAGAAAATCCTTCAATTGCCCTTAAAGACTTGCCGGAACAGTGTGGCTATGCAACCACTGGTACTTTTGTTCGGAACTTTAAGCGGTGTCATAACATGAGTCCAAGTGAATTTATGAATAAACTTCTCATTGAACAAACACTTCCTAAAGTAGAGAAGACTTTTCAGTAAATTGATTATCTTTGAGCACACTAAATGATTCATAACTTAATTATCCTATATCAATGAAAACAACTATTTTATTACCGGTAATCAGTCTTTTCTTATTCCTTGCATCTTGCACGAATCCTAGTGATAAGAAAGTAAATGATCAAACTTCCGAATCCTCCGAAAGTGGTGTAACCTCTACTGATTGGCAATCTCGTTACGATAAACTTGAAGCCTCCGATTTGCCCGACAATGTGATTCAACTGATCGGTAAGGAGTGGATGCTTGTAACGGCAGGTGATGAAAGTTCCTTCAATACAATGACTGCCAGTTGGGGTGGTATGGGATACATTTGGGAACGTCCTTCTACCTTTATTTTTATACGCGATACCCGCTATACTTATCAATTCCTCCAACAGCATGAGAGTTTTACCCTCAGCTTCTTTAATGAAAAATATCGCGATGCCTTGCGTATATGCGGTACAATGTCAGGAAGGAATACGGATAAGGTGAAAGAGGCCGGACTTACTCCTCTGGAAACTCCTTCAGGATTAATGAGCTTTGAAGAAGCACGAATGATTATTGAGTGCAAGAAGATGTTTATTCAGGAGTTGGACTATGCCAACCTGACCGAACCTTATAAATCAAAAATCATGGAAGAAGCTTATAAAAACGAACTTTCCAAACATCAAATGTTTATCTCAGAAATCGTCAATATTTGGATTAAGAAATAATATTCAACGAAATTTTGGTCAATTATTCCTTTTCATTGGTAAAAGACCAAAGTGTTTTTGACCAATTCTTGGAATTCATAGTCTTTTCTGTATATTTGCGCCCGCATTTTCTTAAGTATCACTTATATATAATTGTCCCTATAATCAGAATTTACTAAACTAGGTAGAGTTTATGGAGAAAATAAACGCAGTAATTACAGGAGTCGGAGGATATGTACCCGATTATATCCTAACCAATGATGAGATTTCCAAAATGGTCGATACCACCGATGAATGGATTATGGGGCGTATAGGCATAAAGGAAAGACGTATTTTGCATGAAGAGGGACTGGGAACTTCGTATATGGCCCGCAAAGCTGCCAAACAATTAATGCAACGTACGAATTCTCAACCGGATGAAATTGATCTGGTGATTGTTGCTACTACCACTCCTGACTATCGTTTACCTTCTACAGCCTCCATCTTGTGTGAGCGACTGGGATTGAAACGTGCTTTTGCTTTCGATGTACAAGCAGTTTGCAGTGGTTTCCTGTATGCGTTGGAGACGGGAGCAAACTTTATTCGCTCGGGAAACTACAAGAAGATTATCGTGGTAGGGGCTGAGAAAATGTCTTCAATCATAGATTATACGGATCGTGCCACTTGTCCCATATTCGGTGATGGTGCGGCAGCCTTCATGCTGGAACCTACTACGGAAGATTTAGGTGTAATGGATTCAGTGCTGAGAACAGATGGTAAGGGACTGCCTTTCCTACATATTAAAGCAGGTGGCTCTGTATGTACTCCTTCGTATTATACGCTGGAAAATCACATGCATTACATTTATCAGGAAGGGCGTACGGTTTTCAAATACGCTGTGGCCAATATGGCTAATGCTTGTGAAGCTGTCATTGAAAGAAACCATTTAAGTAAAGACGATATTGATTGGGTAATTCCTCACCAGGCCAACCAACGCATTATCACTGCTGTAACGCAACGTCTGGAGATTCCAACCGAGAAAGTGATGGTTAATATTGAGCGTTATGGTAATACGAGTGCCGCCACACTTCCGCTTTGTATCTGGGATTTTGAAGATAAGCTAAAGAAAGGTGATAACCTCATCTTTACAGCATTTGGGGCAGGGTTTGCCTGGGGTGCTATTTATGTAAAGTGGGGATATGACGGAAAAAAGGAATAGTAGCTCGGGTTACTATTCCCTATAACTTTTCTTATTATAACAACCCGGATATACAAATAGTTTATCTCATCACCTTTTGCCAAACCTTCATTCTATTTCTTTTTTTGAGTATCATATATATTGAAGTTATTATAAAATATTATCTTTGTGGGGAATCATTGCATGACAACACATTGTTAACCATACAATAACTTAAAAAACAACCAACGTATGAATCATGAACTATCGATGAGTGCCAACCAACTGGTGGCTGCTCTTCAAAAACCGGCTTCCGAATTTACGAAAGCAGACATTATTTCTTATATCAAGGAGAACGATATCCGCATGGTGAACTTCATGTATCCCGCAGCAGACGGGCGACTGAAAACATTGAATTTTGTCATTAACGACGCTGCTTACCTTGATGCCATACTGACTTGTGGTGAACGTGTAGACGGATCAAGCCTTTTCCCATTTATTGAAGCGGGCAGTAGCGACTTGTATGTAGTTCCGCGTTTTTGCACAGCCTTTATCGATCCTTTTGCTGAAACCACAACACTTTCTATGCTTTGCTCTTACTTCAATAAAGATGGCGAACTTCTGGAAAGCTCACCGGAATATACGTTGCGTAAAGCTTGCAAAGCCTTTACTGATGTAACCGGAATGGAATTCCAGGCTATGGGTGAATTGGAATATTATGTGATATCAGAAGATAGTGGACTGTTCCCTGCCACTGACCAGCGTGGCTATCATGAATCTGCTCCTTATGCCAAGTTCAATGATTTCCGTACCGACTGTATGCTGCATATTGCAAAGGCGGGCGGACAGATCAAATACGGGCATTCTGAAGTAGGTAACTTCACGCTTGACGGTAAAATCTATGAGCAGAATGAAATTGAATTCCTGCCGGTACGTGCCGACCTGGCTGCCGATCAGTTGATGATTGCGAAATGGGTTATCCGTAATCTGGCTTATCAATATGGATATGACATTACGTTTGCTCCGAAAATTACAGCCGGAAAGGCCGGTTCAGGATTGCATATCCATATGCGTATTATGAAAGATGGTCAAAACCAGATGTTGAAAGATGGTGTACTTTCTGAAACTGCCCGTAAGGCTATTGCGGGAATGATGGAGCTTGCACCTTCCATTACAGCTTTTGGTAATACGAATCCTACTTCTTATTTCCGTTTGGTGCCGCATCAGGAAGCTCCGACAAATATTTGCTGGGGTGATCGTAACCGTTCCGTATTGGTACGTGTTCCGCTTGGATGGTCGGCAAAGACAGATATGTGTATGCTGGCTAATCCGTTGGAAGCTCCCAGCCACTATGATACTACACAGAAACAAACCGTGGAAATGCGCTCTCCGGACGGTTCTGCCGATTTGTACCAACTGATAGCCGGATTGGCCGTAGCATGTCGTCATGGTTTTGAAATTGAAAATGCTTTGGAGATTGCAGAAAAGACCTATGTGAATGTGAATATTCATAAGAAGGAAAATGAGGATAAACTGAAACAATTGGCTCAACTCCCTGATAGCTGTGCCGCTTCTGCCGATTGCCTGGAAAAACAGCGTGCTATTTTCGAACAGTATCATGTATTTAGTCCTGCAATGGTCGATGGAATTATCAGTAAATTGCGTTCCTATGAAGATCGTACCTTGCGTAGTGAAGTACACGATAATCAGGAGGAAATGCTGAAACTGGTTAATAAGTATTTCCATTGCGGATAAAGCAAAACTTGTATTTGTAGATAGGAGTATAGAATAGGGAGGTTCGGATGTAGAAGTCCGGATTTCCCTGTTTTCTTATGCAGGGGTATGTAGTTGCATTGGTAGAGCTTGAGAGAGCTTGTGGTGTATGGGACATCTGTTTTTCATGAAAGAATTGTGGTTCAGGTAAAACAATATCCCCAAAAGGGCTTGCTTTTCCAGTTGATTTTAATAGATTTGTTGTTTACTCAATAAATTGATTATAAAACAGAGCTTTATGACATCAAATGTGAAATCTTTAGTCTATAAGATGAATATAGTGGTTGACTGTAAAGATGCAGGAGTTGGAAGAGGCTGAATAAATACACAAGACAGTTACTGAACATTAAAGAATACACCATGTCCGAAATTGCGAACTATTTCCTTTATAGAAATGCCGAAGGCGAAACCGGTTTATCCGCTAACAGCATTGACGACCTGAATCTGGATGACCTGTTTGCCGAAATAGATTATTGTCATTCCAGTATAGGCAGGCAGTATTTGTATTATCTTCTGCTATCGGATAAAACCTCCGGCATGGAAAAGCAGGAAGCACTTCTGTCTTCATTGGCAACTCATACGGAGTTACGTACTCTTTTAAGCAATGCACTGAAAGAATTGGATAAGCCGGATGCTTATTCCATCGTATCTATTCTGGAAAATGATAATACAGGAATTAGTGCCAAGGAGATGGTTCTTATTAATATCTGCCGGTTTCTGCCTTTGCTGTTTCTGGCTCTGATGCTGCTCACTCATTCGGGAGTGTTTCTTACTTTATTTGTCTTTTCATTCGTGGCAAATGCAGTGTTGCACTATCGTAATAAGGCGAAAATCCAGAGATACTTTTTCTCCATACCTCAGCTTCTGAAGATGATAAGACAGGCGGGAAAGCTGGCGCAGAACAAGGAGTTTGTCTCTGTAGATCCTTCTATCACGACTGATTTGAAGGCTGTGGAAGGTCTGAAGAAGTATATCTCTTATTTCCGTTTCAACCTCAGTCTGGATAACGACATGGCTATTATGTTTTATATGGTAGCGGAATTAATCCGAGTATTCTTTCTCCATGAGGCGTATGCGGTAGGCAGAACTTTTCATCTGTTGAAGGAGAAGGCGACGGCTATCCACAATGTTTACCGCTTCATCGGTTTTCTGGATTCTATTTTGTCTGTTGCCATCTTGAGGGAGGAGCTACCTTATTACTGTCTGCCGGGAGATAACAGGGCAGGGGAGCGATTGCGTACACAGGCAGTGTATCATCCTCTGATAGAAAACTGTATTCCGAACGATATGGTACTTCATGAGAAATCTGCATTGATAACCGGTTCGAATATGGCAGGTAAGACCTGTTTCATGCGTACGATAGGAGTGAATCTGTTGGCAGCGAAAACACTTCATACTTGTTTCGCAGAAGTCTTTGAGATAAATACCGGAATTTCTCTTCTGTCCTCCATTCACCAGGGAGATAACCTAATGGAAAATAAGAGTTACTTTATGCAGGAAGTGACGACTATCAAAGATTTCGTAGATGAAAGCGGTCATGGGAACCATCTCTTCCTGCTCGATGAATTGTTCAGAGGGACCAATACCAAGGAGCGGATAGCTATTTCGAAAGCTGTGCTTTCCTGGCTGGTGAAAAGTGATAATCTGGTATTTGTGTCTACGCACGATCTGGAACTGGCCGATATGCTGGAAGATGAATACGAATTATACTATTTCAGCGAGTCGGTGAAAGATGGTATCCTGTCTTTCGATTACAAGTTGAAACGCGGAGTTGCGACCGAACATAATGCAATTAAGATATTGGAGATTTGCGATTATCCGGCTTCGTTGGTGAGTGAGGCCCATTCAATCACAAGTATATAATGAAAAACAGAGAGAGTGTAGGTATGATACCCCGCTTCCCTCTGTTTTTACGGTAATGAACAGATTGATTACTTCTTAGCTTCATCAGCCATAGAGTGCACTTTGCCTTTGATATCATTGGCTTTTTCAGCAATGACAGACGTTTCATTGGCTACTCTGTCAGCAACTTTTTCTCCGGCATACAATGCCTTTTCTTTAGCAGATTCGATCAGGCATTCGGTATGTCCTTCAATTCTGTGCAGGGTATCGAATACTTCTGCTTTCATTTTTTTTGCTCTTGCACTGCGGGCAAAGCCATAAGCCAGTGCTCCAAAGATTGAACCTATTCCAAGGCCAATCAAAAAGTGAGAATCTTTACATGTCATAATTAAACAGGTTTAATGGTTAAAAACTAAATAAATGTTCTATTTTGGTCAGAGAACAGAGCGCACAAGGCATTAGTTCAACGGGGAGGGAAAGAATTACTACTATTTCACAATTTATGAGAATCAGGAGTTGAATTAACTCTTTATTTTCGGGTTATGAGGTAAATGATAATTCCAATATTAAGTAAATAGAGTATCTCAATTCCCCTCCGACTCCCCCGTTATCGGGGGAGAGCAATTCCCAAGAGGAGGAGAATTAAGATAGTATTACTTGACCATTTGGCTCATTTCTTTCCCGTTATAAATCAAATTCAATACCAGATTTGTATAATTTATAAATATTCTCTTGCCGGATTCCTTTAGCTTTATCTTTGGCGCCCATAAACATTACTACTGCACGTACGTTCTGTGGTACAAGCAGTTTTTTGAATCATGTAATTAAAATCAATGCTTTATGAATGTAGAAAGAAAAAATGCGAAAGATGACCTACGGCTCTACATACCGGAAGTTATCGGGATGCTGAAGCGGGAAGGAAAGTTCCCGGCAATGCATGTTTATGCTTGCACGTTGCGTTCCTACGAGAAGTTCTGTGCAGAGGAAAGGCATCCGAAAAACACCACTGCTTCCCTGTCCATGCAGGAGATTTTCACCCCTGAGAGGCTGAAAGAGTATGAGGACTGGTTGGCTGGACAACAGTCCAGTCCGAACACGATCTCCACTTATATGCGTACATTGCAGGCGGTATACAATCGCTGGATGTCACCGGGCATAGAGGGGTACAATCCGGTGCTGTTCAAGGATGTTTATACGAAAGTGGAGTCGCGTACCAAGAGGGCGCTGACGGCAGAGCAGATGGAGCAACTCAGGAATACGGACTTTAGTGTGCTGACACTGCGTCAACAACAAGTGCTCACCTACTTCCTGCTGATGTTCATGTTGCGCGGTATGCCGTTCATTGACTTGGCACACTTACGGAAGTCGGATTTGAGAAATAGGCGCATCACTTACCGTCGGCATAAAACGGGGAAACTGATGGTGGTGGATGTGCCGCCCGATGCGATGAGGCTGTTGCAGAAGTACAGGGACAAGACGGATTCGGAATATCTGTTCCCGTTGCTGCATGGTGGCTTGTTCATGGAGGAACATCACCACCGCTATCAAGAAACATTACGGCATTTCAACCGGGAGTTGGCGCGGCTGATGAAACAGTTATTGCCCGGTGTTTCCGTAAGTTCGTACACCGCACGCCATACATGGGCTACACTTGCTTATCATAGTGGTGTACCTGTGGGACTGATAAGCCAGTCGTTGGGGCACTCGTCCATTCGGGTGACGATGACTTATCTGAAACCGTTTGATGCGGAGGTGATAGACAGAATAAACAGGCAAGTGATTTCCTTAGTGAAGAAAAGTAAAAAGAAGAAAGATGGCAGATTTAATATGCTGTATGGCACTTCGTTGAGGTGAAATTACTTGCATAGTAACGGCAAATAGCAGCTACAAAGTTGCGTCTTTTTTGACAGAAAAGCAAACAAACCCTAACAAAATATGAATAAATCTTATATCGGACAGCAAAAACAATATTAAAATTAGTCCCTAATACATACAGCTTTCGATTTTTTATCCCAGCAGGCAAAAGGAATCGTGTTTCCGCTTTATCCTTTGAAAGTGGAATGCTTCTTTACGTACCTTATTATCAGGAAAACTTCTTTTTACCATAAAATGATACCGTCTGAAAACGCCTTTCCAGTCTGCATCAAATGGTAGTTTGCCGTTACTATGCAAGTAATTCCAACAAACGCATTAATTATACTGTTTATGAAGACTATAGAACTTCCCATCAAAAGAGGAGACCGTGTGTGGGTGAAGGTTTATAATGAACGAAATGGCTCATTCACTTCGCGTATGGCGGAGGTTATATCTATATTGCAAATGTATGTTTCCGGGGCAGATGTACCGTATGTAGCATTGCGTTATCTGGACGACCGCAGCTATGGATGTATTCCTTATGAACAAGTTACCGAAGTATGCGACGAGTCTTTTTCTGAATAATGACACTGTAGTTTTGTTGATACTATAGCCCTGCTTTCTTCATCCGCCAGTGTCGTCTGACAAAGAAGAAAGCAGGGCTTTCTTTTATAACCAACCCGAAAACTTTCTGATATACCAGTTCTTTACCAATTGAGTCAGCACGCAATAGGAGAGCAGAATACCCACCAGCCACGGGAAGTAACTCAATGGAAGCGCCTGTAAACCAATGGATGCTCCGAAAGATGTGAACGGTATCACAATTCCTATAACCATCACCAAAGTAGTCATACCGATTACGGGCCAAGTGGCGCGGCTCTGTATGAACGGAATTTTCCGTGTACGTATCATGTGTACAATCAGAGTTTGCGAAAGCAGCCCCTCAATAAACCATCCCGATTGAAACAAGGACTGATGTTCCGGACTATTACAGCCAAACACATGCCACATCACCAGATACGTGACGATGTCAAATATGGAACTGATGGGCCCGATATAAATCATAAAACGTTTCAGGTCTGACGCATCCCATTTGCGTGGCTTTCTCAGAAACTCCGGGTCCATGCGGTCGAACGGAATCGTAGTTTGCGAGATATCATATAGTAGATTCTGGATGAGCAGATGAATCGGCATCATCGGCAGGAACGGCAGAAATGCACTGGCAAACATGACACTGAACATATTACCAAAGTTTGAACTTGCCGTCATCTTGATGTACTTATTGATATTCCCGAAAGTCTTCCGGCCTTCCAGTACTCCGTCTTCCAGTACCATCAGGTCTTTTTCCAGCAGGATAATATCGGCGCTTTCCTTGGCGATATCCACGGCGGAATCTACCGAAATGCCAATATCCGATTGCCGTAAGGCGGCAGCATCATTGATGCCGTCTCCCAGAAACCCTACGGTATTCTCCTGTTCCTGTAAGATGGAAATAATCTGTGTTTTTTGTAGAGGCGTCAATTTGGAAAAGCAGGTAGTGGTCTTTACACGCTCTTTCAAAATAGTCTCATCCATATTCTCAATATCTGGTCCGGTCAGTGAATAACTTGTGTCGATACCTACTTGCCGCCCTATGGCTTTCACTACAATATCATTATCCCCCGATAAAATTTTAACTTCCACACCATACTCATACAGTTGCTTAATAGCTTCTGCCGCAGATGGTTTCGGGGGATCAAGAAAAGCCAGGAAGCCAATCAGAACCATTTCCTTTTCATCACTCACGGAGAAATTACCCACCTTCTCTATATAGCTTTTCTGAGCAACGGCCAGCACTCTCATTCCTTTCCGGTTCATTTCTTCACTGATCTTTTGGGCTTTAACCTTCAGTTTATCCGTCAGAGATTGTACTTCCCCATTGAATTCAGTGTGCGAACAGATACTGAGCATCTCTTCCACGGCGCCTTTGGTGATGATCTGGCGTTTCCCTTGTTTGTCTTCTATCACTACGGACATTCTCCGGCGGATGAAATCGAACGGTATCTCGTCCACCTTGGTGTAGGCATCCTTCAGATGTTCCAGCTTCAGTTCCTTTACATGCGAGAGGATGGCTTTGTCCATCAGATTCTTTAATCCGGTCTGGAAATAGCTGTTGAAGTAGGCGTGACGCAATATCCGTTTGCTTTCGTCATTGCTGCCATCGGCATTGATGTACTTTTCCAGAACAATCTTGTCGCACGTCAGCGTACCCGTTTTATCGGTGCAAAGAATATTCATCGCGCCGAAGTTCTGGATGGCATTCAGATTCTTGACAATCGTTTTCTTCTTCGACATGGACAGAGCACCTTTAGAGAGGTTGGCGGTTACAATCATCGGAAGCATCTCGGGCGTGAGTCCCACGGCTACCGAAATGGCGAAGATGAAAGCCTCGAACCAATCCCCCTTCGTAAACCCGTTGATGAAGAAGACGAACGGAACCATGACCAGCATAAAACGGATGAGTAGCAGGCTTACTTTGCTGATCCCCCTGTCGAAAGCAGTAGTGGCACGGTGTCCCGTGAGGTTGCGGGCGATAGTACCGAGGAAGGTCCTGTTGCCGGTTTCAAACACGATACCTTGGGCTGCGCCACTGATAACGGTGGAACCCATATAGCAGATGTTATCCAGTTCCACGATGCTGCCTTTCCGGTATTGCTTTTCCTTTACTTCCGGAAACTTCTCTATCGGTTCCGACTCTCCGGTCAGGGAAGCCTGGCTGATGAACAAGTCCTTGGATTCGATGATGCGCAGGTCTGCCGGAATCATGTCTCCGGCTGCCAGGAAGACGATGTCTCCCGGAACCAGTTCCGTGATATCCAGTTCTTCCTCACCACTTCCGGCACGCTTCACGAGACAGGTATTCTTTACCATTTTCATTAGCGAGTCTGTGGCTTCGTTGGCTTTCCATTCCTGCCAGAAGCGCAGGATGGCACTACACACCACCATGATGGCGATGATGACGACTCCCGTCCATTCCTGTTCTCCCGGTTCTGCCATGAGTACGTCGATGACGAGTGATATGATTGCCAATCCGGTCAGCACTCCTATGAACGGATTGATGAAAGTTTTGATGAATACGATGAACGGATTCTTCTTTTGTTCGTGAACCACTTCGTTCTTTCCATACGTAAGCTGGCGGTCTTCAACTTCTGCTCTTGTCAACCCGAGCCTTGTCGTTTGCAGGTATGAGTAAACGGATTTTGCCGGTTGTGTGGCAGTCAGGAATACTTTCTCGGAGTTGAGCGCATACTGAGGCTGCTGTAACTTTTTCTTCCACTTCATAATCTCTTTCCTTTTTTTTGAAGTTACTAATTGCGTTTCTATTTCACGGCGCAAAAGTAAGAACGGCTTCGTGGAGAAGCCGTTAGAGATTTATTAGAGTGGTATTAGAAAACCATTAGAGAAATCAGATATGCGGGAGTTTAACGACGTAAGTGGTTCCTTCACCCGGATGCGAGAAGACGGATATTTCCCCTTTGTGCAGGCTCAGTATCTTTTGTGCCAAAGTCATGCCGATGCCGTAGCCGGATGCCACATCTTTGTTTTCGCCGCGGTAGAAGAGTTGGAACAAGTGCTCTTTGTCCTTGTCCGACATGCCCACACCGTCGTCCGAAAGGCGGATGATGGACCATTCTTCCCAGAAAGAAATCTGGATAAAAGAAGTTTGGTTCCGGGAGTACTTGCAATTGTTTTCGATGAGGTTTACGAACGCTGTTGTAAGCAGGTAACTATTACCGATTACTGTGAGCACCTTGTCGTCTTCGGCTTCCTGCTCGAATACGAGTTCCACATGGAAATCGGGGTGCGCCCTCAAGACAAGTTCCCTTGCATCGAGCAATAGCTCGTCCAGACGGATTTCTTCTCTTTTGATCTGTTCCGGTTCATAATCCGCTTTGGCAAGGTTCAGTAATCCGTCGATGAGTTTAATCACTCTTTGCGAATCCTGCAACGCGTTGTGGATGGCGTTTTGGTATTGTTCGGGACTTCGTTCTTTCTGCACGGCAAGATCAAGTTCGGCAGAAAGTGCAGCCATAGGGGTACGCAGTTCGTGCGACACGTTGCTGACAAACATCTTCTGCGAATTGAATGACTTTTCCAGTCTGTCGAGCAGGGCATTGAAGGTAAGGCTCAGTTCGCCTAATTCGTCTTTCTCATTCTTGACGGGCAGGCGTTTGTTGATTCGTGAGGCGGTTATGTTCTCCGCTTCTTTTACGATGCTTCTGATGGGGGCCAATGCGCTCCGGGCAAGGAGGTAGCCTACAATAATCAGCACGGTCAGTCCGCTGAATAGTAATAGGGCGAGTGTTTCTTTCAGGATTTCCCGTTTGGCATATCCGTAGCCGTTATAAGCGGCGGCGGTAACGATGTAATTCTTACCTTCGAAAGTATAGATGATGCCTACTCCCTGGTAATCTTCGATGTAGAAGTCTATTTCTTTTTTCTGAAGGATGCGCTCTATCATTTCCGGAGTTTCCTTTATGATGTCGTTTTGCAAGGCATCGTGGTATAACATCCGGAAGTCGGTGTCGTAGACGGCTACTTCTACTTCGTCGATAAACTTTTTATTGTTCAGGTAAATGGATTGCATGGTTTCGGCGTCCACCTGGTTATTCAGAAACAGATGTGCCTTGGTGATGGCTTCGCTTTTCAGATTCCGGAAAAAGGCATTGCTGCGCGAGTGCTCACTGACGTAGTAGATGGCAGTGATAAATACCAGGAACACGGCGGCTGTGATACAAGTGTACCGCAGGGTTAAGGCTGTTCTGATCTTCATAGTTTATCCGTCAGTATAAAGCCCATACCGGCTTTGGTATGGATCAGTTTGGTGTCGAAGTCCTTGTCTATCTTTTTGCGGAGATAGTTGATGTATACGTCGATAAAATTGGTCCCGGTATCAAAGTGGGTATTCCAAACCTTTTCGGCTATCTCTATGCGGCTGAGAACCCGCTCTGCATTCTCGGCCATGTAGAGCAACAGGTTGTATTCTTTGGGTGAAAGTTTGATGGGAGTGCCGTTTCGGGTTACATTTTTTCCTTGTAGGTCAATGTACAGGTCGGAATATCTGATCTCCCGGGGTTGCGGTGCGGCTGCTTCATTATTACGTTTCAGCAGTACCCTGATTCTTGCATAGAGTTCGCGGAAATCAAAAGGTTTCACCATGTAGTCATCGGCTCCTGCATCGAATCCATCCAGTTTATCATCTGTAGAGCCTAAGGCTGTCAGCATAAGGATAGGGATGCCTGGGTTTGTCTTACGGATTTCTTTACATAACTCAAAACCATCCATCTTGGGCAGGATAATATCAGAAATCACCAGGTCGAACGTATGGGCACGGAAGAGACGCAGTCCCATGGCACCATCGTAAGCTACCATGGTTTGATAACCATTCTCTTCCAGTCCATTCTTGAGCAGGCTGGCTACTCTTGGTTCGTCTTCAATAATCAATATCGTATGCATGGTCTGTATTTTTTATAGATTCCAGTTGTTTTTGTTTGAGACCATACAAATATAGAGATTATTTGTGAGTTTCTCTTTTCTTACTCTTTTAATAAAGGCAACTGGTTCAGCATATTCCTGATTTTAATAGCGATACGTGGCATTGGTTCGGCTACGGTCAGCCCTACCAGGTCATATTCGGAGGCAATGTCGTTAATCACGCGGACTACTTCCTCGGTCTTCATACCGTCCGGTTCTACACCGACGCCTGCTATCATGTCGGCAGGATCTATTACGTCCAAGTCAAAGTGGACGACAACCTTGGAAGCTCCGGTACTTTTCAGCCATTCTATAATGGCGGAACTGTTGTCCGCTGTTTCTTTCGGTGCCAGACCTTTTATGCCCAATTCCTTTTGCCGTTCCTGCATGCCTTTATCCCATGAACGCAGTCCTACTATTAATGCTTTGGAAGTGTCAAACTTACCGGGCAGTAAGTTCATAATCTCTTCGTCACCCATTCCCAAGCAAGCGGTGAGGGCCATGGCATGATATCCTTTGTAATCATCATAAGGCAGGTTGATGTCCGGATGCGCATCTATCCAGACTACGGCTACATCGTTTGGGTATCGGGCAGCCAGATAAGTGAACGGAACAACGCTGACCGAACATTCTCCGCCTAGGGTGATGATCCGGTCCGGTTTGTTTTCGTTAAGTATATCGAGCGCAGCCTTGCTTTGTTTGACAATCACGTTACGGGAGTTGATACCTTTTTCCGTTGCTCTGTCGTTTATATCGAGAGATACCGGAACTTCCACGGTTTTCTGATTGCTGTCCGGAGCCAGCAGGTTCAGTAACTGGGCACCTAAATAATAACCTCTGGAAGAGTCTTCTGCCGGAATATCCGGCATCCAGTGATCTACAATTCCGCCTTGCCATTGCGGATAAATCAGGCGGAGAGGGGTGGTTTCTTTCTTCATATCTTTACTTTTTACGAGTGTTTTTTTTAGTCGAATGGTACCTTCCAGTTTTCATCCTGATAGGCGGCGAAACACATGGCTATCTGTTCTTTATTGTTCTTTTCTTCGGCCAATGCAGGTATCTCGTCCAAAGAAAAATATCTACTTTCAGTAGTCTCTATATTACTCTGAAAACTTCCGCCTGTTACTTCGCAAAGAACAAAGGCTTTGCAGACATTGTATGCATAAGGAGGCACGTTGTGCAGGTTTCTATCCTGCAAAGCAATCAGGCGTACGGCTTTTACGTCCAGTCCGGCTTCTTCTTTGACTTCTTTCTCCGTATTGGTTTTGATGCTTTGGTTGACGTCTACCCAGCCACCGGGCATAGACCATACACCGGCTTTTTCTTTTACCAGGAGTATTTTCCCGTCATTAAAGATGGCGGCACGGGTATCCAGTTTAGGTGTTTGGAAACCGGTTTCATTGCAGAATAATTCTTTTACTTTCTCTATCGGCAGATCGCTTTGATGGCTCATGATCTCTGCCGATATTTCCCGGATACGTTCAAAACGCTCGATGTCGAAGGGATCTCGGGAGTAGGTCAGTCCTGCCTGAGCTATGAATTGTAATTCCTTGGCCCATTCGAGCCAGCGGGGATCAGTGTTCTTGTTCATTGGATATCTGAGTTTAAAGTATCATATACAATTTTGGATATACTGGCGATGATAGCTGCATTATCTGCATCAGTTTCCTGCGACTCCATGACGAAGACAGCTATATAATATTTCTGTCCGTTGGGCAGGATAACAAAGCCTGCATCGTTATCAGCAATCTTTATCCCTTCCGGAGTCCGGTCGGAAGAGCCTGTCTTATGGCCTACGATTACGTCGGCAGGTAACTGGCCTTTCAGCTTATCTTTGCCGGTAGAAGTTTCCTGCATGATTACTTGAAGGAAGTCTTTGTATTGAGTTCCAAATAGGGGTTGCTTGTCGGCTATATTCAATAGTCTGACTACTTCTTCCGGAGTACTCCAGTTCAGATAGGCATCTCCGGAGGTATGCATGAGAGTTTCTGTTGCCGCAAGATTACAATCCTTTATTCCTAACGATTTCACATACTCATTTACTTGGTCTATGCCGCCGACATATTCTATAAGGATATCACATGTATTGTTATCGCTTTTCGAAATGGTGTATTTTAGCAACTCTCCGAGAGAAATTGTAATATCCTGATCAGGAAACTCATCTCTTAACGGACTGTATGTATCAGGCTTCAGTTGAGAAGACTTCACTTCGATAAGGCTGTCTAAGCCGATGTGATCTTTATCCATCTTATCCAGAACAGCCAGTCCCACATGAAACTTGAAGACGCTTAACAGGGGAAAATGGATTTGATTATTATAAACGGCTACAATCTCATCATTGGCGAGTACGGCAACGCCTACCGTAGCTTTCTTATCTTTCAGAAAGGAATCTATTTGTTGCTCTATCTTCTGCTTCGGGGTGCGGTTGGTGGTATTGCATGCACTGAATAAGATTGCCAGCGCCATACAACTTAAAAAGAATTTTGCTTTCATACGTGAATTATAAAGGATTAATAATATCAGATGGTAATCAATTTCTCATTAGTTTTTATAGTTGTTAATTTTGGGGTGATTCAGGAGTTAGTATCAATTCATAATCAAACACGTCCAGCCAGCGATCGAATTTCAATCCGACTTTCTCAAAGTGGGAAACTTGCTTAAAACCAAGTTTCTGATGCAGGGAATTACTGGCTTCGTTGCCTTCCGTGATGCAGGCTATCAATGCGTGATAACCTCTGTGACGGCATTCGTTAATCAACGTCTGCATGAGTTGTTTTCCTATTCCTTTGCCTTGATATTCGGATGCCAAATAAACGGTTGTTTCCAGCGTATGCCTGTAAGCCGCTCTTTCTTTCCAGGCATGGGCATAACAGTACCCGGCAATTTTACCTTCCGTTTCATAAACGAAGTAAGGAAAGTGTGATACTATTCCGGTTATGCGTGAACGCATTTCCTCTTCGCGTACAGGTTCTGTTTCAAATGTAATCACACTGTGTGCGACATACTCGTTGTAAATGGCTGTAATGCTTCCGGTATCTTCCGGCCTTACTTCTCTTATCATAACAAGTGCAATTCTTTAGCAATCCGGCAAGCTTCAATAGAATTGTTTACCTGAAGTTTCTCCAGGATATTTTGCCGGTGCCGGTTTACGGTGTTTATACTAATGGATAATGTCTGGGCAATGTCCTTACTCATTTTTCCCTTATTTATCAATTGTAGGATTTCTTTTTCCCGGTCTGACAACAGGTCGTTGCAATTCTGCTTTTCCAGTTCGAGGGTTTGCCCGTCTGCCGAGTTAAGAATGGTGCAACTTAACGACGTATCCATTGAAAAGTTGTAAAGGCATAAGGATAACCATACACTTCCGTTTGAGTGGCTCGCTATATAAAACATCCTGTGCAAGATGTGTACATACCTACCCGAATGATCGCGCATGCGCATATTGTGTATAAGGTAATAGTCCGGGCGTTTCTTTTCTGGGACACTTTTCAGGAAGTGGAAGAAGCGGAGCTCCTGCAAATGCTTTTCCTGTAAGTCGTCCGGATGGATGTGACTGAATATCTCTTCTTCCCATATCGACTGAATGGTCTTGGCGGTATTTCGTTCTGCCAGTCCCAGTTTCTCGGCTACTCCGCCGTAATAAATATAACTAATATTGGCTTTCATATCGCTCAACACTGCTATGGCATTTTCAGTCTGTGCATATATGGAAGCTATATGTTTGCACTCATTCAGGCGTTCCGTCTGTTTCTGTTCCTCGGTGAACGCTTGTTTCAGTAGCTCTTTCTTTAGTTTATTTACGATGTCCATACGGTATGGAGATGGAAAAATGGTTATTAATCAGTATTGCCGACTTATCTGTAAGCCTTTACCTTTGCAAAGGTAATGAAAACTAATGGTTATTTATTTTAAGTGCAATAAATTATGGAGAGTGAAAAAGCAAAAGCGAAAGCCGGGAAATTGTATGATGCCAATAATGATATAGAGCTTGTGTCGGAGAGGGAAGCTTGCAAAGAAGTATGTTATGAACTGAATAGCTTGCGCCCTTCACAGAAGAAGGAACGGGAGAGCATTATCCGCCGACTGTTTGGTAAGACCGGAAAATCTTTTCTGATAGAACAACCGTTTTATTGTGATTACGGATATAATATTGAAATAGGGGAGAACTTCTATTCGAATGTGAATTGCGTCATTCTGGATGGAGCTAAAGTTACATTTGGCGATAATGTTTTTGTGGCTCCGAATTGTGGTTTCTATACTGCCGGACATGCCTTGGATGCGGAACAGAGAATCCAGGGGCTTGAATATGCCTATCCTATCACTATCGGAAATAATGTGTGGATTGGTGCCCAGGTCTGTGTGTTGCCGGGAGTGACGATTGGTGACAATACGATTATTGGTGCCGGCAGTGTGGTCACAAAAAGTATTCCTGCCAATGTGCTGGCCGTCGGTAATCCTTGCCGGGTGCTACGTACGATCACCGAAGCGGACAGGGCTAAATATATGTCAGAATAATAATTCATTAAAATAACACGAGAAATGAAAAAATTACTTTTTAGTCTGTTGATGATGATTGGGGTACAAGCCTCTTTTGCTCAGACATTGGAAAAAATGCAGTGGTTCAACGAACCTGAACAGTGGGAAATAAAGGATAAAAGCCTTTCGATGTTTGTCACTCCGCAGAGTGATTACTGGCGTATCTCTCATTATGGCTTTACTGTGGATGACGCCCCTTTCTATTATGCAACGTATGGCGGTGAATTTGAAGTTAAAGTGAAAGTGACTGGCGATTATAAGGCACGCTTTGACCAAGCGGGACTGATGTTGCGCATCGATCATGAAAACTACATCAAAGCAGGCATTGAGTTTGTAGACGGAAAATTCAATCTGAGTACAGTGGTGACTCACAAGACCAGTGACTGGAGTGTAATCACGTTGGATAAACCAGTTCCTTATATTTGGATTAAAGCTGTCCGCAGGCTGGATGCCGTTGAAATCTTCTATTCGTTTGATGACAAGACTTATACGATGATGCGGAATGCATGGTTGCAGGATAATATTCCGGTGAAGGTCGGATTCATGGCTGCCTGTCCCGATGGAGGCGGATTTAATGTTAAGTTTGAGAACTTCAAAGTGAAACACCTGCCTGATATGCGCAGGTTGGAATGGCTGAAAAAGAATGCAGAATAAATAGGGTTAGTTCAATTAAGTTTGGTAAAAAGACAAATGCCGGTAAAAAGAAGAGTGATTCTTTATTTGCCGGCATTTATTCTGTTTTGAAATTTAAAGAAATCCTTTTCTGAAATAGCCTTGTTTAATATCCTATGGTGAAGCGCTCCTTGTGGTGGTGCTTCTGTTCCAATTCGTCTACCATTGCCACGGCATAGTCTTCAACGGAGATATTGCTGTCTCCATTTACATCTACCATTAAGTCGTCTTTTCCGATACGGAACTTTCCGGTACGTTCTCCCGGTGTCATGTTGGCGGCAGGGGAGAGGAATATCCAGTCAATATCGTTTTCTTTACGAAGCGTGTTCAGATAGAATTCTCCGAGGGATTTGATTCCGGGCAACAGTTTGGCTGGAACATCGTCAGCATCCATCACCATCTTTCCGGGAGCATAGAACAGGGTTCCGGCACCGCCCACGATAAGTAGACGCTCAACACCGGCCTTCTTCACACTATCCACTATCAGCGGATAGTTCTTCAGTGTTTCTTCGTATATATTGGGATTCTTCCAGCCGGGGTTATAAGCACTGATGACGGCGTCTTTACCTTTACTGGCCTCAATCAGAACATCGGTATCGGTTACATCTGCCTGAATGACCTTCAGGTTCGGATTGCTGGCGGTCACCTTGGCCGGGTCGCGTACAATGGCAGTTACTTTATGGCCTCTGTTCAGCAATTCATTCAGGATGGCGGTTCCTACAAAACCGCTGGCTCCTATGAGTATTACATTTTTCATATTGGTTCGTTGTTTATATTTATATATAGAACTATTTATCTTCAATAAAAGTTTGACAGTGATTGCTCTTTTTGAGAATGTTTAATAACTTATCCTCTTTTCAATCCGTTTAATCTCCGGGATACAAGAAATTATTCTTGAAAGTGCTAAAAAATAATCTTACAACAATTATACTTCTTTCTTACAACATCTATTGTAAGAAAGAAGCACAACTGTTGTAAGAAATAATAATATTTGTTGTAATAATAATAATGTGTATAAACAGAGTTAGTTTCTTACGAATAGGATTTTAGTTCTATGCAATTACAGAAATAATTTATAATAAATTGTCAATGGGCCCTTTGCAACCCAGTTGCATTTCCTATTCCTTACCTTTGTACCAACTAAAAAAATAAAAAGATTATGGAAAGTAAATGTCAGTGTTGTTGTTCACATACTCATTCGCAAAGCAAAGAAAAAGAGAAATCTATCATTAAGAAGTGGTGGGCTCCGGTATTGTCCGGTGTCTTCCTTCTGTTGGGTATTGTCTTTCAGCATCAGGAGTGGACGTGGTTCGCTAATCCGGTTATCGAGTTCTTTTGGTTTCTTATAGGCTTCCTGCCTGTCGGACTGCCTGTGATGCGCGAAGCTTGGGAGAGTATTTTGCAAAAAGACTGGTTCAATGAGTTTTCGCTGATGGCATTGGCTTCCCTTGGAGCTTTCTATATCGGAGAATATCCGGAAGCACTGGCAGTAATGCTACTCTATTCCATCGGAGAGATGTTGCAGGATAAGGCTGTGAACCAGGCATCCCGTAATATCAAGGATTTGCTGGATGTACGTCCCGAACAAGTAGATGTGTACCGAAAGGGGATACTAAATACTGTTTCCCCCCGTGAGGTAAATGTAGGAGAAGTGATCGAAGTGAAGCCCGGTGAACTGGTTCCCTTGGATGGTAGCTTGCAAAATCCTTATGCCGTCTTCGATACTTCGGCACTGACGGGGGAGAGTATGCCGCGCAATGTCTCCGAAGGAGGCGAGGTGCTTGCCGGTATGATTGTCAGCGGACAGGCAGTGCGCATACAAGTGACGAAACCTTATGATCATAGCACTCTGGCACGTATTCTTACTTTAGTTCAGGATGCGGCGGAACGGAAAGCACCGGCGGAACTTTTTATCCGGAAGTTTGCCCGTATCTATACACCGATTGTAGTCCTGTTGGCTTTTCTTATCGTTGCTCTTCCTGCACTTGTTGCGGCTGTGCATCCGGGATTTGACTATGTGTTCAATGACTGGCTCTATCGGGGACTGGTGTTTCTGGTGATATCCTGCCCTTGTGCATTGGTTATCAGCATCCCATTGGGCTATTTTGGCGGAATAGGAGCGGCTTCGCGTACAGGTATCTTGTTTAAAGGAAGTAATTATCTGGATGCCATAACCCGTATCAATGCAGTTGTATTCGATAAAACAGGTACGTTGACTACCGGTAGTTTCCGTGTGACGTCCATACAGGCTACAGATATCCCCGAAGATGAATTACTGAGTTTAGTGGCATCTGTAGAAAAGAAAAGTACCCATCCTGTGGCACAAGCCATTGTTCACTATGCTTCCGGACGTGGTGTGAAACCTGCGATTGTGACTTCTTTGAATGAATTGGCAGGATACGGTTTGGAAGCTGAGGTGGAACACCATCAGGTACTTGTCGGTAATATCCGTTTATTGACTGACCGTCAGATAGCTGTACCCGAAGAACTTGCGGATTGTGTAGCTACGGTAGTGGTCTGTGCCGTGGATGGGAAGTATGCCGGACAACTGCTACTTTCAGACACTCTGAAAGAGGATGCGGTAGATGCTATTAAAAAATTAAAGGCTTTAAAAATAGATAATATTCAAATGTTATCCGGGGATAAACAAGAGATTGTTAATATCTTTGCAAAGGAATTGGGAATTGACAAAGCCTACGGTGACTTATTGCCGGAAGATAAGGCCGTTCATTTGGAACAACTCAATTCTGTTCCGGGTATGTCTGTCGCATTTGTCGGAGATGGTATGAACGATGCTCCTGTATTGGCTCTCAGTGATGTGGGTATTGCCATGGGAGGGTTAGGTTCGGACGCTGCCATCGAAAGCGCGGATGTCGTTATTCAGACTGATCAGCCATCCAAAGTTGCAACCGCTATCTCTATAGGGCGGGCAACACGACGGATAGTGATGCAAAATATAGTAGGTGCTATTACGGTGAAGGTGTTGGTGTTGCTGGCGGGTGCCTGCGGATTTGCCACCCTTTGGGCGGCAGTGTTTGCTGACGTTGGCGTAGCTTTGTTGGTGGTGCTGAATTCAGTCCGTATATTGAGAAAGAAGTTTTAAGAAATATGGAAGAAATATATTTGCATAAATTGTCCCTGCGGGATATAAAGCCTACGGCCATGCGGCTGTTGATTCTCCGTACTATGATGGAGATGAAGCGGGCCGTGTCCGTGACTGACCTGGAGGATAAACTCGATACGGTTGATAAATCTACTATCTTCCGGACATTAACCCTGTTTCTTTCCCATCACCTGATACATGGAGTGGACGATGGAAGCGGTTCGCTGAAATATGCGGTTTGTGAAGATTGTTGTATGTGCACGGTGGAAGACCAGCACATGCATTTCTATTGTGAGCAGTGCCACAAGACGTACTGCATCCGAAGTGTGCATGCTCCAACGGTCAACCTTCCGGAAGGGTTTATGCAGACCGGTATAAATTACGTTATCAAGGGCATTTGCGCAGACTGTGCAGTCCATCAGAAAATAGACACAGAAGAATAAGAAAGATATTATGAGACATTTCTACTACTTGTGCTTCCTTTTATTGGGATTCCTATCTCTGCCTGTCCGGGCAGGGGAGGACAACCGTGGGCCGGAACAATATACCAGGGAGTATATTATGAAGGATTATATGAAAGATCCTGTTAGGACCTTGCAATTATTGGATAAAGCCGAAGTAAACAGTGCAATGCCTCTAAATATTGTTGATGAGCTGCGCAGTGCGGTTTATCGCAATATGTACAGGAATAAATCCGCTCTTTATTATGCTCGCAGGGCTTATGTCAGCGATTCCCTGTCACATGATAATCCTTCACATTTGTTGAGGATGACGGTATCCATGGCTGAATTATTTTCTCTATTAAGTGAATATAAGGAAAGCATGCGCTATGCTGTTCAGGGGGTGGAGCTGGCGCGCGAACTTAAAGATATACAGTCCGAATGTAAGTTATTGTTTTGTATGGGAGAGAACAAAAGAAGGCTTTCTTTCAAAGAAGAGGGGTATCTGTTCTTTGATCAGGCCATTGACTTGCTCGATAATTCTAAAAATGAAGACTATGAAACGATGCTTTCCTATTTCTATGGAGTGAAGATGGGCTATCTGATTGCTGACAAGCGATCGAACGAGGCTTTGGAAATAGGTCTGCAACGCGAAAAGTTACTTGACAGGATGAGTGAACAATCGAAAATCCGTGCGGACTTATTGGATCTGCAATTTGCGTATGTATACTCCAAATTGGCTTATCTTTTCCATTTGATGGGAGACCAGAAGCGTGCAGCTGTATATTATAAGAAATATCAGTCGACAAATGCTGCTTCCACTCCTGATGGTAAATTTGATGCTACTCCTTATTTATTGCTTTTGGGAAAATATCAGGCCGTATTGGATAATTGTCGTGATTTTAAGGAAGTAATGCGTCAGCAGGATACATTGAATAGCCAGTATCTCAGTATCCTGAATTTGGAAATACAAGCCAATGTTAAATTAGAGAACTATAAAACGGTTATAAATCTTCAAAGAGATATCACTGCAATAAAAGATAGCATTTACCAGCGGGAAAAGCAGAATGCCGCACTGGAACTGGATGCACTTTATGAGCTAAACGAGAAAGAAGCCCGTATTTCGCAACAGGCGTTTCAGCTGAAGATACGAACCATTACGCTGATATGTATTCTGAGTGGCGCATTACTGGCTTTATTCTTTTTGTGGAGACTATGGCATCAAAATTGTGTAATCAGAAACAAAAATAAAGCGCTGGTAAAACGCATTAACGAGCAATTTTCCATGCAGGAAGAAATGGACCGTTCGCAACTGGGTGTAGAGAAAGATCTCTCTTTTCCAGAGAAAGTGGAAGACGAATCCGGTGATAACGAGGAGCAGGATAAGCAGATGAATAAGATGATTTTCGAAAAGCTGGATTATATTATAAAACGGGATAAAATGTATCTTTCTCCCGACTTATCGAGAGAAGAACTGACTAGAATTGTCCGCATGAATAATACTCGTTTTGCCAAGATGATAAAGGAGAATACGGACACTAACCTGAACGGATATATCAATAACCTGCGCCTGAATTATGCGATACATTTAATGAAGGAACAACCCGATTACACTTTGCGTGCAATTGCTGAATCATCAGGCATCAACAGCATGCCTACATTCCATCAGTTGTTTAAGGGAAGAACGGGAATGACTCCTTCGGAATTTAAGAATGCTCAGAAGGATATGGATTCTTAAATTCCTGTATATTAGTTGTATAGTACTTTTTTTAATATCATTTGATACTATTTTTAATAATCAATTGAAAATATAACATAGGGGTTATCTTATAATTGAGTTTCTTTGTAATTCAATATATAAGGATAACTTGAATCATGACGTATATTTTATATTTAATAACTCTGTTTGCTTTCATTGTTTCACTGATAGCGGCAGTCTATTATTTCCGAAAATATAATAAAATTCGCAACCGTCTTCCTGATATTGATGGTGAGGAGGAACTAATGAAGCCTTATAATCTTTTGATGCAGGAGTTGGAGCAGAAGCAACAGCAACTGAAACAGCAAAGTCTTCAACACCACTTGCTGGTGAAAGCAATTAAGCTGAAACTATGGAAGTGGGATTTGAAGCGTAAAGAGATTATTTGGGAAGGAAACCTGGAGAAAGGGGAGCAGGGAACTGTAGTAGTAGATGTGGATGAGCACCTGTCGCATGTATTGCCGGAATACAGAAAAAGAATCTATGAAGCGATAGATGGATTGGAGAAAGGTTGTTCCAAGCTTATTGATGAAGAGTTCTTATACCAGAATGCGGACAATACTTTATCTTGGAGAAATATCTATGGTATCATATATGAGTATGATGAGGGTGGAAAACCTGCTATTCTGATTGGAGGCACCCAGATTATTGACGAGAGGAAAAAGCTGGAAAGCGATTTGCGGAAAGCGAAAGACAAAGCAGAGGAAGCCAATCGACTGAAGACGGCTTTCCTGGCAAATATGAGTCACGAGATCCGTACTCCTTTGAATGCTATTGTTGGTTTCTCCAGCATATTGGCGGATACTGAGGATATAGCGGAAAAGAAAGAATTTTGTAATCTGATCAATCACAACAATGCGCTTCTACTGAAAATAGTGGATGATATTCTTGATATTTCGAAGATAGAGGCGGGGTATATAGATCTGCATCCCACGTGGTTCTGTCTGTCCGACTTGATAATGGAAAGTGCTACCGAGTACAGGATGAAAGCAGCCGGAAGGCTGGATATCCGTATTCATAAACCGGGACAGGGCTATATGGCTGAACTGGATACAAAGCGTGTGAAACAGATATTGAATAACTTCTTGTCGAATGCTTTGAAGCATACTCAGGAAGGGTATATTGATATTACTTACGGCGTTACAGAACAAGGTATTGAGATAAAGGTAACGGATACCGGATGTGGTATTCCGCAGGATAAATTGCCTGTTATTTTTGAACGTTTTGAAAAAGTGGACTCTTTTACACAAGGAGTTGGGTTAGGGTTGCCTATATGTAAGTCCATTGCGGAATGTATGGGTGGATCTATTGGGTTGACTTCGGAAGTAGGTGTAGGTACAACTGTTTGGGTTACATTACCTTGTAGTACTGCACCTACTCCCAAGTTATACAAGGAGAAGTTAATCGACAACTTCTATTCCTAATCCTGTAAGCAACCCTTCCAGTCCGTATCGGGAGAACTTCGCTTTTTTCAGACGGTTGGCAGCAGGATTTAAAGCATAATTGCGTGCAGTAGTGAAATCTGCTTTCTCCAGGTTGGTATGATGGAAAGAAGCATAACAAAGGTCGCAATCTTTAAATACTGCATTGGAAAGGTCGGTTTCCATAAAGTCTGTGTTTTGCAAATCGCACCCTATAAAACGGGTTCCTTTCAGTTTCATCTCAGTAAAAAGGGCGTATGACAACAGACAATTATGGAATTCCACAGACAAGCCGAAGCGGTTGCTGAGGCTGAAGTTGATGCCTGTCATTTTGCAATCGGTGAACAGGACATCCAACCAAGAGGTATTACTGGTTTTTACTAATGAAAGGTTGCACTCTTTGAATGTACATTTTTCGAATATAACTCTTCCGATAGGCTTATCTGAAAAGTTACATTTGTCAAATGTACATTCATAATAATTTGTTTCCAGTTCCTCGATGGAGAAATCTACTTTTTCTATGGTCTTGTCTTCCATTTATCTTTTCAGTTAATTCATTGCTTTGAATACGGGTTCCGGCTTCTGTATCTCCGATTCGAAACCAAACCAATAGCCTTGATTGGTTTCCTCATTGACAGGCAGGAAACAAAGGCGGAGATTCTCTTTGTATTGGCCATACAGTACTTGCCAGTTCTCCGGGGGAACCTGCCGTTTGGTCTTTACCTTTTCTGCCGGAAGTTTTTTCAGTGACATGCCGGCCTCTATCCAAGCAATGCTGGCTTCTAACTGATATTCTGGATAGTTGTGCTTACAGAATTCATACAGGATAAGTCCTCGTTTTTCCAGACTTATCGGTTGGTCTATCAAACCTATTTGTATCAGGTGTTCCAGGAACCGATACAGGAATTTTTCTTCTTTCAGAATGAGTTTACGGGTGATGGATTGCCAGGCTGGAGTATTATAAAATCCATCCAGCAGGCGGGAGAGTTGACGGGCTGTTTGCAATTCACTTACATTGATCTCGCGGGTTTGAAGCACTTCATAGGGTGGGAGGGGAGAATATTGGATGCCCAATTCTTCCGCTCTTCTACGCATTTCCGTACCGGGGAGTAATTTGAGAGACTCCAGTTGTATTTCTCCTGCACCGTATGCTGCCAGAACACGGATATCTTTGAATATTTCTGCAAGATGGTAGAGTGGGAGTCCTGCTATTAAATCGGCATGTGTTTCCATATTGGGGAGAGAACACAGGAATTTCAGACCTTCCAATGCGTCTGTCAGCTTTCCCATCCTCCGGCTTTTTTCGAGTACAGGTTCACGCAGGCTTTGTATGCCTGCTTCCAGGTGTAACAGACCTTCGGGCAAGTGTTTCAATTCTTCTTTCAGTTCTTCGGAAAGAAGTGCAGGGTGTATTTCCAGATGGAAGCGTATATCAGGGTGGTATTCAAGAAAAAGCTCAAGCAGTTCTTTTGCCCGGCGGGTATTGTAATTGAAAGTACGGTCGAGTACACGCACGTTTTTAATACCATGTTGATGAATGATTTGGAGTCGTTCGCGAATAGCTTCTATGGAAAGTGTACGTACAGGCTTTTCACCTCCGCTGACGCAGAATGCACAGGTGTTGAAACAGCCTCGTGTCGTTTCCAGCTGTACGAATGGTTTGCTCCAATTAAAGAAACGGCTTTTTTCGGGAGGTATGAGATCAGAGAATTTCAGTACACGTGCTATGCCGTTGTCTCTGTACTGCCCGTTGGAGTCGAGATAACAGAGTCCGGGAATGGTATTCCACTTTTCCTGTTCGTTCCGGCATGCGAGCCATTGCGGGAACACTTCTTCTCCTTCTCCTCTGAATACACAGCTGACATAAGGGTTCTTATGCAGGAAATATTCATTGTCTCCCAAATACTCAGGGCCGCCCAATACAATGCAGCATTGTGGCAGGAGTGCTTTTACTCTTGAAAGGATATGGAGTAATTGCTCATGGTTGAAGAGCCAGGTTGTAGCGGCAAGTATGTCAGGTTGGCGATGGTAGACTTCATTGACAGTCAGACCTACATTCTCATTGATAGTGGCTGATACGATATCCCATTCTATGGATGTATCATCAGCAATCTGGGCATGCAGTGCCGGAAGTGCCAGGGAAGAATGTGCGTATGAACTGTTGAGGTCGAGCCAGAGTAACTTCATTTTATATAGGGTTGGGTTTACAAAAACAGTTGCAAAGATAATGAATGTATTCCTATCTGCCTCTTTTCTGCCTGCCCAATCCTTTGCTTTACCGGTTTATGGTATGCTCTTTTAGCCTGCTTTAGGTCCGACAACGGATATTCTGACGCATTCGCTGGGAACTAATGTCAATAATTCATCCAGGAACTCACGGCTACATTCCAACAAGGTTTCCTGCGTCATTTCTTCTTTAGAGGTAGCGAAGAAGTGAAAGAGGTTATCAGAATCAGGAAGTTTCTTTACTGAATAGACTATATCCGTTGATTTCTCATTGTATGCTTGCGCCAAATCATCAGCTCTTGCCCAGAATTGAGTTGCTTTGTCACCACCGATTTCTACGACTGCAATTAATTTCTCGTTTGTTTCCATAATCATTTATTTTTAGTTATACATGTTGTCATACTAATATCAGGAGTATATTGGTTAATACTCTGTAATAATATCCGCAAATCGAGTGCCAGCAAACAGAAAATAAGCGTAGGATTATCTACTTTCAACTTTTTTAAACTAAAAGACTGTTTGTTGTACACCTGATAATTCCGAATATTTAGATAACAATTGAGCCTTTTTTATGGTTTTGGGCATTTACTTTTTTTACAGAAACATGGGCATACAGGTGCCTGAATTTATACTAACTTTGCAGTGCTTTTAACGAGTTAATAATAAAATCATTTTTAAGATGAGAACACTTCAAGAAGAATTAAAGTGTATGCGCGAAGGGCTTCATTACGATGCTCATACTCCTGAAATGTATGCCTATCGGGCTGAAGTAAAAAAGAAGCTGCATCAGTTGAATGTGACTGAATATCATACCTCTAAAATGCCGGAGGTTACCCGTTCACTTTTCCCGAATTCCGCTCCGGATTTTTTTGTAGAACCACCCTTTTATTGCGATTATGGGGATGGTATATATGCAGCTGAAGGAGTTTTTATCAATTTCGGTGCTGTTATTTTGGATGGTGCTAAAGTTACTATTGGCCGGAAAACGCTGATTGCTCCGGGAGTACATATTTATACAGCGCAACATCCGCTTGATGCTGACGAAAGGGATGCCTATGAGAATTGTCTGCCGGTAACCATTGGTGAACGTTGCTGGATTGGCGGTCATGCGACAATTTGTCCGGGAGTGACTATTGGCGACCGTTGTGTAATCGGTGCGGGTTCAGTGGTTACGCATGATATTCCGGCAGACTCGTTGGCTGTGGGAAATCCTGCTAAAGTGATACGTAAATTGAATCAGAAATAATCCTGTTATTGGGGTTGTTGTTTGAAATATCTGAAAAGTAAATCCATCAATTCTCGTTTTTTGACGGGCTTGGTCATGAAATGATTGCATCCTGCCGCTAATGCATTCTCTCTGTCGGAGTCGAATGCATTGGCAGTAAGGGCGATAATAGGGGTAGTCTGGTTGAATTCCCGGATGAGGGAAGTTGCTTCCAGTCCATTCATTACCGGCATCCGCATATCCATAAAGACGATGTCAAAGGTCTGGGCTTTGATTTTCTCGATAGCTTCTACTCCGGTTATGGCGCGGGTTAGTTGATTGTCTTTAAGAAGTTTCTTGATTAACAGGTAATTGCTGTCATTATCTTCCGCTATCAGAATATTCAGATCTTTAATCTTTACTGGGGAATCTGCGGAAAGGTGTTCTGTACTTTTGTTATTTAAGTCCTCGTCTGCAACCTCTGATTTTTCGACATATTCGACATCGGTATATCCGATGTACCAGAACTCAGAACCTATGTTGGCTTTGGATTTAAAGCCTACTTCTCCGCCTGTAGCATCGGCAATGGCTTTACAGATAGAAAGTCCTAAGCCGGTTCCTTGGGCAAAAGTATCTAATTTCTCGAAACGACTGAAGATACGGTTCTTTTTCTCCTCCGGTATTCCGATGCCACTATCTTTTACATAGATTCTTACCTGTCCGGGCATACATTCGTATCCCATCACAATTTCACCTTGTGGCGTATACTTAATGGCATTTGTAGCAAAGTTTGTGAATATCTGCATAAAGCGATATTTGTCGAAATTCGCCACACATTTGGTATATGGATTGATGAGTTTGAGGATAACTTTGGGATTTTTAATCCGTTGTTGGAAGGACCGGTATAATTCATCGCAAAGCTGGCACAAATTCAGTTTCTGACGATTGATATCAATGGAGCCAACTTCAATTTTTGATAGATCGAGAATGTCCCCGATTAATTTCAGGAGTATCTCACTGTTGGTTTCAATCAGTTGTTTATATTCAAATTTTTCTTCCGCATCATCCGTTTCGGTCAGCAATTCAGAGAATCCTACAATTGCATTGAGTGGAGTACGGATTTCGTGACTCATGTTAGCGAGGAATGTGGACTTCAATTTGTCCGCTTCTTCTGCTTTGTTTTTGGCTGTAATCAGATTTTGCTGGTATATAATGTCTTCGGTAATATCCCGTTGAATAAATGTGATGACAACTATATTGCCAGCTTCATCTTCTACTGCACTGTAGGTAAAGCTGGAGTACCTATAATCTGTTGCATTGTTTTCCAGAACTCTTAATATAATCCTGTTTTCCGGGAGTTTCTGTTTATGAGCTACTGCTTCCAGTAATGCCATGAATTTATTTCTGTCGTCGGGATGGATGCTCTCATATATGGATTGCAATGATCTTTTCTCAATATTCTCGATATGGACATCGAATTTGCAAAACAGACCTTCCTTTATATTGTAGTTCCATGAGGATAGCTTCCCAGCATTCAAGGCTAGTGATAATTCCTTTTGTGTTGCTTTTATTTTCTTGTAGCTTTCAATAATTTCCCGTTCTTGTGCTTTCTTTACGGTGATATCTTCACAGGCTAGTAAATAGCCTTGACGATTTCCTTCGGGATCGCGCATGATAGTTACTTTGGTAACAAAGTATTTTTTGATTCCTTTGATGGGTGTTTCGTAGAAGTTTTCACAAAGATCGAAATCATAATCGGTTTCAAAAGAGACGTTCAACCCCTGCTTTAGGAGAGTTTTATCTTCTGCCGTGATGTTAGGGTCATCGAAGATATTAATATTATAAATATCCTTCATAGTTACACCGAACATTTTTAGTGTAGTGTCATTGGCGTATTTCAGATATCCATCTTTATCATATACGCCGAGCCCTAAAGGTATATATTCAGGAATGAGCGACAGAAGTTCATTTTCCATGTTTATTATTGCACCTATGATGTTTTTATAAGTGTGGTGCAAATGTATGCAAATTCCCGGAATTTTATGATTATCGTGGTTAATATTTGTTGGGGGCTGGTCGGAATAGTAAACTTTAACATAGAGGATAGTAAAGTGTTATGAACAAAAAATCCTGTAAGTCATAAACTTACAGGATTTCTTTGGGTGACTGATGGGACTCGAACCCACGACATTCAGAACCACAATCTGACGCTCTAACCAACTGAACTACAGTCACCATGTTTGCGTCATTTCTCAAACGCGGTGCAAAGATAGGTATTATCTTTGATACTGCAAATATTTGGCGAAATATTTTATTGAAATCTGCATTATTTTTTATTCTCTTTAATTCCTATATTGTGTTGGTGGAGGAGCTTCCGGGAGTTTTTGACGAAGATATTCAGATGGTTACGTGCAGCTTCCGGGAGCTTTGAAATAGATGTGGAATCTGTGGGATAAAGCACATAGTTTTTTTCTTTGGTGAAATTGGGACGTGCTGTCCATACGAAATTATATCCGCAACGTTGTACTCGAACTTGTGGGGAGGTAGATGTTGTGGTGTCTTTTTCTAATTCTAATGTGAATATAAGTCCTCCGTCAGTATTTACTTTACTCATGTTGGAGATGAAATTCCCTAAAGAATATACTACAGCGTGTTGTGCTCCGGTAATGCTATCGGTACGTAGTTCCATCGGTTGTATAACATGAGGATGGCTACCGATGATATGGGTAACGCCCTGTTCCAATAACCAATCAGCCAACTGTCGTTGTTCGCGACTAGGTAGCGATTGGTATTCGTTTCCCCAATGCATACAGGCAATGATAACATCAGGTTGCCATGTTCGTGCTGTATCGATATCCTGTAACATGATTTTCTTATCAATATAGTTCACTATGTTGGGAGAGGATGGCTTAACCCCATTGGTATCATAGGTATAGTTAAGAAGGGCAATTCGAAAACCGTTTTTGTGAATGAGTAATGGGTATCGTTGACGGCGTTCTTCTTCATTTCTATAAGTTCCGGTGTAGGGGATACGTAAGGAATCTAACATTAGGATTGTACGTTCCAAACCTTTTTTACCGCGGTCGAGACAGTGATTGTTAGCAGTTAATAGAACATTGAAACCGGCCTCTTTAATGGCATATAAATATTCATCAGGTGCAGAGAAAGCCGGATAACCACTATAAGGTTTTCCACCGATAGGTACTTCTAAATTGCCGATAGCGATATCCGCCCCACTGATTTGCTCTTTTACTAGAGAGAAGCAGGGAGAGTAGTCATAAGTCCCTTTATCTGTACGCGCGGCGTCAAGCTGGGCTTTGTGTTGCATCAGATCACCTACAAATAATAGAGTGATTTTTGCAGGGGGGATTGTATCAGTGGATTCCGGTACTACTTGTTCCTGTGCTGTGCTACAACACGATATAAAGAAGAAAAGTAATGCAAGAGGGATTGTCTGTCTCATGACTTTGAGCGGATTAAGGTTCCACTGGATAAAATAAATACCGAAAGGAGTCAAGTTGTCACAAGAGGTTCCTTCCGGTATTCGGTATTTTTATTATTGATATATTGCTTTCTTGCCAGCCAGCAATGTATTCTTCATCAAAGAAACGATGGTCATCGGTCCTACACCACCCGGCACAGGAGTGATAAATGAACATTTCGGAGCAACCTCGTCAAACTTAACATCTCCAGTCAGTTTGAAGCCTGATTTTTTTGTAGAATCCGGTACACGTGTAGTACCTACATCAATAACTACGGCACCTTCTTTTACCATTTCAGCTTTCACAAAGTTGGGTTGTCCCAATGCAGCGATGATGATATCGGCTTCTTGGCATTCTTTTACAAGATCTTTGCTCCGGCTATGGCATACGGTTACAGTAGCATCTCCTGGATAGGCTTTCTGCATCATCAGTGCAGCCATTGGTTTACCGACGATATTACTACGTCCCAATACTACACACTTCTTACCCGAAGTTTCTATTTGATAGCGTTTCAGTAGTTCAAGAATACCGTTAGGGGTTGCTGATACATAGCAAGGCAATCCTATGGACATGCGACCTACATTGATGGGATGAAATCCGTCTACATCTTTACGATAATCGATAGTTTCAATCACTTTTTGCTCAGAGATATGCTTGGGTAATGGGAGTTGTACGATAAATCCGTCAACATCTGCATCTTCATTTAATTCACGTACTTTAGCAAGGAGCTCTTCTTCCGTAACATCCGCTTCATAACGGATGAGGCTGGATTTGAATCCACAAACTTCGCATGCTTTCACTTTGGCAGCAACATACGTTTCGCTGCCACCATCGTGGCCTACAAGAATTGCAGCAAGGTGAGGGCATTTGCCACCTTTTGCTACAATTTCTGCTACTTCTGCAGCAATCTCCTGTTTTACTTGTTCAGAGATTGCTTTTCCATCAATTAATGTCATATAAATATTTTTGTTTTGATTATAATTTATCTTGTATTAGGGGTCTAAAAGAGTATCGCAAATATAGAGCAAATAACCGAATATAACAACAATCCCGCTGACTTCATTTAAAATATGAAATTAGCGGGATTGGTATGCTTGCAGTTTATCTTTATTATTTCATCTTCGGCATCATTTTGCCCATCTTGCTACCCGTTACCATTTTCATCATCTTGCGGGTTTGGTCAAATTGTTTCAACAGACGGTTTACTTCTTGAATATTCGTACCACTACCTTTGGCAATGCGTTGACGACGCGAACCGTTCAGAAGAGCCGGATTACTGCGTTCTGCCGGAGTCATCGAATAGATGATAGCCTCAATACTTTTAAATGCATTATCATCAATATCAATGTCCTTAATAGCTTTACCTACACCCGGTATCATAGAAGCCAAGTCTTTCAGGTTGCCCATCTTTTTGATCTGTGCAATCTGACTCAAGAAATCGTTGAAATCGAATTGATTCTTGGCAATCTTCTTTTGCAGGCGTTTTGCTTCTTCTTCATCGTACTGCTCCTGGGCACGTTCCACCAATGAAACGATGTCACCCATACCAAGGATACGGTCTGACATACGTGAGGGATGGAATTGATCAATAGCATCCAGTTTTTCACCTGTACCCACAAACTTGATCGGCTTGTTCACCACCGAACGAATGGAAAGAGCGGCACCACCACGGGTGTCACCATCTAATTTAGTTAGTACAACACCGTTGAAGTCAAGTCGTTCGTTAAACTCTTTTGCTGTGTTTACAGCGTCCTGGCCGGTCATGGAGTCTACTACGAATAGGATTTCGTTTGGATTGATTGCTTTTTTAATAGCGGCAATCTCGTTCATCATCTCTTCGTCTACTGCCAGACGTCCGGCTGTATCGACAATAACTACATCGTATCCTTTGGCTTTAGCCTCTTGAATGGCGTTTTCAGCAATTTTCACCGGATTCTTGCTGTCAGGTTCAGAGTATATTGGAACTCCAATTTGTTCAGCTAGTACGCGCAACTGTTCAATAGCGGCAGGGCGGTATACATCACAAGCCACCAACAATGGCTTCTTGTTCTTTTTCGTTTTCAGCATTCGTGCCAGCTTACCTGAGAAAGTTGTCTTACCGGAACCTTGCAGACCGGACATCAAAATAACTGCCGGCTTTCCTTCCAAATCAATCTCTGCTGTTTCGCCACCCATCAATTGAGTCAGTTCATCGTGCACGATTTTTACCATCAACTGACTGGGCTTTACAGCTGTCAGCACGTTTTGTCCTAATGCTTTTTCCTTAACAGTATCAGTGAAAGTTTTGGCTACTTTGTAGTTTACGTCAGCGTCCAACAGTGCTTTACGCACATCTTTCAGGGTTTCCGCAACATTGATTTCGGTGATCTTTCCTTCACCTTTCAGAATTTTAAACGACCTTTCCAGTCTTTCGCTTAAATTATCGAACATGATGATATAATTCTATTTATAAATTACAAATTACTCTTATTGAGGCGCAAAAGTACAAAAAATCCACGTATCTACCTTCATTTAAGGCAATAATATTATTCAACCGAGGTAGCGGGATAAGTGAAAAGAATAGTTGGACCTTCTTTGCTATCGGGGATTACTTGATATGTACCGCCAAAGTGTTTTATAAACAGACGGTTGACATCATTACGCAAAGCGGAGTCTTGATTGGCATATTTGAGGTCTGCGAGAGGGCAGTTGGTGATTTTAAAACGTAATATTTCTCCGTTCTTGTTCAGAGTGAAGTTGAGATCGCGTTCTTCTTTGAAAGAAGCGAATGGACAAGTTAGAATACTGACAACGAATTGCATGAACCGGTTTGTGTCTGTATGGATGATATATTCGTCAATGTTACTGATGAAATGAGTATGCAAGGTAGAATTCTGCATATGTGCCATTCCTACAGCATCGTTGCAGAGCTGTACGATGTCATAATTACTCATTTGGAATTTCATCATACCGGCTTCCAGGCGCGACAAATCAAGGACATTATTGACTAAACGCATTAGCTGATCCGTGTTTTGCTGAATAATTTCCGCATATTCTTTACGGGTTTGATCGTCTATTTCCGCTTCGTTTGCTATAATTTGTGAGAACCCCAATACTCCGTTTAGGGGAACACGGATGGCGTGACTCATATTGGAGAGGAAACGATTCTTCATTTCATTGGCTTCTTCTGTCTGTCGTGTGGCTTTATGAGTTTCTTTTTCTGATATCTTTAGTGCTTTTCGTATCAGATTGATGCGGAACATATAGCCGATACATAAGATCAAAATGATTCCGAGACTCAAAAGAATACTGGTTTGTACACGATTTCTTAGTTTTCCACGCTCCCATACCAATTGGTTCAGATGATGTATTTCTTTGATTTCCTCCAGTTGTTTAGCTGATATGGCGGCAGTCAGTGAATCCTGAATATGATTGGAACTTTCGTACAGTGGCAGGGCTTCTGCATATTTACCCATTTCTTGCAGAATGTCAGCTTTCCGCGATAATTGTTTGGCATACTCCATTTGGGCAGATTCAAATTGTTTCATCTTTATCAGAGCAGAATCTATATAGAGAAGTGCAGCCTGATAATCTTTTGTATGCCGGTAATACTCCGCACTTGCATCATAATACAGGGCCATATAGGGAATATAACTCTGCGGAGTTATGAAGTCTTGAGCTTCTTCTATATGATATTTAGCCGAGTCTATCTTTCCTATCCCTGTATAATAGTAAGTTTGAAAAATTTCTGAGAATAGATAAAGATTGAAATATGATTCATACATATCCGGATCTAAACTAAGCATTTTTTGCAATAGCTGTTTGTTTTCTTTCAGATACGTCTTCAGGCTTGAATAGTCTTTCTGGTCTTTACTGAATACAATTAATTGATTCAGAACATTAAACTGTGTACTGCTGGTTGTTTGTTCCGAAACATATTTGTGAGCTTTTCGAAGCGCTTCTCCTTCTTCTTTTGTACGGTTGGTTTCATGGTATGCACTTGCCAGACATGAATAAGCAGCTATACGGCCGTCTGTGTTATTCAGTTCTTCTGCTTTCTCAAGCATTTTTAATGATTCATTGATGGCATATTCATATTTCTCCTTATATGTATAAGTATAAATAAGCAATTTTTGTGCATTGAAGTACAACCTGAAAAACTCCATGCGTTCAGCAATGGGTTTCACGTAGTTCACCAGTTTACTGACACTATCGACTTCATTCTTATTATAATAGTACAATATTTTGAAATATGTACTGCTACATATATATTTAGGATTCTTTTGGTACTGTGCTTCGTTGAACATTTCTTCAGCATATTCTATATAATGCGGAGAGTTTTGTTCGGTAAGCACGAGTTTCTCAAGTAATTTTAATCTTGTGGTGTCATGCGGAAGTGCACGCAGTTCGATTAACAGACTGTCTGCCACAGATGATTTTTCTGTTATATTTTCTGCAAATGCGAGGAAACTCTGTAGGAAAAGAGCGAGTATTAACAAGGTTTGTTTCATTGCGCTGCCTCCTTTCTGTTGGTAGAGTGAATTGGATGAGTAAACAAGAAGCGGGAACCATCCTTATATTCAGGATCTATCCATATTCTTCCGCCGAAACGTTCTACAATTAATTGACAGATAGAGAGTCCCAATCCGCTGCCTTGGGCATTTTCATTCAGCTTTTCAAAACGGTTAAATATCTGTCCCTGTTTTTCCGGGGCGATCCCACAACCGGTATCTGTAACCGAAAACACAGTCATTTCTTCTGATTCTTTCTCCAATAATAAGGTTATGCTACCTTCTGTGGTAAATTTGGTTGCATTAATCAACAGATTGATAAGTAACTGCTGGAGGCGTGCCTCATCCGTATAGATTTCCATTTTTTCCTGAGACGTTTGGAATAGGACTGTGGCGGATGTTTGCTTTATCTTCTCTACCGTATCCACTACATTGCGACAAATAGCTACTGCATCGCTGTTTCCAAACTGGAATTGCATTTTCCCGATTTCCAAACTGGAAAGGTCAACAACATCGTCTATCAGCTTCAAAAGTAAGTCTGAATTTTGCTGAATGATTTCATTGCATTGTTGTCGGGTTCCGATGTCAATATTAGCATCGGTCAGAATAGATGAGAAACCGGACAAGGCATTTAGTGGAGTACGTATTTCATGACTCATATTCGACAGAAAAAGACTTTTGGTACGAATGGAGTTCTCAGCACTTTGCCGGGCTTTTTCCAATTTATGTTGAGATGCAATCAAGCGTGCATTGATTTTACGAATATAAAGTACGGATACAATAGATATGCCTAGAATGAGGATACAACCTATAATTGAATAAAAAAGCAGACGGCTTCGCTCGCTTTGATTATCCATCTCGAGACGGTCCACCTGATATATGGTTCGCAACAGATTTATCTGGGTAGAATAGTTACGGGCATTGATAGAATCTCGTGCAATATTGATGTCTTGAAAAATGGCACATGCCTCTCTAGGCCTGCTTTGTTTGGTATACAGTTGTGCCAGTGAATTCTTCATTTTTAGATATCTGTTATAGACATTGGCACTGCTGGTATTTATAGTCAGTTCATTATATAATTTGATAGCTAGTTCGTCATCTCCAATTCTTTTGGCATATTCAGCTTGTATATATTTCAAGATAGAACTATGAAAATAAAACGGATAGTATTCATACCATTCTTCTGCTTCCTGAATATATTTCCGGACTTTATCCATATCATTATTATGGAGGTAATAATATGCTTGGAAGATATTTTCTATGAAACGGCTGTGCTGATAATCATTCATTTGTTCCATTTGATCCAAATAGGCTTTAGCTTTATCCATCCTCCCCATTCTGATGAGGGTTGGAATTAGTTGAATCAAGACTTTTTCCTGTAATTTTTCGGAGTCGGATACTTTATGCAATTTCTGCATGGCTATTTCGTATTCTTCGATAGCCTCATTATTCATGTTGGCATTAAGATAAGTATCTCCTATTGCATAATGGGCTATGGCTATGCCGATATCGTATTTCATTTGAGTGGCCTGTTTCAGCATAACATTTGCTTTTTCCAACGCTTCGTTGATGTGGCCGTCTGAAACGAGGGCATATACAGCCATCTGCTGCATAAGGAACATGTATTTATAGTCCTTTCTGCTACGGAATACTTCTACAAGTTCATTTTCCCATTGGGCGATATCTCTTAATCTGACTTCCTGAGAATAACCTAAGTTATTATCCATCAGGTATTCCATAAGATGTATACGCTCATCTTCCGAATCCTTGCTTGCAGACAGGATATAGGAAGTACCGTAAAATAACATCAACAATAATAGTATGATCGTTTTACTGAGCTTCACCTTATTAACTAATACGTTTATACAATGATATGTGATTAATTGCGACAAAAATAACTAAAAAGGACGAGATATCCGAAAATGTCTCGTCCTTTTTGTATATTTAATCCTATTTCTTGTTGATTATATCCTTTGGCTTCAGTTTTAGCTGTTCATACTCATTAGGAATTCGTCGTTGTCTTTGGTTTTTTCCATACGATCTTTTACGAAATCCATAGCTTCTATCGGGTTCATATCAGCCAGATATTTGCGGAGTATCCACATGCGATCCAATGTTTGCTTATCCTGCAACAGATCATCACGACGAGTGCTGGAAGCAACAATGTTGACTGCAGGGAAAATACGTTTGTTGGACAGGTTGCGGTCGAGTTGCAACTCCATGTTACCTGTACCTTTGAATTCTTCGAAGATAACTTCGTCCATTTTAGAACCGGTATCAATCAATGCAGTAGCCAGGATAGTGAGTGAGCCACCATTTTCAATATTACGGGCGGCACCGAAGAAACGTTTGGGCTTGTGTAGTGCATTGGCGTCCACACCACCTGAAAGAACTTTGCCGGAAGCCGGGGATACCGTATTGTAAGCACGTGCCAGACGAGTGATAGAATCCAGGAAGATAACGACATCATGGCCACATTCTACAAGTCTCTTTGCTTTCTCCAGTACGATACCTGCAATCTTTACGTGACGTTCGGCTGGTTCATCGAAAGTTGAAGCAATTACTTCGGCATTTACGGTACGAGCCATGTCGGTTACTTCTTCGGGGCGTTCGTCGATAAGCAACATGATCATGTAAACTTCCGGATGATTTGCTGCAATTGCATTGGCTATATCTTTCATCAGGATGGTCTTACCGGTTTTAGGCTGTGCCACGATCAATGCACGCTGACCTTTACCGATAGGAGCAAAGAGATCTACTACACGGGCAGACATGGAGTCGGAGTAGCCACCTTTGCATAATCTGAATTTTTCATCGGGGAATAACGGAGTAAGATGCTCAAATGGTACACGATCACGTACGAAAGCCGGATCACGTCCATTGATTTTTCCTACCTTTACCAATGGGAAATATTTTTCTCCTTCTTTCGGCGGACGAATTACACCTTCCACAACGTCACCTGTTTTCAGTCCGAACAATTTAATTTGGGATTGTGATACGTAAATATCATCCGGTGAAGAAAGATAATTGTAATCGGAAGAACGAAGGAATCCGTAACCATCCTGCATAATTTCCAGTACACCGGTACCGGTCAAGATATCATCGAATTCGTATACTTTTTCGCGCTCAATTACCGGTCTGCGTTCTTGCACAGGAGCATAGTTATCACCAGCATTTTGCTGCGCGGGACGTTGTTGCTGAACAGGACGCGGGTTGTTGTTACGATTATTATTGTTGTTATTATTATAAGGAGTATTATTATTGTCGCGAGGACGAAGGCGTGGGCGTTGTGCGGTTGCAGGCGTGGGTTCTGCTACGGGTGCTATAGGAGTCTCGGCTTTGGTAGCTTCGAATTTGCCCAGCAGTTCTGAAGGGAGCTCTATTTTCTCAGTCGGGAGATCTTCGATGGGAATGAAGTCATCTTCGGGTTCTGATAAGATAGGACTGTCCTCTATTACGACTTTCTTAACTACTTTAGGTGCTTCGGTTTCAAAGTTCAATTCAGGTTCAGCTTTTTTAGGCTCTTCCTTCTTTGCAACAGGCATAGGTGCGGGTATGGGAGCTTTTTCTTCCGTCTTGGTTTTGCGCGGACGCCCCGGTTTACGTTTTGGAGTAGCGTCTTCGGCTTTTTCGGGAGCGGATGCAGTGGTTACAACTGCTTCAGGAGCTTTCTCAGCTACCGGTGCTTTTGTTGCCTCAGCTACTGGTTGTACCTTGGCAGCTGCAACTGTGGTTTCAGCTTTTGCCTTAGTGAGGTCACCATTTTTGTTGGCGGTGAAGACTTTGTCAGTACTCTCTTTTTTTACGGTTACGCGGGTACGTTTTTGTTGTCTATCCACTTTACGCTCTTCTTTCAGCTTTTCAGCAGCAACCTTTTTGGTAGCACCTGCGATGGCTTGTTCATCAAGTATCTTGTAAACAAGTTCTTCTTTTTTTAGTGAGTCTGTCTTTTTAATACCCAGTTCTTGGGCAATAGATTGAAGTTCCGACAAATTTTTGTCGTTCAATTGAATGATATTATACATACAGTATATATGTGAATGGTTTAAAATTTCTTTTGTTATTGGACAGATATGTTCACACGGCTGCGGTTGTCGTCACAAGCAACGTGGCAAATATACCTTTATTTAATATAATGATTATGGGATATTTATTATTGAACCGGAAAACTGTTAGCTACCCGCACTTAGGAGTTTACAGAATGTTTCAACGGTGCAAAGGTAATAAATATTTTTGGTTTCATAAACAATTCGTCTTTTTTTTAATTTTAAAACTTTATCTTTGCTTGATAAACCAAGAAAAAGCGCATATATTTATGGATATAAACGAAGTTCATTTCATCTATTTTTCGCCTACTCGTACATCTAAACAAGTTGGCGAGGCAATTGTTCGCGGAACAGGATTAACAAATGTTGTTACTACGAATTTAACACTGCATACTGCTGAGGTAGATATTCCGGAGAATACACTGACTGTTATTGCTGTGCCAGTGTATGGTGGCAAGGTAGCTCCTTTGGCTATGGAACGTTTGCAGGGTATTCGTGCGTCAGGATCTCCAGTTGTGTTGGTAGTAGTCTATGGTAACCGCGCGTATGAAAAGGCTTTGATAGAATTGGACGCATTTGCTTCTGCCCAGGGTTTCAAAGTTATTGCCGGGGCTACTTTTGTGGGAGAACATTCGTATAGTACGGAACAAAATCCAATAGCCCCAGGGCGTCCGGATGCAAATGATTTGCAATATGCGGAGGAATTTGGTGCGAAGATACGGACGAAAATAAATGCCGCCGTTGATATGGAACACTTGTATCCGGTGGATGTGAACCGTATTCAGCGCCCGCGCCAGCCTTTTCTGCCTTTGTTCAAGTTTCTGCGCCGGGTGATAAAGTTGCGTAAAAGTGGTGTTCCTTTGCCGCGTGTACCGGAAGTGAATGCGGAACTTTGCACGCATTGTGGCGTTTGCGCTGTACATTGTCCTTCGGGAGCTATCCTGAAAGGTGACGAATGTAATACGATTGCCGAAAAGTGCATAAAGTGTTGTGCATGTGTCAAAGGATGTTCGTTCAAGGCGCGGACGTATGATACTCCGTTTGCTTCGTTGCTTTCAGACTGCTTTGTGCGGCAGAAAGAGGACCGGATTATTTTATAGCTTTAATCCTACATGCAATAAACTCCTTTCATTCAGAATTTCTACAGAATTCTCCGATACATTTGTGTCTGTATTTAAAATTAGGAACTATGAAATTATTGATAGTAGAGGATGAACGTGAGTTGTCCGACAGCATTGTGAGCTTTCTGTGTCGGGAAGATTATCTGTGCGAACAAGCCTTTTCTTTTGCTGAGGCTGCCATGAAGGTAGAGCTCTACGAATATGATTGTATCTTGCTGGATTTAATGCTTCCCGGAGGAAATGGATTGGATGTGCTGCGAAAAATAAAAAGTACATCGCCTCAGACGGGAGTTATCATCGTGTCGGCAAAGGATTCTTTAGACGATAAAGTGGCGGGACTGAAGATCGGTGCGGACGATTATTTAGCCAAGCCTTTTCATCTGCCGGAATTGAGTATGCGTATTTTTGCTTTGTTGAGGAGGAAATGTTTTACGAACAGCAACACTTTACAGAATGGTCCGATAAGTATTGATTTGCTTGGTAAGGTGGTTAGTGTCGGAACTGTCACGCTTGATTTGACCAAAACAGAATATGAACTTCTGTTATTCCTTATTGAAAACCGTCGTCGTGTTGTTTCTAAGAGTGCATTGGCCGAACATCTTAGCGGGGACATGGCGGATATGATGAATGACTTTAACTTCGTCTATGCCCACATCAAAAACTTAAAAGCGAAAATGGCGGATGTGGGTATGGCAGATTGCATTAAGACATATTATGGAACCGGATATAAATGGGCTATAGAATCATGAAAAGTCTTTTGCATAAAACACTCTCGCAGTTCCTTGTCTGTACGGTGGCAATCTTTATACTGACCACTCCCTTGTTTTTCCTGCTCACCAAGTATTTCTATGCGGAGGATATGATAGACATTATCGAGGCGGTGCAATTAGGGACGTCTATTCCACATATTGATTTAGAACGGGATATTATGGTGGGAATGATGCTTCAGTTCCTGCTTATTTTTCTGGTTCTCAGCCTTGCTTTGTTTATTATGATGCGTTTCATTACACATTGCCTGTGGTTGCCGTTTGATGATACGTTGCAGAAGACAGAACAGTTCAACTTGGCGCAAAGTGCAGTGCCTCAGTTTCAGAAAACCGAAATAAAAGAATTTGCCCGACTCAACAATTCGTTGGCAAAGCTGATGCAGAAAGATAAGGAGATTTATCGTATACAGAAAGAGTTTACCGAGAATGCTTCGCATGAACTCCAAACACCTATTTCTATTATTCGCAGTAAACTGGACTTGTTGATGCAGGAAGAACTGGACGAGCGGTCAATGAATCTTGTTTCCGATCTTTACGACCTCAATACCCGGATGGAACATTTGAATCGCAATTTACTACTCTTGGCAAAAATAGAGAATTCACAGTACACAGAGATGGAGGAGGTCGACTTAGGCAGCTTTATTCGTGAGTCAATGCCTACTTACAATGTACTGCACAGTGATTTGAACATTTCATTCCTTGACCAGCGTACGTGCCATGTTGTACACAATGTGAACACAATTCTGTTAAGTTGCCTGCTGAATAACCTTGTTGTCAATGCCATTCGCCATACTGCTGCAATGAATGGAGAGATTAGACTTTTGCTTTGCAATAGCTATTTTACGGTCAGTAATCCGGCGGATGGAGTATCTCTTAATGCCCGTACGCTTTTCCAGCGTTTCAGTTCTGATGATACAAAGACGTCCGGGAATGGACTTGGACTTTCTATTGCGAAAGCTATTTGCGACTATCATGGTTGGAGGTTGCAGTACGTTTTCGAAGAGAATCACCATGTATTTTCAGTGCATTTTAGGTAATTTGTTCGTGAAATTATTTCAAAGCTTTTCGGTTATGAATTAATTCACCACAGATTACACAGATTGACACAGATCCTATTTTGCTGATTATTAGATTAATAAATCTGTGTGAATCTGTGTAATCTGTGGTGAGTCTTATTCATTCCTTTTCCGATATGAGCTATATAGGAGTGCTGAAAAGGATGTAACTGTCTGTGTGATAATGCACTTGGTGTTCCACTAAGATCAGTCGTAGTGGAACACGAGTTCAGTCCTAGTGGGAAGTGGCTTCAGTCGTAGTGGGAAGTACCTTCAGTCCTAATGGGAACTATCCTCAGTCGTAGTAGGAAAATAGCTCGCTATACAGTTGTAAATTCCTCTAATGGGAAATGAATGAGTTCCGTTAACGGCTTTTTGATAATCAGTTGACGTATCCTAAAAATCCTCCTCAAAAAGATTATCTTCCCCGATAAAATTCAAAATGTCTTCTAATTTGCCTTTTACTTTTGCCTCAGAATTTTGAGATAAAAGAAAGAAAAGGTATGAAAAGATTTGTTTTAGGCATCGTGGTCATTTGTTGGATTACGATTGTATTCGCTGCAGGAAATGGCAGTAAAGTGACAGGAATCTTAAGTGGTAAAACGAATAAAGCACCGGTGGAGTTTGCCACGATAGCTTTGTACGAGGCAACAAAAAAACTTGTGACGGGAGCTATGACAGATTCTACCGGATGCTTTCATCTGGAAGATGTGCCAACGGGTCGTTATTATCTGGTGGGTAGTTATGTCGGTTATGGTGAAACACAATCTGAAATGTTCACTGTGGGTAATGGTAATCAGACGGTTGATGTCGGTGTATTATGGATTGACGATAAAGGTCAGGTGTTGAATGAGGTGGTGGTAGCCGGGCGAAAATCCACTTTTGTGCCCAAACTGGATCGTAAGGTATTTAATGTCGGACAGGATTTGATGAGTTCGGCAGGTTCGGCAAGCGAGTTGATGCAGAATATTCCTTCGGTAGAGGTGGATTTGGAAGGTACGGTCAGCCTGCGTGGTAATGAGAATGTGACTATCCTTATTAATGGAAAACCATCCGCACTGATGAGCGGCAGGACACGGACTGATGCTCTGAATCAACTTGCCGCAAACAGTATCGAACGTATCGAGGTAATTACTAATCCTTCGGCAGAGTATAAACCCGATGGTGTGAGCGGTATTATCAACATCGTATTGAAAAAGGAGAGCAAAGCGGGACTGAATGGCACTTTGACGGCAAATACCGGTAGCCACGACCGTTACAATGCCGGAGTGAATTTGAATTACGGCATCAATGGGGTGAATTTCTTTGGCGGTTATGCTTTCCGGCAAGATCGCTATGACCGTAGTATTTTTGACAATCGTACATCGCCCACGGAATACATTAACCAGACGACCCTCGGTACAGGGCGTCCCGTGTCGCACACATTACGACTTGGAATGGGAGCAAACCTTTCGACTCATGATGTCATGGAAATTTCGGGAAGCTATAATCGCCGTCATTTCCTGCGAAGTGAGCGTATAGAATCTGTTACGGAAGATATAAATCATCATTTGGAAGATTTTTATTTTCGCAATCGCAGGGCTGATGCCAGGGAGAATATGTGGGAAGGAAACTTTCTTTATACCCACACCTATGGAAAGGGCAATGAATGGAGTGTGAACTATACTTATTCTTCCGAAAGTGAAGACGAACAGAATGAATATTCTACCATGCAAATGGAGAATGACACTAAAGACAATGAGTGGGTATGGGATGCCAATTATCTGCATATCGGAAAAGTGCATTGGCAGCATCATTTGTCGGAATGGACAAAACTATCGGCAGGTTATGAACTGGAAGCGCTTCGTGCCGAACAGAATTATCATGTGGAGAATTGGGACGGAGCATCTTTTATTCCTGATCTTGACCGCACAAGTGATTTTACCCATCATCGCACCCTTCATTCTTTCTTCGCTACTTTAGAAATGAATCCAGGAGAGTGGAGTCTTATGGCCGGACTGCGTGGAGAATATGCTGATATCCGGAACAATCTTTATTCTCTTGACAGCATCACGAGGCAGTACTATACCAATATTTATCCTACGTTACACGCCTCCCGCAAACTGAATGAGCACAATGAACTCCAACTAAGCTATAGCCTTCGTGTGAACCGTCCCGAAGGTAGTGATATGAATCCATTTGCCGAGCGTATCAATCCACTCAGTCTTTCGGCGGGTAATCCTGATTTGAAACCGGAAAAGATACATTCGGTGGAGGCGGGATGGCTGTGGCACAATGATACAAATGCATCGTTGATGACTACAGTCTATTATCGCTATCTTACCAATCAGATTACCGAAGTATCACGCTACATAGACGGTGGCGTACTGCTGACTACTAAAGAGAATTTGGATCAGAGTCACAATGCAGGATTGGAGCTGATCTGGAGTTATTCTATCAATCGTTGGCTCTCTTTTAACTGGAATGCAAACGGATATTTCAATCAGATCAATGCAGAAAAGTTGGGCTTTTCACGACACAGGAATACTTTCTCGTGGAGCACGTTGTTCAATGCCAACTTCATGCCGTTCAAACATTATATGATGCAGCTCAATGCACGTTATCGTTCTGCCACACTGGTGCCGCAAGGTCGTAGGGATGCCGATTATTGTATCAATCTGGGTATGAAGTATGATATTCCGAGTATCAATCTTTCCGTATTGGCTTCGGTTACTGATTTGTTTGATACCTATCGGAAGTCGTATACGCTTGATACACCCGAACTGAAACAGAAGGTAGAAAAACGCCGTAATCCCCGTATTTTCTATATCGGCGTTTCTTATACATTTGGTGGAAACAAGAGCAAAAAACACACAGCGAAGTTAGAATATGATGAGAGTATGTAAAATCCTTATATTACTTGTACTTTGTGCATTTACAGTAATCGGACAAGCACAGGAGGATTCTGTCAAAACGGATACGGTTCGGGTAATGGATAATAATCCATACCGTTTCCGCATCCGGCAGGTCATTTTACCTGCAACTTTGATTGGAGTGGGGATTATCGGGTTGGAAAGCCATTGGCTGCAATATCAGAACCGGGAGTTACGTGACGAGCTACGGGAAAACATTGACAGTAAATTTACGGTTGATGATTTTTCGCAGTATGCTCCGATGTTTGCTGTTTATGGCTTGAATTTGTGTGGTGTAAAAGGAAGGCATAGCTTTACGGATCGTACCATAATCCTTGCTACTGCCTATGCACTAATGGGTATCACCGTAAACACATTTAAAATGACGGCCAGTGTAGAGCGTCCTGATGGAAGTAGCCGTAACTCCTTCCCGTCGGGGCATACCGCAACCGCTTTTATGGGTGCGGAGTTTTTGCGTAAGGAATATTGGGACGTTTCTCCATGGATAGGTGTTGCCGGGTATGCAGTAGCTGCCGGTACAGGCTTCTTTCGTATGTATAACAATCGTCATTGGCTGACAGATGTGCTTACCGGAGCCGGAATCGGAATACTGAGTACTCAGGCGGCTTATTGGCTTTATCCAACTATTACAAAGACTTTCTTCCGTAAGCGGTATAAGAATATATTTATTTCTCCTTATTTCTCAAAAGAAGAAAAAGGAGTAAGTTGTCATATCGCTTTCTAAAGGATACTCGTTGCAATTAATAAGGAATAAACTTCAGCATAATAACTTTCTGTGTTTGGTCGTCTATTCTGAAACGATTATCAGTACGTTCGCCTATCAACCAAATGATATGGGAGCCACTGCAAAGCACCCATTGTTGCTCTTTGCGGGAAAGGGAGAATTTTCGATCAGTAAGGTAGTCACTGACCTTTTTTCGCCCAGTCATACCAAAGGGAACGAATGTGTCGCCTTGTCGGTAGTGTCTGACTGTGAGAGGTTGTTTTAGTTTGTCTGCATCGAAGCAAGCAGTATTTCGGTTGCGGGGAATGATGAAATCATCCGTGACTTCTAATTCTTCCATTGTCAGGCGGAAGGGCAGGGCAGGATCATCTGGAGAAAAGACTGTTGAAACATCTTCTGAACAGATCGGTTCTAACAGTAGAAGCTCTCGATCTTTAATCACGCGCCATTCTCCACTGAGGAATATTTTCCCCGGTTGCCCATTCAGAGAGGTGAAAATATCTTTGATCTGTGCACTGTTAAATCCTAATGGAGATAAGATCTCAAATAATAAGGTTTCCGGTGCAGATTCTTGGAGCAAAACACTGATCAGGATACCTTGTTCGGTTTGCACTTTCTGCTTGCCTTCTTCTATTCCTTTTTTATATAAGAGAGCTGCATCATTCAGATGTTCTGCAGTGCGGAGAAGGCTTTCTTTTACAGAGGGATTGATTTCCTGCATAAGTGGCAAGAGGTTGAGGCGTATCTTGTTGCGTGTATATTCGTCTTGCAGGTTAGTGCTGTCCGTTACGTAAGATTGTCCGATTTCTTGTAGGTATTCGGTTATTTCTTTCCGGTCGAGGCATAACAAGGGGCGGACAATGTTTCCGTTTTTGGGACGGATACCCAATAGTCCGTTGATGCCTGTTCCACGGATAAGGTTGAGCAGGAGAGTTTCTACACTATCATCTTTATGATGGGCCACGGCGATAACGTTGGCTCCTTGTTGTAGACGGAGCTGCTCAAACCAAGCATAACGTAATTCCCGTGCTGCCATTTCAATGGATATGTGGCGCTTTTCCGCTTCTTCCGTGGTTTGGAAATGTTGGACATGTAACGGAACTTCCAGCTGCAAGCATAGTTCGCGGACAAACATTTCATCTCGAACCGACTCATCTCCCCGCAGATGGAAATTACAATGTGCCGCCTCGCAGGTGTACCCCATAGCAAGAAGTAGACGCAACAAAGCTACTGAGTCCGCTCCGCCACTCAGTGTTACCAGTATTTTGTCTTCTCGTGTGAAAAGCTTTTCCTGATCAATGTATTGCGCTATTTTCTTTTTATTCATAATGGTGCAAAGATAATATTAACGAATTGAATTCTTTCTAATTCTTCGGAACAAAGTGGAGAATGGAGAATATTCCTCCTTATTTAAAAACAATCTAAATAATTTGTAGGCTAAATACAAATCATTTATCTTTGCATCCAAATTAAAGAAAGAGAGAAGACTATGCGTTTATCCGAATTAAAAACTGGAGAAAAAGGTGTAATCGTTAAAGTACTGGGGCATGGCGGTTTCCGCAAACGAATTGTAGAAATGGGTTTTATTAAAGGCAAGACTGTAGAGGTTTTGCTGAATGCCCCGCTGAAAGACCCAATAAAATACAAAGTAATGGGGTATGAAATCTCTTTGCGCCGCCAGGAGGCAGGGATGATTGAAATACTCAGCGAACATGAGGCGAAAGAGCAAGTGACAAAACCGAATTATCATCCGGGAATGAGTGAAGATATTTATCCGGGGGAAGAAGAACTGAAACGTATCGCTCTCGGTAAACGTCGTACCATTAATGTTGCATTAGTGGGTAATCCAAATTGTGGAAAAACTTCTCTGTTTAATATTGCTTCCGGTTCACACGAACATGTTGGTAACTACAGCGGCGTTACAGTGGATGCTAAGGAAGGTCATTTTAATTTCCAAGGTTATCATTTCCGCATAGTCGATTTGCCGGGTACATATTCGCTATCAGCATATAGTCCTGAAGAAATGTATGTCCGTCATCATATTATTGATGAAACACCGGACATTGTTATCAATGTGGTAGATTCGTCCAATCTGGAACGTAATCTGTACCTCACTACCCAGTTGATTGACATGAACGTGCGTATGGTGATGGCGCTCAATATGTACGATGAACTGGAAGCCAGTGGCAACACGCTGGATTACATGAAACTGAGTGAACTCTTTGGTGTTCCTATGGTTCCTACCGTTTCGCGTACGGGCAAAGGCATCGAAGATCTTTTTCACGTTGTTATCAGTATTTACGAAGGTGCCGACTTCCTCGATCAGAAAGGCAAGGTACGTGCAGAAGTGTTGAATGACCTGCGTGAATGGCATCGGGAGTATGTGCCCGGCTATACCGGTGGGGCTCATAAAGAAGAAGAAGTACGTCATCATGGATTCTATCGTCATATTCACATTAACCACGGTCCTGAACTGGAACGCAGCATTGAAGAGGTGAAGCGGGTGATTAGTGAGAATGAGGGTATCCGTCATAAGTATTCTACCCGCTTTCTTGCCATCAAACTTCTGGAGAATGATCCGGATTTGGAAACGCTGATTAAAACTTTACCCAACGGCAAAGAAATCATAGATGTCCGTGATCAGGAAAGCCGCCGTATCCGAGACGTGCTGAATGAGGATTGCGATCAGGCAATTACCGATGCAAAATATGGTTTTATATCCGGTGCACTGAAAGAAACCTTTGTGGATAATCACTTGGATAAAGAACATACTACACGTGTGATAGACTCTATCGTAACGCACCGTGTGTGGGGATTCCCCATTTTCTTCCTGTTCATGTATCTCATGTTCGAAGGGACGTTCGTGCTTGGCGAATACCCGATGATGGGTATCGAATGGCTGGTAGAAACTCTCGGTAACTTTATACATGCCAATATGGCGGACGGACCGTTGAAAGATCTATTGGTAGATGGTATTGTAGGTGGTGTTGGTGGTGTGATTGTCTTCCTGCCAAACATTCTTATTCTTTATTTTTGTATATCGTTGATGGAAGACTCCGGTTATATGGCGCGTGCTGCATTTATCATGGATAAGATTATGCATAAGATGGGGCTGCATGGTAAATCCTTCATTCCTCTGATTATGGGTTTCGGATGTAACGTACCTGCTATTATGGCTTCGCGCACTATTGAGAACCGTAAAAGCCGACTTATTACCATGCTCGTCAATCCGTTGATGTCATGTAGTGCCCGCCTGCCTATTTATTTGTTGCTGGTAGGTGCATTTTTTCCGAACAATGGTAGTTTGATACTGTTATTAATATATTCAATAGGTATTCTGTTGGCGGTATTGCTGGCGCGTTTATTCAGCCGTTTTCTGGTGAAGGGGGATGATACTCCGTTCGTAATGGAGCTTCCGCCTTACCGTTTACCGACAGCAAAAGCTATTTTCCGTCACACGTGGGAGAAGGGGGCACAATATCTTCGTAAAATGGGAGGTATTATCATGATAGCTTCCATCGTAATATGGGCATTGGGATATTATCCTGACCATGATGCGTATGAAACGGTTGCCGAACAGCAGGAGAATTCCTACATCGGACAGATAGGAAAGGCTATGGAGCCGGTGATTGCACCTTTGGGTTTTGACTGGAAACTTGGTATCGGTATACTTTCAGGTGTGGGCGCTAAGGAATTAGTGGTAAGTACACTGGGCGTGCTTTATACGAATGATGCTGAAGCAGATGCCGTAAGTCTTGCCGAACGTATTCCGATTACACCGTTGGTAGCTTTCTGTTATATGGTGTTTGTATTGATCTATTTCCCATGTATAGCTACGATTGTAGCAATCAAGCAAGAATCCGGTAGCTGGAAATGGGCGTTATTTACGGCAGTGTATACCACGCTGCTTGCGTGGGTAATGGCATTTGCCATTTATAGAATAGGAGGATTATTTGTATGATGAATTGGCAACAATGGGTAGTTGCAATCCTGTTACTGTTGTGTATTGTCCGGATCGGATGGGGAATTTATGCATTTTTTCGCCGGACAAGAGAAAATGGTAATCCATGTGCAAATTGCGTAACCGGTTGTGACTTAAAGCGATTGATGGATGAGAAGCGTGCAGAGTGTAGTGCGACGAAAAAAGAAAAGAAGAAAAATTGCTGCGGATAGTTGGAATTTCCAAAAAATGTACTACCTTTGCAACCGCAAATGAGAAAGATTGGTTCCTTGGATGAGTGGCTTAGTCAGCGGTCTGCAAAACCGTGTACGGCGGTTCGAATCCGCCAGGAACCTCAAGCAAAGCTCCGAAACTACTGATAATAAAGGGTTTCGGAGTTTTTATTTTATGGAGGTACGCAAATAGGGGCGCAGGCTCTGGCAAAATGTACCTTTAGACAAATTAAAAACTCTAAAGGCATGAAACCGATATTCAACGATGAACAACTGAAAAGAGCTTCTTTTATTTTAGAAAGTCCTTTGGCTAAGTTGTCAGAACTTTACTCTAATGAGATAAAGGACTTGGCAGTAGTTTGGTGTTACTATTCCGGAAGAATAGAAGGTAATACTTATACTTACGTTGAAACGGAAGCACTATTAAAAGATGGCATAACTTCCGAAAAGAAGTATGAAGATGCCAAGATGCTTAAAAATCTCTACAATACTTTCATTTCTGAACTGGAATATATCAATAAAGGAAAGAATCAAGAAACCATAAATGAGCGTACTCTTTTCAGAATACACCAATCTATTTCGACGGGACTGGTATCTAATGAAGAATCGGGTTCGTTAAGAACCCGTGCCGTTCGTATCAGCGGAACGGAGTATATTCCACCTAAGAATCAACAAGAAATAAAAGGTAAACTAAATGAGATTCTTTTTCAACAAGAAGAATATGATAATCCGTTAGAGAAAGCAGTCTATTTACATTGTAATATTGCTCGTCTGCAACCTTTCATTGATGGAAATAAACGAACTGCAAGAATGATAGAAAGTATTGCTTTAATGAACGCTGACATTATTCCAGTATATTCTGCGAAAGACTCAGATATTCTGAACTACAGGAAAGGATTGATAGCTTTTTATGAAACGGAGGATTATGGTAGATATACTGACTATTTTCTGAATAGGCAGATAAAGAGGATTAAAGAAATAGGATAATGCACCAACTGTTTCATGTTTCTGGAAGTAATCTATTCTGTGTATAGTATTATATGCTGAATTCTATCATTTACCTTCGATTAGCAAGGTTTTTACGGTTAAAACTATAAAGTGTCCGTTCTGAAAGGAGAAGATTCGTAGAAGGCATGAAACGATTGCGAAAAGCTTTTTGTAACTATTTCAAAAAAAGTCAGATGCCTTTTATTATTTTTTTTAGATTTAGACGTATAGCACATGTGCTATTACGTTTTTATTTCGGTTTCAAGCTGATAAGCAAACCTTCAAACTAGGTGATTCTGTTATTTAAGGTCTTTATTCTTAGTCATTGCTAATATTTACTCTTATAGCTCTTCCTTTGTATTTTCCTATTGTAGATATAGCAACAACAAAGACCCCTAATAATATATTTAGTATCAATGGGAATAGGGTTTGTTCTTGGTTTTTGTATTCTCTTTGTTCAGTTTTGTTTTTTTAAACAGTATTGTAGGCTCTCAATATACAAAGGTCGAATATACAAAAGAAGATTCTAATATACTACAATGATTAGATAATGCTGCTTATACTCTATATAATTACTTTTTAAGCTTATTATTATTATCTGCGACTACGACTTATTGCCCCATAAATTTCTTAATAATAGCGGTAAATCAAGGTTCTCAGACTTACTTTTTCTAATAAGGTGTTTTGCTATGTCAACTCTAAGGTTATACATATTGTACGTTTTGCGGTCATAGTATTCATCCAAAATTTTACAAATGGATTTATACGCTTGACTTTTTGCGGTTTTAATACTGTTGGTCGTTTTAGAGTTTAAAGTGCAAAGATTCTGATACTCCTCCGCAAAACTTTCAAATCCGTATTGTTCCAATCCGTTTATGATATATTTCTCTTTCTCGGTGAGTTGAGCATTGCTATAATCTAAATAGTTAAAGAAGATAAGTCGGGCGACTTCTCTTGTCTAGAAAGCATATAAATCGTGATAATGCTCTATCAAGTCTCCAATATTCTTTATATATCCCATCTGGTGGTGATTAAATGATCTTTGATACTTTAGAGTGAACTCAATTCTTAGCATATTATTTCCACATTCTCGCAGTCTGGCATAACAAGCTTTTCGTTTATCTTGTTTTGTCCAATGGGATTTTGCAGCAATTTCTATATCTTTAGCATAGAGCTTTAATTTTTTGTCTGTACCTTCAAAATAGAGTGTTCCTTCATCTATCCTCTCATCATTTCTCTTGAGTTTAGAATAAGCTACAACCATATGAAGGACTTCTTTGACTGGGTAGCGAATATTTATATTGGCTCCGATTTCACAATCGGTGAAACGGGCTTTTTTAATTTCCTCAAATGTAATGTTTAGGGTTTTAGCCAGCTCTCGTATCGTTTGTTCAAACTTATCTTTGTTAAGGTCTGAGAATGAAGCCTTATGATAAGCACGTTTTCGAAGACTACCTACAATCTTTATTGTGTTCGTTTTCAAGGCATGATTAATAGTTAAATAATGCCTGTCAGATTTTGCGCGATTTGGTAGTCGATAATTATCATACTCCTTTTCACCTGGATTCTCTATTAGTTTTCTGGAAGGTTTTGGAATACAATTCTTTAAATCTCCCGAAAAATCTCTTAGTATGATTTTTATACTATCTATCATTTGTCATTTCTTTAGTTTCGTCAAAGATAGTGTATTTCCATCAAATGCTAAATAATATTCATTCTTTCATTTTATAACCTTTGAAGCAAAAGTAAGAATGAACATACTATTTGAATTGGAAGTACTTTTATTTCATACGACTATTATTGAAATCTTTCCAGATGTCATTTAAAGATATTATTGTTAGATTATCATTATCTATATTCATAAAAGTGCTAACTTCTTCTTTGTTTTTTAATGTACAAAGAATGTATTTATCTGCATACTTATAATTAAGCAGACTCTTATATTTGCCTTTAATCGTGCTTACATTATCGGTATATGAAACTTGTGCAGCTATGACTTGATTATTTTTGTTTAATCCTAACACGTCAATATCATGCATTCCTTTTCCTTTTTCCATCAATGTTTTTACAATCCGGATGGATTCAAGGGCAAAAGACGAGGTTAACCATTCATGACACATTTTCTCAATCTCTTCATCCGGTATTGCATCTAATTCGTTTTGCAAAGGATATCCATAATAGATACTTCGTATAGCATTTGTTCTCCTTTTTATTGGACTTAAGGTAATACTATGAGGCATTAATCCTTTTAATATCGGAAAGTTTTGTAAGGTTATGCTGTTAATTTCATGAATACCGCAATATACACTTTTCATCTGTAGGCAATATAAAGTATAGCCTTCTTTTTTTATTTCTTCAATCTCCGTCCCTTTTTTTAATAAGCCAAGTTTGATGTCATGGTCCGAATATTCTGAAATAACCAATATGTCATTAACTTGAATCTGCTTTGCCAATAGACAAAAACGACTAATATACAGTGGAGCCTTCTTTACTTTTTCTCCCTTTTGTAACTTCTCATAACAAACTCCATCTTTTTCTTCTTCGTAATCTTGTATACATATAGAAATTTTATTATCAGCATACAGTCTCTCTTTCATTTCATACTGTCTATCAGTTTTTCTGTAGTTACATCTGACTAACCAGCTTGGCTCATCAAATAAAGGCTGATTTTTCCACAAAACATTGACTACCTTTTCGGCAAAATCCAATAACCTTTCTTGCCTAAAATCTCTGTCTGCTTTTAACTTATCTTCATCTTCTTTTGGAAAGAATTTCTTTATATAAGAATTATAGCTCCATACAGCAGGAATTTGCCATACAGATTTATAATAACTAATTTGATTATTTTTTAAATCTTGTAATAGCACACCTTTGAACCATGAATATAGTTCATAATAATGCCAAGGAGACTCTGTTCTCTCTTCTTCATCCCTCTGTTTTATATGCTCCAATATATCCTCATTTAAATCTATATTTAGTGTTTTGCTTTGTTCATTGTAAAGAGTAGTGTCTCGATTAATGTACGAAATCAGTAAGTCTTTTATAGTGGTATTTGGATGCTGATAAGTTTTTTTCTTGTATATTTCTTTAATAGTATTGACTAAAATATTTACAGATTTCTCTATTGTGTCAAGAATGTTCTGTTCGTTGTGGAATTGTTTTATTAATTCTTTGGTGGCATCTGTAATTGTATCTTCCTTTTTATAGGAATTAAGATATTCTTCCAAAATCGTTTGAGTGTAACAATTTAGAGATGTTATAATATTGTTTATTCTGTGTTCATCCTCTAATGCTACTTTATTTTTCAAATAAGTACGGATTACTTTATTTAGATCATATCCTGCAACTACAATGTCTTTTAAAATTCTTACTCGCTCATTTAGGCTAACGCTTTTAGCTTCATGGCTAAAACACTCAAAAATAGCTTTAGGATTTACTGATAATGATAAATCGTTGAAAGGATTAGTGGTTTTCATTTTGCTTAATATTAATACCGCAAACGTATTAATATTATTTCATATAAACAAAAAAGAACAATATAAAAAGATGTAAAAACGTTATTTTTTACTTATGATAGCTTCGGAAGTTCCAATCTAATTATTATATTTTGCGATTAGCTTTTTTCTGTCTCCGTCTCACCCTCGGAAACGTTTATTTTATAACGACTTAAAGGCTGTGAGGGAAATAGCTTTGCTTTGACTTCTAAAGCAGTTTTACCCTTTTTATCGAAGGACGGTAGTATAGGAGAAATTAAAATTAATAGCTGGCAAATAAATATCATTCCCCAAAATATATTTTCTTTTTCATGGTTACTTTCTGTATAAGTCATTAATAGTTTGTGTAACCCTATTTTGAAAAACAAGAAATAGGAACAATTCGTGAAGATATTCCTACTTCTTCATTTTTTTGAATCATTAGTTCTTTATTGGAGTTAAATAGTCCGATTTTATTCTAAATATTTTCAGTATTAAACGTAATTTGAATGCTGCTGTATGGAGTAAACTTAACAATGGCAGAATCTGTGTTTATTCTGTCTTATTAGGAGTAACTGAAGTGGTATTCGCATATTTACGTTCAACCATGTGCCTTATTTCTTCTGCTTCCCATAATTCTTTCTTTTTCTGTTCATCTGTTTTACCAGACAGTAGAACTGCAAGCAAAGATATGATATATACGATTAAGAATGGTACGAAAATTACGAGAATAGGAGTTCCTTCAATTTGTAAGAAGAACAAAGCACTAATAAGTGGGATAGAGAATGAGATTATAGTCCATCCCCAATAACTCCGTCCACGTTTCTTAGCTAAAGAACCAAGAGTACAATAAATACAGAAGATAATAACCAAGACAGCTATTATTACAATCCAAGCAGTTAGAAGATCTTTATCCATAGATATAAAAGTTTCTACCTTCGCAGCCAATAAGGTGGTTAGCGATAGAAGAAGTGGGCTGCCGTCCACTTCCAGTAAGGTATCGCCAGACACCTGCACGCAGATAGACGAACAACCCACTTATGGCGAGTCATTCGTACCAGAGCGTGCACTTTTAGGTTTAAACTGGCGATTTTAACTGGAAAGGCACTTCTTATTTTTTTAATTATGTTCCAAAGAACGATACAAAGATAATAAGACTTTTTGTCTCTGTGCGCTATCTTATTCAAATTTCTACATGAATTTAATATTTTGTTATTCGTTTATATCTTAAAGAAGCTATCTTTTCTTTTTCTTCAATAGTGTTTTAAGATCAAATAAATTGATTTTATTCGCACTATGTTCAGCAAGTTTTGGGCTCCACTTCGTGTAGCGTTCTGTAGTTCTTATACTGCTATGCCCCATATAGTTTTTAAGGGTTTCGATTGATACACCTTGTGCGATTGCAATTGTAGCAAAGGTTCTTCTGGAAGAATGAAAGGTCAGATGTTTCTCAATTTTCGCTATTTTAGCAAGTTCTCTCAGAGTCTCATTGATAATATTTTCTTGCTTCTGGCAGAACCAAGGAAAAATAGGCTTCTCTTTATAAACATTATCCAAATTTCCTTCAGGTGCATATTGCAATATCTCCAATGCTAAAGGAAACATCGGTACATCAACATGTTTTTTCTTTTTCTTTGCGTCAAAACTTAGAATCCAAGGATCAAGGTCTACATCAAGATTCCCCCACTTTAGAACTAAAATATCGCTTATTCTAATTCCACAAGCGCAAGAAAATAAATACATCAATAGAACTCTACGCTCAATTGAAGTAACTTCCAGCTTATTGATTAGTTCATGCATCCTACAAAGTTCGTCTATTTCGATAAATGTCTTGTTTACTATATACTTTGGAATAGATAAATCAAGTGTCCTATAGGGATTCTTAATTGGTATTTTTAAGTTTTCGATATATCGAATTATCGCTTTTATATGCTTAATTCTGTTACGTCTGCTACCTTCGACATCTCCATGATTATTTTCTTGACCACGCTTAATGAGGAATTTATCAAAATCATCAAGTAGCTTCGTACTAATATCTTTTATTCGTATTTCTGAACGAAACTCCTTGAGTGCTCTAATAGTCGTATGATAGGTTTTCACAGTACTTTCACCCATTTCGCCTATATTTTTCTTTTTGGAGATGTACTCTTCAAAATAATAATAAAAGGACTGGTTTTCTGGTTTGTTAGCTTTCTCTTCTTTTCTGGATACGATTTCTCTTAGTATATCTACTGTAATTTCAATCTCATCAATTTCGGCACTACGGATTGCTTTCTTTATACGATTCAATTCCTCTTGAAGCAGTATATCTGAACCGTCATTATCCAGAATATGTTTACCCGCTTTGTCCCACTTCTCTGGAAGGCAACTAATGCCTAACGGAAATTTAGGCTCTTTTCCGTCTATTCTCTGAAACCGTATGTATATAGGCATACGACCATCTTTTTTCTTTTTATCGACACGTAAAAATAGTGTCGGCTCTTGAATTTTAATAGCCATGGTATTGCATTTTTTTTTTGCTAAAATAGACAATATTATTTATTTTCACCAGAAAAAGTGCTAATATCTTTAGCTGATTCTTTAGCAATAGATAAATCATACTTCAAGTATCTCTCTGTCATATTTACGGATTTGTGTCCGAGATATTTTGAAATCTTATAAATATCTACATTATCCATTACAAGTAGAGTAGCAAAAGTGTGGCGGCTCGAATGATAGGTTATATGCTTATCAATTCCAGCAAGTTTGGTTTCTTTACGGAGAGTTTGATTTACAGTAGGCTCTGAAAAATTATAGAACACCTTTTCATTACTACCTATTAACTTGCCATTATTAGACCTCTCAAGCAAAATATCACGAGCCATCGGGAATAGTGGTGTTATTACTTCCGTTTTAGTTTTTATCATCATTTTACGAATTAGACTGTTTTCAAAATCTACATCTTTCCATCTTAGATCCATTGTATCTGAAAAGCGTAAGCCACAGAAACATGAGAACTGGTACATTTTTAATATTTTGTATTCCTTAGAGCTTTTATCAAACTGTTTAGTATATTCTATCAAAGCGTTAAGTTCCGATTTATCAAGATATACTTCCTTTATTTCCGAACTGGGTATTTTAAACCACTTATATGGATTGTTAGCCTGAATATTATGTTTTTGAATATCAAGGATAACCGTTCTTAGGTTTTTATGCTTTGGATTTCGTCCACCTGGTGAGTTACCATTTATCTCTCGCATATGGTCATCAAACGATTCAATAAATGACAATGATATATCGCTGATTCGGAACTCCTTCTTGTATTCTTTTAGTACATTAAATGTAGTCATGTAGACGCGAATTGTTTCTGGGTTCAATCCCTCTTTTCGTTTACGTTCTACAAAATCAAGATAATAGTCATAAAACGAGCCATCTTCTGGTTTTACTTTACGCTTTCCTAAATAGAAATTCTTGATCACGTCCAACGTCAATTCCTGTCCGTCTGCCAATAGACGGTTTATATAGAGATCTAACTCCAGAACTTTTTTATTAAGCTGTATTAGCAATGCCTTATTTTTAGGTTCATTCTTTTTGGTGTCCCATTGTTCTTTCAATACATCAATATTGGTAGGAAACTTGGTATCTTTTAATCCGACCCTCACTCGAAGATAAATTGGATATTTACCGTTTCTTTTTAAAGGCTTGTCAGTCCTTATACATTTATAAATTGAATATTCTGCCATTTTATGTCAAATAAAGTGATATTAACTCGCATGAGCTAAATTAAGTGGCATCCTCCAAACTGCAAAATATTTCTTAGAAAATCAATAAGAAAGTAGTAATAATTTAACGATTCCATAGCAATAGTACAAAAAAGAAAGGTTCTTAAATAGGGTCGCAGAAAACTTAAATTGGAGATAAGCTAATAAAACATTGGATAATCGAGGCATTTATAACTACCTAATTTCTACCAATGAAAAATACAATTATCTGATTATCAGCAATACAAGTAGTTCGCCAGGAACCTCAAAACGAACAAAATGCCCTGAGTAGAAATACTTGGGGCATTTGTTGTTTATTGACCTTCAGTAACTTAGCTACCCTGCCATTTGAGTCGAAAATCGTGCGAGTGTAGACCGATTGTAGTCCGAGCCTCCTAAAACGATACGATTGTAGCACATGAAAAGTATTAATTTTAGGTTTTTCCCTATCAATAATTATAGAATTCACCAGTTAGTTCTCATTTTCCCATATTACTTTTGTTACAAACCAAAAGAAATACGCCATGAAAAAGATTCTATTTATCCTATTTACAGTTCAGTCTGTTTTAGCTCCCCATATAACGAAGAGCTATAGTGTTAATTCTATCGAGGATAGTTACGAATATTCGATAGTCAATCAAGAAAAGAAAACAGTCAAAAAAGACATTTTAGGCAATACGATTATTGAAGATGATAATGGTAATAAGATTACGATTAAAAAAGATATTCTGGGAAATATTATTATTGAAGGTAATAATGGTGATAAGATTACAATCAAAAAAGACATTTTAGGAAATATTACTATTGAAAACAATAATGGTAATAAGAAAACTATTAAAGAAGATATTTTAGGGAATACGATTATTGAGGACAATAATGGCAATAGGAAGACTGTCAAAAAAGATATCTTTGGCAATACTATTATTGAAGACAATAAAGGGCACAAGCAGATTATCAAAAAGGATATATTTGGAAATTCCACTATCGAAGACTATTAGGTAGACATTCTTTTCCATCTTGTTTTCTTCCCTTTCGGAAAAAAGTATCCATGAACCCTAATTGTTCATGGATACCATTCCGTTCGCATGGCTGAATATTCCTTGATCAATCAGCAATTGTATAGTCTGTTCCGTTACCATATCTAGATTGTTTCCTTTCCTACTGAAACCGAGAAGTTGGGAAGTCAGCCGTTTCAGATCTTCAGTCGGCATAGATATCTGTTGCTCTATGGCATAGCGGGCGGCGCTCATTACTTCCAGGATTGGAATATCCAGAATATCGCGTTTGGAGTTGATGCGGTAAAAGTCGCAGTCTTTAGCTTTCTCTTCATCTTCCCAGTAAATTATAGTATCTCCCGATAAAGGGTCTTTATATGCATCTTCAAGAAGATTGTCGATAAATACCTGTAAACGGGTGGTAACCCTTGTTAGATTCCAAATTCGTAATATTCTTTTATATAGCAGAGTATTTGTTATGGGTTGTTCAATCTTGACTATTTGTTGAAGTTGTTTTTTAACTTGATAGGAGGAAGCCATTACGGTATCGATATCTGTACTGTAGCCTATATCGGGCAAGTCAGCAAATATATATTCTCTTTCTCGATTGTTCACTAACTCTACAACAGGTTCATTCTCTATACTGAATGTTTTCAGAACATTATTCTCTATCGGAAGAGGAGGCTGTTCTTCTACTTTTGTGTTTTTTAAATCTTCCAGCTTTTTGATAATGCGCTCCACGACGTTCTCCTTATGTTCAAACCAGTCGACGGACCATACACGCATTACATTCCAGTGGAGCATCTGCAAAACATTCGGTTGTACTATTTCACGGTCCCTTGTAGTCTTGGTTTCATAATAGTTTCTGCCGTCACACAATATCCCTAGAATATATGTATCCGGTTGCAATGGATTGACAATCGCTAAATCCACCTTAAAGTTTGACCGTCCTACCAGAGTATCCACTTTATAACCACGCTGAGTAAGTTCCTGTGCAATTAAAGTAATAAGATTACTTTGTTGCAGGTTCTGTAGTTGGATGGCCGGAACAGGTGAGGTGCCGCGTTCTGCAAATTCAAGGAACCTCTTTAAGCCTTCCACACCTTTGGACTTTGTACGTTTCAAATCTATTTGTTCGGAGCGTAAGGTTGAGAAGATAATCATTTCATAACGTGCACGCGATACGGCTACATTCAGACGACGTTCGCCACCTTGATTATTCAATGGTCCGAAATTCATAGATACATTGCCATTCCTGTCCGGACCGTATCCTATAGAGAAAAGGATAATATCCCGTTCATCACCTTGTACATTCTCCAGATTCTTGATGAAAATAGGCTCATTACTTTGGAAAGCTTTTTCTTCCAATTCGGGATATTTGTTCAGTTCCTCAATGAGCATATCTTCTATCAAATTTTGCTGTACTTGGCTGAAAGATACGACGCCTATGCTTTTTTCAGGAACTTCAGGTGTACGTAGCCGGTTCAGTATTTCTTTCACAATGGCTTCAGCTTCGGCATGATTGCTGCGTGTACGTCCTTTATCATATGTACCATCTACCTGAACTAAACGTACTTTTGAAACTCTGTCATCCACAGAAGGAAAAGTATATAGCTTTCCATTGTAATACTGAGAATTACTGAAAGCAATCAGACTTTCGTGTTTGCTCCGATAGTGCCAAGTCAGATAACGGGATGGAATGGATAACGAGATGCAATCATCCAGAATGCTCTCCATATCGTCAAATTCAGCTTCTTCCTCGTCTACTTGTGAAGAGGAGAAGAAACTTGTCGGAGGCATTTGCTTGGGATCACCTACTACGACTAATGCGTTGCCGCGGGCTATTGCACCGACTGCCTCGCTGGTAGGCATCTGTGATGCTTCGTCGAAAATAACAAGATCGAACTTCTCTGCATCCAGATCGATATACTGAGCCACTGATATCGGACTCATCAACATGCATGGACATAGCTTGGGCAACAGAGTTGGTATCTGGTCTATAATTCTCCGGATAGATGTGCCGCGTCCTCCATTTGAAATGTTCCTTTTTAGAATTCCTATTTCGGAACTGGAGGCGGCTTCCATTGTTAGTGATGGTATTCTGGCTGCTAATCTACAGTATAGTTCTTTTTTACTCAACTCCTGAAAATCGATAGTCAGTTGTTTGTATTTGCTGATCATTTCCTCAAATAGCAACCCGTTGAAAAGGCGTAAAGTTTCGTCCGCATCAACGGTTTTTAGAGCTAATTGGTGATAAACGCCTTTCATATACGCATTAGAAGCTTCCGATCCGCTTTTATGCTTATCTGTTATATAGTTGATAACTACGGTTAAATGCAGAGATTCCAATTCTCTCTTACGGATGCACCATTGTCCCCAATCTTTAATCTTATTGAAGTGAGTTAGCCAGGTATTCAGTAGAACCGGTAGTTTCACTTCAAGATTATTATCCGGCAGTTGTATGTAGCATAAACCTTTTATTTCATTGAGAACCGTATTCAACTCGTTGGATGTATCGATTAGTTGCCTGAATGTATCTTTATTAGACTGTTGGAATGCGTTCCAGTCAATACTGATTTTATTTGCAAATTGATTCAGAACTTCTGCGAATGGCTGTTGAACGATTGCTGCGTATTCCGATAAAGTGTTGTAAATTATCGGAAGATTCTTAAGTATAGAATCAATATCATCCCATTTCTCTTTGCTCTTTCTTCCTAAGAAGCCGAAAGAAGATGATAATTCGGAAGATTGTTCTTGAATGATCTTATTATTCTTTTGATAAGCATTGAGCTTTTCTAACAGGCTTGGTATTTGTGCTGCCTGCAAACTTATATTGTAAAGTCTGAGCTTTTTCAGATAAGAACGTTTGGCAAAGAATTTAGGTAAGAACCATTTCAATTCGATAGCTTTCCATTCTTGTTGGAGGGCAAATGCATTTTCTCCCAGAATTTGAGGTGCATACTCTTTACCCAGTTCAGCTTGTAACTGATCTCGCTTACGACCGGACAGGATAATATCTTTCCATTCTTCTATCAAGTCGGTATTACCACCCATTTCCAATAACGTTTTATTCAGATATGGGATGGATAGAAGCTGGTTACATATCTTGCCCATCCAGTTGATCCCATCCCAATTATCAGGTATCGAGATTCCCAGACTATTTGAAAGCAACTTTCTGTTAGCGGTAATCGAGGTGAATAAATTAATAAAGCGCCTGATTCCGGCTTGTAATTTCTGAGAGCTCTCTATGGAAGTATCGTATGGCTCCAGTCCCTTTAACGGGTGATCTTGCGGATGCCCTGTTATCTGAAAAACTGTATCCAGTTCCTGGATATTTTCGCAAAAGTCTATCAGTTGATTTTTGGTGATAGAGGGAAACAGAGAAAAGTCGATAGACAATTCATCTCCCTGTATCGATAAGTAGTTTGTAATGCAATCATAAAGAGAAAAGCCGGAAGCATGGGGATGATGCAATGCTTCCATATAATCGATTAATTTCTTTCTACGCTCAAATAATTGCTTTGAAGTGCTTTCAAACTCGGCTGGAGACTGAATGTGAATGACTTCTATAGCCTTCTGAAGCTGAGCCAGAAAATGAGATTTAGTGACCTTATTAGAATGTAGTTCCAGACAGAACGGATCTAATCCTATCTTAGTCAGACGGTTTTGTACTACAGAAAGTGCCGCCATCTTTTCTGCTACAAACAGCACACGTTTTCCTTTGTACAGGGCATTGGCTATCATATTGGTAATGGTCTGTGATTTACCGGTTCCCGGAGGTCCATGCAATATGAAGCTCTTTCCTTCTCCTGATTCAATAACGGCTTCCAACTGCGAAGAATCGACATCAACAGGAATGGCAAAATGGAGAGGTTCAAGATTTTTGTCTATTTCTCTGGCGTTAATCTCCGGAGTCGTATCCTGCCATTGAATACGATTTTCCATCAGACTGGCTATAATGGCGTTCTCTTTCAATTTGTCTGCATTGGTATGAATATCGTTCCACATGACAAACTTGTTGAATGAGAATAGCCCCAACATTGATTCTTCCACTACATCCCAACCTTTCATATTACGAATGCAGGTACGAATCGTAGCGAATATTTTTTTCACGTCTACGCCACTATCATCTTTCGGCAACGGATTCAACCCGGAAAGATTAACACTGAACTGTTGCTTCAATAGTTCGACGAGCGTTATGTTCAATATAATTTCTTCGTCTCTGGTGCGGATGATATACCCGCTTGAACCTCCACGACGCACAATGTCTACCGGTAACAATAAGATAGGAGCAAAGCGTGGTTTCACACTCTTAGGAGACTCATACCACTTCAGTATTCCTAAAACGAGGAACAGTGAATTTGCACCATTTTCTTCAATGGCGGTTCGCGATGTACGGTATACAAATTTGAGTGAGTTTTGTAGTTCGCTTTCTGTCAGATAAGAACGAAGTTTTTTGTTTCTCAGCTCGCTGATTACTAATTCTTCCAAATTCTCTTTCCATAAAGAAGAATCATAGAGCCCTGTCTCACCCGGTTCTATTTTACTTTTAGTAGGGCTGGATAATATCTGGTAGTTTTCTCCGGCTTGCAGATGATCTTCCAGATGATCAATTTCGAAAGATATGAATGGTATAACTCTTCTGCCAAGCCGGATGTTGATCAGATTATTGCGTAGAGAAAAGTCCAGTAGTTTTCTTTCCCAAATAATCTGCTTGGTTATTTCATCCTTGCTGTCCTCCAGTTTTATTTCATACCGGTCCAGTCGGTATATTCTTTGGGTTACATTCTCATGTTCTATTCCACTGTTTTCTATTTGCCATTCACCGTTATGGTTTATGCGTTGTGGTAATGGACGGATTTTATCCAGTCTGCACCTATATACATCAATAAACAGCTCGAATCTGTTTTCTTCTTTGAGTTCTCTCTGAGCCATTGTAGCAGCTTCTTCAAATGAAATATTTTGAGAAGATGCCAGTGCGGTTGTCTCTACTAATACAATGTCGCTGATGCCATTTGCACTCCCTTTGAGTAGAAAGGAAGCATCATCGCCTACGGTTTGATGATAAATATCTTCTGTAAGCCATGCACCTACCAATATATGTCCTTTCAACAAGACTAAAAGAGGATGAATGCCATTGGCTTCCAGACAGGAAGCATAGAGTAAAGTCAGGTCTATACATGTACCTAGTTTGCTGGTGAGTACATTATCTACCAAGCGGATACGCTGCCCCGAAGTTTCAAAGCTGGCTGGAACTGTAGAATATATTAAAGACTCAGACCGGAGAGCTTCATAAATAGCAGCTACCTGTGCACGTACTCGGTTGGGGTCCTGTGTCTGATACTCGTCTAAGGCAGAGTTTCCGGTCCACTTTTCGAGGAATTGTGAGGCTTTTACGCTTATTCTTGAAAGTATGGGATGATTGGGAGTAACAAATGTAGCTAAGAGTTCGGGCATAATCCTGGAACCGGTCCACTGATCGTATGCCATCAGTTTGATGGGAAATGTTTGCTGATGGGCTATCTCACCGGAAATCGTAATAACCAGATGAAAGATAGTATCGATGCCTTCTGTCAATTCGATTAATTTTCCACTTTCAGGTGATATTTCCAGGTTGTTGATTTGAATGTTCTGTCCGTGCGGAATGACTTCGAGAATACTCTCTGAGTACTTAATTAGTTCTCCATCTATCGAAACTTTGATATTGTTCCAATCGACTTCATCACTGTTCATTAGTTCGCAGAAATTGCATGAAGGTACATGGTTGTGTATCATTGCATAATTGATGCATGGCAGGTATTCCAGGTGGATTGTTCCATTGAAGGTGCCTGTAATTGTGTTGTCGTTTCCCATTGTTGTTATAGAATTTAACTGATAAAAGAGGTGATCCCATAATATCATTCCCGGATTCAAAGTTATAAATATAATGCTAATAATCTATACTTTATTTATAATTTAGTGAGATATTTGTCGCTTATTTAGTTCAAAAAGGATTCACCCTATTGTTCATTGTGCTGATTTTTGTGATATTTGCGACGCCTTAGAACAAAAATCACTGTTGAATTGTTTAATAACTGACAAATTTTATATCTATATGTATATTACTCTCATTGTTTTATTCCTTTCTGCGATATTCTTTATGAGTGGCAAAGTGCGTTCGGATTTGGTGGCGCTTTGTGCTTTGGTGTTACTAATTATATTCGGTATTCTAACTCCGGAGGAAGCATTGACCGGTTTCTCCAATTCCGTCGTGATCATGATGATAGGATTGTTCGTTGTGGGCGGTGCCATTTTTCAGACGGGTTTGGCGAAGATGATCAGTAGTCGTATTCTAAAATTAGCCGGTGACAGCGAATTAAAGCTTTTTATTCTTATTGTACTGGTGACTGCCTTCATCGGCGCTTTTGTCAGCAATACCGGAACGGTAGCTTTGATGCTTCCTATTGTTGTCAGTATGGCTATGGGGACACAGATTAATGTCAGTCGCCTACTGATGCCGCTTGCATTTGCCAGTAGTATGGGAGGTATGATGACACTTATCGGTACACCACCGAACCTTGTAATTCAGGAAGCACTGACTTCTGCTGGATATGCGCCCCTTACTTTTTTCTCATTTACTCCTGTCGGACTGGTTTGTGTAGCTGTCGGATTGGTGATACTGATTCCATTGAGCAAAATTTTCCTGACTAAGAAAGGCGATAAGGATCGTAAGGGCAAAAAGAATAAATCACTGAAAGAGCTGGCAGGGGAGTACCAATTGTTCCAGAACTTGTGTCGGGTACGAGTGGAAAGTAGATCCCCTTTAACTGGAAAGACCATACAGGAACTGAGTATTCCACAACGTTATAATGTGGGTATAATGGAGGTTCGCCGTCAGTCATCTTCTTCGCGTCGTCATTTCTTTAAGACGATGAGCCAAGAAATGGCTGCTGCTGATACTATTATTCAGGAGAATGATATTCTGTATGTACTGGGAGATTTTACGAATGTGGAGCGCTTTGCAGAAGAAAATACATTGAAGTTATTGGATACGCATGATGCAGAAGGCACCGTAGAATCAAAGAGTGATGAACTTGAATTCACGGAAATCGGTATTGCTGAAATTGTATTGATGCCTGCTTCTAACCTGGTCAATAAGCCGGTAAAGGATTCTGGTTTCAGAGAGAAATATGGGGTGAATATTCTGGGTATCCAACGCAAACGTCAGTATATCCTAAAGAATTTGAAGGATGAAAAGATGCATTCGGGAGATGTGCTGTTGGTGCAAGGAACATGGGAGAATATAGCGCGTTTGAGTGAAGATCCCTCTGATTGGGTAGTACTTGGACAACCGCTTGCCGAGGCTGCCAAAGTAACCCTGAATCATAAAGCACCTGTTGCCGCCATTATCATGTTGGGAATGGTGGTAATGATGATGTTCGATTTTATCCCTGTCGCTCCGGTAACGGCAGTAATGATTGCAGGTTTGCTGATGGTGCTTACCGGCTGTTTCCGAAATGTGGAAGCGGCATATAAAACTATTAACTGGGAAAGTATTGTTCTGATTGCCGCTATGTTGCCTATGTCGTTGGCGCTGGAAAAGACCGGAGCTTCCGAATTGGTGTCCCAATCGCTGGTAAACGGGCTAGGTAGTTACGGACCTTATGTGTTATTAGCAGGTATTTATTTCACCACTTCGCTGATGACTATGTTTATTAGTAATACGGCTACGGCAGTACTTCTTGCACCGATTGCGCTTCAGTCTGCCATACAGTTGGATTTGAGTCCGTATCCGTTCCTATTTGCTGTAACCGTGGCAGCCAGTATGTGCTTTGCTTCTCCGTTCTCGACTCCGCCCAATGCATTGGTGATGCCTGCAGGACGTTATACATTCATGGATTATGTTAAAGTAGGTTTGCCTTTACAGATAATTATGGGAATTGTGATGATCTTTGTGCTCCCGTTATTGTTCCCGTTTTAAAATAACTAAAGTATAAGATCGATGAAAGTAGTAAAGAGTTTGATTTTTATCTTGTTTGCCCTTTGTAGTTTATCGGGCAAAGCACAGGAAGTAACTGCCGATAGCACCGGCTACATTGTAAGAGTAGGGGAGATGGCTCCTAACTTTACCATTACCCTGACAGACGGTAAGAAAGTTACCCTTTCCGAACTTCGTGGAAAGGTAGTGATGTTACAGTTCACTGCCAGTTGGTGTGGGGTATGCCGCAAAGAGATGCCTTTCATAGAAAAAGATATCTGGCTGAAACACAAAGATAATTCAGCATTTGCTCTTATTGGTATAGACCGTGATGAGCCGCTGGACAAAGTGATTGCATTCGGTAAATCAACCGGTGTTACTTATCCTTTGGGATTAGATCCGGGTGCAGATATCTTTGCCAAATATGCGCTTCGTAATGCCGGCATTACTCGCAATGTACTGATTGATAAAGACGGACGCATTGTGATGCTGACCCGCTTGTACAATGAGGAGGAATTTGCCGCATTAACGAAGAAGATAGACGAAATGCTGGCAAAGAAATAATAGACAGAAAGTCCGGGTTGACCTTATTTCAAGGTCAACTTGGCTAAATAATCGTAGTGCTTTCCCTCTTTTACCAATTCCGCTTGGAAACCATTTTCGGCTGCATAAAGACTGAGTGTCTGGAAATCAATGTAAAGCCAGTCGAATGACTCTCCCAGAATGTCCTTATATTGCATCTGGAAGTCTATTTCTCCATAATAGTCACCTGCCAGATCGATCACAAAACTTCCGTCTTCTTCCTCAAACAGATAGCGCAGATCACTGGAGTCCATAAAGATGCAGCCGCTGGGTTGTAGCAGTTGCTTCATTCTTTTGAAGAAGGCAGGCAGGTTCTTCAACTTACCGATGATTCCAGAACCGTTCATCAACATTAATATTGTGTCGTATGTCTCTTGGAAATGTTCATCGAACAGATTGAGTAATGTGGCATGCCGTACACCGCGTTGTTGCATTACTTCTACTGAAAGCGGTGAAATATCAATGGCATGTACATCTTTGCCTGCTTCCTGCAAGGCAAGACTATGACAACCGCTTCCGGCTCCCACATCCAGAATCTTTCCCGTAGCCAGTTGCAGGGCGGTACGTTCCAGAAGAGGCATCTGCTTTTCCATGCGAAAAAGTTCCTTTACCGGAATTTCATCCTCATCGAACTGTGAGGAGAAAACCCGTAGTCGTTCGGCCTTGTGTCGTTTATAATAATCTGCAATAGCAGTACCCATCGGATCTTTGTCAACAGAAAGCAGCGTAGTGTTCATTCTATTCAATATTTAAAAGTTGTCCGCAAAGATACGAAAAATGCAGTCTGTTAGTAGAAAAAAGCTATCTTTGTGGTCAATATATGGATAAAGCCATACTTCGCACTGGCTTATAAATGTAATAGTAATAGAAACCGAATATGAGTATAGAAGATGCAATAATGGGCGGTATCGTCTTTAGAGGAAAGAAAGACAAACCTAAGGAAGATGGAAAGGTGAAAACTAAAGCCAAGAAGAAATCGTATATTACCGGGAAACATGGTTCCGGTGCTGCCAAGATGAAGGCGGATATACGAAAGAAAAGGGCAGGTCGTCATAAATAAGATGATAAGATGGTAAAATGATAAATGGTAAGATGAGGAAATGTAATCCTATCATCTTACCATTTATCATTTTACCATTCTTTCATCATTTTGCCGGAAGCACCTCTATCCAGTAATCATCCGGATCATGGATGAAGTACAATCCCATAGTTGTATTTTCAAAGCATACCCAACCCATTTCTTTATGGTATTGGTGAATAGCTTCATAATCACCGGCAACACGGAAGCATAAATGGCTTTCGTTCTCTCCAAGTTCATAAGCTTGCGGATGATCTTTCAGACAAGTCAGTTCCAAGAGGAAACCTGTGCTGTTATCTGTCAGGTAAACCAATGTGAAGGAGCCATTTGAGGCTTCTTTACGATGATGTTCTTTCAATCCCAATGCCTTTTCATAGAAAGCAATACTACGTTCCAGATTGGTAACGTTGATATTAAAATGATCGAATTTAGCTTTTATTTCCACGTAATTAGTGATTAGTAATTATTTAACGAATGCTTTCAGAATTTCACCCACATACATGCGTGGCTGACCTTCCATCGGAGTCTGTGAAGGCATCTTCTTACATTCCAAAACAACTGACGGTTCGGTTTGGTTTGCCGGATAGAAACGAACGGTGTAAGTTTCTGCCGTCTCCATCTGTTCGTAAGGCTGGTCGGGAGAAAGGAAGCTGAAAATAACAGGCTTGCCTGATGATTTGCCCAATGAACCACCTGCGTTTGCTGTCATCATGGTCATGTTGAAAGCATCCGAGCCGATTACAAGCACTAACTTGCCCGCACCCATTTGGATGGCATTTGCCGGCAATTGATCCGGAGCTACTTCTTTGTAACCGGGCACTGTACCTGACGTTGCAGGAGTAGCCGGGGTGAGCGGAGTGGCGGGGATTACTGTGACTTTGTCGGTTTCAGCCGGAGTCTTCACTTCAACTTCTGCTTTTGGGGCAATTACTATCGGACCAGAGCTTACAACACTCTTTTCCTCTTTCTTAGCTTCCTTCTGCTCAGCTGCTTCGGCTGCTTTCTTAGCAGTGCTTGCACTGAGGGCTTCGGCTGCTCCAAGGGCCAGGTCGTCTACAAAGTCTACTGTTTTTCTACGCCATTTGGCAAGTCCGCGCACCAATTTGGTTTTGGCCTTGTTCAGTGCGTACTTGTCTACTATCCATTCTTCTGCCGTATATTTCTCTTTGCCTTCGCGATAGTTGAAACGGATTTTCTCTACTTCCATCGTACACTTCTCAGGTGCACAGACAACTGAAAGCTGATAGAGTATCTTTGTACGGTCCAGAGAAAGCGCACTCGAACTGAATACGATCCATTCATCTCCCGTGCCTACGATTTGTCCTTCTTCCGGATTGGTGTAGACTACGCGACTGGTGTTCGCGTTTTTCTTCAGCCGCGCTTCCATCCAAGCCTGCATGCGTTTGAAGATTTCTTCCTGCGACATGCCGGGAATGCTGAATTCTTTGGTGAATACCACCTTTCCATCTACTTCGGGTACTGCACCTGCCAGATACTTGCTGTCGTCATCTTTATCTTTATTGGCGTCTGCAAACGCTGTGGCCGGCAGACAGATGCATAACAGCATAAAAAGAAACTGTGTCAAATTTTTCATAATGCGTATGTTTTATTGAGTAATATCGAAACTTTCGCCCCTACGGGTAATGGACAGGAAACGGCAACCTTTGCTTTCGGCAAACTCCCGGAAAGCATTTCCGCCCTTGTATTCCTCGCTGAAGTGCATAGGAACAAAGATAGCGGTTTTTATTCGTTCCACGAATTGTTCCGCACCTCTCATATAGTCTTTCCCGATGCGGTTGTCCACTGGAAACATGGCTACGTCTACCGAAGGGGCGGTCTGCTGGAGGTACTTCACCTCGGCAAGGAAGTCGCCTTCCGCTTTCCGGATTTCCTGTGGGGTGGACTCTTCACTCCAATGCCAGTTATTCAGGTCTCCGGCATGGAACAGCCGGATGCCTTGCAGGTCGATCAGAAAAGAGATGCCCACGTCCGTGGAGCCGAATGCTTCGATACGGATATTCGGGTCTTCGTACACATCACCTTTATTTATATAGGTGGCATCCTCACGTGTGGCGCGACGATGTTTCAGGATGTCCTTGGAGAAGATGTAGTGAATATCCGGACGCTTGGCCTTCCATAAAAGAACTTCGCGATTAAAGTGGTCGGGGTGAAAATGGGAAGAGAGTACATATAGTTCTCCGGGTCTTCCCAACAGATAGTCATGAACGATACCTTTATTATATTCCGTTTCAGAGGAATCTTTGTAGTAATCGATAATGACTGTCACTCCGTCCGCTTCAATCGCGAAGCCGCTATGGTAAATGTAATCAAGTTTCATGCAAGGATCAATTTATAGCGCAATATTACGAAAAACGCTACACAAACCTTGGCTTTTAGCTGTTATTTTTATCTAAAAGACTTACATGGGCACTTCCATCAGCAGGATATGCGAGTCTCTCAGTGTTTCCAGCTCAAAGCTGTGAGTGTCATATACACCCATGCCGTCACGGCGTGAGAGTACAGTGTCGTCCACCTTCACTTCACCTTCGATCACGAAGATGTACACCCCTGCATGCGACTGGTGCATGTGGTAGCCGATTTTTTTGCCTGCTTCTATCTCTCCGATGGAGAACCATGCCTGTTGCAGCATCTTGGCAGGAGCGTCACCGTCCGGTGAAACAATCAACGCCAGTTCGTTCTTGCGCAGCAACGGGCGGATGTCATAATCCTGATAGGCAGGTGGTGTATTCAGCTTCTCCGGCATTACCCAGATTTGCAGGAACTCTACCGGTTCGGTGTCGCTGCCGTTCATTTCGCTGTGATAAATACCGGTACCGGCACTCATGGTCTGTATGTCACCCGGCGTGATGGATCGGCTGTTCTTCTGGCTATCACCATGTTTCAGCTTTCCTTTCAAGGGGATGGAGATAATTTCCATGTTTTTATGCGGGTGGGTGCCGAAGCCTTTACCTGGTTCTACACGGTCATCGTTCAGTACGCGCAGGGCACCGAAGTTCATACGGCGCGGGTTGTAGTAGGTGTCGAAACTGAATGTATGGTGACTGTCGAGCCAATCATATAGAGCACGTCCACGGCTTTCCGCTTTGTCTATTACTTTTTTCATAATTAATTCCTTTCTTTTAAATGGTTGATATGTTTAGATAACAAACTGGTTTTGAAAAAGTTTATGGTCAGATGTTATCCTCTGCTTATTGCAGATTCTTATTGTTAATTTTATATCTTGACTTCATTTTCCACGGCTTTTCCGCTTGCAAAGTCTTTGATATTCTGAAGTGTGGTAGTGGCGATATTCTCCAATGCTTCACGGGTGAAGAACGCCTGGTGTGAGGTGACGATGACATTGTTGAAGGAAAGCAGACGCGCCAGTACATCATCATCGATGATGCGGTCCGACTGGTCTTCGTAGAAGTATTCGCCTTCTTCCTCGTACACATCCAGTCCGGCAGAACCGATCTTCTTGTTCTTCAATCCTTCTATCAGTGCGTTGGTATGAATCAGTTGTCCGCGTCCGGTATTGATAATCATTACGCCCTCTTTCATCTTGCTGATGGAGTAGTCGTTAATGAGATATTTGGTCTGCTCGGTGAGAGGGCAGTGCAGGGAAATGATGTCTGAACTGTGGTAAAGTTCGTCCAGCGTGGTGTACACCACTTGGTGCTCACGGGCAAAGTTATAGTCGGGGTATAGGTCATAAGCCAGTACGTTCATGCCGAAGCCGCGCAGAATCATAATAAGTTTCTTGGCAATCTTTCCCGTACCGATGATGCCGACCGTCTTGCCGTACATATCGAAACCAAGCAGTCCGTGCAGAGAGAAATTACCGTCTCGTGTACGCCAGGTGGCACGGGGGATTTTCCGGTTCAGCGACAGCATGAGGGCTACGGTATATTCTGCTACGGCATAGGGCGAGTAGGCGGGTACACGTACCACTGTGATACCACAATCGGCAGCTGCTTTCAGGTCTACATTGTTATATCCGGCACAACGCAATGCCAATAATTTCACGCCATTGTCCGCCATCATATGGAGCACTTCCGCATCTGCGGTGTCATTTACAAATATGCAGACGGCATCTACATTTTGCGTTAGTATCACGTTGTGTTTATTCAGATGACCTTTGTAATAGCGGAGTTCAAAACCGTATTCTTTGTTCTTATCATTGAACGAAGCCTCGTCATAGGGCTTCGTGCCGAAAAAAGCAATTGTATATGCCATAGTTTATGGAGTTTTTAGAATTTATCGTCTGTCAATATAACACACGCGTGGCTAATAAGGTTCATTGGCGACAGTTGACTACGATATTGTGGATAGTTGTTGGTGACTGCGGATTATCTCAGTTTGGTGAGTCTTGTTCATAACGCTGCTGAAAGGAAATAATTTATCATTTCAAGTAGTTTGTTTGTTTTGATTTTTTGATGTCGAAGAGGCGTTTTGTAAATGACTGATTATCAGATGTATTACGATGGTGGTATCTCAGTATACGACTGAGGTAGCCTAAGTATCATATTGAGGTACCCTAAGTATCATACTGAGATACCCTAAGTATCATACTGATCGCACAATTATTCTGTTGTGTAAATATTTATTATAAACGCATGAAATGTTTATCATACAGGGTCATCGTTTTGCCCATAACGGACGGGTTATGAATATAATTTTAGGCGCGGATTACGCGGATTACACGGATTAATGGCTGCGCTATCACACTATA
>ERZ779880.115-NODE-115-length-121792-cov-24.885244_pt1 | contig 121792 bp, 105 predicted proteins | sample MGYA00511555_ERZ779880 | MGnify/ENA primary metagenome ERZ779880 (study PRJEB29588, sample SAMEA2145815) | human gut metagenome | biome: human gut; feature: human-associated habitat; material: faeces | place: Denmark | collected 2008/2010 ... | reverse complement strand
ATTTCTTCTGTTGAAAGCACCTTATCACACACGCTGCACTTTGTTACTTTTTCGCCTGCTGTTGTACATGTTGCTTTCTTTGTTATCTCTGTTACTGCTGTATGTTTTCCTGTTGCCGGTATCTTTACCTCTTCTACCTCGTTACATACACTGCATGTTCTTCTCTTTAATCCGTCTTTTGAACATGTTGCCTCTGTCACTACTTCATACTCACCGAATTTGTGGCCTGTTGCAGGGATTTCTTCTGTTGAAAGCACCTTATCACACACGCTGCACTTTGTTACTTTTTCGCCTGCTGTTGTACATGTTGCTTTCTTTGTTACCTCTGTTACCGCTGTATGATTTCCTGTCGCAGGGATTTTTACTTCTTCAACCTCGTTACATACGCTGCATGTTCTTCTCTTTAAGCCGTCCTTTGAACATGTGGCCTCTGTCACTACTTCATATTCGCCGAACTTATGGCCTGTTGACTTAACTGTCTTTGTATCGATTAAATCGCCGCATTTTTTACATATGACTTCCGTTACGCCGTCCTTTGTACATGTTACGGCTTCTTTTACAACTTCTTCTGTATCTGCATGTTTGCATAATACTCGTACGGAACCGTATACTGAATTAACTGAAAGATACTCACCTGCCAAATTAGAAGGTGCCAAATCTGTTATCTTTAATACTGAAGTTCCTATTGCAGCTCCTTCTTTAATTTTAAATTCTGCCGTATATAATTCTCCGTTTTTCGTATTGTCTTTTGTCAATGCAACAGCATAAGAAATAAAATTTGTTATTTTTGCATCAGCATTTTTATCTCCCAATACAACTACATCTTCGACAAACACATCTTCCGATAATGTTGTCTTTACCAGTTCCAATACATCTGTATCATAATACAGTCTGAATTCAAAGCCTGCCGTACCCTGATTATTTGTATATGATGCCGTTACCTTTACTGTATCCCCCTCATAGCCCTGTGCGTATGATACGGACACCAAGCCATTTGAATCATTTGCATCACTTGCAAATGCGTTGCCCGTTGACACAAGAACTGTTGTTGCAATAAGGCATAAGCTTAAAAATGCAGCTATAAATGCTTTGCTTTTTCTCTTCATTTTTTAACTCCTCCTGTTTTCCCTGATTTTTTCTTTATTAAAAACAACAACACAGCCACCGCAATAACTACTACGGCTGTAATTACTGCCGCTGTATTTGTTGATTTAACCGTATCTGATGAATTTACCTCTATTAAAGAAACACTATTTTCTTCTGTACCGTTTATATTTTTACTGTCCGATTTATCCATGCTATCTGATTTATTTATACTGTCTGATTTATTTATACTGTCTGATTGACCTTTAACTCCAGCCTGTTCTTCCGGCGTATTCTGTAAATTCTGTTTGTTTTGTATATTCTGTGCGTTCTTATCTGAAAACTGTACTTTTATGTCTGTATTGACGTCTTCAAGATTAGAATCGCAAGCGTCAAACTCATCAATATAAACCGATTCATAAGTTAATTCTTTCTCATTCTCGCGATTTATTTTAAAGGTTATAGAAAACACAGTTCCCGTGTCGTTACAATCCTTTGCTTGTGCATATGCGTATCCCAAAAATCCGTCCCCGTCGGGATTTATAATTGATGATTTAAAACTATCCAAAGTTTCATCAACCGAAACAATACTTAATAAACTGCTGTCATAGCACAGCTTAAACGACATTCCCGCAATTCCGGGATTTGATACCATCTCAAACTTTACATTAACAGTATCCTCTTCATGTAAAATCTCCAAAACCACCGATGCCGGACCTGCTGCTGTCACCGGTTTTACAGGTATTGCCATCACTGCCGTGATTACACATAAAACTATCACGCAGATTCGTTCTAACAATCTTTCTAATTTATTTTTAAAAAACATTTTTTCTCCAAAAATAATATTTTATACCAAATTCATTTTACCCCCCCCCGGTATTTTTCTGTCAATACACTTTTTAATAAATTCAGAATAATTTCTTCCGCAATTTTTGCTGGATTCATATTTTTTTTGCTGTTCTTATTATATATTAAGCAAAAACTAAAATGGTGTAATTCAACGTAGAACGCTGTTTTCACGACGCAGAATGTTTGTTTTTGCATAAAAAAAAGACAATTATCCTTTTTTATTGATAATTGTCTTTTTTATATTTTTTTATTTATTTTTATAACTTATACCATCATTCTTCTAAGACTGCTGTAACTATAACACCTCTTACTCATGAATTTCTCACTGTATTTTTCAAAATTAGTATATGAATGTTCAAATTGTCTTGAATAAAGATGGGCAATATCAACCTGCTCGGTCTTTGAAAGTTTTCTGCCATTAGTCACCCACGCTGCAACATCAAGATGTCGTAATGCCGCATATCCGATTATCGCATTTTTTACTTTAAGCACAATATTAATATCATAAACCGCATCAAGAAAATACCGGTAAATATAGTACATAAGAAGCTGCCTGTACTCAAACTGTCTGTCATTATAATATTCCTCAAACTCAATTACATATTTTTCATATGATGAACCATCATGACAAGATTTCATAAACTTTTCCTGAATATCACAATACTTCAGCCAGTCCGGGTTAATCACTTCCATTCCGTCAAACTTTTCAAAAAATCTGCCTATATCTTTAAAGCCTCTGAATGAATCATCTGTTTTCTTTTTCTTTACATCAGCTATAATCTTATCAAGTATTTTTTCATCTTTAAAAGATTTTACAACATTGGCAATCAAATCGTCCCTTTCATCATCCATATGCTTCTGTATGCGTATAGCATATTCAATAAGTATAAGGCAGACTTCATCAGGTGTATATTTTTTATTCTGAATAATATCATATGCACATTTCCTTGCATTACGAAGCTGCATATACAAAAAACCATCTATATCATTATAGCCTGTTAGTGGCTTACCGTCCTCTTCCTCGTCAAATGTGAGAACTTTATCATAATTAAATATTATCTCGCCAGCCGTCTTGCATGATGGTGCAATTCCTATCTCTTTCACACTTCCGTATTCATTAATAAATCGCGGAAATTCCGCACACGTATCACACAGCTTGTCTTCTCCCAATGCAATATACAAATCACACAGATTATTATCGTTAAGAAACGGACATCTTCCGTTTTGAAGTGTAAATGTGCAGCCTCCTTCTTTTTCGGGAACCATGACACTCTTTAACCTTTTGCCAAAATTTCCATCCACAGTCTTATAATATCTGTAGGATTTATCATCTACATCTACGTCCCATCCCGCACAACATGTATCGGTACACGCACCTGCAATGCACTTAAAATCTTTATAATAATGTGGTGTAACTATTTTCATACTTCTGCCTTTCATACATACCATTTATTTCATAAGATTATGATGCCTGACATCCAAATCTTAACTTGATTTACACTATGCAATAATGTTAATATGTTTAGAAGAATATCGCAATACAAAAGGAGGAGAAAATGCGAAAATATATGCTCGCAGCACTATGCTGCATAATGTCGCTTTTCATTCTTACCGGATGTAAATCATCTGTTCCGGAAAATACTGTTTTTTCCGTTGATGACTTATCCGGCAAGAAAATCGGTGTACAGCTTGGAACTACAGGTGACACATTAGTTTCTGACTATGAAGAAGATGGTTCCGGCACAGTAGTTGAACGTTATAATAAAGGTAACGATGCAATCCTTGCATTAAAACAGGGCAAAATCGATGCCGTTGTTATTGATGTCCAGCCTGCACAATCATTTATCAAGACAAATTCTGAACTTATGATACTTGATGAAGAATTTGTTACAGAAGATTACGCCATGTGTATCTCAAAAAACAAGCCTGAGCTTAAAGCTTCCATTAACGAGGCATTAAATGTAATTAAAGCAAACGGCACTCTTGATAAAATCATTGACAATTATATCGGTGAAAATGCCGGAAAAGCACCTTATATTTCACCTGACGGTGTAAAGCGTAACGGCACTCTCGTAATGGCTACAAACGCTTACTTTAAGCCATACGAATATTATGATAACGGTAAGATAGTCGGTATTGATGCCGATATGGCTCAGGCTGTCGCTGATTATCTTGGAATGAACTTAAAGATTGAAGATATGGAATTTGATTCAATCATTACCGCTGTCCAGTCAGGAAAAGCCGACTTCGGTGCTGCCGGAATGACCGTAACAGCAGAAAGACTTAAAAATATTGATTTCTCTGATACATATACAACTTCAAAACAGGTTGTAATCGTAAGAGATAATGATGCCATTAAGAATTCCGGCAATGTAGTTGAAAAATTCAAAAATGATTTCCTTACAGATAACAGATATCAGTTTGTACTTACAGGTTTGAAAAATACTGTTTTAATTGCATTCTGTGCTGCTCTTATGGGTATCGTGATAGGTTTTGTAGTTGCTGTTATACGTTCAACACATGATAAGACAGGAACTCTTAAAATAGGTAATTTTATATGTAACCTCTACCTTACAATAATCCGTGGTACACCAACTATGGTTCAGCTCCTGATTATTTATTATGTAATATTTGGTTCAGTAAGTATTAACAAAATACTTGTAGCAATTCTTGCATTCGGTATTAACTCAGGTGCTTACGTTGCCGAAATTTTCCGTTCAGGAATTATGTCAATCGACAACGGACAGTTTGAGGCTGCAAGCAGCCTTGGTCTTTCATACAAAAAGACTTTTATATATGTAATACTTCCTCAGGCATTTAAAAATGTACTTCCTGCACTTGCCAATGAATTTATTGTTCTCTTAAAAGAGACTTCAATCAGTGGTTATATCGGTCTTACAGACCTTACGCGAGGTGGAGATATTATAAGAAGTATCACTTATGATGCAATGCTCCCACTTCTTGTTGTAGCATTAGTTTATCTTGTAATGGTTGTAATTCTTTCGGCACTGGTTAAAAAACTTGAAAGGAGATTAAGAAGCAATGAGCGATAATAACTCAAACGATAATATTATCTTAAAAGTTGAAGGCTTGAAAAAAGTTTTCGGCGACCATGTTGTACTTGAAAATATCAATACAACAGTAAAAAAGGGTGAAGTAATTGCAATTATCGGACCATCAGGCTGCGGTAAATCAACATTTTTACGTTCACTCAATCTCCTTGAAAAACCTACAGAAGGCCATATTTATTTTCATGGAACAGATATAACCGATAAAAATGTTAATATTAACAAACTTAGGGAAAAAATAGGAATGGTATTCCAGCATTTTAACCTTTTCCCTAATATGACAGTAAAGAAAAATATCATGCTTGCTCCTGTCCAGTTAAAGCTTATGAGCGAAGAAGAAGCTAATAAGAAAGCATTGGAACTTCTTGAACGTGTAGGGCTTTCCGACAAGGCTGACACTTATCCTAACATGCTCTCAGGCGGTCAGAAACAGCGTGTTGCCATTGCCCGTGCCATGGCTATGAATCCTGACGTTATGCTCTTTGACGAACCAACATCGGCACTTGATCCTGAGATGGTCGGCGAAGTTCTCGGAATTATCAAAGAGCTTGCAGAATCAGGCATGACAATGCTTATAGTTACACATGAGATGGGATTTGCAAAAGAAGTAGCTAACCGCTGTATGTTCTTTGCTGACACCAAAATCATGGAAGAAAATACTCCAAAAGAGCTTTTTGAAAATCCTCAGACACCAAGATTACAGGATTTCCTCTCAAAGGTACTTTAATTTTAACTGTCAGTACTAAACTTCAGGCATAAAAAAACTGCTGACCCGAATAAATAACGGTCAGCAGTTTTTTATGTTCAATTATTTACATTCAATTATTTAATATTCTTCTTCATAGCATCGAGTTCATCATCAATGCTCTTTGCATCATTCTTAAATTCATTGACGGACTTGTTGTTTTTCTTTGAATCGCCATTGTTTTTATTTGATGCAAACAACACTTTGGCAACAAATCCTGCCCCACCAAATATAAGAACAAGAATTAAAACCCACTCATATAAAGACATTGTTACAAGACGGATATCTGTATTAAGTATTACTGCTGCAAGTATAAGAATCACAGAAATAGCAGTAAATACTTTCGATGCAAACGAACTTGTCGCAAACATCCATATAATTCCGATAATAAGCGGAACTATCACAAGACCTGAACTGATACGGATTCCTGCTACTGAAAATCCGCCATAACCAAACCAGCTTGAATGTACAATCACTTTCTGTGAAAAAATAAATAATCCCACAGCAAGCATTACAATCCCTCCAACAAATTGTAACAATTCATTCTTTGTTTCCTTCAATTTTTCTACCCCTTTCAATTTTATTTAATCTATTGTATTATTTATACTAAGATTCTTAATAAATACCCTTCTGCGGCATCTACAACAAAACTTTTGACGGAGGATACCGACATTGAAAAATATACTTAAAAATATCTACAACGATATAATGCACATCAAAACATTCATCATTATATTTACCATTGCATTTATCTCATTAAATCTATTATTTCATAAAATATGCCTGATTTCAATAATAACCGGATTTCCATGCCCAGGATGTGGTATGACAAGAGCGTTTGTAAACCTTTTGACATTTCACTTCAAAGACGCATTTTACTGGAGTCCATCCATATTTTTATGGGTACCGCTGTTAATTTATGGTATTTTAAACAGATATATTTTCAATCATTCGAATAATATTTTCACAATTCTTTTATGTATAACAGGAATTATTACTATTATTATTTATATTGTAAGAATGATTACACTTTATCCTGACAACGCACCGATGGTTTATTACGAAAATAATATTATTCACTTGCTTTCTTATGGTTTATCACATATAAAATAATACTTCCTGCTACTATAAATAAAGAAATAAACTGTGATGTTGAAAGATTACCAACTGTTCCTCTCACGTCATTTCGTAGAAATTCAACAAGAAATCTTCCTATTCCGTACAAAAACATATAAATGCATCCTATATCTCCTGAAACCATGCCAAATCCCGTTTTTGCCTTCAAACTGCTCTCTTTTGCTTTCTTGAATACAGCATCTGCGAGTATAATGAGGATTATCGCTATCGCAAAGTCTCCTGCTGCAGATATAAGCTGTGTCGGAATCAGTTTTATTCCTGCCGGTGCAAGACTGTCTTCAGGAAATACCACACCAAACACTGAATCTGTAGGTCTTCCGTAACAACATCCTGCAAGAAAACATCCGATTCTTCCAAAAGCCTGTGCAAGTGCCACTTCCGGCATAACAATATCAAAATAATCCAGGAATTTTAACTTCTTCACTTTGCAATAAAGCATGCAGCAAAGAACACCCGAAATAATTCCTCCATATACTACAAATCCTTCTGAACCGATTACTGCTAGCGGATTTTGCAAAAACTCTTTAAAACTTACAATTATATATAAAATCTTAGCTCCAAGGAATCCTCCGACAGCCGCTATAATTGCAAGATCTATTATCGCTTCTTCTTTCATTCCTTTCTTTTTTGCTCTATATTCTCCCAGAAATAAAGCAAGTATAAATCCAATTCCTATCATAAGTCCATAGCCATGAACACTAAATCTGCCTATGTAAAATAAATCTTTTTTCATAAATCCTCCATGTGTGACTATATCTTTATTTTTATATAGCCCAGATATTTTATTACTTAAAAATTTTACCGCATTCCCAAATCAGTATATGCTTTCTGGATTCTTTCTCTTACTTCTCTAAAAAATCCATCTGCATCTGATGACATATACGGTGTGATAAAAAATGTTTTTAATGTATACATGCACAAAATTCTTAATTGCTGCTCGTCTAAATTCAATGCAGCACTCTTAATCTGCTTGAGATAAACATGCCATAAAATTATAAATTCCCTATATGGCTCACCCTCATGCATATCAATCCATTTTTTTACTTTTATCTTAAACAGATTGTCCTTGTTGCACTGTCCTTTTTGAAGAATATATTTAAAATGCGTATCATCTTCCCAATATCTTCCAAGCGGAAACATCCTGCAGACCCCGGGTCTTGCATCATGTATTGCACATCTGTTGTCACTAAGCAGAAATCCACACGCATTAGTATCCGGGTTCATTCTCATATTCGGAAGCATAATCCCGTCAACAATATTTATCTCTATCTTATCATTAATAAGCTCGTTAAATGACTTTCCCGTCTTTTGTGTCAATCTGTATACATCATATGGGTCAAGCACTATTGAAGCTTCCATTCCCTTACAACATACCTGCCTGCACCCGGCACAATTGCCTGTATCTGCCTTTACACAGTCATTTTCCGAATAAAGTTTTCCGTCAGATATTTCTTCAAGACTTTCCTGTCTAATCATATTCTTTTACTCCGTTTCTTTTGCAAATATCGAAAAGACAGCATTTTGTGCAATGCGGCTTTGTTCTTGCCGTACAGACATCACGCCCGTGACAGACCAGCCTGTGGCACAAATCGCTTCCCTCTTCCGGCGGAACTATCTTCCATAATGCCATCTCAACTTTTTTTGGCTCTTTTTCGTCTTTTACAAGACCAATTCTGTTTGACAGCCTTATGCAATGTGTATCCGTTACTATAGCAGGCTTCCCAAACACATCTCCCATTATAAGATTGGCACTCTTTCTTCCTACCCCCGGCAGCTTTAAAAGTAAATCAAAATCATCCGGTACTCTGTCATTAAACTGTTCATGCAGCATTTTCATACATGCACTTATGTCTTTTGCTTTACTTTTGCCGAGTCCGCATGGATGAACTATTTTTTCAATATCATCAACATCTGCCCCGGCAAGTGCTGCCACTGACGGATATTTTTCAAATAATCCGGCAACAACCACGTTGACTCTCGCATCAGTACACTGTGCCGCAAGCCTTACACTTACAAGCAGCTTCCATGCTTCATCATAATCGAGTGTACAGCCTGCATCCGGATATTCTTTTTTTAGTCTATCTATAACTTCAAGTGCTAACTGTTTTTTAGTCATAACTAGTAATACTACTCCTTTATGCGATTACCGCTTTCCTGTCTTTTTTAGTTTATCACGCATATAGATAAAACTCAATAACAAAAGCTGGCAGGTTTTTGATACCTGTACACCGATATCAGAAACCTGCCAGACAATTAAGATAAATAAATTATTTATTCCATTCTGTAACTTTTTCTTTAAGCCAGTTACACCATTCGTCTACTCCCTCACCTGTTTTTGCGGAAATAGGGAATATTTTAAGATTCGGATTGCGTTTGTACGCATACTCACGCACTTTTTCCATATCAAAATCAAAATAATCGCAGACATCAATTTTGTTGATTATCATTGCATCGCAAATTGTAAACATAAGCGGATATTTAAGCGGCTTATCATCACCCTCAGGCACTGACAATATACATACATTCATTGATGCACCTGTGTCAAATTCAGCCGGACAGACAAGATTTCCTACATTTTCAAGGATTGCAAGGTCAAGGTCTTTTGTATCAAGTTCCTTAACGCCCTGTCTTGTCATATCGGCATCAAGATGACACATTCCGCCTGTATGAAGCTGTATTGACTTTGCATTAGTCTTTTCGGCTATTGTATATGCATCTACATCTGAATCTATATCAGCTTCCATAACTCCGATTTTTAAATCTTTTTCAAGACGGTTTATCGTCTGTACAAGCGTTGTTGTTTTTCCGCTTCCCGGTGCCGACATAAGATTTAAAAGAAATGTCTTTTCACTTTTTAACTCTTTTCTCAGCTTTTCAGCATCCGCATCATTATCTGCAAATACACTCTGCTTAACTTCAATAATCTTCATTTTGTCTGTCATTACATATTGCTCCTGTCTGCTGCTGCTTTATAATATCTGAAATCCGTAAAAATTTCACCCTTATACGGATTTGTCTTAGTCTTTACTGACTTATAAATGATGTATGCAAGTGCAATTACATTAACAATGAGTGCTGTAGCAGATACTATTGTCATTGCTGTAGGGTCAGCATTTACTGATGTTCCCGCTGCAATTCCGTTTAATGTTCCGTCAGCATACTGCTTTGTAAGTGTTGCCCATGGATAAATCTGTGTTCCGTCTGACATTGTTTCCTGGAAAAGAGGGAACACCTGTGCAAACATACACCATACACACAATGTGTTTGCCCTGTTCATAATCCAGCCACCCTTGTTCCAGCAAAGTGCTGCAATTGTAGGTGCAAGTAAAAGTGCTACACCACAGAACCATGAATGTGTTGGGAGACAGTTGTATGTATAAGCAAAATTCCATACATCGTAAACAAGGATATATACCCATATCATATCAGGCCATATCATATCTTTTTTATCTTTTGATGAATATACTGCCCACCAACCAGTCATACAGAATATGTTAATCAGACCTGCAATACCATTCATTACATTGTGCCATCCACCATAAAGCCATACATCTTCTGATGAAAGCCACCATTTATACCATCCGTTGATTGCTGATTCAAAATCACTTGCAACAGCAATAAGAATATTAATTGCAACTATTACAAACGGATATGCCTTAAACCAATGTGTCTTACCGATTCCCCAGCCATACTTTATCATCATAAAACCAATACAACCTGCAAGTGATGCATAAAGCTTCATATAGTGGAACCAGCCGTTCATATAAACATGTGTCTGGTTTTCAACAGCCCATGTCTGTCCTGCTGCCGCACATGCTGCAATGACAATAAAATATATTGTAAGCACAACCGGTACAGCACCAAATATTATAAGGCCACCAAGCTTTGTACGTCTTGCAACCTCATTTAAAAGTATAAGTCCTACAAGGACTAAAATCATTGCTCCCCATTGATAGAGAGCATTTCCTCCGTAAACATGAAATAACATAGATTTCTCCTCCTTTGTTTATCAGCACGCTTCGATTTCTTTTATATTGCACTCATTTCCTACCGCAAGCCACGTATTATAACCTTTACAGTATGGACATTGTCTTCCATATTGCACTGTAGGATAAGTCTTTTCACAGTCATCGCAATACGTAACCGCCTCTATTTTTTCAATTATCAACTTTGAATCTTCAATAAGTTCATCTTTTTTACGGTAGTATTCCCAACAATCTGTGAGATAACTTTCCACTATGCCTGACACTTCTCCGATTTCAAGTGTGACACTGCCGATTTTACTTACATTTTCCTGCAATGCTACATGTTTTAATGTCTTGGCAACATGGACTATAATTCCCAATTCATGCATAAATTTCTCCAATCCGGCACGCTTATGCGTGGCATGCTATACTTGTGTGCACACAAATCCTGCTTGCTTATTTTTTATCTTTGTTAAACTTAATCTTGATTTCTCTCTTAATCATATAAGGAAGAATCTTTTTAAGTTTATCTTCTGATTTTGTCATTCGGCTTGCATCAGGCAGGTCTCTTGAAAGATGTATAGCATCAAATTCGCACTTTGTTGTACAAAGTCCGCATCCGATACATTTGTTAGGGTCTACAACTGTAGCACCACATCCAAGACATCTTGAAGCCTCTGTTTTAAGCTGTTCTTCTGTGAATATCTCACGTAAATCCCTGTATGTTGATGCTGCATCGCCTGATTTTCTGCCCGGTCTTTGTCTCTTTGCATTATCATACTCTTCAATGTCAAGATTATTCTTATCAAGCTCAATGAAATGTCTTAAATCTCTTGCAAGTGTGAGACTATGACCCTTATGTACAAATCTGTGAATTGATACACAACCTTCTTTTCCGGCTGCAATTGCATCTATTGCAAATCTAGGTCCTGTATATACATCACCGCCGACAAAAATATCCGGTTCTGCCGTCTGATATGTAACAGGATCCGCTTTTGCAGTACCATTTTTATTAAGTTCAACTTTTGTTCCTGCTAAAAGATTTCCCCAGATAATCTGCTGTCCAATTGAAAGAAGAACATTATCGCACTCTATTGTAATAGTATCATTCTCGTCATATACAGGAGCAAATCTCTTTTCCGCATTAAATACTGAAGTACACTTTTTAAGAACAACTGCTTTGACTCTGCCATTTTCAGTGATAATCTCTTTTGGTCCCCAGCCGTTGTTAATGCTGATATTTTCTTCTAATGCCTCTTCAATCTCATCTTTTGCTGCCGGCATCTCATCACGGCTTTCAAGACAATACATAGAAACATCATCTGAACCTGCACGAAGTGCTGTTCTTGCAACATCCATCGCAACATTGCCGCCGCCGATAACAACTGTTTTGCCACTAAGCTTCATATGTTCCTCATCTTTATTTACTTTGTTAAGGAACTCTATTCCGCTCATGACGCCCTTTGCATCTTCTCCCGGAACTCCTGCCATTCTTCCGCCTCTCGCACCGATAGCTATATAGAATGCTTTGTATCCTTCATCACGAAGCTGCTGTATCGTCACATCACTTCCGACATCAATGCCAAATCTGAATTCAACACCCATAGTCTTAAGCACTTCTATCTCTGCCGCAATAACATCTTTTTCAAGCCTGAATGACGGAATACCATTAAGAAGCATTCCTCCGGCTTTGTCTTCACGCTCGAAAACTGTTACAGGATAGCCTTTACATCTTAAATAATATGCTGCTGACATACCGGCCGGTCCTGCACCAACTATGGCAATCTTTTCTTCAAACTGTTTACCTTCATGATTTACAGTCTTAGGAATATATCTGTCTTTTTCATTAATCTCTTTTGCTGCGATGAACTTTTTAATCTCATCAATTGCGATAGGCTCATCAATCGTGCCTCTTGTACAGGCATCCTCACATCTTCTGTTACATATTGCACCACATACTGCTGGAAATGGATTTTCATTTTTGATAAGCTTCAATGCATCCATATATCTACCCTGCGATGCCATCTTTATGTAACCCTGTACAGGAAGATGTGCCGGACAGGCGGTCTTACAAGGTGCTGTACCTGTATCATAACAGTTAATCTTTGCATTATCCCTATAATCAGGATCCCATTTTTCTTTGCTCCACTTAACTGCATCAGGAAGCTCCGCCTGCGGATATTTAACCGGACCATCCTTTGTACAAAGTTTCTGTCCGAGCTTTGCTGCTCCTGTAGGACAAAATTCAACGCATCGTCCGCATGCGACACACTTATCTGATTCTACACTCGCACGATATGCTGAACGCGAAAGGTTCGGTGTGTTAAACAATTGTGAAGTTCTAAGTGCGTTACAGACACCCGGTGCACAGTTACATATTGCAAATATCTTATCTTCACCATCAATGTTAGTAATCTGGTGTACAAAACCATTATCTTCGGCTCTTTGCAATATCTCAAGCACTTCATTGAGGTCTATATAACGTCCCTTTCCGGTCTCAACAAGATAATCAGCCATATCGCCTACACCGATACAAAGCTCACCCTCAATCTCACCGGTACCCTCACCGCGGACTCTCTGCTGTCTTCTGCACGAACATGCTCCGACTGCATATTTATTTTCATATTTCTTTAACCAGTATGAAATATGCTCAACACTTACTGACTGCTGTGTTGCCGGAATAGCCTGTTCAACAGGTATAACGTGCATACCGATTCCTGCACCGCCAAGCGGTACCATCGGTGTGATTTTTTCAAGCGGAAGTCTTGACATATTCTCAAAGAAATCTGCAAGTTCAGGATGTTCTTCAACCTGTTTTTCATTCATCATCATAAACTCAGCACAGCCCGGAACAAACATAGGAAGTATGTACTGCTTTACATGATCTTTATTTTCCCAATTATATTCTATAAGACCTATAACGCTCATTTCCTGTAAAAGTTCTTCTGTGCGTTCCAGACTTTTTCCGCACTTTTTGGCAATCTGTGGTGCCGTTGCAGGTGCTCTTACTTTCATAGAAAGTGCAACTTCTGCCATCTCATCGGTTATAACACCGGCAAGGCCCCAGTATTCAGGGTCTTTTGTCGTAACCTTGACACCGATTCTGTCTGTAATCTTCTGACCCAGCTTCAGAATCAGTTCTCTTTCTTCTGCCATATTTATCCTCCGTTCAGATTGTTTTAATTATAGTACAATTATACTACCCGTTTGTTAAAAAAACAACAATTTAGAAACAATTTGATTTACAAATTTAGTCTATTTGATTAACTTTTGTGCATATGCTATTATGATTAAATAAAATAAAGAAAGGACAGGATTAATCACCGTGACAATTGCAGACTACACTCTTGAATATATAAATGGCATTCCTTATCTTATGCCTTATGGACAATCTGTTGCAGATTTAAAAAAATGTGTGAAACTCAATGACACTGGCATTTTTATATGGAACAGCCTTTCCGATGGCTTTGGAAGAGATAAAATTTTATCTGAAATGTGTAAAAAATACAATGCCGTTACTCCCGATGATAAAACTATTCTTTCTGACGATCTTGATTCATTTTTAGACATACTTACAGCCTACAGGGTTTTTGAACGTGAAAATGATATTATAACCCTGCCGGATAATTCTAAACCGCATCATTTAAGAATTAATACAATTTCTATATGCATCAATGCACCGGATGAATATGTTTCAGACAATTTTTCCATTTTCCGCTATGATGACAATGAAGATTTGTCATTTGATGCATTTAATGATACAGTGCATGACGATATTACAATTAATATAACGCATTTTATTCCGTTTTTTCATCGTGGAAAAAAACAGGTTTTAAGAACTGATGAACTCACTCTTCTTGAAGATGATTCATTTTATATATGCAGATATAACAAACCATACGGACTGATTGAATGGCATCTTTCAAAGGACGGACGTACATGTAATATGTACTGTAAACGCACATCTGATACAGATTCAGACAAACCGGACATAAGTGAAGAAATATTTTTTGCCATAAGAACAATCTTTCTTTATAATGCTTCTTTTAAGGGAATGTATGCCATACACTCGGCATCAGTCCTTTATAAAGATAAAGCATGGCTGTTTTCAGGTCATTCAGGTGCCGGGAAATCAACGCATACAAATATGTGGAAAGAACTTTTTAACACGCCTGTCATTAACGGTGACTTAAATCTTATAGATATAAATACCACAGATGGAATTCCTGTAGTTATAGGAATTCCGTGGTGCGGTACTTCCGGCATTTATACCAGCCGCAGTTACCCGCTTGGCGGAATAACTTTTATAAAAAAAGACATTACTGACCAAGTTAGGCGAATTGACGGTGACGACGCTGTTTTAAGTATTGCACAACGCATGATATCACCGTGCTGGAATACCCGACTGCTTGAAAATAATCTTGCAGCATCAGAAAAAATAGCTGCCGGAATTACAGTTTTCAGACTCTGCTGCACCAAAAATCCTTCATCCGCATTTTTAATGAAAGAAGAAATCGACAATGAATATCATTAAACATATTATAAGGCGAATTAAAGAAGGCATGTTAAAAGACATGCTCCGACAGACTGTATGGATTTACGGATATGCACGACATTACTGGAAATCTATGATTTTTTATACACTTTCGGGGCTTATCGGAACTGCTATTGGACTGTTATCAAGTATTATTTCCAAAGATTTAGTAGATATTATAACCGGTCACCAGACAGGTGAACTCTTAAAAACATTCTGCATGATGATTGGTTTTACAATCGGAAGTCAGGCAATATCACAGTTTACTTCATACCTTTCATCAAAGATAAGCATACGTGTTGACAATGAAATAAAAGCCGATATCTACGAGAAAATGCTATCTACTGACTGGGAGGCAATAACACATTATCACACAGGTGACCTGCTTGTCAGATGGAGTTCGGATGCATCCAATATTTCCAACGGAATATTGAGTTTTATCCCGAATCTTATAATTTATCTTTTCAAATTTATTATGGCTCTGGGCATTGTTATTTACCATGATGCAACATTTGCCATATTTGCATTAATCGGCATGCCTGTAAGTGTACTTATGTCAAGAAAACTCATGAACCGCATGGTCAATAATAATAAAAGAAGTGCCGCTCTGAATGCCGAAATGTCTGGCTTCAACCAGGAGTCACTCTCTAACATACAGACAATCAAAGCTTTTGACCTTATAAAATTGTATTGTGAAAGATTAAAAGATTTACAGACTAAATACCTGAAAATGAGACTTGAATTCAACCGCATGTCAGCTGTGACATCATTTATTATGGCTATTGTGGGAATGGCAGTATCTTACAGCTGTTACGGCTGGGGAATTTACCGTGTATGGAGCGGTGCTATAAGTTATGGTACTATGACGCTTTTCCTCTCACTTTCAGGTCAGCTTACAGGAACTTTAAACTCACTTATCTCACTTGTTCCTACAGCAATCAACCTTACTACCTCTGCAGGCCGTCTCATGGACATTCTTAACATGCCACGCGACGATTACTCGCAGACCGAAGAAGTTACACAGCTTTCCGATATGGGAAAAAAATATGGCATACGCCTTGAAATCAGCAACATGTCCTATAAATACAACTCAGGTACAGAAGTTTTTAAAAATGTCTCTTTTGAGGCTGCTCCACATGAAATTGTGGCACTTGTCGGTCCTTCCGGTGAGGGAAAAACCACTATGCTCCGCATTCTTCTCTCTCTTCTTCATCCATACGAAGGAACGTGCCTGCTAAAAAGCGGGGAGAATTACAATAACAGTCTTACACTTTCGCCTGCCGCAAGAGCATTATTTTCATATGTTCCACAGGGAAATACTATGTTTTCCGGCACAATTGCTGACAATATGAGAAGTGTAAAGCCGGATGCAGCAGATGCTGAAATAATTGAAGCTTTAAAGCTTTCATGTGCATGGGAATTCGTTTCGGAACTTCCTGACACAATCAACAGTGAAATAAAAGAACGCGGCGGCGGATTTTCCGAAGGTCAGGCACAGCGTCTCTCAATTGCCCGTGCAATCCTTAGGAAATCGCCTATTCTCCTGCTTGATGAGGCCACTTCCGCACTCGATGTTACAACAGAAAGAAATGTTCTTAAAAATATTATGAAAGATGATTACCCTCGTACATGTATTGTAACAACTCATCGTCCTACTGTTCTTACCATGTGTGACCATGTATATTCAATCCATGACATGCAATGTACTCTTCTTAATGATGATGAGATTGAGGAAATCACAAGAAATTTTTAAATGTGTTATGAAAATCACAAAAAACCGCATCATCGGCAAAACCGGTGATGCGGTTCTATTATGTTATCTTAATTAATTATGCATTATCTGTCATATAAGCATATGTTACAGATAATCCTGCCTCTGATGTTACAATAACATCACCCATTCCGATGTTATCCTTTGGATTATTCCAATATGAAAATGCAATCTTAATCTCCGGACCCGATGTAAGTACAGGCGTACCATTAGAACTACTGTATTCTACAGACTGATTAAATCCAAGCGTTAAAAGCTGCTGGCTGCATGTATGACTTGTATCATGTCTTGCATTAACCTGAATTCTGTAATCGCCCCTGCCAAACTCCGGTCTCTGATGTATATTAGTTGTGACTGTATAACAACCACTCGCTGCATAAACCCCTTCAGCAACATCGTCACAACCTACAACTACAGGTTTCTTGTAATCGGTCATAAAAATCCACCTCCAAAAAAACTAATACCTTCAGTAACTATTATAGTATATCATATGTCAGGCATATGTCAATTTGCATATTTTTTTATTTTTTATTTAGTCATTCTTCTAAAATGTAATAATTTAACGCGTTACTCTTGCATGAAATCAAAAAAAAGGATATATTTTAAATATCAATTTTTAAAGGAGTTTTATAATGGAACAAAGAGAATCCCTTGGCTCCCGCCTCGGTTTTATTCTGTTATCTGCCGGTTGTGCAATCGGCATAGGTAATGTTTGGAAATTTCCATACATAACAGGACAATATGGTGGCGGAGCTTTTGTTGTTATCTATCTTATATTCCTTATTCTTATGGGTGCTCCCATTATGACTATGGAATTTGCTATCGGCCGTGCCAGCCGTAAAAGCCCATTTCTTGACTGTAAAGTGCTCGAAAAGCCGGGTACAAAATGGCACTATCATGGTTATCTTGCCATTGTCGGCAATTACCTTCTGATGATGTTTTATACGACCGTAACAGGCTGGATGCTTTACTATTTTTATAAAAGTCTCACAGGTCATTTTAATAATGCATCAGTTGAAACAGTAAGCACAACTTTTACAAATATGACAGCAAACCCATATATCCTTGTCGGATTTATGATAATTACAGTTGTTATTGGATTTCTTATATGCTCACTTGGTGTACAGAATGGTGTTGAAAAGATTACAAAGGTAATGATGCTTGCACTTCTTGCACTTATTATATTACTTGCAATTCACAGCATGCTTCTCAAAGGCGGTACTGAAGGACTTAAGTTTTATCTTGTTCCTGATTTTAACAAGGTTGCCGAAATCGGGCTGTTTAATGTTATTGTTGCTGCAATGAATCAGGCATTTTTTACATTAAGTCTCGGAATTGGTGCTATGTCAATCTTTGGAAGCTATATTGGAAAAGAACAGTCACTTTTTGGTGAATCAATAAGAGTTTGTATACTTGATACATTTGTTGCTATATTTGCCGGTCTCATAATTTTCCCAGCATGCTCTGCATTCGGTGTCAATGCTGACAGCGGTCCAAGTCTTATATTTGTGACACTGCCTAATATTTTCAGCAATATGACAGGCGGACAGATTTGGGGAAGCCTCTTCTTCCTCTTTATGTCATTTGCAGCATTTTCAACCGTAATTGCCGTATTTGAAGGTATTATTGCATGTTTCATGGATATGACAGGTGTTTCACGTAAAAAATCATGTTACATTAATATTATAATTATGATAATACTTTCACTTCCATGTGCGTTGGGCTTCAATATTTTATCAGGAGTTAATCCTCTCGGTGCCGGCTCAACAATCCTTGATTTTGAAGACTTCCTTGTAAGTGATTTAATACTCCCTATAGGGGCACTCATCTATCTTTTATTCTGTGTATGCAAAAATGGATGGGGCTGGGATAACTTCATCAAAGAAGCCAATACCGGAAAAGGCATTAAGTTAAGCAGCAAATTAAAAATATATCTTACATATGTACTTCCGCTTCTTATTATTTTCAAATTCATAATCGGATTAAAAGCTAGATTTTTTTAAATCTGTATTATTCTAAAAATAATACAAAGGCAGCGGAATCCTGACACATTTCCAAGTGTTAAGTTTCCGCTGCTTTTTTGTTTTTCTTATTTCCATGGTCTGTTTTGTGAATTCTGTGGCTGCCATGAATTTCCGGCCGCCGTAGTCATAAGATTTGCTGTATATGCATCTTCAAGTGCATATCTTAAAGGATAAACTTCTTCTCCTCCGTCAACATATTTTTTCATTCCAGCCAACACTCTCGCAGCCGCTGTTTCATCTTCACCAAGTCCGCATATACCAAAAGGCGGAATGTACAATTTTCTTCCCCGGAAACTTACTGCCAGTATTTCTCCTGTTTCCTCATCTTTATAAACATCCATTTTTTCTGATGCAGCAACATTATTATCTTTCAGGAAATATACCATATTATCTGTTATCTCGCCTCTTGTTCCACGAACATTTATAAATCTGTTTCTTATATCACTTCTGTACTGGTCTGACATAAAATCATAAAATGCTGTCTTTTCGTTGTCATATTCCATAATAAGGTGCTTTTCTTCTTTACTTACAACATCACCTTTTGTAAGAATTTCGTAACGTGTTTTTGTATCAGTGACTTTCATCTGATATGCTTTTCCTATAACATTTACATCATTTATTCCTGTATCAAGAAACTCACGTATTATGCTGACTGCATGATAATCATGCATACATGATATAGTCATTGAAACAGGTTCACCTATAAGCCCGGATTTTACTATCTGTATTCTTGCATCATATGTCGGATAAAATGCATACTGTTCAGCAACCTGCAGCTTATTACACGTATAATTGTTGTTTTTTATATTTTTCCATACCTGAAAAAGTCTGCCGTTATCGAGCGAAACCGGAGTCTCTGAAAGAACCGGAATTCCGATATTCAGCCATTTTTCAACCATATCACACATAAGTGTTTTTGTAACAGCTGATACAACAAAATCAGGTTTTGAATTTATCATATCTTCATCTTTACATGTCACAGGAAAATCGAATTTTTCTTTTACTCTGCATGCTGATTCCTCACTATGACAAAGAACCATACATATTTCAAACTGTTCAGGAAGTGCTTTTGCTATTCTGAAATACAAAGAAGCTCTGTAGCCTGAACCTAGCACACCAAATCTTATCATATTATGCCTCCTTATTTTCTTCTAATTCTGTGAAACTGCGGCTTAATGGTAATTTCCTGTATCACCGCACCGTCCCTGATATTTATTATATATTCAACAGTCTGTGCAACCTCTTGTGGCTCAAGATGTGCCGCCATATCCTCATCTTCTTTAAAATCAGCATTCCTGTATAAATCAGTGCTTGTCATATCAGGATGAACTGACACGACTTTCACTCCATATTTTCTTGCCTCATCAAACAGACTTCTCGAAAATGCCGTAAGCCCCGCCTTTGACGCACCATATGCACATCCATGCGGACTTGGCTGTAGTGCAGTAACTGATGAAATATTAATTATAAATCCTTTACTTTTCTTTAACTGACGCAGTGCAAGCTGCGAAAGAATCATCGGTGCTTCAAAATTAGTTCTTACAATTTCCTTTATCTTTGCCGCATTAAGTTCTTCATGTAAACCATAATAACCGACACCGGCATTATTTATAAGAATATACAATTCATTCTCCGACATGATTTTTTTTAAAATCTGCGTTATTTTTTCTGTATCTGTTATATCACATTCTATAATGTTGAATTGTTCTTCTTTATGTACTTTTGAAAAATCTCTCGCAATTCCAAAAACTTCATATCCGTTTTTTACAAGCATTCTGCTTATCGCAAGACCTATTCCTGATGATGCTCCTGTTACAACCGCCGCTTTTTTCATATTTTTGTTTCTCCAGTCACAATCTATAATTTTATTATTTTTCCTGCCGCTCCCATAAAAATATTTTATCTTTTTCAACGTATCTGCTTACCATCGATACCATGTAATCTTCCATATCTCTCATAATTTCATCCGGATAATGATAATATCCATTATCATTTTTATATGGGAACTGAACAGCTGCACTAAATGGTTCTTCTTTACGCATGTTTTTCATGTACTCCGCAGAAATCCTAAATGTTCCGACACTTATATCAAGAAGTTTATTTAAGTCAATTCTGCCTGTTATTTTGTCAAACATTTCTGTATAAACACTTTTCCAGTTTTTACAATATATCATTGGGTCAAATGCAATCCGCGTTTTTAACCCCTTATCTAATGCAAGTTCAACGCAGCTGATTCTTGAATCAAGAGAGGCTGTTTTGTGCTCGAATTTGGAAATAATTTCATCAGGTGACATCGTAAATGCAAATATAACATTGTCTGACGGGGCAATTTCTTTTAAAAATTTTTTACATGAACTTTTTGTTCTTATCTCAATTTTTAAATCAGTATGTCTTTCTGCAAAATCCACCCATCTTTTTGTATATCCGAAAATATTTTCTACTGCAAGCAAATCTGTATCATATGAAACGCAAAGATATACAGGATGTTTTTGCAGCAATTTATACACTTCATCAAAAATGTCGTCTAAATTAACAAACAGTACGACATTTCCTGATGGATACATGCCTTTAAGATAACAATACTCACAGTCAAACACACAATTCATCATACATGATGTATAATAAAAATGTTCATTTCCAAAGCTCTGGCATACAGGTGCACCAGCATATACAAGATTATTTTCTTTTTTTGCAATTATAAGATTCTGTGTCCTGTGCTGTAAAACCGATGACTGCCGGCTTCTGCAGAACACATCTTTGTAGTGGTCGATATATATAATGTGTGACTGTGGAAATTTATTCAGGATTCTTACTGTATCGGGCATATCCGCAACCGATTTTTCAACATATATATGCGAAAAAAAACTGTTATAATAATCTGCTTTTAAGTTGTTCAAATCTCTTTTTTCCTTCTCTCTTATCATTACACGGCATCATATTTTCTTCATACATCTTACACACAACACCATTAATATCTATATTTTCAATAAAGCAATATCTTATATACTGCCTTAATTCATATTCCATCGTTTTTGAACAGCACAAATCCCGGCAAAGCTTGTCTGCAAGCTGCTTTTCCTTTGCTGCCTTTTCATCACCGGCACATGAAATATCATTCAGAATATCACGAAGCCTGTTTATATATTCACCAATAATATTAATATGATTTTCCACAATTGCAGTTATATAATCCGGCGTTATCCCCTCTGTATCACCATTATCAGAGAGAATTTTTACAAAACTCATCTCATGCGGTGCAAAAAAGTACGCCCCTGCCTGCCATACAAATGCTGCTTCCATATCGTATAATGCTGTACCTGATGTATTCTGTGGATTTTTGTCGTTTTTATTTTTAAAAAGAACGGCAGATGTTATAATTTCCGCTTCTTTAAAAGGATTTTTATATATCATATCAGGATAAAATGTACGTTTTGATGATTCATCCGTAATTTTGCTGCATATGTATATTTCATCCGAAGCCGATGCTGATGCACAAGTTCCGATATTTACAAGAAAATTTTTGTCTACTTTCAAATCAAGCTTTGCACATACACCCGCTACCGATGACGCAGCAGCAGCATTACCTGTCCCTGTAATAATTAACAATATTTCTTTTTCTTCATTTGCAAATACTGTAAACGGCATATATGACTCATCTTTTTTTAATCTGTATTTCTCAATCAGCGGTTTTGCCTCGCAGTAAATTGCCATTGCCAAAATTATCATTTTCTGCACTCCGGTCACATTCAATTTTTCATTATTATAGCAAATCTTCCCGTTTTTTTCCTGTTTTTTCTTTAATTTTAATAAATTAATTCACTGTTTAACTTTAAATTCCGTTCTTTATCATATATAATTTTATATAATAACGTATGCAATCTGCCCGCAGATACATATATCCACATAACTATGAGAAACACGCTCCGCGAGTTTCTCAAGTTATCGCGGCAGTCGCCAAGGTCTCGTGCAAGCACGGACTTTGGCTCGTTACACACGTAAATAATATGCCACAAAAAATATCTATTGTGGCAGAATGGAGTATTTATGAAAAAATTAGGTTTCGGAACTATGAGACTCCCTCTTATTAATCCAGAAGATAAGACAAGCATTGACCAGAATTATTTTAATCAGCTTGCAGATAAATTTATTGAAAAAGGATTTAATTATTTTGATACAGCATATCCTTATCATGATGAAAAATCAGAAGGGGCGATTAAAAAAGCCCTGACCGAAAGGTATGACCGCAAAGATTACATACTTGCAGACAAGATGCCTACCATTCTTGTAAAATCCGGTGATGAATATCCTATGTACTTTAACAGACAGCTTGAAAGAACTGGTGCCGAATATTTTGACTATTATCTTATGCACAACATGGGAAAAGACAGATATGCAAAGACCACTGAATTCGGTGGATTTGAATTTGCCGAAGAGATGAAAAAAGAAGGAAAAATCAGAAAATTTGGATTTTCATTTCACGATGATGCCGAAACTCTTGACAGAATCCTTACAGAACATCCTGATGTCGATTTTGTACAGCTTCAGATTAATTATTTTGACTGGAATAACAAAATAATACAATCTCATCTGTGCTACGAAACTGCCGTAAGACACGGCAAACCTATTATTGTAATGGAGCCTGTAAAAGGGGGGACTCTTGCAAATCTCCCAAAAGAAGCTGCTGATTTGTTAAGAGATTTTAATCCAGATGCTTCACCAGCATCATATGCTCTCCGGTTTGCTGCTTCACTTGATAATGTTTTTATGGTTTTAAGCGGCATGAATACAATGGAACAGGTACTTGATAACACTTCTGTTTTTGATAATCTCACACCGCTTAATGAAGATGAAAAAGAAATTCTTGAAAAAGTTATTAAAATAATTGAAAAATCGGTTGAAATTCCTTGTACATCATGTGGCTACTGTATGGAGGTCTGTCCGAAAAACATACCTATCCCGCAGCTTTTTGGTCTTTACAACAACTATAAAATTAACAATAATTTTTCAAACATGTACCACAACCGCATAATTTATAACCGTGGAAAATCTTCCGACTGTCTGAACTGCCACCGCTGCGAAAAGAACTGTCCGCAGCATATTGCAATTCCTGACAATCTCAAAAAGATTGCAGCCTTTGAAAAATAATATGTAAAAAATAATTAATTAATAAAAAGCAAAAACCGCCAGATCCGTTATTGCACGGATTCTGACGGTTTTATGTATACACTAAAATTGATTTTTAATTTTAATCAGCCCATCTCTCCACGAATGTCCCGTGTAGGCGGATCCATCGGATAATTACCTGTAAAGCAGGCATCACAGAATCCCGTTCTTCCACAAATCATCTCGCTTAATCTGTCAACTTCAAGATAACCGAGCGAATCTGCTCCTATTATTTTACAGATTTCATCTACTGTCTTTCCTGTAGCGATAAGCTGGTCTTCTGACGGAATATCTGTACCGAAATAACAAGGATGTTTAAACGGCGGTGAGCTTATACGCACATGAACTTCCTTTGCTCCGGAATTTTTAAGAAGGCTTACAATTCTTGCACTTGTTGTACCTCTTACGATTGAGTCATCAATCATAACAACTCTCTTTCCGGCAACTGCTTCTTTTAATACGTTAAGCTTAACCTTTACGCTGGATTCTCTCTGTGCCTGTTTTGGCTTAATGAAAGTTCTTCCAACATAATTATTCTTTATAAATGCGTTGCCATATGGAATACCTGACTCAAGCGAAAATCCAAGTGCAGCCGGGTTGCCTGATTCTGGAACACCAACAACCAAATCAGCATCTACCGGATGGGTCTTTGCAAGAATACGCCCCGCATTAATTCTTGACTCATATACTCCCATTCCATCAATCTTGCTGTCAGGTCTCGCAAAATAAATATATTCAAATATACATCTTGCATTTTTTTTCTGACAAAGCGATGTATCAGATTCAATTCCTTTGCTTGTAATTGTTACCACTTCACCAGGAAGCACATCTCTTACAAATTCTGCACCTACAGTATCAAGAGCACATGTCTCTGATGATAAGAAATATGTATTATCTCTCTTACCAATGCAAAGAGGCTTAAATCCCAATGGGTCTCTTGCTCCAATAAGCTTTCTTGGACTCATGACTACAAGTGAATATGCACCTTTTATCTTTAACATAGCATTTTTAACTGCCTCTTCGACAGTTCCTACTTTGAGTCTTTCTCTCGCAATAAGGTATGCAATTACTTCTGAATCAATAGTTGTCTGAAAAATAGCACCTGTATATGACAATTCCTCACGCAGCTCAACTGCATTAAGAAGATTACCATTATGTGCCATACCGAGTGTTCCCTTGACATAATTAAGAACAAGAGGCTGTGCATTCTCACGGACACTGCTGCCCGCTGTCGAATAACGCACATGTCCGACACCGATATTTCCTTTTAATTTTTCAAGATTTTCCGGATTAAATACTTCATTTACAAGACCCATATCTTTGTAAGACATTACCTTGCCCTTAGGACCATTGGTATCACTTACGGCAATACCGCAGCTTTCCTGTCCTCTGTGCTGTAATGCAAAAAGACCATAGTATATTGTAGATGCAACGTCTTCTCCATCAAAATCATATGCACCGAATACTCCGCACTCCTCATGAAGCCCGTCAAAATCGGCTGTATTCATAATATTATTGTTATCCATCAACTTCTCCATACTCTTATTTGTCTAAAATTATTTAGAAAATGGTGTGCCTGTTAAAAGTTCATATGCTTCTTTGTACTTGTCAACAGTCTTTGTTACAACCTCATCAGGAAGAAGTAAATCATTATCAGGATTTGCCTTTAACCAGTCTCTTACAAACTGTTTATCGAATGAAGGCTGTCCCTGACCAGGCTTATAGCCTTCCAATGGCCAGAATCTTGAACTGTCCGGTGTGAGCATCTCATCGCCGATTACCACATTGCCATCTTCATCAAGACCGAATTCAAACTTTGTATCAGCAATTATAATGCCTTTGCTGAGTGCATATTCTGCACATTTCTTATAAAGTGTGATTGTGCAGTCCTTTATTTTTGTAGCATAGTATTCGCCTTTTCCAGGAAATGCTTTTTCAAGAACTTCAATACTTCTCTCATATGAAATATTCTCGTCATGGTCGCCAACTTCAGCTTTTGTACTTGGTGTGTAGATTGGCTCAGGAAGCTTTTCAGACTCCTGTAATCCTTCAGGAAGCTTAATGCCACAGACTGTTCCGTTTTCTTTGTAGCTTGCCCAGCCGCTGCCTGTGATATAACCTCTTACGATACATTCAATAGGAAGCATCTTTAACTTCTTGCACTTCATGCTTCTGCCTTTATACTCATCCTTATGGAAGAATTCAGGCATATCATTAACATCTACAGAAATCATATGATTAGGAACTACGTCCTTTGTATAATCAAACCAGAACTTTGACATCTGAGTAAGAATAGCACCCTTATCAGTAATCTTGTTCTTCAGGATATTGTCAAATGCTGATATACGGTCTGTTGCAACCATTATCAAGCTGTCACCATTGTCATAAACTTCTCTTACTTTTCCTTCATAAAGTAATTTTAAGTTTTCCATTATAATCCTCCGTTTCTGTACATGTCTGTCCCAGCATAAGGACACATGCCATTATATTAATATTGGTTAAGCATGTCACTTTTTAAAGCAACACAGACAAATTATATAACAAAGAAATGTCAAAATCAATAATCTGTGTGTTTTATACAAAAATAATATTCATTGTCAGTGTTCTTATATATTACTATGTATGATTTTGGAATCTCACCGTTCTGCGGTTTCTGATATTTTGTTGCACCTTCTATATATCTTGGATAAATAATATAATATGCCAGCAATTCCGCACCAGCTTCAATCATCCAATCCTCATCGAAAATTTTATCCGTATCCGGCTCTGTCTTTTCCTCTTCATAATAATATATCAGACTTCTCATTGCTTTATCCTCTACAACAGTTGCGTTAAGTTCATAAGGATATACCGTTATATTCTGATATGATAATGCCTTATAATCTCCGATTCTGCTTCTGTCAAAAGCATTATCAAGCTTTTTAAGCAATTTATCAGAAGAACTTCCACTTATTTTAAACTTTCCAATATAATCACCAGTATTTTCGTCATAATCAAATCGCACTTTTTTGCAAAACACTGGTATTGTGAAATCTTTTTCATACCACATTATGGTGTGTTTCATTATATACATGGGACTTTTTATGTAAAATATTCTTCCTGCTATCACCAATACAATACCAGCGAGCAGAATTACTGGTATTATTGTTTTTTTATTTAATTTAATAAAATCACCTCCTGCTTTATCATTTGATTTATGTATTCTTATTCCATTTCAAATTTGGTCCTCCCCAGTCCTCCAATTCTGTATATACAACATGCTTTATGCTTATATAATATTTATTTTGTTTATTTTTATATACTGTCACAAAACTGTCTCTTTCTTTTCCATCATATTGATATAATGTATAATTCAAATATTTATCCGCATATATTTCATATATCGCCAAAAACTCCGCATCAGCCTCCGCAAGCCAGCTTTCTTCAAATAAATCTGCCGAATTTATGTCTTCTCTGTTATATAATGTATTATTTTTTTCTTTATCTTCTAACAACAGCCAATTCCATACCAACGTACTGTTTAATGTGTTAGAATCTATAATTTGTACATTTTTCTCATCAATCCACGGCTTCTTTTTCAAAGAAACATAACTTCTGTCATACAAATAATTTAATTTTTCCAATATTTTGTCTGCCTGTCTTTTGCTGATTTCAAACTTTCCGCAATAGCTTCCTGTTTTTATGTCATATTCAAATCTTATCTGCCTGCAAAATACAGGAATTGTAAAATCTCTTTCATAACGCATTACCGTTCTTTTTATTATCTGTCTCGGGCTTATAAAATACAGAACCGCAAATACTATAACAGACAGACAAACCAACAATTTTATTAATATTCTTTTCTTTTTATTCATCTGACCCCCTTATTTTATTTATGTATCAAGCATATTTATCAGTTGATATAATCTATACATTTTTCCATCAGGTGCAGCACCTCATTTTTATTTACTACACCATCTCCAGCCAATACTTTTCCTGTGACTGACCTTGCAAATGCCGAGGCTATATTTTCTCCTGCTTTTTCTATTTTCCCTACACTACACTGTAATAAAACAAGTCTCTGTACAGGTTTTGTTTTTAATTTTTCTACATCCTGTATTGACATTCTCATTGGACTTGAACCAACATCACTTCTAACATATTCACGTCTACTATCCATATAAAAATAATATACTATATTCTTATACTCACACACTGTATGCATTCATTCCCTCCATACAATGCACCTTTTGTATGTGGGCATAATGAACTGTTAAAATCATGCTGACATATATTACATATTTCAATTTTGTGCAAGACACATTCTACTTGAAATTCACCTGCACAAACTCTTTCCTGACTTCTAAAGACACACCCAATTAAAAACAAACCCAAAAGCACCATTTTAAATAATAATTTAATTTTTTTCATAACCATCCTACTTGTCTTTTGCATTAAAAAAATCAGTTATACCAATACTTTAATATACAAAAAACATATATTTTTGTATTTATACAAGTACAGTATAACTGATAAATTTTAGTATGTCTATTAAATTTTAATATTCAAAAATATTCTTATCTGCTCATTCCAACCTTTCCAAGCCACTGCGTAACATCCGCTTCACAACCGGCTACATCTGCCTGCTCTACAATTCCGTCATCATAATCTGGTGAATATTGCTGTTTTGTGATAATCTGAAACACATCTGCACCTGTTTTTTCCTTTAAAGTCCTTCTGTGGCCGTCTGGTCTGATAATCCCATATTCGTATTTCCTGTTTTGCCTCCGCACGCAGATAAATTAAGTAACATTAATAACGCCATCACAGATGCGGCAATTCTTTTTGTTTTTAACATAAAATTATCCTCATTATTATTAACTTCATTTACATTATTCATAGCATTTAAAGCTAACTTTAAGTCAATAATTTTTTTATAATTTTATATAATAACTATATTCTCCCCATTCACCACATTTTCTTTATTTGCTGCAAACACAGAATTTTTTATCGTAATATCGGAAATCGTGTTTTCGCGGCCACTTATTGGCTCGATTTTTACCGCTGTATCACAGCCGTTACATTCTATCTGCTCAATGAGGATATTTTTGAAATACGGCACATCGCTCTCATCAACCTGTGCAATCGTCTCATTTTTATCAAGTAAATTGAGCACATATCCCATCGTGAGGATTACAGCTTCGTTTTTTATGTCTATCATATTAATATTACGGATTGTAATGTCTTCTACAACACCGCCGCGTCCCATTGCACTCTTTATGCGGATGCCGACGTCTGTACCTGCAAATGTACAGTTTTCGACGAGTATATTTTTTACATCACGCGACATCTCACTTCCGATTACGAATCCGCCATGGCCTTCATTTACTATGCAATCATGTATATAAAGATTTTCGCATGGGTCTTCAAATGTTCTCGCCTCAGCATTTTTTCCTGATTTTATGCAGATTGCATCATCACCTGTTTCAAATGTGCTGTTGTATATTTCAACATTGTGGCACGATTCAACGTCTATTCCATCACCATTTTGTGCATAATACGGATTGCTTACCGTAATGTCACGCACAGTAAGATTTTTACAGAATATCGGATGTATGTTCCATGCAGGAGAATTCATAAATGTTGCCTGTTCCAGAAGTACATTGCTGCAATTTTTAATTTCAACCATAACAGGTCTGTAAAAATCATAATAATCTGCCGCCTGTGGCAATATGTCATGTGTTTTTCCCTGAATATTTGCTTTGTTTCCAAGATATGCACTTTCTGACGGAAACCATATGCCACCCTCTTTTGTTTCAATAACATAATCGCTCTTTTTAAGGAGTGCATCCCACTGTCTTTCTGTAAGCTTGAACTGTTTTACAGGACGCCATAAATCGCCGCTTCCATCTATAACACCATATCCGCTTATTGCGATATTTTCAGCTCCGTCCGCTGAAATAGGTGAAACTGTTCTTATACATTCCTGACCTTCATAATTAGTAATAACTAACGGATAGTCTTTCTTATTTTTTGTGAATTTAAGAACTGCTCCACGTTCAAGATAAAGACGAACCCCGGATAAAAGCCTGATTGGTGATGTCATCCATACCCCCTGCGGAATTACTACCGTACCGCCGCCCTGTGACGACATACTTTTTATTGCCTCATTTATGACTCTTGCATTTATTCTTCCTGTATCGTCATCATATACATTTTTAACAGCACCATATGCTGTAATTGGTGTCTTTCTATCAGGAAATTCAGGAACTGCCACTTTAAAATTTTCTTTTAACATAAATTTCTCCTTATAAAATTTTTCTCATCTAATTATTCTTGATTCTGTACTTACCAAATTTATTTTCTAACAAAGCCGGACTGCATAACCAGCCCGGCTTCTCATGATTTTATTATAAAAGCTCTTTTAAAATTTTATTTACAAGACCAGGATTTGCTTTTCCTTTCATTGCTTTCATCGTCTGTCCGACAAGGAAACCGATTGCTTTATCTTTACCATTTCTGTAATCTTCAACTGACTGCGGATTGTCTGCAATCACTTTTTCAACTACCGAACGAAGCTCGCCCTCATCGCTCACCTGTGCAAGACCTTTTTCTTTCACATAAGCTTCAGGGTCTACATCTTCGTCAAATATAACGGCAAATATGTCTTTTGCAACAGAACCGTTGATAGTACCTGCCTCTACAAGCTTGATAAGCTTTGCAAGATTTTCAGGTGAAAATGTAATATCTTCAGGCTCCATGTCCTTATCTTTAAGAATTCTCATTGTCTCGCCGAGAATCCAGTTAGAAACTTTCTTTGGCTGATTGCAAAGTGATGTTGTTGCCTCAAAAATATCAGCAAGTTTCTTGGAATCCGTAATAAGATTAATGTCATATTCAGGAATTCCATACTCTGTGGCATAACGTGCCATTTTTTCTGTCTTAAACTCAGGCTGACGGCTTCTGATTTCACCAAGCCACTCATCGCTTATGTTAAGCGGAACAAGGTCTGGGTCTGGGAAATATCTGTAATCCTGTGCATCTTCCTTTGAACGCATTGCATATGAATACGCCTTATTGTCGTCCCATCTTCTTGTTTCCTGAATAACGGCTTCTCCCGATTCAATCAAATCAATCTGTCTGTCACGCTCTGCTTCAATAGCTCTTGAAATAGCAGAAAATGAGTTAAGATTCTTTGTCTCTGTTCTTGTGCCGAATTCTGTACTTCCGACTTCCCTTACCGAAAGGTTTACATCGGCTCTCATTGAACCCTCCTGAAGTTTGCAATCAGATGCTCCGAGATACTGTATTATAAGTCTTAATTTTTCAAGATAAGCGATTACTTCCTCGGCACTTCTCATATCAGGCTCAGATACGATTTCGATGAGCGGAACGCCTGAACGGTTGTAATCAACATATGAAACATCTTCCCAGTCATCATGGACAAGTTTTCCGGCATCTTCTTCCATGTGGATTTCATGGATTCTTATTGCCTTCTCTGTTCCATCTTCAAGCTTAATATCAACATGTCCGTTACGGCATATCGGAAGATATAACTGTGAAATCTGATAATTCTGTGGGTTATCAGGATAAAAATAATTCTTTCTGTCAAATTTGCAGTGCTGTGTTATTGAACAATTTGTAGCAAGACCAACTGCTGCCGCATACTCCACAACCTGTTTGTTAAGGACAGGAAGTGAGCCCGGCATACCTGTGCAGACAGGGCATGTATGTGTATTAGGTGCACCGCCGAATGCTGTTGAACAGCCGCAGAAAATCTTTGTTTTGGTAGCCAGTTCTACATGAACTTCAAGGCCAATAACTGTTTCGTATTGTTTCGACATATTATTTTTTCCTCCTTACTCAAATTTACCGCGTGCCTGCTCATATGCGTAGGCAGTCTGAATTAATTTCTTTTCGTTAAAGCAGTCACCGATAAGCTGGACACCTATAGGAAGACCATTATCGTCTTTTCCGCACGGAACGCTTATGCCCGGAAGTCCTGCAAGATTTACGGAAATTGTATAAATATCACCAAGATACATCTTGATAGGGTCTGCAAGTGATGAACCGAGCTTAGGGGCTGTTGTAGGTGCAACAGGTCCGAGTATTACGTCATACTTTGCAAATGCCTCATCAAAAGCCTTCTTTATCATGGCTTTTACACGAAGTGCTTTAAGATAATAAGCATCGTAATAACCTGAACTTAATACGAATGAACCAAGCATGATTCTTCTCTTAACCTCAGGCCCGAATCCTTCTGAACGCGTCTTTTTATACATGCTGTGAAGTCCGTCATAATCTTTTGCTCGGAAACCGTATTTTACACCGTCGAATCTTTCAAGATTTGAACTTGCTTCTGCTGCTGCTATTGTATAATAAGTCGGAATAGCATACTCTACAAGACTCAAATCAAATTCTTCAACAATAGCACCTTTTGACTTTAAAACTTCCGCTGCCGAAAGAACCGCCTCTTTTACCTGCGGGTCAAGACCTTCTCCGAAATAATCTCTCGGAATACCGATTCTCATTCCAGCAACATCATCTACAAGTGCTGATGTAAAATCTGTATCTTTTCTTTCAACTGATGTTGAATCTTTCTTATCATGTGATGCGATTACTTCCATGATAGTTGCACAGTCCGTAACGTCTTTACAAAGAGGTCCAATCTGGTCAAGAGATGAACCGTATGCGATAAGTCCGTAACGTGAAACTGTTCCGTATGTCGGTTTCATGCCGACAACACCGCAGTATGATGCAGGCTGTCGTATAGAACCGCCTGTGTCAGAACCAAGTGCACAGAAACACTCATTTGCTGCAACTGCCGCAGCCGAACCGCCTGAAGAACCGCCCGGTACATGCTCTGTGTTCCACGGATTCTTAGTCGGACCGTAAGCTGATGTCTCGGTTGTAGAACCCATGGCAAATTCGTCCATGTTTGTCTTTCCGATGACAACAGCTCCCGCTTCTTCTATTCTTTTTACAGCTTCACTTGAAAACTGTGGTATAAAGTTTCCTAATATTTTTGATGAACATGTTGTAAGAACACCCTCTGTACACATGTTATCTTTTATTGCAATCGGCACACCTGCAAGAGGTCCTGTAAGTTCCCCTGCCTCAATCTTTTTCTGGGCTTCTTTTGCTGCCGAAAGTGCTGCTTCCCTGTCAAATGTAACATAACAGTTAAGCTCTTCTTCTTTGCTGTCAATGTTTGCAATAACAGCTTCCATTGCCTCTACCGCTGTGGTTTTTCCCGACTTAATCTGCCCGGCAAGTTCCACTGCTGTCAAATCCAACAATCCCATGGCTGCTCCTTTCTATTCAACAGTTTTTGGTACAACAAATGTCTTGTCTTTTCTTTCAGGTGCGTTGAAAAGTGTTTTTTCGCTTTCATCACCGTTAGTAACAACATCTTCACGCATTACATTTTCAATAGGAAATACGTGTGACATAGGCTCAACGCCTGTTGTATCAAGCTCATTAAGCTGGTCAATATAATCAAGCATGCTCGCCATATCTTTCTTAGCCTGTTCTTTTTCTTCGTCAGAAAGTTCAAGCTTGGCAAGGATACCTACATAATCAATCGTTGCGTCATCAATTACGTTTGCCATATAATCCTCCTTGTTTTGCGAAGCAAAATCCGAGCCCCTCACGGCGAGGAGAGGATTTGTCCTCCTTGTTTTGCGAAGCAAATGATACGAGTTGCGTAAGCAATCTCGTAGCTGCCGGTTCCGGCAGCTTGTCCTCCTTGTTTGCGAAGCAAAATGCAAGCTGCCATTCCCGGCAGCTTGTCTGCCTTGTTTTAATCACGGACTTTTATGTGAACTTCTCTAAGCTGCTGCTCTGTTACCTCATTAGGAGCACCACACATAAGATCCTGTGCAGTACCGCTCATTGGGAATGCGATAACTTCACGGATATTTTCCTCATTTGTAAGAAGCATAATCATTCTGTCGATACCAGGTGCCATACCTGCGTGTGGCGGTGCACCGAACTGGAATGCGTTATACAACGCTCCGAACTTCTCCTTTAATACTTCTTCATCATATCCTGCAATTTCAAATGCCTTAACCATTATCTGCATATCATGGTTTCTTACGGCACCTGAAGAAAGTTCTACACCGTTACAAACAATATCATACTGGTAAGCAAGAATATCAAGCGGGTCTTTTGTATTTAATGCTTCAAGACCACCCTGTGGCATTGAGAAAGGATTATGTGTAAATCCAATCTTCTTTGTCTCCGGGTCTCTTTCAAACATTGGGAAATCGTTGACATAACAGAAACGGTAAGCATCTTTTTCAATAAGGTCGAGTCTTTCACCGAGTTCTGTTCTAATCTGTCCTGCATAATATGCAGCTCTGTCTTCTTTGTCAGCCATGAAGAAAATTGTATCTCCTGCCTGAAGTCCTGCAAGTTCTCTGATTTCACCCTTTAACTCATCTGGAATAAACTTATCAATTGGTCCCTTATATGAAAGGTCATCCAATACTTCAAGATAACCGAGACCACCCATTCCGAGACCTGTAGCAAACTTGAGGAGCTTTTCATGCTGTCCCTTTGAAAGCTTTGCATGAACATTGATAGCTCTTACAGTCTTATTCTGGAACGGCTTGAAAGTACATTTATTAAAAAATTCAGAAAGGTCTATAATTCTTAACGGATTTCTGAGGTCAGGCTTGTCTGAACCAAACTCAAGCATAGCCTGCTTGTAGCTTATGATTGGATAAGGAGCCTGTGTAACCTTGAATCCCTTTGGTGCAAATTTTTCAAATGTTTCTGAGAGAACTTCCTCACCTACACGGAAAACATCTTCCTGTGTTGCAAAGCTCATCTCAAAGTCAAGCTGATAGAATTCTCCCGGCGAACGGTCAGCTCTTGCATCTTCATCCCTGAAACATGGTGCAACCTGAAAATATTTATCAAAACCAGATACCATAAGAAGCTGCTTATACTGCTGTGGTGCCTGTGGAAGTGCATAGAATTTTCCCTTATATTTTCTTGAAGGAACGATATAATCTCTTGCACCTTCAGGAGAAGATGCACAAAGAATAGGTGTCTGAATCTCCAAAAATCCCATATCTGTCATTTTCTGACGAAGGAATGAAATTACCTTTGAACGGAAAATGATATTGTCTTTTACTTTCTGATTTCTAAGGTCAAGATAACGATATTTGAGACGAACATCTTCTCTGACCTCTTTTGACGTCATAACTTCAAACGGAAGTGTTTGATAAACCTGTCCGAGCATGGTAATTTTCTTTGCTTCAAGTTCGATTGTACCTGAAGGAATCTTTGGATTGTATGTCTCCTCATCTCTCTTTTCCATGATACCTTCTATACTGATACATTCTTCTTTTTTGATTCCCTTTAAAAGTTCTGCATCTCTGATAACTACCTGAAGCACACCATACATATCTCTTAAATCGATAAATGATACACCGCCGTGGTCACGGATATTCTCTACCCAGCCTGCTACTCTTAAATTGCTGTCAATATCCTGTTCACTGACCTGATTTAATGTTCTGTCTCTGTAAATGTTTGACATCGTAATCTCCTTTCTTAACTACGCTCTTTTTGAAAAAGCCTTATGTGAGACAAACTATGTTTTTAATTTTGTCACACACAAAAGCCCCGGAATACATTAATTGTATCCCGGGGCGAATAAACTTATTATCCGCGGTACCACCCGCATCAGATATGCACTTACAAAAATTACATATCTCTCATTAGCACTTAACGCGTGCAACGAAATAACCTAGCCGCCAAATTCAAATCATATCCGTCGGTTCAGCTATCCAACTCCGGAGTGTTCCCTCAATCAATTCCCTGCGGGTGCTCTCAGCCGACGACACCACTTTCCTGTCAGGTTCCATGAAAAAGAGTCTCTTTCACAGTCTTTATAATATATTCTGTTATTGCCTTACAGAGCTGTCCGCCCACTAAAGACATTTTGATATTGGTATCATAACATACGAAAATATTTTATTCAAGGACTATTTGAAAAATTTCAACGCTGCCGTCGTTATAAATGCCTGTATCGGAACCGTCAGTATCACGCCGATTGTACCGCAGAGCCCGCAGACGATTTCTGTTATTATGGAATTGTAACCCATAATCTGAAGGAAAGGCATCTCATAAGAATATATCGTAAGAAGTGTTCCCGTTGCCGAACCCGTGTATGCAAGAATGAGCGTATTTGACATGGTTCCCATCATATCGTGTCCGACGTGCATACCTGACATAAACAGCTCTTTTGCTTTCAAATCAGGTGCCTTTTCGTGAATCTCGGTTATAGCGGCAACTATAGATACGCTTACGTCCATCACCGCACCGAGTGACGATATTAATATTCCCGCATACAAAATATCAGAAACATGCAGTTTTGAACTGTTGGCTATATATATCATTGATTCCGCATCAGACATGTTATATCCGTTTAGATTTGACAGACTGCCCGCAATCATTGCAAGACCTCCCGACAAAATTATGCCTACTGTTGTTCCTATTATTGCACAAATCGTCTTTGAAGAAACTCCGTTTAATATATATATCGACGCCGCAAGAATCACAACCGATGTGAGAAGTGCCGCAAATATCCCGTTCAGACCGATATAAAGAAGCGGAACATACATACATATTACACATATAAATGTAAATATCAGTGCGTAGAGTGCCGCTGCTCCTTTTTTGCCTCCGACAAGCACAAGACAAAGCGAAAACAGCCCAAGCAGAACATATACCATCATTGTCCTGTCATAATTGTACACAGAACCCGTAATCACACCATCTATATCTTTTACTACCGCAATAACCTTTGTTCCTGTCGTGCAGAATGCACCTCTTTGAAATGAATTTGAATTATCAAGTTCACAATTCTGCCCCTTATACTGACCGCTGGTAATCTTTGCGGATACTTTCTGTGCACCGCCGAATGGCTGTCCGCCCGAATTATCTTCTATAATTTGTGTGACATTTGCTTTTACATATACAACATTATTATTTGCTTTGATATGAGTTCTCTTAATTTGACAACTTCCGATGATAATCCCCGCAAGAATCACCATCGGAAGAAGTACACGGAGAACTCTTTTATATAAATTTCTCCTGTTATCCATTAAATTATGCCTCTTTTTTCTTTATAACGGTAACTGCCCCGATACCTGCCGCTGACAGTCCAAGAAGCACAAACAGCCATATCTTTGCCCTGTCACCTGTTTCAATCGAACCAATAAGCTTATCAGAATTTGTATTTTCCTGATTATCTGAATCGCTGCCGCCCATATTGACACTTTCATTTTTCTTTGCTGTCGTAAATTCATATACACCGCTCTTTTCAATATCCGACGCTGTATTGGTTACAACCGCATACCACGCATAATCTGTATTTTCTTTAAGATTTGTCAATTCAAGTACAGCTTTTCCTGTTGCACCGTCTGTTTCGGCATTTACGCTTCCAAGCTTCTCATTTGTATACACGTAAGCTGAAAAACTCTTTTCAAGAATTGTCTGCTCTTTCGTATTGAAATTAACGTCGAGAACCATCTGGTCAACGCCCGTTGCCGATGCACCTTCTGTATTCAATGTGTGAAGTTCTGTATCATAATAGTTAAAATCGTCCATGCAAGGAGAATATGAATTCATATAAATCTTGTTATTATCAAGGTCAAAATACAGGAACTTAATATATTCGTTACCGCCTTCAAATCCTGACTGATAATCGGTACAAATCTGATATACTGTTCTGTCGTTCCTGCCGTCGCCGTCATCATCAAACATTACAGTCTCATATGATGAGCCGTGATAATGACCGTTTAATACCGCAAATACATTAGGATTCTTTTCAACAACATATTTCTGTACAAGCTGTCCATAATAATCAAGATAAGTTCCGCCGCTCTGCTTTACATTTGTGTATGTATGGAAGCAAAGGATTGCCTTTCTGTCACTATACTGTGAAAGGACCTGATTCATCCAGTCAATTTCGTCCTGATAAATATTCCAGCTCATGTATACAATGATAAAATCCTGTCCGCCCTCACTTATCAAATCATAATGGCCTTTATTGTTCTGATATGTTCCACCATATGTAGGCTGTGTCTTAAATCTGTTTTCTCCGAAATATTTGTAATAATTTTCATAATCTGCAAGACCTGCCGCAACATCGTGATTTCCGCCAAGAACGCCGTAAGGCATGCCTGCTTTGTCAAGAATACCCATTGCTTCGTCTGCATTTTCCCACTCATATGTCATATCGACATCATCTACAATATCGCCTGTATGAATAACATATTTAATTTTACGTTCATCCGCATTATTTACAATCCAGTTATTAATATTAGTAAAATGATGCTGCCATTCCTCCGCATAATACTGTGTATCAGTTTCCCATGCAAAACAGAAATCGTAATCTTCTGGTACATTTGTTCCATCCCAGCTGGCATTATTATCTTTCTTTTTGTCTGTAACTGTATCAAGTTCCGGAAGTGATGAATCAGCAGTACACTGGACAATAATCGTCGCATTTCCGTCTTTTACATGATTTGCAGCTGTAAATCCGGCTTCTTTTATTGTTCCGTTTTCATCTGCTTTTGCGATTTCATCCCACTTATTTGAAGCAGTATTTAAAACGTACATTGTACTTGCATGCGTATCGTTACTGTTTGAAGCTTCACCGTCCCAGTTTGCGGCAATAATTTCATCATCTTTTACATCAGGTACATTTACCGTGTACTGTATATACGGAAGAATACCTTCTGATGTATCTGTTTTTATACTGTCGGCTTTTATCCTTTCAGCCCTGTAAAATGTTGCCGTTGTATCTGACTTGACATTTTCAAGGTTAAGATAAAGAGAAGCACTGTTATCCGTAATATCCGATGTTAAACCGTCCTTAATTGTTACCTTTGCACTGTCTGCCATAAATACCGCTGTCTTTGTTGTCTCATTTCCTGCAGCATCTTTTGCAAATGCTGTAATTGTATGCTGTCCGTCGCCCAAAGCAAAAGAGGTTGTTTCATATGTATCATTAATCTGCTCGCCGTCAAGAGTCACAACGAATTCTTCCAGTGTATTTGCTTCTGTAACTTTAGGACTGAGTGTAATATTTCCACCCAAAATGTCACCATCTTTTACACCAAGCTCAATCTCAGGAGCTTTGTTATCCACAATAAAAGTAACTTCTTTTGTATTTATGCCGTCAGTTACCTTTAAAGTATGTTCACCTTCTGAAAGCTTTGTTGTATCCACCTGTGTACCAACTGCAGTAACTTCTGTAGCCGGAACTGTAAAACTCACATCCATATATGGACACATACCGGCTGAATCTCCAATATAATGAACTGTACCATATGATGTGTTAAGATTTGTCTTTGCACTTGTAGCTGCATCATCCGGTCCGATTGACACCGGATAGTAAACATTTCCATTTATAAGTTTTAATGCAAGATTTTTAACTGTAAAATCTTCTCTGTTCGCATCCGGCATAAGATATTCGTCAACTGTCGTGCCATATGTACCAGCCCAAAAACGAAGCGTTACATCATATGATGAATTTTCCTCATTATAAGTAAAATATCTGTTATCAATATTAAGTGCTTGACCATCAAGTATTTGGTACTGCCACTTTCCTATTGAAGCAATTGTTTCGTTATCTGTTGTTGTAACAGCATTTCTGAAATAGCTGTCCCTGCCGTCAGCATGGAATGTAAAATACGCTCCGTCTTCAAGCATTGGCGTTGTTGTTCGTTCAATATCATCAATATATATTTTTGATGATAAATTATTGCCTCCATCATTATCTGTCATTGTTACGATTCCACTGACTTCCTCTTTATCACCTATATTTGTTCTGATTCCGTCAGTTTCATTTAATTTGTTAATTTCCACCTTGTAAATATTACTTAACGTGCTGCGGTATCTGTTATCCGCACTCACGTAAAATTCAACATAATCATGTGAAAATAATTCATCCGCTGGAATCAATACTTCATAAAGATTAGGAACTCTCCTGTTTACTTCTGTTGTTTTATTCCAGCTTCCTGTTCCGTCAAATCTGTAATATGTACTGATACCTGTTCTTGCAAGATTTCCTGTCTGCTCAAAATGGAAATCAACTCTTAACTCATCACCCTGCATAATAGATTTTGGAACAGTATCATTAAGCTGTAAAGTCAATGCTGAACCATCATCTTTTGCATATGTATACTGTTCTGTGCTTGCAGTTCCCATTGAAGTTGCTGCATTTGCTGTTTTAAGAAGCATTTCAGATCCTTCTGGATTTACCATAAGTTCAGCCGATTTGTTATCCTTGCAGTCAGAATTACCAACATAGCAGTAATTTGACACAAGTTTTCTTGTTCCGTCAGAATTTTTCTTATAAATCTCAACTGCACGGTTTGTATTGTTCATACCATTCTGACCCGTAACAATGTACACTGGAACATCTTCACTTATTTTATAAGCATCACGGAATTCTTTCTCTGTAGGAAAATTTGTATAATTTTTCAGAAAATTAATTCTGTAAAACCATATTACTGCTGTTTTTCCTGCCGGAATAACGCAGTTATCAGATGAACCTATACCCGACTCTGTATTTTCATCATAACGGCTTACATCAAGAATTTTTCTGCTGCCCTCTTTAACCTCATATCCAAACTGATATTCGTTATTCAAATCAACATCATGGTCTGTTGTATTGACAACTTCGACACATTCCATCAAATCATCACTGATTCCATATACACTGCTTCTGTTTATATCATTCGGTCTTACTTCCGTAATAAACACACCGTTGGCAATCTGTGAATCAGGAACTTTAGCCTTTACAAGACCATTAAGCTGTCCTGAGTATACATATCCCGGTGAAGGCTCACACATATCGCGGTATACTTCCATTTCATTTCCAATATCGGGAATTAAAAGTTCAACCGAAAATCCGTCCATTGTATTAACCTTATCCGTAGCCGTAAATGTTGAAACCACATTATTGCCAGCTTTTGTTTTTAATGAAAATGTTGATGTAACGCCCCAGTTCACACCACTTGTAACTTTAAGAACAACTGCATCGTCAGGAATTCTCATCTCTTCCCTGAATTCTGCTTCTGTAGGAATCGTAGTTGTGACATCACTTCTATAATTCCACAGTACAACCTTCTCTTCCGGCTGTATTACAACATCAGCATTATCATCCATTGTTGTAACTTTTTGAACTGTATCGTTATATACAAACTCATATGTATCGTTAAAATTAACAGGATTTTCATATGTACTTGTAATCTCAACAAATTCCATCAAATCGGTTGTACTTTTATATAACCTTATACTTTCGTAACCACTTTTTTCTCTTGAATTATTCTTCACACTCCGGTCTACGTCATTCTGATAAATCTCCGTAAGCCAAAGTCCCTCTTTGTTAAAACTCTCATTTACCGAAACATCTGCACCACCTGTCTCGCTCGCAATAAGCGGTGAAATATTACCTAAGATACTGCCTGCTATCATAACAGCAGCCACAGTCCCCGCTACAATCCGTTTTTTTCTCCTTTTCATGACGTTCTCCTTATTAGTATAATTGCTCAAACATTTGAAAACGTCATAATTATAGTAATGTCATGTAAAATCCAATATCACAATTTGAAGAAATTTATGTAAAACTTTGTAAAATTTTTCAAAATATAATACTAGATTATCACTGCTTATTTTCTTCTTTTAATTCTTTCTCCTTAAACTCCCACTCTCTTAATGTATAATCCCAATCTCTATATGCCCATCTTTTTATGCATATATAATATTTGTCATCTAGATTTTTATATATAAGTATAAAATTCTTTGGCACAATATCTATATCTTCCCCGTCTTCAAAATCTTCTGCAAACAGCTTGGTTCCTGTCACATAATATCCTATAATTTTCCCATTTTTATCCATCATGTTTTTTTCCCCCTGTTCCCAGACATCACATGCAAAACTGCTAATTGCACTGTCATAACTATAAAGCCTTGTAAGATTATATACTTTCGTTGTCTTTTTTAATTGTTCTCTTTCTTCATCACCGCCGCCTTTGCTGTTTTCAACCGCCGTTAAATATCTTTGTCTGTCACTATTTAACTGATTCACCATATTGGCAGCCTCTTTTTTGCTTATTTCAAATTTAGCTTCATATACGTCAGCATATTTTTTATATTTAACTTCAATTTTTTTACGCTGAAATAATATTTTTTTACAAGATTCCGGCATTGTAAAATCTTTTTCATATGGCATAACTGTATTCTTTATAACTACGCACGGAGATTGTGCATAGCACAATATTCCTGCAACTAATACCATGTATCCCATTATTGCTATTATTAATTTTTTCTTCATATGATTTGCCCTCAACACATTTCTTTTTACCACTCTTGTGGTTTAAACCAGTCTCTTCGTACACATCTGCATATACGGAAATAATATTTGTTATTTGTGTCTTTATAAACAATCATATTACAATACGGTATAGATCTATCAATCATATTTCCATCATAAAATAATGATCTTGGCGGATGAGTTCCATCATCACAATTAACATCCCAAATCGGTGACACTACATAATAAAATCCCAATACTTCAATATTTTCACTCAAATTCCACACATCACTAATTACAATATTTTTTTCAAGACTTGAATCCGTTAGTTTTTCAACGTCAGTAGTATTCTCTTTTATTTCAATTTCTTTATATGTCAATTCAGAACGCGACTGCTTTTTTGACATTTCATACCTTTCAACTGCATTATCTAACTGCATAACAATTTTTTCTGCCTGTTTTTTGCTTACTTCAAATTGACCATCATATAATCCAATATCATACAACTGTTTGAATTTTACCGTCTTACAAAATACTGGTATTGTAAAATCTTTTTCATACCACATTGCTGTATTTTTTATTACTGTTCTCGGACAATATATGTATGTTAATATTCCTGCTACCAGCAGCACATACGCCGCTATCGCTAATGTTAATTTTTTCTTCATTTGATTCTCCTAATATTTATGCACCCAATTACAAAAACCCCTATTCTTTGCTGATACTGCTCTGATTTGTAACTATCAAACACATCTGCACAAGTGCATGTATTTTCATAACAGCATAGCAAAAAACAGCTATCCCTGTACTGTTTGTGCATAAATAACATATTTTTGTATTTATACAGGTACAAGTATAGCTGTTTTTTATTTTTCTGTCTACAATTTTTATATTAATTGTTAAATGTTTTTTCTGAGAGTTCAATTACAATTTTCTCATCTTCGCCGCACGAAGAAGATGCTTTGCAAGAACCGATGTTGTTACTGAACCTACTCCGCCGGGAACAGGCGTAATAACCGATGTCTTTTCTGCCACGCTGTCAAAATCGACATCACCGCACAGATTTCCACTTTCGTCCACATTGATTCCGACGTCAATTACAACCGCGTCATCAGCGACATAATCAGGCTTTATCATTTTTGCAGAACCCGCCGCCGCAACAAGCACTTCTGCATTACGGCATGTTCCTGCCATATCTTTTGTCTTAGTGTGGCATACAGTAACAGTCGCATTTTTTTTCATAAGCATCATTGCAACAGGTTTTCCGATTACAAGGCTTCTTCCGACTACCGTAACTCTCTTTCCTGTCAGGTCAATCCCGGCATAATCAAGCATTTCAATTACTGCTTCCGCCGTACACGGTGCAAAACCGTTTACATCGCCTGCGTATACTTTTGCAAGATTAACCGGAGAATTTCCGTCAAGGTCTTTTACCGGGTTGATTCTTTCTTCTATTGCTTTTTCATTGATATGCTTAGGAAGCGGTCTTAAAAGAAGGATTCCGTCTATATTGTCATCTTTATTAATCTTATCAAATTCTTTCTGGAATTCCTCATCTGTTATATCCTGAGGAAATACATATGATGTGCAGTCAAATCCAACCTTATCCATCTTTTTTGTCGCACCGCGTTCATACGAACAATCGTCGGGACGCTCTCCCACACGGATAATCGCAAGATGCGGCTTGATACCAGCCTCCTGTGATTCTTTTATAAGTTCTTCATTAATAGCCTGTGCAACAGGCAGACCCTTTAAAATTTCCATTTTCATACTCCCTTGTACTTTTATGCTCAACCTATGCCAAAAAATCCCGTACATTTATGCCAATATTATTGTTATTTACCTTACCTTGTCCATTACAGTCTCATAAATGCTGTCCGCAAGCTCATTTCCCTGTACCAGCATTTCATCAGCACGCATATTCATATCATCTGCAACAACCATATTTTTCATAAGCTTTGTATTAATAAATACGTTAAGAGACGCACCGTTTAAAGCAGCTTTTGCCATCTGTATGCCTACACCGACATCACTTATTGCAAGTGTACTTCCTATAACAGAAAGTCTTTCAAGAATTTTCATTGATTCAAGAATTTTCTCCATTAATTCAAGAGGTGTTTCGCTTGCTGCCACAAGACACTTTTCAAGAACTTCTTCTCTGTGTGCTTTCTCTTCTTCTGTATCTTTTGGAAGTCCGTATGCTTTTGACAATGGTTCAAACGCTACCGCATCTTTTTGCATATAATCGGCAAGTTCATCTGTGAGCTTCCCTGCTTTTTCGATTATCTGCTCAATTTCTTCCTGATACTCGGCATATTTTTTCTTGCCCGTTGTAAGATTGGCAACCATTGAGCCAAGCGACATGCCAACTGCTGCCACATATGCACTCGCACCTCCGCCGCCGGGAACAGGTGCCGAACTTGATAATGTTTTTAAAAATGTATCCATACTCTGCTGTGTCATAATAATACGCCAATCCTTTCTTTATTTACATCTACTCATCAATCTCTCCCGTGCAGATTGTCACTGCCGGACCTTCAAGATATACTGTGTTATTTTCTCTGTCCCAGTTAATTTTCAAATCGCCGCCGAGAAGGTGAAGTGTCGCTTCATCATCGCACATTCCATTTAAAACGGTTGCTACAAGACTTGCACATGCTCCCGTGCCGCATGCAAGTGTCTCTCCTGAGCCACGCTCCCATACACGCATGTTAAGATTCTTTCTGTCAACTACCTGAATAAATTCAGTATTTACCTGCTCTGGAAATGCTTCATGCTTTTCAAAACCCGGTCCAATTTTTTCAATTTCAAACTTCTTTATATCTATATCGTTGTCAAGATAAACTATCGCATGCGGATTTCCCATTGAAACACATGTCACATTGTATGACTTTCCATCAACAACAAGAGGCTGATTAATAACTGCAGTCTCTCCGTCTGCCGGCTTCAAAACAGCTGTATTTACAGGTACTTTTTCTGCCTCAAGAATAGGTGCTCCCATATCAACTTTTACAGATTCAACCTTTCCGTCATCCCCAAGCTTTAATTCAAGAGTCTTTACACCTGACAGTGTATCAACTTTTACTGTAGTTTTATCGGTAAGCTTATTGTCATATACATATTTTCCTACGCAGCGTATTCCGTTACCGCACATCTTTCCCTGCGAACCGTCCGCATTGTACATTTCCATGAAAAAATCAGCCTTGTCTGATGATTTTATAAGAATCATTCCGTCAGAACCAATTCCGAAATGTCTTTCACTTACCTTAATTGCCGTCTTTGACGGATTTTTTAACAACTTCTTGGTGCAGTCAACATAAATGTAATCGTTTCCCGCTCCCTGCATCTTTATAAACTTCATAAATTTTTAGCCTCCTTGTTTTGCGAAGCAAAATGCGACTGCCCTTGCAGGAGCAGAGGATTTAGCCACCATCATATATGCTTATCACCATCTGTGCAGATTCTACCATAGTATTTCCGCTGTCCATGCTGCACTTCTGTATGTATCTGAATGCTTCCGGCTCTGACATGTTATTTCGTTCCATCAATATCGCCTTTGCATCATCTATTATTTTTTGTTCCTGCGGGCTTCTCCTTCTTGGCTGGCTGCGAAGCTTTCTTCTTCTCCTGACCTGTGCCTGAAGCATCATCTCTATTGTGGAACATAAATCATTTACTTTTATAGGCATTGCAGCACAGACAATATCATTATCCTGACAATCTCCCCAGAGGTTTCTCGATGCCACAAGAAGCATCTCAAAACTTTTTGGTTTATATTCGTTTAATTCCGTGTAAATCATGTTGTCCGACAGCTTATAACCACAGATAATAATTCCATCTGAAAGATTATCTGCCTGATTGATAACCTGTGCCCCCGTTATACACGGAATTGCAACTTCATATCCTTTTCGTACCAGAAGATTGCGGACTGCTTTCGCCTCCTCAATCTTTGGAAATGCCACAATTAAAGTTGACATTAATTACACTTCCTCCAAATTAGAATTTCGCAAGATATTCGTCAATTTCCCACTGGGAAACTCTTGTACGGTAATCTTCCCATTCTTTTAACTTGGCTTCGGTATATTTTTCTACTATATGATCACCTAAAACATCACATACAAACTTATCATTTTTCATGCACTGGACTGCTTCATAAAGATTTTCAGGAAGTGTCGCAATACCGGATGCTGCTCTCTCTTCATCTGTCATCTCAAATATATTGCAGTCAACACTTGCAGGAACCTTTAACTTTCTCTTAATTCCGTCAAGCCCTGCTGCAAGGCAGAGTGCAAGAACAAGATATGGATTTGCTGAAGGGTCAGGATTTCTAAGCTCAACTCTTGTTCCATTTCCTCTTGATGCTGGAATTCTTATAAGCGGACTTCTGTTTGTTGCAGACCACGCAATGTATACAGGGGCTTCATATCCCGGAACAAGTCTCTTGTAAGAGTTTACAAGTGGATTAGTTACTGCTGCCATTCCCTTTGCATGCTCTAAAATACCGGCAATAAAGTGGTACGCATCTTCTGAAAGTCCCAATTTATCTGAATCGTCAGCAAAAATATTCTTTCCAGCCATTGTGGCAAGAGACATATTAACATGCATACCGGAACCATTAATTCCATACTTTGGCTTTGGCATAAATGTAGCATAAAGACCATGTCTTTTTGCAATCGTCTTTACTGTAAGTTTAAATGTCATTATATTATCAGCCGTAACCAGAGCTTCATCATATTTAAAATCTATCTCATGCTGTGCAGGTGCAACTTCATGGTGGGACGCTTCAATCTCAAAGCCCATATCTTCCAGAGTAAGAACCATATCACGTCTTACATTCTCACCAAGGTCTGTAGGGCCAAGGTCAAAATATCCTGCTTTTTCATGTGAAAGCGTTGTCGGCTGTCCATTGTCATCAGTATGGAATAAAAAGAACTCACATTCAGGACCAACTTCAAAAAGATAGCCCATATCAGCGGCTTCTTTTATGACTTTTTTCAAAACATTTCTTGAATCACCCATAAATGGTTTTCCGTCGGGTGTGTATACATCGCATATAAGTCTTGCAACTTTTCCCTGCTGCGGTCTCCATGGAAAGATTTCAAATGTGTCATAATCAGGATAAAGATACATATCAGACTCTTCTATACGCACAAAACCTTCAACAGATGAGCCATCAAACATACACTTATTATCAAGAGCTTTTGCCAGCTGGCTTGATGTTATTGCAACATTTTTTAATACACCAAATATGTCAGTAAACTGAAGACGGATAAATTCAACATCATCTTCCTCTACCATTCTAAAAATATCTTCCTTAGAGTATCTTCCCATAATCTGCCTCATTTCTTCCGCAAAATGTGCGGCGTGGTATATTTTTATGTAATTTAATCTTTTATATAATACAACACTTTTAATTCGTTAGTAAATACTATCTAACTTAATTTTATTTATTACTTGAACTAACGTCCACATTTTAGTAATATATCTGATGTAAATTAATTTTTATGAAAGGGTTTTAAAATGGATAAGCAAAAGAAAAGATACAAGCTTAAAAAGAAGAAACGTCAGGTTAATTACGTACCTGCCCTGATTGCACTTGTTCTTATTCTATGTGTAAGTATCGGCGTAGTTGTATTAGCCGTTTCACATTCTAAGAAAAATAAATCAGATATTGCCTCTTCAAATAATGCTTCAGGCAATACAACAGAAATGACAACCGTTCCCGAAACAACTACGAGTGAACCGGAAGTTGAAATAAACGTATGTATGATAGGTGACATGCTTATACACGAAGGTGTCTATAAAACAGGTCTTGAAAGTGACGGAAGCTACAATTTTGACCATCTTTTTGCAAATATTTTGCCTGATCTGGCAGCTTCTGATATGAATATTGTAAATCAGGAAACTATTCTTGGCGGTACTGAAATGGGTCTCGGCGGATATCCTGCATTTAACAGTCCACAAGAAATCGGTGACGCTGAAGTCAAAGCCGGATTTAACATAATTCTCCATGCAACAAACCACACACTCGACCGTGGTCTTTCAGGCGTCAACAATACTATTGAATTCTGGAAAACCAAACATCCGGATACAACATATCTCGGAATCCACGACAGTGAAGAAGATGCCAAAAATATTTATGTATACGAAAAACAGGGCTTTAAGGTTGCTGTTCTTAACTATACATACGGAACTAACGGAATTGCAATTCCTTCATCAGCACCTTACTGTGTTGACACATTTGATGATGAAGCAAAGGTAAGAGATGATATCCGCAGAGCCCATAAGCTTGCTGACATGGTTATTGTATGCCCTCACTGGGGTACAGAATATGTATATGAATCAACTTCTTATCAGGATCAGTGGACTAATGTTTTCCTTGAAGAAGGCGTTGACGTCGTACTCGGAACACATCCTCATGTAATTGAACCTGTAAAAGAATTCACAAGAGAATCTGATGGTCACAAAATGGTTGTCTACTATTCTCTCGGCAACTTTGTTTCAAATCAGGATGAAATACCACGTATGATTGGCGGTATGGCAAAACTCACTCTCTACAAGAAAGGTGATAATGCTTCTATCAAATCTTATGAATTTGAGCCTGTCGTAACGCATAAACGCTACGGCTACAAAGAAATCACTACATATAAGCTTTCTGATTACACACCTGAGCTTGCAAGCCAGAACAAGATTCTTTCAGACCCTACATGCTGTTATACAGGTTACTTCGGATGTATATGCGGTGCTACATTATTTGATTATCCTACACACGGTCCAAGAAATTTCTCAGTTGACTACTGTAAGCAATTCTGTAAGGCTGTTTTAGGCGATATTTATAAAGACGAATAAACAAAACAGTTTGGACAATTTCGTAATGGTCATATGAATACACAACCCCCGATGCCATAAATACTGAGGTGTCACAAAAATTATACTTTTGTGTACATCACACCGGCAACGGGGGTTTTCTGTATCTTTTATACTATATTTTTATTCTACATTCTTCAATGCTTCATCCATTGGAATTTTTCTTATTTTCTTATATTGCAATGCACCTATTATGGAATATGCTGCAACACCTATCACAAACATTTCCACAAGGACATACGACGGTGCTTTATATGCAAGCCATCCCGGGTATGTCCCCATAATTGCTCTCCACAGGAATCCTATTGTAAAATCGGACAGTGGAACACTTATAACAAGTGAAATAAATACGACTATCGCCGTAGCTGCAACATACAGCCTCATTATCTCATTTCCCTTATAACCGAGAATCTTGACTATCGAAATTGCATTGGAATTCTTCTCAAGAATAATCTTTGAAAGAAGATAAACCATAAGCATATAAAGTGCTACAGCAAATACAAGCCATATATAAAACATTCTTCCCATTGAATCTGTAAGCTGGTCAGCAACTATTGTCATATCATTTTGTGTAAGCTTCGTAGCAACATATTTTTCATCAATATCAAGTTCGTTATCAGTAAAATATCCCGAATAATACGTATCCTGTTTATCAAAATCATCACGGAATCTGTCTATGTCCATAAATACCGCCAGACTTGACGGATAGACATAGCTTCCGGCAATTTTATAAGTATATTCTTTATCCTCATATTTTTCTTTTAAAGTTATTGTATCACCCTTTTTAAGCCTGTATTTATCAAGGACTCCGTCAGAAACATATATTTCATTATCTTTTAATCCCGAAAAATCAATATCAAAATACTGCGAGTCTTCATTTAATCCATATACCGTAAATTCATCATTCAGGCCATTGTCTCTTTGCATTTCAAGCTTTGTTATGGCATATTTTTCCGCTTCATTATCTTTAATTTCCACAGGCATTTTTAAAATATACTGATATTTGCAAGGCATATTATCAATAATTGTCTTTTTATAGTCATTAAGAACCGGCTGCATAACAAGTCCGAACAGCAGCATTATGCTTGAAAATGCAATTCCTATAAGCATTATTATGTAACTCGAACTATTCTGGAAAATTATTCTCATCCTGAAACGTGTAAAAAATTTCCATTCAGGAAGCTTAACAGCCTTTCTGTTTTTGCGTTTTTTCAAATCACGCCTTATAAACTTCAGAGGTGACAATTTCAGCATTTTTGTGAGCATGAAAAGATTAATCACAAACATAAGCACACAAGGAATAATTGTTGTCATAACAAATGCATAAGGCGACCATATTGTCGTGTATACAGTAAGGCTGTAACTGTTATAGTAAATGGCAGCAACTATATCTTTAAATATCGTATATCCAAGTATATTGCCGATAATCGCACCGATAAACATAATTATCATCGGCAGTTCCATATAATGTATAACAAGCTCTTTACGTGTATATCCCGATGCACGGAGCGTACCGATAACCGTAGATTCTTTCTCAATTGTACTTATTGATGTAACCGCAAAAATAAATGCCATGATAATTATTACAATATATAAAAGCACCATTACCATTGCTGTATCCGAGCCCATATCGTCACCCGCAAAATGAATTGCCTGATTATCAGGCTCCGGTACAAAATCAGTCATCACCGCATTTTTTGCAAGGAATGTTTTAATATCGTCTGATTTATCTTTTTTCTCTTTATCTGTCAGCGATGTGTTGTCATATTTCCATGCATAACAATATTTTAAATTATTATTGCTTATTCTGTTAAATGCTTCCGGTGTCACAACAGCAACTGTAAAATTTTGTGCATCAAACATTAAATCCGTATTGCTTCTGAATAATGCACTGTAGTCAGATAAGGCAACCAGCCCTGTAATCTCATATTCTTTTTTATCAAGAGTTACTTTATCGCCCACTTTTAAATCTGCACTGTCAGCAAATTTTCTGTCTATTGCAATCTCTCCGTCTTTTTCGGGAATTCTTCCTTTGTGTACGCTCACACCATCTATATCTTCACGATTTTTATAAATTCTGTAAGTGTGCTCTCCCTCTTCTTCCTCTTTGTAGAAAAGACTATAAACAGTTATGTCCTCTTCATCTTCAAGTTTGTTTTGCAATGTCCTGGTAATCTCATCATTTAAAATAAAATGCCCATCTTCGATATTATATTCTTCAAAACTATCATTGTATGTCTTTACCATACTTTTTCCGGCGACGAGAAATCCCGACACCAGACCGATTGTAAGTGTCATAAATAAAAATATCACAAGATATTTTCCAAATTCGTCTTTAAACTCTCTTGGAAGTCTTTTTCTAAGCGGATTTTTCATATTTAACCTCTACTTTCCATTTACCATTCAAGCTGCTCGGCCGGAATTTTATTTTCATTATCATATTCTTTTCTTATTCTTCCATCATGCAGATGAACTACTTTATCCGCCATATTTTTTATCGCATCATTGTGAGTTACTATAATTATTGTATTGCCATACTGTTTATTTACTTTTTCAATAAGTTGTAAAATTTCTTTTGATGTATTGTAATCCAATGCTCCTGTCGGCTCATCACAAATTAAAATATCCGGATTTTTTACGATAGCTCTTCCTATTGCCGTTCTTTGCTGCTGTCCTCCGGATAACTGGTTAGGCAGCTTATCTTTATGTTCCCACAATCCCAGCGTGTTAAGAAGCTCATTCAAATCAAGCGGACTGTCGCTAAGATACGCACCGACCTCAATATTTTCTTTTACCGTAAGATTAGGAATGAGGTTATACATCTGAAAAACGTATCCGAGATGCTTTCTTCTGTATAACGAAAGCTGCTTTTCTTTCATGTCTTCAAGCTTTGCACCGTCAATTATTATGTTGCCGCTGTCAGCCTCATCAATTCCGCCTATGATATTAAGAAGCGTTGATTTTCCCGAACCAGATGGACCAAGAAGCACACATATTTTTCCTTTTTCAACCCCGGTTGTCACATCCTTGAGGACATGATTCCTGTTTTCCCCCTCACCGTAATACTTGTTAATCTTTTCAATCTCTAAAAACATAAATCCTCCTATCTTGTTTTGCGAAGCAAAAACACTCTGCGATTTTATATTTATAACTAATGTTAGTTTTTACTAACCCGTGTTTAAAAATTTAGTCTGTAATCATTCACGTTATATGCCATATGGCATTTTTTTGCGATACAACTTACCTACCGCGAATGTATTACAGACTTAAAATCCCGTCAGATTAACTTTTCGAGACTCTTTAAACTTATTGCTATTGTTGATGTATTATGTAACAGTGCTGATGTTGTAGGCGGAATTATACCAGCAACGCCAAGCACAATAAGGGTTGAATTGATACCCATAATCATTCTGTAATTCTTATGGATACGTTTCATAAGTGCATTGCTTATATGTTTTAATGCAACCAGTTCATAGAGGTCATTTCCCTCAACTGTTACATCTGCAATTTCTCTTGCAAGCTCTGCTCCGTCACTTATTGCTATTCCTACATCTGCTGCAGAAAGTGCCGGTGAATCGTTAATTCCGTCTCCAACCATGATTACTTTGTGTCCAAGCGATTTTTCTTTTTCAACAAATTTTGCCTTATCTTCCGGCAGAACTTCTGAATAATACTCATCAACACCTATTTTTGCAGCAACAGCTTTTGCTGTACGCTCACTGTCACCTGTCATCATTACAGCTTTCTTTATTCCCGCTTCTTTAAGCTTCTTTATAATATCTGCTGCTTCTTCTCTTATAGGATCCTCTATACAGATTACTGCCGCAAGTTTATTTTCGATTGCCATATACAATCTTGAATATTCATCCGGCAGGCCATCAAATAATTCCTTCTTATCATCAGGTATAATGCATTTTTCATCTTCAAATACAAAATGATAACTTCCGATTATTACTTTCCTGCCTTCTATCTGTGATGAAATACCATGTGCAACTATGTATTCTACTTTTGAATGCATTTCCTCATGCACAAGATTCTTATTCCTGGCAGCTCCCACAACAGCCTTAGCCATTGAATGCGGAAAATGTTCTTCAAGACATGCTGCAATTCTTAAAAGCTCATCTTCTCCAAGTCCATTAAATGAAACAACCTGTTTAACTGTAGGTTCTGCCTTAGTAAGTGTGCCGGTTTTATCAAATACTATTGTATCTGCCTCGGCAATGGCTTCCATATACTTTCCGCCTTTTACAGTTACACTATATGTTCCTGCCTCATTAATAGCACTTAGCACTGACAAAGGCATTGAAAGCTTTAATGCACATGAATAATCAACCATGAGTATTGATAACGCCTTTGTCACATTTCTTGTAAATAAATATGTGAGTGCAGTTCCTGCAAGTGAATAAGGTACGAGCTGATCTGCAAGATGTGATGCTTTGCTCTCAACTGATGATTTGAGCTTTTCTGATTCTTCTATCATATGAACAATATTCTCATACTTGCTTCCACCATTAGTAGAACGCACTGAAATTGTAATCTCGCCCTCTTCAACTACTGTTCCGGCATATACAATCGCAGATTCACCTTTTCTTACTGGCATTGATTCACCTGTCATTGAAGCCTGATTTACCATTGCTTCCCCAGAAACTACTTCGCCATCAAAAGGAATTACATTGCCGACTCTTATTCTTACATTATCGCCTGCCTCAATTTCATCTGATGGAACAAGTATTTCCTGTCCGTCTTTTACAAGCCATACCTTTCCTATATTAAGAGACATGCTTCTGGCAAGGTCGTCTACGGATTTCTTATGTGTCCACTCTTCAAGAATTTCACCTATGCCAAGCAGAAACATTATTGAGCCTGCTGTTGCTGTATCATTTCTTAAAATAGAAACTCCAATTGCTGTCGCATCAAGAACCGGAACCTCAATCTTTCCTTTTGCGAGAGTTCTTATCCCCTCCCAGATATACTTGAACGACCTTACTATTGTAATGCCTGCCCTTATAGGAAGTGGTACGAAAAGCTTATTGCCAACTCTCAAAACAACCCTGTTTATAAGCTTTTCCTTGTAATAATTATTAAGTTCCCTGCCTGAATTATCAAGATATGTCTGTGGAACATCCACATTTTTATAATTAAACTGCTGTAACAGTTTAATCACATGTGACCTGCTGCCGCTGTAACAGATAACTACATCATTAACTCTTTCATTAACTTTAACTTTTGTGACACATTTCTGTCCATCAAAGTAATATTGCAAAATGTCTGCCTCACGGCAAGTCATCTCATTCTGCTTTACCCTGACACGCATTCTTCCTCTAATCTCATCTTTAATAACAAATTTCATAAGATTGTGCCTCTGTATATTTCTAAATTATGTAATACTATTTATACAATAATTATTGTTCACTGCATCCACAGCCACATTCAGATTCTTCTGACTTAGTTTCCTCTAACTCTACATCCTCTGTAACAGATTCATCCTCGTACTCAGCTTCAGCTGCCTTACGGTCATCATTAATCTGAACTGCTCCTGCATAAATGTCCTCGCAATTATCCTGTACATTTGCTGCAATCTTCATAATACAATCTTTCATTCTAAGGACAGCTGCTGTGCATCCTGTATATACTTTCTTGGCATCTTTACTTGAAAGAAGTTTGATTCCTGCTGTTCCAAATAAAACGCCTGCCGCAAAAAGTCCTGTTTTCTTTCCGTCAAATTTTACTGCCATAATTATTTCCTCCTTGTGTTTACGGGTTAATTAATTTCCTGTTTTTCCCATATTTCTAACGAAATATATCTCGTTCAATTTAGTTTACACCTGAAAAAAATCAGCCGCAACAAAAATATCCTTATTGATATTTCTTTATCAATAAGGATATTTCATCAATTTTTATTATATATAATCATTTTTTTATATAGAAAATCATATTATGTTTAAACAACATATTTTAGTTATAATTCCACAATCTATGCATGGAGGTAAACATGAAAAAATCTATATTTCAATCAATTATCCTGCTCGCACTTATAATGGTGCTTGCCTGCTTATTCTATCTTACCCCCGATAAAAAAAGAAAAAATTCCCATCCCGTATCATCAGGAAGTGTCTCTTACATAAAACCCGGAAGCGGCATAGGCGGTGGCGACATTAACGGAAATGCTGTCGCCGGCAAAAAATCACTTCCTATTTATTGTGTAAAACATGATGACAGTGAAAAATGCATTTCTATATCATTTGACGCTGCCTGGGGTGCCGACGATACAATAGAAATTCTTAACACTCTCGATAAATATAATGTAAAAGCAACATTTTTTATGACCGGCGGCTGGGTTGACTCTTATCCAGACATGGTAAAAGAAATCTGCTCACGAGGCCATGACCTCGGAAACCACAGCCATAATCACAAACAGATGAGCAAGCTTTCCGCCTCTGAACAAAAAGACGAAATAATGTATGTAACAGACAAAGTCAAAGAACTTACAGGATATGATGTATTTCTTTTCCGTCCTCCATACGGTGACTATAATTCAACGTTGATTAACACTGTATATGGATGTAACCATTACCCTATACAATGGAACGTTGACAGCCTTGATTGGCGTGATTATGGAGTTGAAAACATAATAAAAACCGTCACCAATCACAAAGCTCTCGGTAACGGTTCTATAATTCTTATGCATAACGGTGCAAAATATACTGCCAAAGCTCTCGGCACCGTAATTGAAACACTCCAGTCACAAGGATACACCTTCATTCCAATATCAGAAATGATAATACGTGATAATTTTCACATGGATGGAACCGGAAGACAGATTGCAGATTAACCACGCTTTTTCATCCCGACATTCACAGCTGCCATAACGAGCATGCCAACTGCATTAAATGCAAGCACAAGTATTGCTGCTGTCATTCCTATTCTGTCTGCAAGAAAACCAACTATCTGCGGCGTAACTATTCCACCAAGTGCTGCTATGGCAAGAAAAAGTGACATTCCTGCCGTAGAACCTTTGATAATGCTGCCGACACTTGATACTGTTGTCGGATATATTCCGGCAAAGAAAAAGCCAAGTCCCGCAATTGCCACAGTTATTACCGGAAGGCTGTGCGTCGCTGTAAGCAAAAAGAAAAATATTGTTGTAGCAACGCAATATGCCAGAATAAGTTTATTTTTATCAACTTTTGATGATAATTTTGCCGTGAGCAGTCTTCCAAGCATTACCATAACCCATGTAACTGATACAAGATTAGTCGCATATGCACTGCTCATTATGTTCATACTCTTAAAATATGTTACAAACCAGCCATTTACACAGTTTTCAAGCCCAAGATATAAGAAAAGCAGTAATCCACAGACATAAAATACAGGACTTTTGTAAAATGGCTGTGCCATGCTGCCCTCATTCTTACCCTTCTTAGACTCAACAGGCCAGTTGTAATCTATTTCCATCCATACATATAAGATAACAGACAGTGCTGAACCGGCAATTATAGTATAAGCCGGTGCACGCCATCCAAATCCGTTTCCTATATAAAGCGATGTTATAAATGGTGCAAGAAATGCTCCCGCTGCAAATGTCATATGTAAAAGGTTAAGTGCCGTTGGCTTGCCGTTTGAGTTATCATTGACAACAGCATTATTGATAATGCTGACAGAACCTCGTCCGATTCCGACAAGAACAAACGCTGCATATATTACCGGCACCGGTGGAAGAAGTGTTATAACAAAAAGCATTACCGGTATTAATGCAGAAAATATTATTATAGTTGCTTTTCTTCCTATCTTTGATGCCATCGGCGGATTCACAAAGCTTGCAATAAGATTACCTATTGCAAATGCAGATAAAAACCCACCGGCAACACTGTAATTAATTCCTGCTTCTTCTATAATATAAGGAAGAATTGCACCAACTAAAAGTACCATCGCACCATTTACAAAAAATGAAAAATAGCACGGAAAAAACAATCTGAATTTTGATTTCATTTTTACCTCCAAAAATATGCATACAAAATGGCACGAAGCTAACGATTAACTTCGTGCCATTTATGCGGATGACAGGAATTGAACCTGCACGTCTGTTGACAATAGAACCTAAATCTATCGCGTCTGCCAGTTCCGCCACATCCGCAAGCGATATATATATTATCACAAACAGATTTAAACTGTCAAGTTCATCCATTCAATCACTTTATTTGTACGCATTTCCCATTTATGATTTTCTGCACATATCTTATATGCATTTTCTGCAATATGTTCCAATTCGTCGTGATTCGTCAGCAGTCTTTTAATTTTATCAGCCGCGGCATCAATATTTTCAAGATTATAAAAAATAATATTCTCTCCATCAATAAAATTATCTTTCAGATATCCGCTTGTATCCGTAACACAGACGGCACCGTTTAACATTGAATTAAACACTCTGTCGTGTGCTCCCTGTTTAAACCACGGCATTACATTTACTGATATTTTTGAGCGGCTTATCATATCAAGACATTCCTGTGACGAAACATTTCCGGCAGTAATAATATTTTCCGGGTGACGACATTCAAGCATATCCCAGCCGGCACCAAATGTATGAACCTTTATTCCACTGTCCGCAAGCCTTGCAATCACTTCTGCCCTGAAATAAAATCTTACAGACAAATCAACAAACATCAGGTTAGGCATTATCTGTTTTAACTCATCGTCCGTAAATTGAATACCCTGATTCTTTAGTTCTTCTTCGGCTGCATCTTCAACAATCATTTCAGGGTTTTCTATAAGCTTTCTTACAAGTCCTCTGTAGAATTCCTGATAATCACTGTCAAGATGTGCTATAAACCTGTCAAAAGAATTTACAGGTGTATAATTTCCCGTAAATATAACATCAATGTCACGCTTATCTACTGGCAGAAATTTATCTGAAAGAATATCTCTTTTTTCATTAAGTTCAGTTCCGCCAAGCACAAGAAATCCGTCATCAGGTGCAAGCTGCACACCAGGAAAAAACCTTTTCATATATCTTATATGGTTCTTGTCAATGCTTATCTGCATATAATTTTCCGGACGCAGCGGCAGATATTTATGATAATACAGTGGATGGTCAACAACCATGTTATAAACGGGAATTTTCGTTTCATTCCAGAAGCTTCCGCCTTCAAATGATTCGTCATAAAGCCCGTCTTCGCCTGCAATACCATTAAAATTAAATGTGAACGCCATGAATTTTTTTGATTTATCAGCCTTATAAAAATCACAGAGCTGTTTTGCTGACAATCCGCTTAATACAAGGTCAAACCAATATATTTCATATCCGTGTTTTTGAAATGTTTTTGACATCTCAATACTGAAATATTCCTGTGTCTCTACTCCGCCCTTAAATAAAATGACGACTTTATCCATTTTAACAGTTCCTTATTGCCTCAAATATATTATCGAGTGCGGAAACGTCAAGATCTTCTGCAAATCCGCCATCCACTTTTGATGCTGCCTCAGGATTTATCGGAAGCTTAGCAACCGCCTTAATATCATGTTGTGCGGCAATCTCATCAATATGGCTCTTTCCAAAGATTTCATGTTTCTTACCGCAGTCAGAACATTCAAAGTAAGACATATTTTCAACAATTCCAAGTACAGGAATATCCATCATATTTGCCATATTAACCGCCTTTTCCACTATCATTGAAACAAGCTCCTGCGGAGATGTAACAACAACAATTCCTGCAACAGGAAGTGACTGGAATACTGTAAGCGGAACATCACCTGTTCCCGGCGGACAGTCAACAAACATACAGTCAATATCTCCCCATTTTACATTTTCCCAGAATTCCTTTACTGCACTGGCTATTACTGGTCCTCTCCATATAACAGGATCTGTCTCGTTATCCATCAAAAGATTCATAGACATTACCTTGATTCCGCCCTTCGTAACTTCAGGATAAATAACTGTTCCTTCTTCATCACACTTTGCCTTCTCTTTAAGTCCGAATGACTTAGGAATTGATGGACCTGTTATATCGGCATCCATGATAGCAGTTTTCAGACCGTTTTTTGCCGAATTAACAGCAAGAAGCGATGTTACCATAGATTTGCCGACACCGCCTTTTCCGCTCACAACCGCAATTACTTTCTTTACTCCCGCATAGTTATCTTTATTTTTTTGCTCCTCTACTCTTTCGGCACAGTTAGAGCCGCAGCTTGAACAATCATGTGTACATTCTTCACTCATTATATATACTCCTTTTCCAATCGCACAAAAATGCTTAATTTGCATAAAGACATATTAATCTTTTTTACCGCATAAGGTCAACAAAAAAATAGAAATTATTAATATATATTTTTCATATACATTGTCTTTCGTCCCGCACCTGTTCTAATAATTGCCCCCTCTTCAACAAGCTTTTTAAGTGCAGATTCAACTGAAGAACTGCCAAGACTTGGACACGCAGCCAACGCATCCCGTTTTGAAAATTTTCCAAGTGTACTTTCGGTATAAGTTTTTACAATATCATATGAATTACTTTTTTCCCCTGTTTTTGTAGCAAAAATGACTCTTGATTCAAATTCTCTATAACATGATAAAATAATTCCCAGCATATATTTTATAAATACTTTAGGGTCATTTTCTCCTGTATGCCAACCTTTATCAGCATTTCGTAATACTTCATAATAAGTTTCCTTTGTATCAGCAATAGCCTTTTCAATACTGATATACTGACCTACAATATATCCGCTTCTATATAACAGCAATAAAGTAAGTAATCTGCTCATTCTTCCATTGCCATCATTGAACGGATGAATACATAAAAAATCAAGAATGAAATTAGGTATTAATATAAGCGGATCTACAACACATTCTCCAACAGCCCTATTGTACTCATCACAAAGGCGTTCCATAGCTTCCGGAGTTTCATATGGTTCAAGTGGTTTAAATAAAACAATCTTTTCTCCATTTTCAAGAACCATATCAATCTCATTTGGAGTAGTTTTATATTTTCCTGCATAAGAGAAAGCAGTATGTTTTAGAAGTTCCCCATGAAGTTGTAAAATATAACTGCTTCTGACAGGTATTGCCTCATAATTTTCATGTATTATATTCAAAACATTTCTGTAACCCAAAATTTCCTGTTCGTCTCTGTTTCTTGGCGTTGTCTTATCTTCTACCAGTTGTTTTAATCTTGAATTTGTTGTAACAATACCTTCAATCTGATTAGAACTTTCGGTACTTTGAATTTTAGCAATTTCAATCAACCTATTTAATTCGACAGGCCTTTGTCTTAAATATAAATCCTGTTTTCCCTTATATTCATGTATCTGAGCAATATATGCCAATATTTCGTTATCCCACGTTCTTTCCTTTAATTTAGAATAATCAAACTCTCTCATTAAAAACTCCCTTCTCCCAAATGTTGCATCTTTCTCCCAATTATAATATATTTTGGGAGAAAATCAAACTAATCAGGAGAAAAATAATTTACATAAAAATAATTTATTATATTATTCTAACCACTTGTACCGTTTTAATTAATAATATTTTTTATTATTAAAAACAGTTCAATACACACCATACTTTTTATATACTTATTACACTATGTACATTAAGACTTTTCTAATGTTATTATTGGACGCAGTTATGCAACATTAACAGCAAACCCTCTCATCATCAACAATCTTTTTAAAATTACAATTATCAATTTTTAATAATCGTTGTTACACCTACTCATCGTCACAATCTAGAAGACTCAATAATTTCTGGCAAATCTCCCTTTCTGCATCTGATACCTCTTCCGTTGCATCTTCTTCAAGATTTTTCATTTTCAAAAATTTTTTATAGTCATTTCTCAAATTTTCTTTAAAATGATTCTCTATCATAACAAACCTCCACTAATTTGCCCTCATATTTACTTACTATTCAGACATATAATTATAAATATATGACATATAATAATTTACTGAGTTCTCTGCATAACTTCTTGCATCAACTTCACATTGCTGATAATAATATTCATCGTATTCATCTATTCCAGACTTATAATTACCAAACTCTTTTTTATATATTTGTGCATCTTCGTATATTTTTAAATTTTTTAATTCTTCTTGAGAATTATCTAAAGCAAAAATCATGCAATATGAATATCCATGATATACTTCGTGGCATATTATTTTTAAACACTCCTTTGCGCTTCCATACATTATTGTATCCGTGTTTATTTTGATGTTATAAGTATCATTATCATAATTTCCTAGCACATATTTACCTGTATTATCTACTAAAACACAGAAATTGTGATTAACCCCTAAATAATCTTTTTCAATATCAGCAACTGTCTGAAGAACATTAACTCTTTGTTTTACTGTTAATTCCTCCCATGAATTTTCTCGCAGTAATAATATCTCATCTGCATTGCTATCAATAGACTCATTATGTGTCTCTATTTCTATATTATTTGTTGTACCAGCAGCAATTACACCCCTTCCAAATACTATATTGAAACTGTAAAACGCTATTACAACTGCAAATCCCACGGAAAATATAAATTGTGATACCCATAAAAATTTATTAGCCCGCCTTATTAGAATTATGACTACTTTTTCCCGATTCTGAATTCTTTTAAATATAAGAAATAATAAATATACAAGTGAAAAACTTATTGAACATATAAGTACAATTGATATGAAGGTCCTATTAATTTTTATATAAGTCATTATTGTATAGATTCCAAGCGGGATGGTGATATTAGAAAAAACACTAAATTCGTTTCTGTTTCGAATTAAACTAATCATCATTCCAAACGAAACTAATGATATTGTAATTAATATTAGAAATTTAAATGATTTATCATATCCAAGATTGCTGTATCCATGAAAGAGAATTTTTTTATAAAAATATAAGCTAATAATAGACCATATAAGATTATCAAAAATATATTCATTTATATCTAATGTATTATTCATATACACACCATTCCTTCTCAATTGTAATTTATCAACACATTCCCATCATTTTTTTATAATTTAAGTCCTCCAAAATATTGTATCTGTTCTTAACTATCGGTTTGCACCCAGAACTCATAACAAACACCTTGCCAACAGGAGATGACATTACATCTTCAAACGGCATATTCATTCGTTCAGATACATTTTTACATGTTTGAATATCCATGCCACCAGGGAAATATACATAACTTGCACAATTATTTATAATGGTAGTTGCCTTTTCCTGTCCATAGACTGACTGTAACATACTCTCTGATTGAACTAATAACATACAGCTAATACCTGCACTTCTAAAAATACTAATGTATTCAGGAAATGACTGTATTGGTGCTGTACATCCAAAATCATCAAAGAACATTCTTACATCTCTTGGCAATCTGCCATCTGGAAATGACTGAGCGTAACTTACTAAAACCTTGATAGCGGTATCAAAAATAAGATTTGCAAAATGATATAATGAAGTTTTCACTGGGCTACATATAATAAAAACCGCAATCTTTTCTTGAGCCAATCGCTTAAAATCTATTGTCTCTTTTTCTCTTAATGCTTTTCTTACGCTTTCTGGAAATACCGCATCATATGCAGCGGCCAATGTATCAATTATACATGCACCTGTTTTTTCCGTTCTACGATTGAGATTATAAAAAGAAAGGAAACCTCTTACAGCTCCACAATGTGCATCATATTCTTTCAATGTTCTAAACGCATCAATTACTGATTCACTCATTCCCGTGCCATCTTCGGAACATGTCAATTCATCAAACATGTCCAGCACATCTATCATCTTTGAATCATCAACAGTTCTTATTACACCCTCTATCAAACTATCAGACAAGGCAACTGCCTTTAAATTCCAGTAGTCGTCTTTTGTATTTTGAATTGTAGAATATACTATCTTTTTACTAGTCGCTGTAATATCATCGAATGATTCAATATACTGCAACGGATCAAAAAATATATTACCGGAATACGGATCATCTAAATCACATATCTGCACTTTATATCCTTTTGTTTTATAATAATCTGCCATTTTCATTGCTTCATATTTTTTGCCGAATGTAGCTATTACGCTTGATTCATCCGTGTGAAGCATATTCGAATATGCTAAAGACAAAGATTTTCCACCACCGCTAATTCCAACTCCAATTACATTATTGTTTGGGCGATATGTGCCCTCTCCGCCATTTAATTCAAATCCATCTGCAAGAATTGTTTTATCCTTAAGCATTTGACATTTCCCCCGTTATCATACTAAAATCAATAATCCGATCGCACAAACTAAACTCAACCGCTTCTTCCGCATTAAAATAATGATCATAGCTGGTAGCTTTTTCAATCTGTTTCTCAGTTTTTCCAGTGAGTTTTGAAAGGATTTTATTTAATATTTTCTTTTCTGTGCTTAATTTTTCAGAAATTGACTCTATACATGTACTGTTTCCTGATACGGGATTTCCCAATGACGGCTGATGAATCATAATTTCTGAATTAGGCAGCATATACCTTCCATATTTACCTGCAGCAAATATTACAGCCGCCATACTATACGCACGCCCTGCAACTACAATATGAATCGGTGTTTCACAAGATTGAAGTAAATCATACAAAACCATCCCGGCTTTAATATCTCCGCCGGGTGAATCCATAATAATCGTTATTTCTTTTTCGTCACTTTCAGAAATCAATACTAAAATTCTTTTTACCACATTAGATACTAACTCCCCTGTTATTTCCTTATCATCAATATAAATAATTCTCTTTGAAAGAAGCATCGAATCCAGAGACACTCTATTTATTCCATTACATGATTTCATAAGACTTGTATCATCCATAATTTATCTCCTCGCTATCCATTTTCTGTAAAATATCTGTATTAATATCTGTATATTATATATACATCTTTACTATTTTTTTATCTTAAACTCATACGAAAAAAAAGTTAAATTTAATACCTGCAAAATCAAAAGAAGAGACAGTTACATACCGTCTCTCCTGCCAAACAATACTATTTATACAATATGTTTCATCTACTAGTTACTGCTTTCAATATTCAGAACATTTTACAGAGAATCACCAATTAACTTCCGTAAATTGAGGATATTCAATATTATCAATTTTCCATTCTCCATTTTCTCTAATCATGGATATCTCAATTTTTCCAATAAGTTTATCCTCATAATTAAATGTCAGAATCACAACAGCGTTTTTTTATTCTTTTTTACATCATCAATACTCCAGTGTACTTCTTGAATCTCAGACTTTAGAACACCAATATAATCGCTCTTATTTATTACCCCCATAATTGCGTTGAACAAACTACTCTTAGTAATGCTAGAAACTTTATTTAGTATTTCTTTTGCTTTTCCAGTCACATAAGAATTTAACCCTTCAATACCAAAATCATTTACATCTTCAATAATATTCTTGAGAGCATACTCTGGAGAATTCACTATGTAAATTCTGAACCCGCCAACAACAAACGCAAGAATTAACACTAAAAAACTTATAATTAAGATAATTTTTTTCATAATTGTTAACACCTTTCAAAAAATTGAGAGTTTTTTAATATACTGTATATCTTTAACTTAATCTTACAGGAAATTTCTAAACCCAAATGGAAAATCAAATCAGTATGGTATATTACTTCTCTATAACTATTTTTTATTTCCAATCTTAGCCAAAACAATTCTAGCAAGGATTAAGAAAACAACACCATATAAAACAAGGAACCCCCACGATTCAATAAGGTGTGATGAAGAAAACTCAAAGAAATGTTCTGATTCATGAGTAATTGTGATGCCTTCCTGCTGCAACTTTAACGGCAAATCATTTAGATTTACAATTGTTCCATAGCCTTCCATACTCCAACGGCAGATAGCAAACCACGAAATAATTTCTGTTGTTTTGCTCAATTTAAAAATCAAACCGGAAAAAAGTATCTGCGGCATTAACAGAATAGGTGCAACCGTCATAGCTCTATCAGCATTTATAAATAGTGAAGATACAAACAATCCCATTGCAGCGGAAGATACGGAAGTGATAAAAGTTGTAATCAATAGTTCAAAGAACGGATAAATCATTACCCCCTCTTCGGGAAGTCCTATCATAATACTGAACACACTAATGAGCAAAATACTCTGAATCAGGCAAAGAATTCCAAGAACAAGAATCTTTGAGGAAACATACGCCCCCAAAGATAATCCCGTCATGTATTCACGTTTCATTATAGTACGTTCTTTACAAATCTCCTGAATAGCATTCAACATACCAATCCAGAAAGCTGAACATGATAATGCAAAAAGCAAACTCTTCGTCATTTCATACTGATTAAACTGTTGGCCATCAGCAACAAATGATATTAATATTGCCAACAAAGGTGCCTGAACCAATAACAACAATAACCTTTGTTTGTCATTTACTATTAATTTTATGTAACGAGAGCTCAAAACCCCAAGCTGTTTAAATCGGTTTTCTTTGGACTTAATTGATGTTGATTTAGTCTGGTGCACTTTACTGTATGCTCCCCTTGTCTTTTCAAATTTTACACTCCAACGCTTAGGTTGTTCCGCTATCATGTTATATATATCAACAATATCATCCACACCAAAAAACGCCAATGCTTCATCATACGAGCCAAAAAAGCAAAGTCTACCACCTTTACCCATAAACACAATTTTATCGCACATCTTTAACTGAAGCGTACTATGGGTAACCAAAATAACCGTTTTCCCACTATTAGCCATTTCACGTAAAGATGTCATCAAACTTCGTTCTGTTCCTGGGTCAAGACCAGATGTAGGTTCATCTAAGAATAAAAGATTAGGATCCGACAGTAACTCTACAGCTATACTTGCTCTTTTTTTCTGTCCACCACTAAGATCTTTAATGAAACTGTCCTTCTTTTCAGTTAATTCAACCATATTAATAGCTCTCGTAATTGCTGCTTCCTGCTCACTAACTGATGTATCTTTGGGCAAACGAAGTTTAGCAGTATATAACAGCATATCATGCAAAGTTAAATTATCGTACACGATGTCCGACTGAGGAACATAGCCAATCAATTTTTTCAAATAATCAAAATTTTCATATAAATCAATGCCATTGATAAACACTTCACCACAAGTAGGCTGCAGATATCCACACATACATTTCAAAATAGTTGATTTTCCAGCTCCCGAACCTCCGATAATTACAATCAATTCTCCAGGCTTAACATTAAGGCTCACATGATTGCTTCTAAGAAATGCCTTTTTACCCCTGCCAGCTTTAATAATAATATCTGAAGCATCCACCGATATTCCACTCTTGTAACAACAATATGAAATCATTGTTGAAGTAAAAATCAACTTAGAATTAGTAATGGTAATTACATCTTTTTCATGCAGTTTTTCTTTACCAGAGAGTTGTTTATTATTGACAATTACACCATTCGTGCTATTATTGTCCACAATATACCAGTCACCTCTTTCAAAGATAATTTTTGCATGAAAATTAGATACTGACACATGCGGCAAAACTATGCAACAGTTTTTATCACGTCCGATAAACAATTCCCTTCTACCAGACAAAGACAATGACAAAGATTGCCACTTATTAGCAGAATCAACAGAAGAGAATACAAACAATACTCCTTCAGCAATAGTTTCTACGCCGTCATCTATTCGAATAAAATCACCATCACTAATAATGTGCGAAACAATAACTGCATTATTATAAATTAAGCCATTTGTGCTTGGTTTATCTTCATATGCAGCTCTGTCTTCCATGTACCATACTCCATTTTTATATTCAAAACGACCATGCACTGAAGATACCAACTGCGATGTAAGTACAATATCATTCTTTGAATCACGTCCAAAGTATATGAAGTTTTTACCGAATTCACTGAGCTGAATTGTACGCGGACCATTATTACCATCAAAAATAGTTACCAAAGAACCAACCCTTTGATTAGATGTACTGATAAACCGTATTGTTCTTTCGTAATCTTCCATAATCTCCCTCCATTCCATAACTTGAAATCTATTAATTGACTGTAATTTCAGCCAAACCATATGTACCAGAACCATTCGCTACCCATTTCCCATCATACACAGAAATCATCAATTGCTTACATCCTTTAATACTAAATGAATGTTCTGTCGGCAATTCTCCACTATTCATTGTGATTCTGTAAATTAGCTCTCCATCTGCATAAAATGCAATGTACACGCTACGTTCACAATCTTCTACAATACCGGCTGTTAACGACATAGATGAATATTTACCATCAAGGTTAAAATATGTTTGATTACCGACTGGATTATCACCATAACCCATACATGTAAATCCATGAGAATATGTTTTCCCTCCCATATTTATAGCTGAAGAATTTTTGTACCAAAATGGTTTCTTATATGGTTCTACTACATTTAAAAAATATGATTCTCCATCTTTCAAACCGCCTTGTACAGTATTGCTTTCTGCAGTTATTTTTTTTACTAAAATATCAGCCAAACCATATGTACCAGAACCTTCAGCCACCCATTTTTTGTCATATACACAAATTACGAGTTGCCTACATCCTTCAACACTAAATGCATGTTGTGTTGGTAAATCTCCGCTGTTCATTGTAATGCTATAAATAAGTTCCCCATCTGCATAAAATGTAATCTCCACTGTACGGCCACGATCTTCTACAATACCAGCTGTTAATGACATAGATGAATATTTACCATCAAGGTTAAAATATGTTTGATTACCAACTGGATCATCACCATAACCCATACATGTAAATCCATGTGTATATGTTTTGCCACCCATTTTAAACATTGCATTATCACCATACCAAAATGGTTTTTTGTAGGGTTTAACCTCATCAAGTAAATATACCGGACGAGCATTCTTTATTTTTTCAGTTTCTCCTATAAGTGATTCATTCTTAGAAAACTGTTCTTTTGCATTGTTAACAAGTGCTTCTGCCAAATCAAATTCACCGTCTGCAAGCAGTGAATTAGCTTGTTCAACAATTCCAGCTACATATGCATTTTCATACTCAGTTGCTTTTTCAGATAAATCTTTGTCATCTCCAACAACCGCAATAGCATTTTTAATTGTTTTCACCGCGTTAATATAATCACCTGAATCAGCCAAAGCCTTTGCCTCTACAAGTGCTTTATCCTTAATCTGGGCATTCATAGATTTTGTGTACTCATTTTTTTTATTTTGAAGTTTAATAGAATCTGGGTAAGTAACAAGCCCCGTCGCTACTTTTGCTCGTGCTCCTTCATAATCACCCTCAGCAGCCAACGCATCAGCTTCACTTATTAAAGATGCTATTATTTCTTCATCAGACTTAGATTCATCATTAGTTTCTAATACAGTAGGATCTATGGTTTCTTCATTACTAGTTTTATCATTTCTATTAATTACCTTAGGTATAATAAAAATCCCTAATATAATAAGAAAAAATACTCCTACAACAATCTTCGTAGTAGCTTTTCTCCTTTTCTTTGCCTTTGAATCAAAGGAGTTTACATCTAGTACAGATTTCTGTTCTGGTTCAACAGCTTTTTTATTTACATCTGAAGTAGTAACATTGCTGGCTGCCACCCTATGCACAGATTTGGTCCTGTCCAAGTCCCCTTCACTAATTTTATATGTACCATTAGCAACACTCATTAATGCATTCTTCATCTCCGTTGCCGAAGAAAAGCGCATATCAGGTTCATAAGCACAGGCACGGAGAATAATATCCGACATAGCAGGAGATGCATCACAAGGTGCCGGTAATATTTCACCATTTAGTCTGCGACTTACAGCATTTCCTCTTTCATTTAAATCTAAAATCTGCGGTTGAGTATCCAGGAAAGGTAAACGATTACCATTAAGCAAACGATACAGTACAATTCCAAGAGAATAGATATCAACACGGGCGTCATATTCTCTGCTATTGGCAACTTCGGGAGCTATATAGTTAAATGTTCCTTTTTGTGAAAGACCATTGGTTATATTTACCATTTTACGAGCAATTCCAAAATCCCCTAACTTAAAATAGCCAAAATCGTTAACAAAAATATTTTCCGGTTTTATATCTCGATGAATAATATTACGCTTTGCGCAGACTTCAAGTGCAGTACAAATATCGCAGCCAAGCTTGATAATGTCTTTTTCTGTTAATTTCTTATTGCAAATGTAAGAATTGAAAGGAGTTAACAATTCCATACGAATATAGATGTTCCAACCAACTTCTTTCTTTTTTTCTACAACTTTATAGTCCTCAACACTTACTATATTCTGCATGCCTTTCAAAGACTCCATTAACTGAATTTCGCTTACAAAGTCATTCACAATACCTTTAAGATAGGTCCTCGTAGAATTTATATCCAACCCTTCTGCTCGCAATGAATCTATTTCTGACTGATTAGATGGAATTGAAATCTCCTTAATTGCCGCATAACTTTCTATCCCGTGATCTCTGCGAACTGCCTTGTAAACCTCGCTAAAAGAACCTTTTCCAATAGGTTTTTCTTCAATTTGCCATTCTGGCCATATATTTTTCAATACTTCAACTGACATATTTGTACCTCTTTTCTTTAAGAATTATGTTTTCTATTAAATAAACAGCCAGTTTGCCGTTGAATCTCACATAGAATAATAGTGATATTATCTCTACCTCCATTTGCAAGAGCTGTATCAAGGAGCAGCGTAATAGCCTCCTCTACATGGTTACAAATAAGAATTTTGGTTATTTCTTCAGTAGATACCATATCTGTTAATCCATCTGAACAAACTAAGTAAATATCTCCGTTGTTATATGAACCTTGTGCAATGTATGGATCAATTATTAATTCATTTGGTGGTATTCCCAGATTCTGCGAAAGCGGCGGCTTCATGCCATGACCAACAGCTACTACATGGTCTACTGATATTTGTTCAAGTATTCCATTACGCAATCGAAAAATTTTACTATCACCAATATTACATAAAGCCACCTTCTTTCCAGTAAACACCAACATTGCAGCCGTAGTTCCCATCATCGAAATTTTTTGTAAGATTGTATAGTCACAAATGTCATTGTTTACTTTATAACAGAATCGCAATAAATCTGTTGTAACCTCCTTTCCGATTACTATCTCAGCTGCGTCTTTAGATGCGATATATGATGCAACTTCCCCACATTCCTCGCCTCCCATACCATCAAAGATTCCAAATACAGGATTTTCCTGTGGTATTTTGGTTCCACATATAGGAAAGTCCATTTTAATTTCATTATTCTTAAGATACTGTCCATCACATATAAAATTATCCTGATTTATACCTCGTACATTGCCAATGTGACTTATACATGAATATCGTATTTTGTAGTGCAAATACATCCCTCCTAATTACTAAAACAAATGCCTACGGTAATTTTTGATTTCTTATTTTCTCTTTCATATTATGTATACCCTAATTTTCCAAAGTTTTCTTTGAAAGATAACAAAAAAAAGTTATTATTTTTCAATGCTATTTCTATCTTTTTATTATTAATATTCAGAATACGGAGGATTTTCAATTTGCATCAAAAGAAACTTCATAAAAAAAGAAGCCCTTCGGCATTTCAATAATGCCGTAAAGCTTCCATATCATTTTCGTCTAATACATTATTATACTTATAATTTTAAAACTAGTGTTCCAACTGCTTCTCTTTGCTATTTTCAATTTCGCGCTGTTTTTCCAACCTTTTATTGTATTCATTATATAATGTGCTATCTTTGTTTAAAATTCTTATCAATGAACCATAACCCAAAAGACGAACCACTAATTCATATGTATCTTGCTGCTGATAGAATATTTTTAACTGATATATTTTTGTTTTTTTATTATATGTACATCTTTTTTTCCAAGGTGCAAATTCATTTAATATTCTATCAGGAATATTCTTTGTATCTGTAAATTCAATAGTGATACTACGCATATTTCTTTTTATATATGCATCTAACTTTGAGCTTACATCTCCATAATCATATATATCATCTTTAATACTTATCTGTTTAATTCTTTCAATGTTAATTATGGTTATTGCTTTCAAATTCTCTGCATATGCATAACATCTAAATAAATTATCCCTTTTTGAATATTCTATATGTATAGGGCAATAAATATCCTGTATTGTATCACCTCTGGCTGATGTAAATTGTATACCAACCTTGTTATGTTTACATATGGCATCTAACAACGGATTAATATATCTTATTTCTGAATCATTATTAATCATATTTGTTTTGAATCTATCAGTATAACGTATTGAAGAATACTGTAATCCTTTTATATTTTCCTCTGCTGTCAACACATCTTTCAAATACTCAACTTCATCACAAGATAAAAATAAATATATCTTAGGATTATTAATGATAGTAACTAGCCACCTGCACTCAATTAATGATAATGGCAAAATCGATGAATAAAAAGATGTTTTATTCGTACAGTATTTTCGCATATATTCAATAGAATTGTTATTATTGCTGCTTAATTCTGACTTCTTCTTCCAGACACCATAATTATTATCTGCCCCCTCTCTCATAAAGGCATTTGACCTAACTATACCAAATATAATTGTCTCAAGAATGTCTTGAGTTTTTTTCCCATATTGTTTTTTATGTTTTTTTATTGATGATTCAATTATTGAATGGATTCTTTTTGCAGTAAACCGTCCATGTTCATCTTCATCACTGCTGTACAATTGCATTAATACATCAGCTATAACTTCATAATAAACACTAAACACTTCATTAAATATCAACATATGAGAGGTACTTGGCTTCGTTTCATATTCTGCTTCTTTAGGTATCTTCCATATAATGTCACTTTTATTTATATCAGCATTCAATACATTTTTATCCAATGCCGCATTTTCAAACTTGTTTAAGTCTTTATTGACACTGAATTCCAAATCATTTTGACACGAATATTCTAATATACGAGAGTAAAAACTTCTGATCCATGGCCGAAGTTCCCTATAATCTGATACTTTTGCCTTAAATTCTATATAATCATTATGTTGAACTATAGAACCTATTCTCTGTTCGTGCTTAACACGTCTTATAATATAATCTTTATCCTCTGGATTAATCCTTATCTTAATATTAACATCATATAATGGTGTTTTATCCTTTACATTTCCATCCTCTTTCAGTGTAGTTGATGCACCCCAAGAATGTTTCAAAAGACTTCGAGCATTATTTATATCTACTATAACACCCTCATTAGCCAATGATATTTCAGGTTTGCCAGGCATTTTTATAACTCCACCATCTATGTATTTGATATCTTCAATAAATTCTAATCTTAAATTTGAATAACTCCTAGAAAATGGCTCATAAAATGATAAATATTCCCTTCCATTCATGGAACTTATCCTTATTTCTAAAGGATAAACTATTATAGATTTTGCAATCCCATTTGTATCTATCTTATAATCAATCTCACACCATTTTTTGTTTTCTATGGCTGTTAATAAATCAATTAAACTATAATCATTAACAGATTGCATATAATATTCATGTTTAAATCGAAAATCACTTTTGTATTTATTGTTATATCTATTTAGAATAAAACTGCCAACCACTCCAAGTACTTCATATTTAGAAAAAAAATCTAGTGCATTAGAAAAATGTGCTACAAACCCTTTGTCGATTTTTTCTCCCTGTTCTAAAATTGAACTAATATAACAACCTGTTAGTTGCCATATATGTATTATTTTTTTCCCCATTTTTTCTGGATTATCTTTTAATAGCCCTTTCTCGACTAATCCATTCAAATTGTAAGATATAGATTCATTCCTTCCCTTAAAAACATCTTTTCTATCAGGAAGAAAACAAGATAAACTTGACGATGATAATGGTTTATTATTTTCCACATCATCGTAAAATGATTCTGGCAAATCATCTATTTGTTGCAGATTTAAATCAAGAGAATCTACACCATCAGCCAATTTACATTTTGAACTTAATGCAAAAATAATATTAAAAAAGAACTTTGGATCTTTTTCATTAAAAAGACAAAATCTATATATTTTATGAAAAGGATTTTCAGACAATGACTGTGAATCATTGCTTAAAAAAAACGCAGTATCACTTTTCGATTTCCATTCAAAATACCCATGTAAAATATTAGATAAACGCTTCCAATCATTATCAATTGTGTAAGTAGATGGTATCGGTTTTCCATTTTCACCCTCTCGTTGTAAGTCTGAATAAGTTTTAAATCCATATGTATAATAGTCTCTTAGTGTATTCTTAAATTTGCTGTCAAAAAAACCTGCTTCCACCAATTCATCGTGCTTTGCCATAAACTTTCTCCTTATAAGGAATATATTGCACATAACATATTCCCGTGCAATTTATTATATTAATCTATCACAAAAGTTTAATTTGCAATTCTAATTGCTTATATTCAGGTAAAATCAATCTACCATCCAGATAGTTAATATATTCAAGATTCCCAATATCATTATCTGTCTTACTCTTGTTCCAATTATTAAAAACAAGGATGTTACCATTTCCATTTGAAAGCAAAAAAGGACTCAAATTTCTTTTTGCTTCCATTTTAAACCCTCCATATACATAATAATATTTATCATTACCATTAACACTTAATATATCATTACCTGCTTCTAATTGAATATCTGTAGAATTCAAAATATACACATTTAATATTGTAAGCTTAAAAACAAGATTATATAGCTCATAAGCATCAGCTTTATCAAATGTACCATGTCCCCTTAGCACATTTCTCAATGAATAAGTCAAATAAATAATAGTTTCCCATATCGGTCTCGTTAAATCTTTCTCATAATTTGCAAGATATTTTCTTATTAATTCCAAATCTTTTTCAGCAATAATCTCATCAAATAATTCTTGATATGATAAAGCATCAGATAATCTATCACCTTTATTAATTAGTAGTTTATCTTCTATCATTCCTGCCATAATTCCAATATTTCCAATTACCCTGCCTTTACTCTTCATCCATGCAATTTGTTTTGAATAATCAGAATCAATTATGCAAGCTATACAAAGTCTATATTGTAAGTCAATAAAATCAAACAATGCATAAATTGCTGGCAGTATATCAAGAGATACTATTATCATTTTCATAAATGCCGCACACAGCATCGAACCATTTGCCATATTAATATAAGTAGTCTTGTATATTTTATTTGAAGAAAGTCTAAGCGGATGTTCTTTTTGTTTTTTATTAATCTGATAATTATCAAAAAAACATTGCATATTTATTTTTCCAATATCTTCAACCATTACATCTTCAGTTATATACACATTTTTAATTGAAGACAAAAACGATATTAATTCAGGGAATCTATTCGCATCTCCCAATATAACTACATGGATTAATGGATGTGGAAGAAGTGCAATTTTTCTAATAATATTCTCTTTTTTCTTATCCAATGGATTATTAACATCTAAGACCACTAAATATTTAAAAAAATTTTCTTTTTCTACATTATCAAGAGAAATAATATCTACTTCATCAACAACCAAATACCTGTTCTTTCTATACCAAGGAACCATTGAAAAAGAAGATATCCTTTCATTCCCATTTGTAATGCTATACCAAATTTCTTTTTCATAATCTTCTTTTCTTTTCAATTTATTCTTGATATTTTTAGTCTTCTTAATATCCAATATGCTATACCAATACCAATAGCTACCAATTATAAAGAATAAAATATATAGCAAAAATGCTATTGAATTAATCTTCAGATAATTTCCAAGGACTTTTAATCCATTGATAGATAATATTTCTAGAACAATACCTGCAAAAATATCTGATACAACAACAGATTTTAGAAGATATCTGTATGTTCCATTTTTTTCTGACTTTTTTGAGTTTGGAAAAAATCCGCACAAATAATTAAATGTATATATTATTAACATGAATAATAGTACCAATGTTAAATATGATAAAAACACATACTGAACTCTAGGCTTTATTATGTGAAAAGGAAATCTACGATACCAATGTTCCATTTTTCCAACTATGTCTCCGATTATTGGCATTCTCTTAAATCTAAAATACTCAGCAACATTAAATAATACAAGTATTAAGAGAAAAACCGATTTCCAGTATCTTCCATTTCTTCTTATATTATTCCATCCTTTTTTATTTTTCATCAGATTCACCATATATATCTATCGGCAATGACAGACTATTTCCTTTTCTAAACGATTTATATGTGACATTACTATCTCTCCTACCAACAGAATACAAAAAATAAGGAATGTCACCTAAATAAATAACCCATCCAAGTGATTCCAAATTATCTTTCATATCAGTTATTCGTAAAAAATAAATCAAACTGTTTGCCAATGCAGCAAGTATTTTCAACAAATTCAAGTTAATATACTGAGATATTTCAAAAGTAAATACTCCATGACCTCTTGTATAGTCACGTAAGTAATTGCACGCCTCTAATAACTCTTGCACTGTATACGAATGAAAATCATATGAGCGTGACGTAACAAGTTTCCACGTAGAATTAAATATTTTAAAAATTTCTATATTAATCTCATATTCATTGACTAATTTAAAAGATTTATTTTTTGATATTTCAGAATCAAAAACATCTCTCCACTTTTTAAAATCAGCATAATCAATCCGATTACTTTCCTTTATATATTCACGAGCATTTACCTCTAATACATCTAACATGGTAATTGAAAATAAATAATTAATTATTTCCATCCATTTTATTGATAAATCAAACATAATAAACTGATTAGTTGTCTGTTTAATCAAATATTGTTTAAATAATTCAATTTCCTCACTAATACAGGATACCTTATTCAGTATTCCTAAATCCACCTGCTCCATTTCATCTAATACTTGGTTTTTAAAGACCATATATTCGTCATATTTCAACAAATCCACCTTGAGCTTATCTATAGAATCATAACATGCATCATACAAATTCTTGTTATAATTATCTAATTCTAAATTATATGCAATATTGAATGTTCCTCTTTTAGCAGTCATCGTCTGAATTATTTCTTTTTTCTCTTTTCCTTGCTTTAAAAACATCCACTCATCATATACATCCAGCTTTATAAATACATCTGAAGGACAGCCTAATTCTAATGGATATAAATATACACCTTTATTTTTTATATTGAGTTTTAATCCATTACCATATATTAATTTCATTATATATGAATCCTTCACTCTGTCAGATTCCTGAAAGATAACCAAATGATGGCTTTTTTCCGTATTCGCTTCAATATCCTTATAATAAAAATTAAGTTGGTATATCCTTACCACGTCAATCAATAACAGAAATATTATTAAGATCACCGATGGAATCAAAATCAAATTCTTAAATTGAAAGCGAAGAAACCCTACTATAAAATATGTGCTTGAAATCACAGCCATATAAGGAACTCCCAAATATAATAATGCATTAAATATGTTTGAATTTGAAAACACTTGTCTACTAACAACTTTAATTCTTTTATCATCAATTAGCCAATGTGAATACTTTGTTAAAAACCTAATTAATACTAATAACACAATATAAACATCATATAAAATGGTTGCCGACATTTGGTTTTCATATGAAATTGAAATTGCCATCTCCAAAGATGTCACATCTCCTGTTAAACATTTACTCCACACAGATATCCAGAAAATATGATTAATCCCCATTAACAAAACAAGATCAACTACACTAGCGACAAACAATGTGATTTTATTACTCACAAATAACTCAATAACATTATTAATAAAATACAATATGCCTGAATAAACAGCTGTTACAATAAGGAAATAAACCATATGATTTATATTCTGCTCATACCACCAATCTTTTATGTCAAATGATGAAGAAACTCTTATAATCATATCTGGCATATTATCCATTACAAAAAAAAGAATGAAAAACAATATAATATTGAAAACAACTATTAAAGATGTTTTCAACAATAATCTACTTACTCTCTTCATACAATAATTCCACCTTGATCATTGGTCTAACTGCCATATCTGATGTAATCAATCTTCCCTTATCACTAATCAAACCTGCTGATGATACAAATGGCATTCGTGCATCTCGAATTTCTCCTTTTAACCACCAATATACACCGCCTGAATTTGTCAGCATACCAGGAATACCATATTTATTAAAGCAAATCCTTTGATTACTTTTACAAAAATTCTGCTCTATTACTTTTATGTCAGGTAATGTTACATTCACGGAAATATATTTACAGTCTGTTATTCCAAACCAATTTCCCTTATAATATGTATTCAATTTTTCAGCCAGCTGCGAAAAATTCCAATCCTTACAGTCTATATTTTGATTAATTCGATCCATGGCCAATGCACTCTCTGCTAAATAGAATATCTGATTTTGTGATGTTGATATTTTCACCCAATTTATTATTGTACCATCTTTAAGCATTCCCATTCTCAATATTCCTGAATCATCAGCAGCACCAAACATTTTCTCTATAGATTCTAACATTAAACTATCAGAATCTTTATATTTTTTTATATCCTGCAATGTCTTATACGCTAACCAAAAATCAGCTTGATTCATATATTTCTTAGCCAGCTGATACCGGTTAGCTTTAGTATTTACCCTAAAACATATAAAAATAACACCAGATAAGCATACCATTACAAATAAAACTAAAGTTATAATTTTTATTTTAAATACTCTTAATTTTTGTTCTCTATTCAGCAACCAATCATATGCTGGACGAAAATTTCCCGCCATAAGATAACTTTCAATTTGATTCTTATATTTAGTATTTAATCTTGATATTTTATAATTATTTACTATCGAAGACGCCGAAAAATATTTTTTTCTTGCCACGCCTACCCCAGATGAATTCACATATATACAATTTGAAATTTTACCATATATATTTTCTTCTGAGCCCTGTCCCCACCAAGAAACTATATCCCCTGCATATCTACCAGAAACTTCACCCAAATTAACACAATACTCGACTGTACTGTTTTTAAAACTCCCTAATGATATTCCTGAATAAACACTTCCTATATTAAAGCAGCATACAATAGATGCATTTTCTAAATTATCTTTAGCTATTCCTCCGCCAGTAATTGTTCCATAATTAACACAATTTTCAATTGATGAATAGTTATATCCTGTTATACCTCCCGATCTTATTGTATTGCTCTCATGTATTTCACAATTATCCGAAACTGAAGCATAATTATTACATAAAGAAATACTCCCATTATTTGACCCTACTATTCCACCATTCCCTGCAGCTATACCTCCGTACCAACTGCTTGTAGTAGATCCAATAATATTTCCTTTAGCATTACATTTATATACATCAGAAGACAAGCTGGTACCAACGATTCCTCCTACCGAACCACTTTCTGCATATAACTCGCCTTCAACTTGACAGTTACTTATCTTTGAATCATTGGAATGGGCAATTATTCCACCAGTTGCTGCCGCAGATTTAGAATAAATTGAATAATCTCTAATATAAAGACCATCTACCATTGCATTATCTGCCATTCCTATTAAACCAACATATTCATCATTTGATTTGATATTAATATTAGAAAGTACAAATCCATTGCCATATAATTTACCTCTAAAAGGATGCTGATATGTACCAACCGGCTTAATATCAGCATAATTAGAAAAATCCAAATCTGAAATTATACATATAACGCTATTAGCATAATCTGTACCTTTATTTACATTTTCCGAAAACAATATCCAATCTTCTTCTGATGAAATTGTTATATCTGCTGTTTGTTGAATATTATCATCTATGGTATTATATCTAATGTTGTTGTCGAACTGTTCTCCACTAATGTTAAGACAACTTCCCATACCAAGCACTGAGCCAATAATTATGCAAATCGCTATCAGAAATATTCCAATAATACTATTCTTGGTCAATATTTTCATACCTATTATGTCCAATCTCTATTCTTTATTAATATTCTTATTATGCATAATTCTTAATAGGGTGTCTTAATTTACTTACAGTATTTTATATTGATTTTTCACCACTTCAACAATACAACATATTTTATTAAGATATGCACTTTAGGTAGAACTTTTTACCATATCTATGTAGCATTAAAATTTAATGTTTTTTATAATATACACTTAATATCACTATTTATCGCTTTATCCATTACTTAAAGTATATCATTCAGCATCGAAACGGTCAATTTTAGACTATATAATGATAATTAATCAATTCTTATATATTCTCCAATTGGTATTTTTTCATTGCAATATGTTGTCATTTTAAATCCGAATAACCTTTTACTCCTTCCATTTTCAAACTGCCATTTGTTCCGACAACGTTTAAATTACTTCCCAATACATCTATCGCGTAATCTGTAAATTTATTATATGTGCCATACTCTATCCACTTATTACTGCTGCTACTATAATAATACTGGTTATATTTGCCACTAGCTACTGCATCCTTTAATACTAAACTTTTGTTCCATTCTATTTTTGCTTCTGAACTTTGCGATATATCTATGTCCACTGTCGTAAGCTCAACTCTTCCACCCCTGGTACCTTCTGTAAAAATCACCCAATATTTATTATTATCTGGATATTGTGGTAAACTTCCTTCATCACCAAATATTGAAATATTATTATTTGTCACTGAATCATTTTCTCCTGCCTGCAGTGTAACCTCCCCATTTAATCCGAGATCACTTCTTTCTGATGTATCATCAACAATCTGGTTATACAACTTAATATTAGTAACTCTCAAATCCTTCTTTTTTGTATTCTTTATTTGAATATAATCTCCATTGTCTATATCGAATCTGTATATATATGTATGAGCATTTAACCCTGTTCCACATACAATTTCCCCATAAACTTCCTTGTTGTCTACCAATACTTTGTAATTGGTAGAAGGGGATGTCAAATATAAATACTTATAACGACCATATGCTCTTCTAGTTATAGTTGATTTGCTGCCATCTGATTCAATTTTATTCTCCCCATATTCTCCAGTTAGCCAGGATACATTTTTAGATGCTGCTGCTAAAGGCAATTTATTAAAATCATATCCTTCTACAACATCTACTATAGGGCATTCATTGCTTGTTTCATACGTAACGACCTTCTCATCTGCACAGCTTGTAAATAAGATACTAAACATCCACACTAATACTGCCCCAGATATTATTAACTGAAAGATTTTCAAATATTCACCTTCACTAAAAATTGAATACAATGCATCTGCAAATATACATAAGCACGCAACATTTACACCAAATCCAATCAATCCAAGTATGACATTCAGAATGCCTGTTGAAGCAACCCCTAATAATAATACAAATATAAAATAAATTATCCCTTCCGGTATAGCAAAAATTAAAAACCATTCCATAATATTTTCTCCTTATGTGACTATGTATTAATTACCATTCTGTTTACAATACTCAAAAGCACTTTTTACATTATCATATGTTAGTTTTGAACTACGTCCATTGAATTTTTCCACCATTTTCCAATATATCCCTGAATGTGCATCTAGATAAGCCTCGAATATTTCTGCTGCTTCATCATACTCATTTGCATACATATGAGAATATCCACTATTAATTTTTTTATATTCTTTCTGCTGTGAATAATCAGCCACACAAACTAAGATTAATGCTGCCAACACAAAACAAATAAACATCTTTTTCTTCATCGTTAATCGCCCCCTTTCATATAAATTTTTATGCTGTTTTACCATCAATGTACATGCTGCTGTTTCTAGTTGGAAGAGAATACCATTCCCTTGTGTTATCTTTGATCATATAAATTGATACAGAACTGTTGTTAATATTAAGGAGATCCTCAGTAAACAAAATTGGATCTTCTTCCCTAAGCAAATTATTTTCTCTAAGAAATTCAAATACTTTTATGTTATGCTCATATGATTCTCCACATATTATTAACTGTGGATAAACCCTGTCATCATGAAAATTTGATTCAATATAACTTTTGCTATTAACTAACTGATAGTATCTGTCTATTTTATCTTTTATCTTTTCATATGAATCGGGCGTATCCCTCACCACTTCATATGCCAAAACAGATTCACTATTTATACGGACATTTGCTGCCGTTCTGAGCATATAAATTCCATTCTCTTGATTTATGCTTCTCATAGTTTCCATTATTCCGAAACGCTGCATTGTTACACCGCTTATTAACAATGAAAGAACAATCTGATTGCCAGCCAGAATACGCTTGACATCGACTGCTGTATCCGGTGAAATGTTTTCTTCCTGTTTTTTTGAAAATGAAATATATCTATTTCCCATGTGAAAATAAACTCCCTGATGACGGGCAATTATGTAGCCAAAATGATCTAATTCATAATATTTAATTCCGTGTTCTGCTCCTCTCAATATTATTTCATTCTCCTGAATAATCCTGTGCCTAATTAAATTATTTATTTTTTTCCTTAAATTTACCCGTGTTATGTTGAAGCCTCTGAGTATTACATATTCGTATATCTGAAGAGAATTTAAATATTTTGACAATGCAATATTTTCAATAATAACAAGATCAATGTCATCTAAAAGTTTATCCAGCTCATCAATAGATGTCAGACAATATGATGCTTTCACATGATTTATGCTTTCATCTGACTTGGCTGCAAAAATGGCTGTGCCTGGTATTCCCATATCAATAAGTTCTCTTGTTACTCTCATATAATTCATTGGATCATTAAATTTTGAATATTCCATGGCTTAATCCTCCTTTAAATCATTTTCCAACATTTTGGTAAGTTTATTTTTGATATTATCATGCTCTAAATTAGTTACATAATAATCACAAAAATACTCTACAATTTCCATCTGATCTTCTGATAAATAATTATCTATAAGCAAAAGTCTGTTAGGAACAATTCCATATTCTTTTCCTATCCTGCTAAGCTTATCAAAATCATCAAAATTTTTGCCTGATTTGCATTCTATTACATACACAATTGAATCAGAGACATCCTTGATTACTAAATCAAACTCATTCTTAATCATCCCATCCAATGTATTTACCTTAACATTGTTATAAAGTTCATAATGAATACCATGTAATGTCTCCATTTCATTTAAAACATCTTTTACTACTTTTTTTGTGGCAATTTCCATATACTGACCAGTGATAAACCGCTGTGCCTTATTACTTAAAACTATTTTTCCGCTTAAGATATCACAATCAGTACAATAACTAACTCCATAAATGATTCCATACATACTCCTTAATAATTCGATAACCTCTTTTTTAGAGTCACCAGAAATATAATCCAGACATATGTGAAAACTTTCTTTTTTTTGTACATATAATGCTCTCAACTCACTAATAATATCTCTTATAACTGAATCCATGCACATCATCCTATATGCAAGATTTTCTACTGCCTGAGGAATCAATTCCTGATCACCGCTGATACTTTCTATTATCATATTTTGCTTATTGAAATTCTGAGAATCAGTTGTCAAAACTGGTCTTTCACAGCCTATTGGTTTTAACGCACTGGCTTTAATCATAACAATTCCTCCTTATTATTAAATAAATCGTATTGGTATCTTGCTTCATTTGATAACTGGAGTATAAACAAAAATTTCAGAATAAACAGTAAGCAATACCCAAAAAAAGTTGTTATTTTTATGTACATTAAAAAAATAGATGCATAAGAATGTGTATTCCACATTCTTATGCATCTATTTATCATTATATATTAAACATAGTAAATGTTTTTTATCATTTATATAAAAATACTAATTTATCCATTCTGCATTAAATTTCTTAGCATTTTCATCCCATCTTACTAGCTTAACTTTTATGGTTCTACCAATATACTGTCCCGGATATATGCCAATTTCCTGTAGATGTTTTTTAGATAAAGAAGCTCCTACTGTTGAGCCAACTATATTTCCTCTAAGTACACCTCTTGTAGTAACTTCTAAATCCCCCAATTCTACAATTTGTCCAATAGAATATTCACCTGAACCTAATCGCATATTCGCTTCTAAACCAGTCCGCGAAGACTTAATACGTTTTTCGTGCAGAGATTTATTAAGTTTGCCTCCATCTACTTTGCTGAATAACTCAAGTATCACACCTGCTACCTCAGCATTATATGTATATGAATCTTGTTTACTAATAATACTCTGATAACATAACGCAGCCTCCTGTTCTGTCATAACATTAACATGGGCAGCCTTGTTCCTAAACTTATCCCTTATCTGTTCTGATTTCCAAACAAAACATCCCTCTTGGAATGTTAAATCATTATCAGTGCATTTTCCAATATAAAATGCCTCTAAAGGAATTGGCTTATAATAATCCAAAATTATCGTAGAAAGATATTCTGTCATTCTCATTCTCATCAACTCTGATTGTATCAACTGATTCTGTCGGATGTTCTTATTATTTGAAAGTTTACCAATATTTCCAAACAAAAAAGGAAGTGAGCCCATAGTAAAACGTTCTATTCGTTTCAATTCTCCATTATGACTATTCTTAAATTTATAATTTGGAATTGACAGTAAAACATCTGGCCAAAATTTATAGATCTCATCAGCATTTTTGTTGGAAGGCTCTCCATAATTTGCAACCATAAAATCCATTAAACCATCAAAGAAAACTCTTCTTAACTCTGCTTCCAATGCCGCTGTACAACATATACACACACCAGACCAATCAAAATCTGGTGTAATAATATTAGAGCACCTATGTAGCAAAACCGCTGAAGATACCAAAGATGTCTGTGATGTTTTCATAATATACTGCCATTTATCCCCAAATAAATCAGACAATTTTTGTCTTTCTTTATCAATATCATCATTGTCCATACTAGCAAGCTTTTGATCAATATGTTCTGATGTATTTTTAACAAATGAACCTATCGCTTCATCACTGTTTCTATTTTGTGCCTGATTGAAGACTGTTTTTTCCTTTTTTATGAAATCACTAAGCTCCGTTCTAACAAAGTTCGCAATATAACCTACATCTTTGCTAATCAATTCAACACCGTCAGAAATATCTTTTATTGCGTCACCATGTTTTTTAAGTTCATGTCTAAAATCCTCTGTATCTCTTTTTTCTTTAAAAAGTGCCATTTGCTCTTTAAGATTCCAGCCTGCATTCCATGTACATTTTTCAAAAAATTCCCTTATATTATCTTCATCCGAAAGATTCATAGGTGCGTCTATCAAATATCCATAGTCAGCCTCTGTAAGAGAACTATCGTTAAGAAGTAAGTGAAGAGAAATTAAAAATGCATATACTGTTGTATAATTCTCTGTCGCTGTTTTAATAAGCCCATTTCCTATATCTGTCAAAAATTTCAAATCACTATTTTCACATAAACTTGTATCTCCATAGATTCCAACCATCCTATTTCCTACAAATCTCGAAATATAATCTTCTCTTCCATCATATATAGCATGTTCTGAAATTTCTTTTACGCTTCCCCTTTTAGATAAAGCCTGAATTGAATCAAAGAATTTCATTTTATTATCATCACAGCTTCCTATCATAGTTATCTGAAAATATGGAAACGCCCTATCTTCATACAATGATACTGTTATGTATGACTGAATATCAATTATTCTCTTTACAATTTCCTTCAAAGATATTTTTTCAACTATTTCAGTATCTCTAGAGAGTTTTTTTACATACTCAAAAGTTGGATGGTTACTATTAATCTGACTAAAGGCATTAATGAATACCCTTGCCTTATCATCTGATATATCACTTGTAATTATCTCCATATGTAAAAAAGCAATTTTACTCTTTGTGAATAAAAGATATATTTTTTTTATTTGAAATTTAATATCTAAGCCATAAAGGCTATATAAACTATTTTCATTATGCTGTAATCCTACTGACGAACGCATTGCAGAATTTAACATGAATCTTCTAATCTTATATTTATCATCACGCAATAGTCGTGATCCTGACATTTGATATGTATTTTCTATTGGTTTATCTTTAAAGCACTTCTCAAACCAATCTACGCTATTTACATCACTATTAATCAAATCGCACGATGTTTCATTAATTTTATCATATGTTAAATAACTCTTATTCTCTAATGGAATTAATATGTTTATTTTTGTACACTCCAGCATAGTTTCCCTCCTATACTTCTCAATACTGTTTTATCACATTAAAACTGCATTTATAAAAATTCAAGTTTTATACATGTTTTATCATCTTGACTTATTCTTTCTTTGCTCATGCCCTTTAATGGTTCCTTACACAGATTGCTGATTTTATAACCTTTCATTTCTTCTTCAAATCCATCTGTATATAATAATACAATATCTCCAGGCTGAACTTTTATAGTTCCATATTTAACAAAATCCATAGCTTCTGGTTCACCATTCCAAACACCATATCCACAAGGATGATTTATATGATTACATATATTGGTTCTAATTTCTTTAGACGTATATTCATGTTTATGTTTTTGAATCATTACTGTTTGCTTTTCTGTAAAAACCCTATACATATCATTCCTTAATATACCAGCCGAACAATCTCCAATATAAGCATAATGAAACTTATCGCCTTCTATTACAAATATTATCCCCACAGTTCCGGCTAAAAAGCTGTCCATTAACTCTTCATTATATATTTTTATATTTTTATTTGCTTCCTGTATTAACTCACATATCTTGGATTTTCCATGTGTATTTATTTCTTCAAATTTATTTATTATTGTGTTTGCAAAAAGTTCAGAAGCAACTCTGGCTGGACTTGGATTAGGATAAACACCTTCTATTCGGTCTCTTGTTACTCCATCCAAAACAATTCCTATATTGTATTTCTTTTCAAATAATGCCAAATCCTCATTAGGCTTATCCAAATATTTGACATTTTTCTCAGTAAATATTTCATATCTGATTTGATTCATCGTTAAGCCTTTCCTTGCAATATGATATACATTTTTTTACACTATCGATTTTTTTTCTTATGTCTTCTGTTTTGTATTGAGTGTCCAACACAGAATTATACATTTCTGCATAATAGAGTGCCATCTTATAATTTTTACATTTACAATAGACATCCATTAAATATGAATAAATTTGTGCCGTAGAAAAATAATATTCCCCTTTTAATTTTATTCTTATATTTTTTGCCCTTTCTAACAGTTCTATTGCCTCATTATTTCTTCCAAGTCCAGCAAGAATACGTCCCTTAAGCTGCAAAAGAGAACTTACATTAACTGAAGTACAGTTCTTATACTGTTCTTCATGATACTTTGTATACATAACAATAGCTTTTTCTATTTGCTCATAAGCATCCTCGCACATATTTAACTCAAATAATACCTTTGAATAATTATATACACTAATCCACAAGGATTCTTTCGATATTATATCTCCTTGCGAAGCAAGTTCCTTACGTATATTTATACTTTGTTTTGCATTTTTTATTGCTTCTTCCTTTTGCCCCAGTGCTGCTAAGGATGTAGCTTCATATGCACTTATTTTTGCAATGTCCTTCGCTAAATTATTCTTTTTTTCGTCCAGCAATTTTAGTGCCCGTGAGAAATGTTTATGGGCCTCATTATAATCTTCTAAATTAAATCTACTTATTCCCTCTCTATATATGGCATTTTCTATAGTATCTGATTTAATCTTATTATACTTACTGAACTCACGCTCCATTATTTCGGTCAAGATATCAATCTTTTGGATATCATATGTCGCTATATAATACTCTCTTATATCATTAAGAATGTTTAAATCACATTTCTCACAACACTCAATTCTCTTAGTTAAGTGATTAACAAAAGGCTCCATGGAAATAACCTGGGAAATCAATAATTCTCTTATCTCTCTCACTGGATTTAATATTGGAGTTATAAAATCAACAATTCGTTTTGATGTCATATCTGGTTTCGTTTTCTCAAATATTGTATCAGATAATAATGGATTAATTGATATTGTTCCTAAATCATCTAAACTTATCCAACCAGAACTTTCAAACTTATCTATTACATCATCAATTACAGCATTTCCTTCAGAATTCCCTATGCAAGCATACAACAATTCCTTGAAACGCTTTACTAAAACTCCATTGTATGGAATCAAACTCAAACAACTTGCAATTGATTTAACATTATCATCCCTCTCAAGCACGGATAATTCAGTTAAAACTATATACAGGTTTTTCATCACTCCCTTGATTGACGAATTTTTCTTCATATTTTCAATCAAATCGCCTATATTATATTTTTCGTTTTCATTCAAAAAAATAGCACACATTTTTATCGCTCTCGGATTGAAATATATACTCTTTAATAATTCCTGAATAATTTCAGTTTCATAAGGCAGTTTACAAAAATAATAAAATATTTTTGCCGAATCGTCCTCAGAAAATCGATCAATCTCATAACATTTGATTTTATCTGAAATTTTATATTCATCACTTACAATCACAAGCAGATGGTAACTATCTTCACTATTGGGTAAAATGCATTTAATACTTTCATTCTGTCCTGTGAAATTATCTATTATGAATAGATATTTCAATCCCATTGAATGAACGATATCTAGTTTTTCTCTAATTATTTCTTCTTTATTTTTCTTATCTTCATCAATAATTCCAATTGGTAAATCATATATGTAATCATTAATGTCTTCTACATTTTCTGCATAATATACACCATCATATTGCTTCTTATATTTACTAACATAATCCTTTAATAGCTCTGTTTTTCCTACACCGGCTTCACCTTTTATCATTACTGTTTTTTCTGACAATAAATTGCATCTTAAATCTGCCACTTCAGTAGCTCGTGATATTATACAGCCTTCAGCCTTTGGTGGAACTACACCACTTCTATTCAACGAATCAGTTGCTATCTTAAATTTATTAGCACTAATATCTTCATCACTATATTTATTTGTGAACCATTCAAGTAGATATTCTAATGATTCTAAACATATAATCATTTCTTTATAATCAAGATTTCCATCCACTTGAAAATGTGCAGCCAAATTGCCTATTCCCTGTATGGTAGATATATTTGTTATTATAGGCTTAGGTATTATCAAACTTGGTCTCAGTAAATCGTCAATATAAACCTTAAGTGTTGCAGTTCTTATATTTTTTTCATCCTTTACTAACCGTTCTTTCAATACAATAAAACGACATAAACCTTCTGATATTACCCTCGCCTGAATAATATTAATCATAATATCAGTGCTGGTTATTTCATCAATATTCTTATTATGAAAACAAAAATCATACTTGCTTCCTATTATATGCTCAACTTTCTTGAGATTAATATTTAATACATCATATTCTACCATTAGTCGTCGCCCCATTTCCTATAATAGCTATTTCCAATATTATATAGATATTATTTTATAATCATATAAATGAGATTAATTATCCATTGATTTATTTTTCTATTTTATTAATAAATTTTCAAGCAGACATTTTACAATATACTAAATAGTATTTATTTTTAACGGAAAAAAGCATTCTATAGATTCTTTATTTAACAAAGATAGGCACAAACAATCCCATAAGATATAATTAAATCACCACAAATAGTCAACAAAGGAAAATGTTTATGCCTAATACTGATTTTATATCAAATCTGCTTGAAATTAAAGACCTAATTGTAGATAATATTGAATCTTCCGATTCTGACATTCATTTATACTTTCATCTCGAACGCAGGGACGTTTCCTGTCCTTTCTGCGGCTCTGTCACCAACAAAGTCCATGATTACCGCCCTCTGTTATTAAAAATGCTCCAATTTGATATGTACACCTTTTACTAGACGTCCAATGAAAGGGGTATTTTTATGTGTTACAGTTACGAATTTAAACAAAATGCAGTCGAACTATACAGGCAAGGGAAATGGATTGAACCACCAACAGACATCACACTAAAGAATTTTCATGACATGATTGTTAGATGGCACCATTTGGAAGAAGCAAACTCTCCTGATTGTTTAAAACACCACGGCAAAAATAAAAAATGGGCTCCAGAGGAAAAATATGAACTTGTTGCACAGGTTATAGCCGGGGCTACTATTTCCTCAGTTGCCTATGCCATAGGTATAAATACAGGATTACTTGCTCAATGGATTCGCAAATATAAAATATGAGGTTATAATGGACTTGTAGGCCGAAAGAAAGGTCGGAAACCAAAGGAGTCCTCAATGAAAAAAAAGAATATTAATAATCCTCACAAATTAGAAGAATCCGAATACGAAGAGTTGATTCGTCTACGTGCTGAAAATGCTTATATAAAAGCTGAAAATGAAGTAATAAAAAAAGAGATTGCCTTGAGAGACGAAAAGGAAGCTGCACTACTCAAGGCGAAAAAGCAGCACTTATTAAGGAACTCAGAGAAAAAGGATATAAACTAAAACATCTATTAAAAGCTATGAATATGGCTAAATCTACATACTATTTTGAAATTAATAAAACGTATTTAGTTACTATACGAAACAAAGAATTACTTATAATCATCAAAGGAATATTTTTAGTAAACAAAGGCAGATATGGAGTGTGTAGAGTTTATATGGAATTAAAGAATCGTGGCTACGACGTGAATCACAAGAGAGTTCAATGTCTTATGCATGATGCTGGATTATTAGGGAAACGTCCAAAAGAAAAATATCATTCTTATAAAGGCGAAGTGGGCAAGGTTGCTGACAATGTAATAAATAGGAATTTTTCAACTACATCACCTTTGCAAAAATGGACAACCGATGTATCTTAATTTAATTTTTCGAGGGGAAAGTGCTATCTCTCTCCCATTTTAGATATGAATACAAATGAGATTATCCAGTACGATTTGGTGCTAAGTCCTAATTTGGAACAGATGAAAAGAATGCTTGATAAAGCCTTTGATAAATTTTTGTCTGTAAACGGTTTGATTTTCCATTCATACCAAGGATGGCAATATCAACATGTTTATTTTCGAAAACGGTTACAGGAACATGGAATAATTCAATCTATGTCTAGAAAAGGGAATTGTTACGATAACTGCATCATGGATACATTCTTTGGAAGAATAAAAGCAGAAATGTATTATGGATTCGAAAAAGACTATGCATCATTTGAAGAATTTGCAGTTGCTATAGATGAATATATTGATTACTATAATAACAAAAGGATTCAAGCAAAAACAAAATGGATGCCTAACTTATAAATATGTGTCCTGGATTTTGGGTACATATCAGTTTAGGGCAGGATTATATTTTTACACCATAAAAAAGACATTTTTTAATAACTGTTGGCACCATTTTAATGAACCTTTCGCTCTTCTGCCTAAGTGCTCTATATTCCCACATACTAGACTTTCTTGCTGCATATCAGTTAAGAGAATTCCAAACTGTTTTTTGCAAAACAGTTTAGCATTTCTGTCTCTGCTGTTTTTCGCAAAATTAAGGATATTTCATTTCTAAAACAAACACATTTTACTTTCGTTTTGTCCATTGATAAATTCCATGTTGTCCGCTACAGTACATAGTTTCTCAAAAATATAAAAACAAGTCCAAAAACAAAAATATTTCAAGTGAAACCGCTTATCCTATTATCGCATTACAATTCCCTGTCATATACAACATGCTTGCACCTGAAGTTATGCAGCAACAATCAGATGATCTTACGCAGGCATCATATATTAAAAGAATTATTTTATGGAGTTCAAATCCCGAAGATAATAATAAGATTTAAGTTATTAAACGAAACGGTTACGGTTTCCGTAACTTTGAAAACTTCAGGAACAGAATTCTGTTATCACCGACCTAATTGGATACAAAAAGCTTAATGCTAACTGGAAAGAAGTGATCGTTATCTTTAGTACATCGTTTAGCTACATATGAGGCAGTGAAAACTCATCTTTTGGTAAAGGATATCACGTAGATAAACCATGTAAATATCTTAGCATTACCCGTTCCGCATACTATCAATATTTAAAACACCCAAAAAGCAATAATGAACTGCATAACAAAACATTGTATGTTGCAATTCAAAAGATACATACAGAACATCCGGACATGAGATACCGTAGAATTCGAAATGAACTGGATGAGCACAAAGGAATTCATGTAAATGATAAACGTGTGCTCCATATTTGTAAAAAATGTAATATAGAATCAAATATAAAATGGTTGAAGATGAGACATAAATCCAACTCATATTGAAAAAACTATTTGCGTCGGAATTTTCATACCGATAAGTCGAATGAGAAATGACATAGGTAGTACACCTATTTTTTACCCGTCAAAGTACAGCTCTTTTCATTACACAGATTATTTCTATGGCATATTTAATCAAATCTGTATATTTTTTACATTTAACTTACATCGATAAAATCATTTTTTACCTGCAAATACAGGTGTTGAAAGGTATCTATCTCCTGAATCAGGAAGCAAAACTACAATTGTCTTTCCTTTGTTTTCAGGTCTTTTTGCAAGAATGTCAGCAGCCTTTAATGCAGCTCCCGAACTTATACCTACAAGTATACCCTCTGAAAATGCAATGTTTCTCATTTCTTCAAAGGCATCATTATCTTCAATTTTTATAATCTCATCATATACCGATGTATCAAGAGTTTTTGGAATGAATCCGGCTCCGATTCCCTGAATTTTATGAGGACCGGCTTTGCCTTCTGAAAGTACAGGGCTTGTAGCTGGCTCTACGGCTACAATTTTTACATCAGGCTTCACACTCTTTAAATATTCACCTACACCTGATATTGTTCCGCCGGTACCTACTCCGGCAACAAATATATCAACCTTGCCTTCTGTCTGTTTCCAGATTTCAGGACCTGTTGTCTTGATATGTGCCTTTGGATTTGCCATGTTATCAAACTGTGCAAGAATAACTGAACCCGGAATCTGCTCATGAAGTTCCTCAGCTTTTTCAATTGCACCCTTCATGCCCTTAAATCCATCAGTAAGTACAATTTCAGCACCGTATGCTTTTAAAATATTGCGTCTTTCTATTGTCATAGTCTCAGGAAGAGTAAGTATTGCCTTATATCCTTTTATAGCCGCAACTGATGCAATTCCAATACCTGTATTTCCTGAAGTCGGCTCTATAATTGTAGCTCCCGGCTTTAAAAGCCCTTTTTCCTCGGCATCTTCAATCATTGATAAAGCCACTCTGTCTTTTACAGAACCTGTAGGATTAAAATATTCAAGTTTTGCTATTACATTTACATCACTGATTCCAGACTTCTTCATATATCTGTGAAGAAATAAAAGTGGTGTATTTCCTATTAAATCCGTTGCACTATGATACATATTCTCCATTTTCTTACTCTTTCTCCATTTCTTAAATGTTTCTGAGATATTCCATAACTGAATATATCGCATTGGCACCGTCTGCCGCAGCAGTTACAACCTGTCTTAACTGCTTTGTGCGGACATCACCGGCTGCAAACAGGCCATTTACTGTCGTCTTTGTATCTTCCGATGCCTTTACATAATTGCTCTCGTCGAGCACGCCGAACTCTTTTAACAGTTCTGTCTGGGGAATCATTCCGACTGCTGCAAAAAGTCCGCTTATATTAAGCTTTGTTTTATTGTCAAGAATTATACCGTCAATTTTTTTATCTCCGGTGATTTCCTCAACTCTGACATTCACTATAATTTCTACATTTTCTTTTTGTTTTAACTTCTCAAGTGTCGAAGCAGAACCTCTGAAAAATTCACGTCTGTGGACAAGGTATACCTTTTCACATATGTCAGAAAGATACATTGCATCATCAAGTGCAGTATCACCGCCGCCGATTACTGCAACTCTCTTTCCTTTATAGAAAGCACCATCACATACAGCACAAAATGACAATCCCCTGCCATAATATTTTTCTTCACCCGGTACACCAAGTGGTCTGTTTTTACAGCCTGTGGCATATATAACCGCTTTACTTTCAAGCGTTATATCTTCATCACAGCCTATTATCCATATCCCGTCTTTTTGCCCTAAAGACAAAACCTGTGCTTCCGTGAATTCGACGCCGAGACTTTCTGCATGCTCACGGAACTTTTCACCGAGGCTGTAACCGTCGATTCCCGGAATTCCCGGATAATTGTCAACTCTGCTGCTCTCTGCTATCTGACCTGTTCCAAAATATTCTTTTTCCACAACTGCAACATTAAGATTAGCTCTTTTGGCATAGATTGCTGCGGTAATACCCGCAGGACCGCTTCCTATAATAACAACATCTAACATATAACTAATTCTTCCTTTGTCGATACATCGCCCTCAATGTGAAATGAATTAAGCACCGGCTTTTCCGGCTCCATTAATGAAAGAATCATATAACTTGCCTTGCTGTCATATGCAAGACGTTTATCTTCTTCTGAAGGTCTTGAAGGTGATTCCGGATGTGAATGCCAGTTGCCAAGCGGAACAAGACCATTTGCCCTCATATCCTTGACTGCTGCAAGCTGCTCTTTCGGGTCGAGTGAAAAATGCTCATTTGAATGGTCAATATTTGTAAGAATATATACTTTTTTTATTTCTTTATCATCGCCATTCTTAACGCCTGCAATAAGTCCGCATGCCTCTTCCGGAACGCATGACTTTGCATGTTCTAAGATAAGCTCATAATCTTTTTTTGTCATCGAAATCATAATCTGCTCCTTTATTGAACATTATTTTTTCAATAGTTCATTGCACTTTATTTATCAGTACATTCTACCTGTTCGTAGTCGATAAGTTCTGTTATTGTAGGATGACTTCCGCATACTGCACAACCATCTGTATTTGATGGAAGTTTAATCTTGTGGAATTCCTGATTAATTGCATCGTATGTGAGAAGGTAACCTGTAAGAAGCTTGCCTACACCTGTTATGTATTTGATAGCTTCCATAGCCTGAAGACTTCCGATTACGCCTCCCATGGCACCGATTACACCAGCCTGCTTACATGTAGGAACTGCATCCTTTGGTGGTGGATTCTTGAATACACATCTGTAGCATGGTCCTTCTCCCGGAACATAAGTCATGAGCTGACCCTTGAATCTGATAATTCCGGCATGTGAAAATGGCTTCTTAGCCATAACACAGGCATCATTAATAAGGAATTTTGCAGGGAAATTATCTGTTCCGTCAATTATGAAATCATAATCCTTGATTATGTCCATGATATTTTCACTTGTAAGGAATTCTCTGTATGTATTAACTGTAACATCAGGATTCATGGCATTGATTGTCTCTTTTGCAGACTTAACCTTTGCCTTGCCGATATCAGCTGTCTGATGAATAATCTGTCTCTGAAGATTGCTTAAATCTACATCATCGGCATCAACAATTCCTATTGTACCTACACCTGCTGCTGCAAGATACATTGCTGCCGGTGCTCCGAGTCCGCCGGCACCTACGATAAGTACCTTCGCATTAAGAAGCTTTTTCTGGCCTTTGGCACCTACTTCTTTTAAAATGATATGTCTTGAATAACGTTCAATCTGTTCATCAGTCAATGCCATAGCTTCCACCTCCCATGAAGTAAAGGAATTCTACATTATCGCCATCCTTTAATACTGTGCTGTCCTTTGCTGCACTTTCAACAAATTCTTCATTAATTGAAACTGTTACATACTCCGGTGTCTCAACATTTTCCATTTCGATAAGTTCCGGTAATGTAAGTCCGTCTTTTACTTCTTTTTCTGCTCCTGATACTGTAATCTTCATATTTTCCTCATTTCCGCCTGCCGGCTTTTTATTTTATTTATTTGAGATTTTCCTCAATCCATTCTACAAGCTGTTGTTTTCTTACAGCTCCGCTCTGTCTTGCCTTCTCGCTTCCTTTGTCAAACAAAAGTAGTGTTGGCACAGACTGTACATCGTAACTTTCTGCAAGCTCTGTATCAAAATTAATATTAACCTTGTATACTGCAAGTTTTCCTTCCATATCATCTTCTACATCACCGATAACAGGTGTCATCTTTTTGCATGGAACACAGCTGTCTGAATAAAAATCAACCAGAACGGGAATATCGCTTTTTAATACCTTGCCTTCAAATTCATCCTTATTAACTCTTGCTGCCATATATACCTCAATTCCTACGTGATTCCGTATTTATTCTTCTACCTTTTTAACAATAAGGCTATATGTACCGTCTTCATTATTAACAAGTTTAAGTATCTGATGTCCTTCTTCTTTAATGCTTCTTGGTACATTCTGGACAGGTTCTCCGTCGTTCATTCTTATCGCAATAACTTCGCCGTCGTCAAGCTCATCAATAGCAACTTTTGCCTTTACAAATGTAAGTGGGCAAACTTTATCAGTTATATCAACTGTATCATCAATCTTAATTCCTTCAATTTCCATTCTCAACCTCATTCCTGGCCCTTATAAGCCGCCTGTATTTCTTTTCTGAATTCATCTTCCCCAACTCTCTGAAGAAGAAGTCTGAATCTCTCGCCCGGATTAGCATTCTTTTCAAAAAAGCCAATCGCTGCATCTGTTACTCTGAATAATGTATCTTCATCTGTTATAAGAGGAAGAATTGTCTCGCCCTTGTAAATATGATTGCCGAAAAGACCTCCGAATGAAACAATATATCCACTCTTGCCTTCCCATGCATCTGTCGGACAGGATTTTACGCATCTGCCACAGTTATTACACTTTGAATAATCAACAGTAACCTCTGTGCCTGTGCACTTGATTGCACCTGTACGGCATGCCTTTTCACATACACCGCAGTTGATACATTTATCCTTTACCCATGTAACTTCCATGCCGCCTTTGATACCTATATCATTTTCCTCTGCTTTAAGGCAGTTATTCTGACATCCTGTAACACCAAATTTGAATTTATGCGGAAGTTCTCTTCCAAAATAATGTTCGTCAAGCTTCTTTGCAAGTGAATATGTATCTATACATCCGCTAGGACAAATCTCAGAACCCTGACAGGCTGTAACTGTACGAACTCTTGGTCCGCACACACCCGGATTAACTCCGCCTTTTGCAAGCTCTGCCCTTACTGTCTCGACATCTTCAAAATTAATGAATGGAATTTCAACTCCCTGTCTTGATGTCATATGAACATAACCTTTTCCATATTTCTCAGCAACCTCAGCAACTGCCTTGATATTTTCTGCTGTAAGATTACCACCTACAACCTGAATTCTTAATGAAAAATAACCTTTCTGCTTCTGTCTCATGAAGCCGCCTTTTTTTAATGATGCATAATCAATATTTGCCATTATTATTTTCTCCTTTTAGCTTATTAGTAAACATCCTTAACAGACTCTATAGCTTGTTTGAAATCATCTATTAAATCTTCAATATCTTCAATTCCGACGCTTATTCTTATCAAATCGTCAAATACACCGGCTGTTTCTTTTTCTTCCTGTGTACTATGGACATTAAGTGTTGATTCAGGGTGAATAACAAGTGTTTTTGTATCACCTATATTTGATACTATAAGTGGAAGCTTTAATGCATCAATTATTCCGAATGCTCTCTTCTTGTTTCCTGTTCTTATTGTTATTATTCCACCGAATTTATCGCCAAACTGCTCTGTTGCTATATTATGCCATTTGCTGCCTGCAAGTCCCGGATAATTCACTTCAATATCACTATATTCCGTAGCAAAAAATTGTGCAAGTGTTTTAGCATTATCACAGACACGCTCCATTCTAAGTCCGAGTGTTTCCATTCCTATGCTGTTATAAAAAGCATTCTGTGGCGAGAGACAGGCTCCCGTATTTCTGAACAACCCGTTTCTTAACTTCGCTGTATAAGCAAATGGTCCAAATTTCTTAAAATCTTTCATGCCCGGATACTTTTCTGTATCCCACTTAAATTTACCGCCATCGGTTATAACTCCCGAAATTGCACTGCTGTTCGCATTGATATACTTTGATGTAGAATTGACAACTATGTCTGCACCGAGGCTTAACGGCTTTACAAGATAAGCTGTCGCAACTGTATTATCCATAATGAGCGGAATATCAAAGCTGTGTGCAAGTTCTGCAAGTTTCTTTATATCGGTAACATCAAGTCTCGGATTGCCTATTGTCTCCGCAAAATAAAGTCTTGTATGTTCATTAGTTGCAGCCCTGAATTCCTCAAGATTGTTATTCTCAACATATCTTGTCTTAATTCCGAAGCTTTCCAGATCCCTGAATAAATCAATACTGCCGCCGTAAAGACTGGCACTTGATACAATCTCATCACCGGCACAGAGTATATTGCAGAAAGCGTTATACAATGCAGCCATTCCTGAGGCACAAGCAACACTTGCAACGCCTCCCTCAAGTGCAGTCATCCGTTTTTCAAAAGCATCAATAGTCGGATTGCTTATTCTCGTATAAGAAAATCCCGGTGCTCTGTTATTAAATATTTTTTCTAATTCCTCAGCCGATTCATGCTCAAATGCACTTGACTGGTAAACAGGTGTAAGAGTTGCACCCGTGGCTTTATCGCCTCTAAAATCTCCATGTAATAACGCTGTGTTAAATTTCATATGTGACCTCTTTTTATATTAATCCTATCAACTTAATATGATATTATCATACACTTATTTTTGCAAATGTCAACCACAAATTCATATAAATCTTATTAATTTAGTATGATATTGTTTTTTTTCAGTGTTTCTGCTACAATAACGACATTGGACACCTGCCAGTCCACTCATAAATTTTACGTATTAAGGGATAATTTTATATGACTAAAAGGAAAAAGATAAGTATATTTATTTTACTTGCAGTAATGCTTGTTATTATGATGTTTTTAAGTATTCTGTCGGGAAGTGTATATATAAAACCGCACGATGTTTTTAATGTATTAACAGGAAACGATTCTTCCTCAGTAAATGCACTTCTTATATTTAATATCAGACTGCCACGTATGATTGCCGGTGTTTTTGCAGGAATGGGACTCGCCTGTGCGGGCGTGATTCTACAAAGCGTTATGAATAATTCGCTTGCAAGCCCGAATACAATCGGCGTCAATTCGGGTGCAGGATTTGCCGTAATGCTCGCACTCTTTATTTATAACGGAAGCTCATCACACTCTGCTGTTTTTGCATTTGCGGGAGCTTTAATTACGACATTTCTTGTATTTGGAATCGCATATCTGGGCGACAATTCGAGAACAACAATAATTCTTGCCGGAATAACTATTTCTTCTTTGTTGAGTGCAGGAATCAACACAATAAAATTAATAGACAACGACATAACAATCAATATAACAACTTTTATGATAGGAACACTCAACGGAATCACTTCAAAGGCAATCATTATTCCGTGTATCGGAATTACCGCCGCTGTTCTTGTTTCAATATGTTTTTCACGCCACTTAAACATACTTAATCTCGGCGATGACATAGCACGTTCACTCGGATTAAATGTCGGTGTGACACGCCTTATTCTTATGACTCTTTCAAGCATTATGGCTGGCTGTGTTGTAAGCTATGCCGGACTTTTAAGCTTTGTTGGTCTTATCGTGCCTCATATTGGAAGAAAACTTTTCGGAAACGACGCACGCATATTGCTGCCGTGTTCTGCACTTCTCGGTGCGATATTCGTAATCTCATGCGACCTGCTCGGCAAAATAATCGCAGCTCCGTATGAACTCCCTGCAGGCATTATCATGTCATTTGTCGGCGGACCGTTTTTCTTATATCTTTTACTTAAAAAGAAAGGAGGACGAAGAGTTAATGCTTAGTTTTAAAAATGTAAATGTATCTTATCACAGCGATACAATATTAAAAAACATTTCACTTGATGTACCATCAGGCCGTATAACAACTATCATAGGTCCTAACGGCTGTGGAAAAACAACACTGATATCAAGCCTTAATAAAACCGCTGATTTGACAGACGGTTCAATCGTACTTGAAGGCACCGACCTTTCAAAAATAAGTTCAAAAGAACGTGCAAAACTGATTGCATTTCTTCCGCAGATACGCCAGGTAATCCCTGCAATTCCTGTAAAAGTGCTTGTAGAACACGGAAGGTTTCCACATCTTGGATTTTCACGCCGCAAGACAAAAGAAGACACAGACATTGTAAATAAAGCGATGGATTTTACAGGTGTCACAAAATATTCCGATATGTATGTAAACACTCTTTCAGGCGGTGTAAGACAGCGTGTGTTTTTTGCCATGATACTCGCACAGGACTGCGATACAATTATTCTTGATGAACCTACAACCTACCTTGACATTGAAGGCCAGCGTAACTTTTACAACATGATTCTGTCTTTAAAAAAACGGGGAAAGACTGTGCTTCTGGTTTTGCACGATATATCAAAAGCACTTGAAATATCAGATAAAATCGTAGTTATGAACAATTCAGAAATCGTCTTTGACGGCACACCCGCAGACTGCATCGAAAGCCATATTATCGAAGACGTTTTTTCGGCATCATGCCGCCGTCTTAAAGATGAAAAAGGTGAATATTTCCTGTTTGAATAATCCCTTACGGGCACTGACTCTGTTTTTCTTCCCTCATAAAATTATCGGGGCTGCCACACCGGATTGGTGTGGCAGCCCCGCATTTGCCTTAATTCCAGATTTCGTCCTTAAATACAATCTTTCTGTATGTCTCGAATGTAATCCATTTATTAAAGAATTCACTGCTTATATTACCATTCTGTGCATTAAGCTCAGAAAGAAAAGCTTTCAAATCTTTCTCATCCGCAATCTTAACAGCAAAACCGCGTCCGTTGATTACAGGAACATCTGAATATCCATACTCGTCAAGGCTTCCGATTCCGACAACCATACGGTCGCGAACCTTAACTGCAACTTTATCACGAAGAACCACAATATCAAAATCATCAGGATAACTATAGCTTTCACCATTTACAGGAATCTCGTCACCGACTGTATATGTCTTTCCTGAAGGTCTTACCTTGTTAATTGTCATACTGTCGAGATTATAATAGAACTCCTCAAAAATATCACCGTTTGCCTTATATGAACCATATACAAACGCAGCCTTTAAATCCTTGCTGTCATCAACCTTTGATGTCTCTACAACACCGCACGCAGATGTCATGTTTGTAATTCTGTCGATAAGAATAAGCTCGCCGAGTGTCTTATGTTTCTTGAACTCATCAATAACAATTTCTTCCTGAAGTGCAATATCACATACGGCAATCTCATTTTTCTTCAATACATTAGCAGCAATATACTCACCTGTATTAACATCAATCTTATACTGTATATTTTTAAGGATGGCTGGCATCTGCTTTGTTCCGAGTTTTACAATATAATCAGTTCCCGGCGTAAGCTCGTTATCGTCCATCCACAGAATTGTTGCAGTAAATGACTTGCTTATAGGAAGATTGTTTCCTGCCGCAAGAACACAGCCTCTTGAAACATCAACTTCCTTATCAAGCTGGATTGTAACAGGCTGACCCATAAATGCACTCTGTGAATCCTTGTCACCGACAAGAATACTCTTAACATGTGCATGTTCTTTGCTTGGAAGTGTTACAATGTCATCACCGACTTTGATTTCACCTGATTCAATCTGACCCTGGAATCCTCTGTATGTATGGTCAGGACGGCATACACGCTGTACAGGCATATAGAAGCCCTCTTCCTGCTTCTTTTCAGTAACATCTACATTTTCAAGATATGTAAGAAGTGCTTCACCCTTATACCAAGGAATATTGTCTGATTTCTTAGTTACATTATCGCCCTCTGTAGCTGATACAGGAATAATGTATACACTCTCAAGCGAAAGTTCTTTTGAAAGCTCATCTATCTGTGATTTAATCTCATTAAATCTGTTCTCGTCATAACCGACTAAGTCCATTTTATTTACTGCAAATACAAAATACTTAATTCCCATAAGTGCACAGATTCTTGCATGTCTTCTTGTCTGGACAAGAACACCCTGCTTTGCATCGATAAGAATTACGGCAAGGTCTGCAAATGAAGCACCGACCGCCATGTTTCTTGTATATTCCTCATGTCCCGGCGTATCGGCAACGATAAAGCTTCTGTTATCTGTTGTAAAATATCTGTATGCAACATCAATAGTAATTCCCTGTTCTCTTTCTGCCATAAGACCATCAAGAAGAAGTGAATAATCAATAGCACCGCCGCGGCTTCCGACTTTACTGTCAAGTTCAAGTGCCTTTTCCTGGTCGGCATATAAAAGTTTTGAATCATATAAAATATGACCTATAAGAGTTGATTTTCCGTCATCAACGCTTCCGCATGTAATAAATTTTAATAAACTTCTCATCCTAGAAATAACCCTCCCTTTTTCTTCTTTCCATGCTTCCTGCCGCCTCGTTATCAATAACTCGGGTTGTTCTCTCGGAAGATACGGCTGAAAGTGTCTCATCAATAATTTCATCAAGTGTCTTTGCTGTAGATTCTACACCGCCTGTAAGAGGATAGCATCCAAGTGTACGGAATCTTACGCTCTTCATCTCTACCTTCTCGTCCGGTCTTAATTTCATTCTGTCATCATCAACCATGATAATATTGCCGTCACGGTATACAACAGGTCTTACATCTGCAAAATAAAGAGGTACAATCTCAATCTTTTCTCTCTTTATATACTGCCATATATCTGCCTCTGTCCAGTTTGAAATAGGGAAAACTCTTATGCTCTCGCCCTTATGGATTTTTGAGTTATATAACTTCCACATTTCAGGACGCTGGTTCTTCGGATCCCATGCATGGTTTTCATTTCTGAATGAGAAAATTCTTTCCTTTGCTCTTGATTTTTCCTCATCTCTTCTACCACCCCCAAAAGCTGCAGTAAAACCATATTTGTTTAACGCCTGCTTTAAAGCCTGTGTCTTCATGATATCTGTATATGCAGAACCATGGTCAAAAGGGTTGATTCCCTGTTTTACGCCATCTTCATTGATATATTCAAGCATTTCTATACCAAGCTTTTTAGCCTGCTCATCCCTGAACTTAATCATTTCTTTGAATTTCCATGTTGTATTTACATGTAAAAATGGAAATGGTGGTTTTTCTGGATAAAATGCCTTCATTGCAAGATGGAGCATTACCGAGCTGTCCTTTCCTATCGAGTAAAGCATTACCGGCTTTTCACACTCAGCTGCAACTTCACGGATTATGTAAATTGCTTCTGCTTCAAGTGCATCAAGATGTGATAATTTTTCCATTACATTTTTCCTCCATTCACTTAATATTTGTTAGATTCTTTTTTATCTATAATTATTGTTTCTGTGCTTCCGTCTGTTTTATGGATATTCCAGTCAAGGAAATGGTCTCTTGATTTTACCGTCATGCTGCTTCCCATTCCTCCTATATCCGCTCCGAGATAAAGTCCTATGGCATCAAACTGACACTCCTTTATACATGAGCAGCACCCCCAGCAATCCTTAGGATACTTAATAAATGCCTTTCCATCCTCATCTTTTTTGATAAGGCTTCCAGGACAGACCTGCGTACATTTGCCGCATTTTCTGCATTTTTCTTTATCAATTATTATGCTCATAGCTCTCACCCCTTCCCACAAGCTGTCTTGTGATTATCTTTATTTCTCCGTCAACTTTCTTTGAATTGACGTATTTGAGCCATTCATCACTCTTTTCAGGGTAATCAAGATTCTCATCAAAACTGTGCCAGCGTGTCTCTTTTCTCGCTTTAAGATGCTCTATAAGTGTAAGGCATACTGTAAGTCTTTCCTTTAACTCATATGCAAACATAAGCTCATGGCAGTCATCAGCACTGACATTTTCAGCAAGTTCCTGCAATTTCTTTATCTTTTCTTTTGCAAGTTCAAGCTGTTTTTCATTGAACTGATAATGGCTTCCGATACCTCCTGCATAAGCATCCATAACCTTCTGCATGGCATCTTCAAGCTGTTCTGTCGCGTATACACAATCTTTATTATTTAAAATTCTGTTATACTCGTTTACTTTTTCATCAAAAGCTTTATCAATGCCAGATTCATTTACAGGAGCATCTGTTTCCTCATCTAGTTCCTTACACATTGTATTAGCAGCAATCTCACCTTCGACCATTGCACCTGTAACATATTTCTGAGGACATCCGCCTGCCACATCACCTGCCGCAAAAAGATTATGAATAGTAGTTCTTCTTTCTGTATCAACCCAGTAACCGCTTGCTGTATGTCCACCAACCACATAAGGTTCCGTTCCTTCTATCTCTACATTCTGCTCACTCGGATTCTTTCCAGACTCAATCCACTTCAATGTCTGGCTTGGTGCCATATTAAGATATGCTTTCTTTAGTGACTCATCCTGTGCATCACTGATACCTTCAGTTCTAAGGTAACAAGGGCCTCTTCCCTCAATATTTTCCATGACAGTTCCATATACTCTCTGGGAAGTCGTTAAACCATATTTTGTCTCATAGACATCACCTTTTGAATTCACCTGTTTTGCACCGACACCCTGTGCTATCGTTCCTGTCGGAGCTATCGTATCTTTACATCTGAGTGCTATAAAACGCATTTCAAATGTTGTCATCTCAGCTCCCGCATTTATTCCCATTGCGTATCCCGCTCCCGTATTAAACGGCGGATACCACATTTTGTGTCTTGAAAATCCAGGATTATTTGGTCTGTAAAGACCTGCCGCACCGCCTGTCGCACAAAGAACTTTCTTAGCCTTTATAAGATATGCCGTTCCACATTTTTCTCCGTTTTCTTCCGTTTCATCTATACTGAATCCGTATGCTCCACAGATTGTATTATTTTCAACATAAAAATCCGTGATATTTACCCTGTTAAGAATTGTGCAATCCGGAAGTGCTTTTACCGCATCTGCAAGAATCGGCTTGATATTCTCGCCGTTAATTTTTATGTTTCTGTTGCCTCTTGCGACATATTTGCCATTCTCATCCTTTAAAATGACCAGTCCAAGTTTTTCCATCTTTTCCGTGACACGGTTAAGCCCCTCAGACATTGTAAGAAGCAAATCCTCTCTTACAATTCCGTCTGCGTCTTTCTTTGCGTAATCAACATAATCTTCAGGCTTTCTGCCATCAACGATGTATGCGTTGATTGCATTTACTCCAGCTGCAAGACAGCCGCTTCTTTTTATATTGGCTTTCTCTGCGATAAGCACCGAATATCCCGATTTTTCTGCAATCGTCAACGCAGCATAACAGCCTGCTGTTCCGCCGCCGATGATAAGTATGTCTGTATTAAGTGTCTCTCTTTTTTTAATCTGCATAACACATTTCTCCAATCCCTAGATATAGAATACGTCATCTTCCTGCATTTCTTTATTTTCACACAAATATGCTTTCGTGTCGTCCATTACATAGATTCTGTATATTAAAAGATTAACTTTTTCGCCAATCTCAAGTGAATCTTTCTCAAGCGACCACTCGCCTGTAATTTTTATTCCATGGACATCAATCGTAACGTCAAGCCTGTTGCCACGGAAAACAACGTCCTCGACAATTCCTGTCTCTGCCGCACTCATGTATCTGTCGAGCTTTCCAAACTTTGAAATTTTGACAAATTCAGGTCTTATAACCGCCTTGTCTGCTCCCTCTATCTTGTCAAAGCCGTTCAATGTATCATAATTATGTACTTCTGACGGCCTTCCGATAAATTGTGCAACAAATGGTGTATCAGGTGATTTGTAAATCTGTGACGGCGTTCCCATCTGTTCAATTTTACCGTGGTTCGTAATGATAATCTCATCGGCAACCTCAACGGCTTCGTCCTGGTCGTGCGTTACAAATATACTCGTAATTCCAAGCTGTGTAACCATGCTTCTAAGCCACAGTCTCAATTCAGAACGAACCTTTGCATCAATGGCGGCAAATGGTTCATCAAGCAGAAGCACCTGCGGATTCGGAGCTAATGCTCTTGCGAAAGCAACTCTTTGTCTCTGTCCGCCTGAAAGCTGGTTCGGATACCTTTTTTCCATTCCCGAAAGCCCTGTTATCTCAAGAAGTTTCATAACACGTTCTTTTATTTCGGCTTTCGGAACCTTCTGTAATTCAAGTCCAAATGCCACATTATCGTATACCGTCATATATCTGAATAATGCGTAACTTTGAAATACAAAGCCGATTCCTCTCTTTGATGCAGGAATATCATTAACACGTTTTCCGTCTATAAAAATATCTCCCGCATTAGGAGTCTCAAGCCCTGCAATCATTCTAAGAAGCGTTGTCTTTCCGCTTCCCGATGGTCCGAGAAGTGCGACAAGCTTACCTTTTTCAATTCCGAAACTCACATTGTCAGAAGCCCTGAAATCGCCATATTGTTTATAAATATTTTTCATTTCAACATACATATTTCACACCACTCTCAAGAAGCTGCCTGCTCCTGACCTTTCTTTTTCGCCCTGTATTCAAGTATATTTCTAAGCACAAGCACAACAACCGCAATAATAACAAGTATTGAAGATGCTGCAAATGCCGCCGTAATCGAGCTTTCCGTTCCAGACATATACAATGCGTCTATTTCAAGAGGAAGTGTAAATGTCTCGCCTCTCGTCTTTGATAATGCATTTACCGCACCAAACTCGCCGAGTGCTCTCGATGTACAAAGAATAATTCCATATATTAAAGCCCATTTTATCTGAGGAAACGTAATCTTAAAAAAGATTTTAAATCCGCCCGCTCCCATAAGAGCCGCCGCTTCCTCCTCGTCTTTTCCCTGTGCATTAAGCACCGGAATAATCTCTCTTGATACAAACGGAAATGTTACAAATATTGTCGCAAGCACAACTCCGGGAATTGCAAATGCGATTCTTACATTCGCTCCGAATACCGAATTAAACCATCTTATAACAGGATAAAACCAGCCGAGACGCCCGAATGTCATAAGAAACGCAAGTCCAACGATAACGGGTGATATTGAGAACGGAATATCAATAAGTGTCGCAAGTACCTGTTTTCCCTTAAATGAAAACTTTGTCGTAACCCATGCCGCACACAATCCAAAAAATGTATTGATAACAACCGCAATAACAGTTGCAAACAAAGTAACCTTCAAAGCACTGACAACATATTTTGACGATACCGATTTAAAATAAAATCCAAGTCCCTGCTTGAGCGAGCTGGATACAATACAAAACAGCGGCATCACAAGCATAAAAAATACAAATAAAACGCTTATTGTTATAAGAACATATTTAGTTATCTTTTTTCTCTTTTCAAATTTTTCCTGTTCATTCATAACTTTTCCCTTCCTGTTTTTATCATCCGCCGTTTTAACATTGTATAATTATATATTATTGGTTCTTTTTGCCTGCTTCATCTGGATAACATTTATTGCAAATAAAAGCAGAAATGATATTACAAGCATCACAAGTGCTATAGCTGTTGCCGACGCATAATCAATATAACTTAACTTCTGCATTATTACATACGATACAACCTGTGTATGCTCTTTGGCACTGTTGCCCGAAATGTAAATAACGCTTCCATACTCACCGATTCCCCTTGCAAATGCAAGCCCAAAACCTGTAAGTATCGCAGGTCTCAACTCAGGAAGTATTACCTTAAAAAATGTCTTTGACGGTGAAGCTCCAAGTATATATGCAGCTTCTTCATACTGTCCATCAAGTTTTTCAAGAACTGGCTGGACATTTCTTACTACAAACGGAATTCCAATAAATATAAGTGCTATTATAATTCCAAGATGTGTATAACTCACTTTAACTCCTATCGCTGCAAGCGGCTTTCCAATTATTCCTGTGTCAGAATACATCTTAGAAAGCGTTATGCCTGCAACTGCTGTCGGCAGTGCAAAAGGAAGCTCTATAAATCCGTCAAGAATACGCTTTCCCGGAAAGTCATATTTTACAAGTGTCCATGCAAGAATTACTCCAAATATTACATTTATCACCGCCGCTATAAAAGAACAGACAATACTCGTCGTAAATGCGTAAACTACATTCTGCTTTGTAATCAGTTTTATAAATTCCGACGGTGGCAGTTTCAGCGAATATACCATAACCGATGCAAGCGGAATCAATACAATAAGTGAAAGCATCGTCACCGTAATTCCCATTGTAAGCTTAAAGCCCGGAATCACTCTGGTTTTCTTTGCTTTTTTTAATTTTACGGTTTCTTCCATACTTATTTTTCCTTTCCGCTTTTATTTCTGTGTATATATAAATATAATTTCCACACAACTTCATACCCTATATAAATACAACTTCATATCTGCATTTAGTTACACAGCTTGTCAAACAATGCATCGTCATCAAAATACTGTTTATACGCATTGTCCCAGCCGCCGAAATCATTAATTGTTGTACATTTTACATTCAGATTAAATTTATCCGAATATTCATTAAGGATTTTTTCATCACTTGGGCGATATCCGTAATCAGCCACAAGTCTCTGGGCATTTTCCGAATACAGATAAGAAAGATATTCTCCTGCTGCCTGCCCTGATTTATTAACTTTTACATTATCATCAACAACCGCCACGCTCGGCTGTGCAAGAATACTTACTGACGGCGTTACAATCTCATATTCTCCCGGATAATTGGCGACTGTCATCATTGCTTCATTTTCCCATGCAATAAGAACATCGCCTTTCTGATTCTCAACGAATGTTGTCGCTGAACCTCTCGCTCCCGAATCAAGAACTGATACATTAGCATACAATTTTTTGATAAATTCATTCTGCTTATCTGTATCCGTATATTTCTCCCTGGCATAACTTAATGCCGCAAGAAAATTCCAACATGCACCGCCGCTGCTTTTCGGGTCCGGCGTTATAACTTCAACACCGTCTCTAATCAAATCATCCCAGTCTTTTATATTTTTCTCATTTCCTTTTCTTACAAGAAAGACTATTGTTGAAGTGTATGGTGCGGAATCATTGTCATATTCCTGCTTCCAGCCGCTGTCAACAAGTCCGGTTTTTTCAATAAGCGAAATATCATGTTCAAGTGCAAGTGTTACAACATCTGCATTACAGCCTTCAACAACTGACCTTGCCTGACTCCCGGAACCGGCATGTGACTGTATTACATTCACCGGCTCACCATATTTTTCTTCATAATAGCTTTTGAAAATCTCATTATAGCTTTCATAGAATTCCCTTGTGGCATCATATGAAACATTGGTGATTGTCATTATATTCGATTTTTCACGGCCGCATCCTGCAAGCCCTGTAAAAACACATGCAGCTAACAAAACTGCCTGCATTTTATATATTTTTTTCATATGTTTCACCACCCATTCCTACAGCTTAAAATTCAAATAATGATGTCGATAAATATCGTTCTCCTGTATCCGGAAGGAGAACAACTATATTCTTTCCTGCATTTTCAGGCTTTCGTGCCTCCTTTAATGCTGCACAAAGAACTGCTCCCGAAGATATTCCAACAAGCAGGCCTTCTGACTTTGCAACCTGTCTCGTCGTCTCAAACGCCTCGTTATTTCCTATAGTTACAATCTCATCAACTATACTTGTATCCATAACCTCAGGTATGAATCCGGCTCCTATACCCTGTATCTTGTGAGGACCAGCACTACCACCGGAAAGAACCGGTGAACCCGAAGGCTCCACGGCAACTATTTTTGCATTAATTCCAGCTTCTTTAAGACCTTTTGCAGTTCCCGTTATAGTTCCGCCTGTTCCAACTGATGCAATGAATATATCAACCTTTCCGTCTGTCGCTTCTGCGATTTCCTTTGCTGTTGTAACCCTGTGAATCTCAGGATTGGAAGGATTGTCAAACTGCTGTGGAATAAATGCGTTGCCGTATTCTTCCTTTAACTGTTCAGCCTTTGCTATTGCACCTTTCATTCCGAGTCTTCCCTGTGTGAGAACAACTTCTGCTCCAAGTGCCGTTACAATCTTTCTTCTCTCTACACTCATAGTGTCAGGCATAGTAAGAATAAGCTTTAATTTCTTTGCGGCACACACACCAGCAAGTCCTATTCCCGTATTGCCGCTTGTAGGCTCTATAATAACCGTATCTTTATTAATCTTTCCCTGTTTGATTCCGTCTTCAATCATCGCATATGCAACTCTGTCTTTCACGCTGCCAAGCGGATTGAAATATTCAAGCTTCGCTATTATGTTTGCATTAATATTATTGTCCTCTTGAAAGTTACATAACTGCAACATCGGAGTACGTCCAATAAGCTCTGTTATCTGTTTTGCTATCTCTGCCATAATAACCCTCTTTTCTTTTTTAAGTTCTGTAACTTTTATTATAATACACTACTATTCATATCGTTTCAATAGGATTTAAGAATTTATTTAAAATTTTTTCCAGTTCTTCATCATCCGGAATGTTTCTCCGGCTGTATGTAAGCTCTGCCATATATGAAAGAAAACGTGCCCTTAGTACATCATTGCTTATCTTTTGTTTAGCGTAAGGACGCAATTTTTCAAGGTAATCAAGTATTTCTTCTATATTATCAGGCAGAATATTGTCAATTTCTCCTGCAAGAAGTGTTGTGATTCTTGGGCTTGCACCACTTGACGATATTCCTATTTCCAGCTTTCCGCGGCTTACAACCGACGGGAATATAAAATCACATTTATCTTTTACATCAACTACATTAATAAATATTCCTTTATCGTTACAAAGACTTGTTATATGCTCATCAAGTTCTTCATCACCTGCCGCTGCAATAACAAAACGCACACCTTCTACGTCGCTGTCCTCAAACTCTCTTTCTTCCCACTCAACACCTTTAATATTTTTAATTCTCTCATCAACTTTTTTGGCAACAACCTTTATCTTAGGTCCATAATCCAGTATTCTCTTCACCTTGTGAAGTGCAACCTTTCCTCCGCCAACAATAAGTACCGAAACATCCTTTAATTCTACATAAAATGGAAAATATGCCATAATTGTCCATCCTCCTCTAATACAAAATATCCGCAAGTTTCTGATAAGCCTCACCCCAACGCTCATTAGGCTTAAAATTGTAAAGACTCTTATCAAGCACATAATATCTGTTATTTTTTACTGCTGTGAGACTGTTCCATACAGGATTGCTCTTTAAAAGTGTGTCAACATTCTTTAATGCCGCCTCAGTATTAGTTCCCTGAATTGTCACAAAAATAAAATCGGGGTCTTCCTTTACAATAGCCTCGAGACTCAGATCATCAAGCAAAGAACTGTCGCTGTCGGCAATATTTACACATCCCAAATCTTTTAAAATCTCGCCGCTTACAATTCCATCGCTGCCCTTCGCCTTGATATTTTTGGAAGCTGCACGAAGAAGCAATATCTTAGGATTGCTGCCGTCAATCTGTTTTTTTGCATTTTCAACTTCTGTCCGCACAGAAACACCATTTTTTTCATATAAATCCTTGCGTCCCGTTATATCTGTGCATATATCAAGCATTGCTATATAGTCTTCATAATTATTAACATCAAAATATGCAACTGTAATTCCTGCATTTTCCAATGTTGCAAGCATTTCGACATCAGGCTTTGTATTGGCACTGGCAATAACAAAATCAGGCTGTGAAGCTATAAGAAGCTCTACATTCGGTTCAAGTATCGCCCCAAGCTTGACAACAGAATCGTCGAGTCCCAAATCAAGGCTGTCCCACGCATCATTAACCGAAGCCACAAGTTTTCCGCCAGCAAGAAGCCACACATCAGAAAAACTTCCGAGAAGTGATGCTGTTCTATCTGCCGATTTTACGGTAACACTTCTGCCCAGTGCATCTGTAAATGTAACACCGTCCTGCACATCAGCATTGGCATTATCAGAATTTTTCACTCCGCATCCTGCAAGTGCAAATATTGAAATTAATGTTGTAATAATTAGTACGTCTGCAATTAATTTTTTAACTGTCTTCTTCATATTCTACCTTTCCTACCGTATTACTATGTTTTATTTTTCATAGCGTACTATAATTTCATATAAAATGCAACAAAAATATGCTACAATTGTTTGAGGTTTATTATTGAAAATATGTAAACGGAGGATAATTATGTATTCAAATTATTTTACTGAAATAATACCCTATGCCGGATATGATATAAAACAGATTGCATGGCACGAATGTATGGCATGCGGCAACGGACACATAGGCGTTCTCACATCTGGTGCCCCAAAAAACGACAGCTTTATTTTTCAGAATACTGAATTTGTAATGCCATCAGACGAGCCAAGATGTGTTCCCGCAGAAGTAACAGAACAGCTTGACGAAGCAAGACAATCTGTAATAAATATGGACGACACATGGAATATACATAACAGAAAAAGAACCAATATGTACTGTTATCATCCGGGACACCAGTTAAGAATATCTTTAAAAAATGCCTCAGATATTACAGACTTTGTGCGTTCTACAGATTATGAAACATCTGAGCTGGTTTCATCGTATAACATGTCAGAATACAATACGTATGCAAATCATATAAAAAAACGTACCTTCACATCATCTGTTGACGATGTAATAATCACAGAAATATCAGGTAACAGTTTCACTGTTGACATATCAATTGATGATTTTGAATCAATGCACAAATTTGGCAGACAAAAAAGCGGTGACGCACCCGAATTAAATATGAAATATACGCGGTTTGCAACTGATGGATTAATCGGCTTTTGTGCATTGTATCCGCAATACGAAGAAAGTGAATTAAAAAATGGAGGATTTGCAGGCGTAACACGCATTATCCCTTATGACGGAACAACTTCCCTATCTTTTACGGACACTGATATGCGTGCAAAATCATGCCTTGACCCCAAAAATCCCATCATAACATTTTCGGGCAAAAAACTTGTTCTTATAACATACCTTGACTGGACTTATAAACAGCCTGATAAAATAACCGCAGATTTTTTCACAATTCCACTTGTCTCACAATGTATAAATAAAATTAATAAAACATTAATAAAATACGCTGACGCAAGTTCTTTATTTTCATATGAAGCTGCACTAAAGCCTCATATAGAAAAATACAGCAGTATTTTTAACCATGTCAGCCTGAAACTTAACAACGCCGATAAAACTCTCAGCAACGAAGAATTATTACAAAAGCAGAAAAAAACTGATTACATACTGCCTGAACTTCTGAAACGTGTATACAACCATGGCAGATATGCAATGTATTCCTGTGCCGGACATACTGCACCTCGTCTTTCGGGGCTTTGGACAGGCGAATGGAATATGCTGTGGAGAAGTGCCTACACAATGGACGCCAATGTAAATATTCAGGTATCAGGCATGAACACATGCGGAATGTGTGATGCAGGCAAAGGTTACATCTGGTTTGTGTTAAAACAGATTCCCGACTGGGAAATCAATGCCAAAGCCGTTTACGGCATGAAAAATGCTGTCCTCACCCCCGTAAATACCGACGGTCACCGTGCAATGATGGTTGAATATGACATCAATTATCCATTTCAGTACTGGAATGCTGGAGCAAGCTGGATGATTATTCCGATTTATGAATTCATGCAAGTCTATGGCAACGTCACAATCACAACACACGATGAAAACATAATACGTATATATAATAAAAACATTTTCCGCATTAAAGAAGACATTCTTCTTCCTTTACTTGCAAAAACATTCAACTTCTGGGAACAGCTTTGTACTCCCGAATATTTTACAGATTCAAACGGAAATGCCCGCTTTGTAAAGGGAAAAACATCCTTGGAACCAGATGAAAAATATCTTATAATCCCATCGTTTTCACCCGAAAACAAACCGCTCGGTTATAAAAGTGCAATAACTGCCAACGCGGCTATGGATATAGCTGCTGCCGTTGATTCTCTTAATATGTACAAAAATATACTCTCAGACATAAAGCCTAATGGTTATCAGAAAGCCCTTGAAAAAATCACACATCTGATATCGTGCCTGCCTGTATATATGTTTGATAAAAGCGGTGCAATAAAAGAATGGTCCATGAACGAATACAAAGAAAATAATGCCCACCGCCACATAAGCCATCTTTATTGTGCATGGCCATCATCAGAAACACAGCACAATCACGCACTTGCATCCGCATGCCGTCAGGCAATAATTAACCGTAACCGCGAAAACACAGGAAAAGACGACACCGCATCACACGGCTGGATTCACAAAGCTCTCGTAGAAGCCCGCCTCAAAAACCCGGAAGCTGTATATAATACGCTTTTACTGCTTTTTAAAAGCGACATATTTTACAACACATTTTTTACAGACCATAATACAGACCGCTCAAAAGGCGTATTCTGCACAGACACTCTTCTCGGAATAGTCGGCATCATAAACGAAATGCTGGTGTACTCTGACGAATGTACGGTCGAACTGCTCCCTGCATTAAACACAGGTCTTATTAACGGCGAAATATGCGGTCTTCTCACAAAATGCGGCATAAAAATAAACCGCCTGTCATGGGATAATAACAAGCGGTCTGTATACATAGATATATCTGCATTACGTGATACATCATTCAATCTTATATATGATAATGAATCAATACACCTTGATATGAAATCTGGCGAACAGACATTACATAAATTCCTTCATTGATGTATACACATGGAAACCTTTATCAGTCAGATACTTTTCAACTTCAAAGCTGTCTTCTGTTCTGAATACAATAACAGGCTCCTGGTTATGGCTTACAAATGTAAAAATGCAGTCCAGATTAGTACGTGCATTTTTAAGTTCCTTTAAAAAATCAGACATATTTGTAAATCTTTCCTGGAGTCTGACTGCTATTACGAATCTTTCAAGTACAGTATATCCCTTTGAAGAAAGCACATCATTACATCTGTCAGGGTCGTCCACTATCATATGAAACACACCAAAATCCGTAGCATCATATGTTGATAGTCCATAACATTCAATATTATTTTCCTTTAAAATTTCAACAACATTAAATAAGTTACCCGGATTGTTGGAAACAAGTACCGATAATTGCTTAATCACAGATTAGCCCTCCTTTAATTTTAAATACAATTATTGTATTGTACCACCTCTGTATGACATAAGCAATGTTTTAATTATTTTATTCCTCTAAAAGCCATTTCCATGCAGGAACAACATCAATTATATCAACTATATCATCTTTGAAGTCACTGTCTGATATTATATTTTTTCTCAGTTTTTTCACGGCGTATATCCATCACTAATAAGCTGCCATTTCCCATTTTCATCTGTTTTTTGGAATATCCATTTCCAGTCATTATATGTTGCATTTCTGTTCATTTTACCTATTTTTTTGTTTCCGGTAATAATTTTTGTATGCAATGTTATTTTACTGTCGGACGCAGTCTTATAATTTTCCCCACCTGTCTGCGTATACCACATATCTGATATGCTGCATCCGGCATAAGATTTTTCAAAAATACTTTTAAGCTCACTCATTGCATCTTTAACTTCAAGTGATGTAAAAGGAGCCGAACCATTAACTATTCGTCCCTCTTCAATACATACACCGCCTTTGGGTGTATTAACAATATTTTGTATAATAAATACTATAATTACAGCAATTATTAATCCACTCACTGCTATCACTATTTTTCTTTGTTTTTTCATTTTACACCCCGTTTTTTCTGCTATTTTCTTATAATTCCATAAGTTGAATATCCTGCATATTGTTCCCAATGATTACTTCTGAACTCATTACCTAAAACAATACACTGTCTAATTTCATATTACATAATCTGACACTTTTTTCAATAATAACTCTGTGAACAAATAGTATAACCCTTTTTGTGTATATTTTTCACACAATTCAAACTGTTATTTTATTATAATATTGGGGATTTTATTAAAAATAATATTTTAAGACTTCTTTTAGATATTCTCTCCTATGTAAAGCTTATATTCTAATCTCTTTGCAAATGCAGCAATAACAAAACCACATAATCAAAGAGCATACCAGCCTAAAAGCGACTTGACTCTGTCATTAATTCTGCATAATATATTTTTGTCTGATTATACAACCAAACATGCAAAAAACACAGGTCACGGTCTTGGACTGCCTTCATTAAAAACAATTGTAAATAATAATAACGGAAATATAACTTTAAGCAACGAAAAAATCAATAATATCAACTATATCATCTTTGAAGTTACTGTCTGATATTATATTTTTTCTCAAATTCTTCTTCAGGTATCGGGCGTGAAAAATAATATCCCTGGAACATCCTGCAGCCCATCTGTATAAGCATTGTAAGCTGCTGGGATGTTTCAACACCCTCTGTTATAACTTCCATTCCAAGCTTTTGTGCAAGGAAAATAATACTTTCAAGAATATCCTGGCCTTTCAACTCATTCTCCGTGGCATTTAAAAATCCCATATCAATCTTTAAAATATCAGCACTTATATCTTTAAGCATATTAAGAGAAGAATATCCGCTTCCAAAATCATCAATTTCAATCTTAAAGCCATAATCCTGAAGGCGTTTTATAATTTTAATATTTCTCTCAAAATTATCCATAATAGTTGTTTCAGTTATTTCAAGCTTTAACTTTTCCGGATTAATTCCATTTCTTTCAACAATATCTACAAATGTCTCATAAACATCAACAAGATAAAAATCTTTTGTAGATATATTAACAGATATATGATACTGTTCTTTTCCCAGTTCTTTCCACTCTTTTAATTTAGCTGCCGCTTTTTCCCACATATATTTGTCAATTTTGTAGATAAGTCCTGCCTTTTCAAGCACATCAACAAATACTGCCGGAGATAACAGGCCTTTTACAGGATGTCTCCATCTCACCAATGCTTCAGCACCTCTGGCAATTCCCTTAAAATCAACCTGCGGCTGAAGATACATAACAAATTCTTCATTATTTAATGCACGCTCAAATTCACCGATAATACGTCTCTCTTCAATTGAATTTTCAAGCATTGCATTATTATAATATGCCATATAACTGTTATAATCATTTTTAATTGTATCGCCTGCAATATTAGCCTTATCGCACATTATACTGACAGGCTCATCCAAATTTTCAATATCATAAACACCTATAAATACATGCATTCTGAATGCATTATTATCAAACTGTTTTTGAAATTCATTCAGTCTGTTTATAATCGCTTTTTCATTGAATTTTTCTTTTGGCATACATAGTGCAAACCTGTCATTTTCAATTCTTGCACATATTGAATCATCTTCCAGATATTCATTAAAAAATTCTCCTACTTTAACAAGAACTTCATCACCTTTTTTCAGTCCAAATAATTCATTAATAAATTTAAAATCTTTTATATTACTGCACAATATACAATACTGTATGCCACTGTTTTTATTTACGATTTCATGTACATGGCTATAAAAATATTCTTTATTATATAATCCTGTAAGGCTGTCGTGTGATGCTTTATACTTTTCAATTTCAATCGACTTTATATCTTCGGTCTTATCATTAAATACAAAATAATCGCATATAAAATTATTTTTATCATCAAATATACGTTTATATATCACATCATAATTTTTACTTTCACCATCAACGACTTTCACAGCTGAATACTCAATATTATTTTCTCTTTTATCTGCAATTTTCTCAAGCCATCTGTGATATCCCGTTTCCAACTCACTATACTCATCACACAAACTAAATACTTTTTTTATATAATCATTACAATGTATACATTTTCCCCTGTTATCAAAACATATAATTCCGCTATTCATATCTTTTATAACAAGTGAAAGCGTATTTTCAATCAGTTCCTCAGGAACATAACTCAATGTAAAATAATATATAAACACTGACATCAACCCAAATGCTACAACTGAAATGTCATAAACAGAATTAGATTTAAAGAAAATAATATCTAATACAGCTGCTATAAAAAGTGATGCAAAAATAACTTCATATCTTATTCTGTAAAACTTGGAAGATTTCATTATCATAAACATGTATGAAACGAGAAGAAGAAGCACAATTGCAAAATTATATATAAAATGTATTTTTACAAAAATACTGTCTGTAAATCTTAAATGTAACTCGGCATCTGTAATAAATTCAAATGAAAACAACTGACCTGTCCATATATTGGAAAATAATAGTACAGTATCAAACATACCATATATAACCATAGCTTCTTTAATAATTCTGACTTCATCAAATAAGCCTGTATAATATTGTGTATAATACATCAATAATATAAGAAGCCAGTCATATCCTGCAAACATAAGACCACGGCAAAAAGTTACTACCTTGATATTATTGGAAAATGTAAATATCATAAATGTAATACCAAATAGTACCGCACCTGTTTCATACAAAAACACTATTCTGGCAAGATTCCCTTTTTTATTCTTTGCCTTTAACGCACATGCTCCAAGTAATATTATAAGCAATATTATAATGATTCCATAAATTATTTTCATAATATCTCCACGTTATTAAAACAATGTTTATAGTCCCATTTTTAATTCAACCGATTATACTTTATTTTATAATTTCATGTAAATAGTGCTATTGTTGTATTTTCTGTTTTTCATATAGTACATGGTACCTGTATTACAACTTATTTTGTTGTTGCAATCATGTCGGCAATAGCCCAATTTTCCTGGTATTTTACAAAATAAAATGTTGAATCAATAACATCTTTTCTAGCACCGCCGGATGTAAGTGTCATATTCTTGGTAAATGCAATATGACATGAATAACAGTTGTCGTTATATTCAATATAATTATCAACTACCACACCTGTATAAGGATTACCTGAAAGTACATGGTCACTTATAAATGTAATATCGGGACTTACCGAATAGTCTTTTGCAAGATTCCAATAATAAGAATCTTCAATAAGGTATTGCTGTACTGTTGCAAGTCCGTGACCTACACCGCTTAAATCATTAGTAAGGAAATTATCCCATATTTTTGCCATGTTAAGAGCCTCTTCTTTTCTGTCTGATGGCATATCAGATGAATTCCCTCCTGCACCGGCTGTAATATTGCCCTTAGAATCTACATTGACAGCGACTTCACTTCCTGCCGCACTATAAATCTTAATTTCAGGTTTGTTTACAAATCCTGTAAGCTTATATTCTACAGATTTTGGCATATCAACATACTTCGATACATTAACAAAATCAGGATTTTCAACCATTTTGCCTGTTTTATAATTATCTGATACCTTAATTCCATTAACAGTAACTGTGTAATCCTGTGGAATCAAAACAGTATAGTCAGTAGTTTTAGCAGAAAATGCCGGCTCGATTGACTTGATTTTCCAATCAAATACTGTAAGAATCCCAAGAACAACATGCTGATTTTTTGCTTCAAGTGTCATCCTTGCAGCCAGTTTATCATCAGCATATATATCATACTGCGGCTCTTCTGTATTGTAACTCCCCTCTGACTTCTTATAGGTATATCCGGATACACCATCAAATTCCGACATATACATATTGACAAATGTATCTTTCCCTTCAAATTCACTGCTTGCAGGAAGCTCTATATTGTCCGCAAGAGTCTTATCATCAACCATTTTTTCAAAGTCTTTAAGAAATCCATCCATAACTTTATCTGACTGTGAATTCTCATATTTCTTAACGCATGATCCTGTATATATATATACGCAGATTCCTATAATTAACAAAACAACAGCATATATGATAAGCCCTGTCCAATAATTTAATTTTATATTAAATTTTCCTGTTTTGTTTTTAGTATTGTCTTTCATTATTACAATTCTCCTCCCTCGTCTATTTAGGCATTACAACAAACGCTGTTGGCAGTTTCCATGACGAATTCTGATAATAAAATGTCACACTCGTCATCTCATAGCTGCCATTGTAAACCATAGTTGAAGAACTGCCGCCGTCGAGATTTGCTGCATTAACAGCACCGTATTCCTGCATGACTGAAATAAGGTCTGATGCCGTTGCTCCAAGATGTCCTGAAGCACCTCTTCCATCTGTAACCAAAAGAAGAATTGCACCGTCTGCTCTTTGTCCTATAACTGTTCTTGGATTAGCTCCACTTCCCTGACCCTTTAAAGCTCTAGCCTCATTATTAATTATAAGTGAAACAAAATGATTATTTGCATCAGAACTTTCTTCCTGGAAAGCAACCGCATCCCTGATTCCGGCTTCCGCTACATATTTTTCAAAATCTGCTGCCGACATCCCATCTATATCTTTGATTACAAGAAGATTGTCCTTATTAAGCCCGATAAGGTAAAGTCCTGTCAGCGACGAAGGACTATTATATGTAATATTTCCATCCTGTACAACTATTCCAAGTGGTGAACCCCCTCTGTTTCCTGATGAAACATAAAGACCTCCGTTGACACCGGCAACTGCACCTGCACCGCTTACAATCTGGTCAAGTTCCTTACCATAATCTCCCCATGGATATGTAGTTCCTACTTTGACCTGTGAAGGATCCTTTATAATAAGCATTTTACCAAAAAAAGATCTTCCTGATATCTCTACCATTCTTATGCCATTCTCATCAAACTGCTCCGCTTCCTCATTATTATCCTTTACTGACTCATCCGAAGCAGATATATTAATAAGTGATGTATCAATATCCGAATCAAGAGTTTCCATCTTATTAGCATTAATTACCTCATTAATCTGATCATCTGTACAGAACCATGATGCAAGAAACTTCATCTGACCAGATTCAAGAACTGTTGATATAAAAAGATTTCTTGCTGATGGTGCCGAATTACTGCATATCCGTTTAATCATAAAAAATAAAGTTCCTACAAGCATTATCACTGTAACAAGAATTACTAACAATACTCTGCCTATGTTTCTGGCTATTTTCTTCTTCATACTAATCTCCATTCTTTGAATTCTTTCACCATTTTATTTATTAATATATTTTTATAAGTCAGAAAATAGATAGCCTTTTTCTTCAGACTATCTATTTTTATCTTTAAATCTTCTCAGGAATTATCAACCAATTCATATTCCAACATCACATTTTTATTTATTTTAACATAAAACATAAAAGAATAAAAGGATAATTGTCATTTAATTCCACTTGTTTATGCACGCTTATAAATAATTGGTTCATCATATCCAAAAGTTCTTTTTCCGTTAACTTCCATGCTTTCAGATACTTCCAGACAGCTATCCGAAAACCTTTCCCAAAGCTTAAATGTCATTACCGGAGAAAAACGGCTTGTGCTGCCTCCTTCCCAGACACCATTCTTTTCATGATAAAGTGCCGGTATAAACTTTTCAGATTTTTTCAATTCAGTATAATCAACATTCTTCATGGAATTATATGAAAATGTATTCTTATCTTCTCCTGCCGGAATTTCATATGATGAAAGACTAATTCCATCCTCAGTTTCTGTAATAAGAAAAAGATGTGGTGATGCATGTCGCTTTCCATTGATTTCATAATAACTTTCTTCAACAACAAATTTTCCATTAAAATCCACAGGAATATTTTTTATTTTATCATTACATATGGTATTGATGTGTTCTGCGTAAGGATATATTTTTCCTGTCTTCTGCATCATATCAAACTGCTCTTTGTTATCAAAATGTCCTGTCATCATTCCTATAAAATTATCAAGTTTCATCTTGTTGCCTCCATCTTAAATTTATATACAATTAATCCTGCACTGTTTTATTTTTCAGTTGCAGCTCCGGCAGTAACAACACCATTTCAATGTTCAACCGCCATGGTGAGTGAACCAAAATCCCACCGTCTGTGTTCTCAATTCTTTGTTCAGAACCCCTTTTACATATATGCACCAAATCGCCCAACCTGTCAACAAATATTTCCAATATTTATGCGGTTTCTCAAAATCACAATAATTAATGCATGGAAATAATAAAGAATGAATTTCTTCACAAGTCGCCCGTTCCCCTCCTAGTCACCAGGCACGAAACGAAAAAAGGGAATGGTTTTTCAACCATTCCCATCTTAATGAGCCCACCGGGGTTCGAAGCCGTGAGACCGCTTAAACACTGGTTTTCTTCTGACTCCTTTATGGCACTAGTCCAGTAGGTGCCGATAGCCTGTGTAATGATTTTTATGTAATGATTAGTGATATAATAAGTGCCGGAAAAGTGCCCGAAATATTTTCAATTATTCTTACGTGATTTCAAGCATCATATGATTAGCTTATATGTAATGGCTAAATCCATACCTTCCAACATCCTGTAAGGTATAGTCTTTAGTCTGCTCTTATTAGAATTAGCATTCACCAGAGTATAGACAATCCTTTCCTTTAGCTTCTCCAAATTGATTTCACAATCAAACTTAGGAAACAGGCTTCTATTAATCACAGCTACAATCTCGTCAACTGATTCACTAGTCCAGTAACATATCTTTGCAACATTCATATCTTTTTTCCTGACCTGAATTCCTTTCAGTTTTGTGTCATTGTTCTTCATAACTTCAACTCTTTTCACCTCATATTCTTCTCCAAGTCTTTTCTGCACTTCATCAATCACATCATTCATTT